>Ga0302326_10024684_pt1 | contig 12207 bp, 10 predicted proteins | sample Palsa_T0_3_FD_202264 | JGI IMG/M metagenome (GOLD analysis project Ga0302326, IMG submission 202264) | Peat permafrost microbial communities from Stordalen Mire near Abisko, Sweden - Palsa_T0_3 | ecosystem: Environmental > Terrestrial > Soil > Palsa > Peat permafrost | place: Sweden: Abisko...
CCCGACAGCGACCATCAGGCTGGTCGGCAATGCGTTGACCTGAAGCGCAATCCCGAGCGTCCCGGCGACGTCGCGCAAGATGTCCTCGAGTACATCGGCCGGCGTTCCGGCTTGGTGGAAGGCGCGTCCGAGGGCTAGGAGCAGGTCGGTCGCCGCCGCATCGTGCACGCTGTCCACGGGCAGCGGTTTCGGACGAAAGAGTCCGGCAACCCGCAAGGAGAACCGGCGTGCATGGCTTTCTACGCGCGGGCGGGCACGCTGCCGCCGAAGCGGCACACGCAATTCCGGCGCCCCGACGGGACGCTGTACGCCGAGGAATTGATCTCGACCAAAGGATTCGAAAGCGTGTACTCGCTGGCGTATCATCTGCACGCGCCGACGGCGACGCTCGACGTTCGTGCGTGGGAGCGGCCGATGGTACGCTTTATGCCGAACGATCCGATCAAGAATCGGCACTGGTTCACCGGGCGTAACACACGAACGGGCGACGCCATCGGTGCGCGCATTCCGCTGGTCGGGAACGACGACATCGTTCTTTCGACGGCGACCGTTGATGCAAAGATGGAATACTTCTACCGCAATGCCGGCGGCGACGAATGCATCTTCGTGCAAGGGGGTGACGGTGTTTTAGAAACAACCTTCGGTGACGTCGCATATCGAGCGCATGACTACCTCATCATCCCGATGGGCACGACGTACCGGTTGCAGCCGCATTCGACGACGCACCTGATCGTGTGTGAATCGTCAGGGGCGATCACGATACCGAAAAAGTTTCGTAACGAGTTCGGCCAGCTCGCCGAACATGCTCCATACTACGAACTCGATTTTCGCGCTCCGGTCTTGCACGATCCAGTTGACGAGCGCGGCGAGTTCGAGGTCCGCATTTCAGCGCGCGGCCGCTCGGCTGTCTACATCCTCGAGAATCATCCGTTCGATGTCGTCGGCTGGGACGGATATTGCTATCCGTACGCATTTAGCGCCGACGAATACGCGCCGGTAACCGGCAAGTTACATCAACCGCCATCTTCGCACCAAACGTTCGACGCACCGGGCGCCGCGTTTATCTTATTCGCGCCGCGTATGTTCGATTACCATCCGCTCGCGGTTCCCGCGCCGTACAATCACTCGAGTGTCGATTGCGATGAAATCATTTACTACGCGAGCGGTAACTTTATGAGTCGCCGCGGCATCGAAACGCGATCGGTAACATTGCACGCTGCCGGTGCCCCGCACGGTCCCCAGCCGGGCGCCATCGAAGCGTCGCTCGGCAAATCCGCGACCGATGAACTCGCCTTTGCCGTCGATTGTTTCGCACCGCTGCGCATCGCAGAAACCGCGGCACCCGTCGAAGACGCGGCGTATTTTCGAAGCTGGGCGAGTGCTCCCGCCCCCGCTAAAGGGGGCTAGGGTTCGAGCTCGCCTTCGAAGGGCTCGCGAAATTCCGGACCACGGCGCTTGCGCCGTTGTTCGCGCGTCGGAAAATCTTCGTTCACCATCTCGCGCGCGCGATCGAGCAGCGGGCTATCGCTACCCTCGCCGATCAGCGTCGGCGCGGTGTATGTGGAGCGAATCATCTCTTCGGGGACGCTCGGCTCTTTCGACATGGCGTGCTCCTTACTGTTGCGCCCGTGGGACGAGAGTATGATACCCCATCCCGCTACGCCGGCCTATACGATAGCACAACGCGGCTGGGTTCGTTTCCATTGTAATGAATCCAGGTGACTTCTGCAGCGCCGGAATGAGCACGCAAATGGGGCTGAATACGGTAAACCCCATGTTGACGACCGGGTACCCAAGTTTCCCGCGGCCCGCGAACAGATCGGGGCGCTTGGCGCGCATCGTGGCGTCGTCGATCCGTATCGCCCAAACAAACTCCGTCGCCGTTGCTTCGGGAAAATAACCGTCTTTGCCACGCGGCGCAAAGCTTACTTTATATGGGTGTGGCCGTCGCGGCCTCGAGTTTCTTAAATTCGTGCGGGCTTAGCGGCGTCCAGTTTGCCGTGAGGGCGTTAGCCGCCGGCAGGAGTGACGTGAGCACCGGGATCGCGATACCGAACCCCGTGACTCCGCCCAGCGCGATCACGACATCCACCATGAAGGTGCGGCGGCTTTGCTCGGCCGGCGTACCCGCGTCTTGATATGCGTCTGCGTGTCCCATCGCGACCTCCTGCGCTAATGCTAATCCCGAATACGGCCCGCGATGTATTGCTTTTCTCGCGTTGACCTGGACTTGCGGGCGCACAGGCGTGGCCGCCCTTGGCGGGTAAATGTGGAGTCGTAAGGAGACACCCATCCGTGTACAACGTTCCGATTTTTCTCATCATCATGACCGTCGTGCTCGTCGGCCTCATTTACTGGGGCGGCTTCCAAGAGGAAGCGAGAAACCGCTAACGCGGAAACGCCGGCGGCTCGAACAGAACGAAAGCCGGCGCGGTTGGAATCGTCGTGTCGCGTGGGCCGGCGAGCGCGTTGAGTTCCGGCCCGAGTTGCGCGGCGGTTGCGTTTAAAGCGGTCGGAGTCGCGGGCCGCGCATCCCAACTGCCGCCGTCGACGCGGGCGATCAGCGTCTGGAATGCCGCAATTGTTTCGCCCGGCGTAAAGGCGCAGTGACCGGATCGTTGGACGAACGCGTCGCGCAGCAGCGGTGCCTTGCCCGCTGCCGACACGAGTGCAGTGTAGGCGCTTTCGTCACCGACGGGAACCAGGCCGTCGGCGATCGTATGCATGCTCAGAACCGGGACGGTAATATTGCCTACGAGATCCGCGAAACGTTGCGTGTACTGCGTTGCTGCAGGATCAGCGCGAACGCGCGGTGCTGCGTCGAGCATGCGCAAATCGGCTGCGAGATCGGCGCCGGCGAGGGTATACAAGGCTTCAACTTCGGCGCGATCGCGCGAGCGTGCAAATACGCGGCCGTAGTCGACGCCGGTATTTGCTGAGGGATTGCCTTTCGCGCGCATTTCGATTTCGGCTGCGGCATCGAATGCAAAGCGCGAGACGCCGACCGTTTGGAGCCACTGATATTGTCCCAGTTCGCGTGCGTCCATATCGTTCGCAGCCGGCGACGGTTGCAAGCGTCCGTACCAACCGGGGATTTGCGCGATGTCGGCGACAAGCGCGATTCGCGCACGACCTTCCGGCGTTTTTTGCGCAGCATCAAGCAACGCGACGGCAGTGCGCGCGTCGGAGTCGGCGTCGCCGATCGCCGTGATATGCAGCGCCGTCGAAGGAGCGAGCAAGGTTTTGAATGCGAACAGCAGATCGAAACGGCTGCTCAAGAACGGCGTGCTTCCCGCGACCACGCCGCACATCGGCAGCCCGCCCGCAAAGCGTCGGGGATTGCGTTCGACGAGTGCCGCCGTGATGAGGCCGCCCATCGAGAAGCCCCAGGCGATCGTGCGGCGGGGCGAGCGTGACGTCAAGCGGTCGAATTGTCCCAGGACGTCGAGTTGGTCGGTCAGTGCCTCGGCGACAGCCCAGCCGGCAGCGGCGTACGACGAGCCCGCCAGAGCGAAACCGTTCGCTAGCAACCACGCCTTGGAGCGGGCGTCCGGTGCATCGGTGGCGGCAGCCGGCTGCCCACCGCGCGATACATAGCCGTGGCTATAGAGCACGAGCGTGCCGTTCCAACCGGCGGGCACGTCGATCAAATAGCGCGCTCCGTCGGCCAGAACGCCGTCGAAGTGCGCAGCATCGCCGGGGGCGGCGCGAAGGACGCTCACCGGCACGGCCAAGAGCACCAGCATCAGAAGAGCAGCGGCAAACATTCGCATGCCCGCGCGTTGCCGCTTTTACGATAGCTGAACCTCTTCGCCCCCTGTCTTTGACGGGGGCCGGGCCACGGAGCTTGAAGTCGTTGCCCTCGTGAGCGATGTAGTGCGGCGCTTGCTTCACCGTGGAATGGTGGCGCAGCGGGCGGGAGATCTCAAGGCCGCGGAACGCCTGTTTCGCAAGACGCTCGCTCGCGCGCCGGAATCGGCCGAGGCGCTGCATCTGCTCGGCACGCTGGCGTTCACCCGCCGCGACTTTGTCGACGCGGAGCGCTTTTTCACGCGTGCGCTGCATGCGAACGGCAACGATTGGGCGGCGTTTTTCAACCTTGGCAAGTCGTACGAAGCGATGGGGCGATTTGACGCGGCACTCGCCGCGTATGCCGCGATCCCGACGGGAACTGCGCACTATGGCGATGCGATGCTTCGTACAGGCGTCATCCGGTACGCGCAATGGCGTCTGGCAGAAGCGGCAGTCGCGTTCGAAACAGCGATTGCGCTGCAGCCCGAACGCTCGCTAGCTATCGTCGATTTGGGCATTGTCTACAACCACCTCGGGCGCTTTGAAGACGGTTTGAAAACTCTGCGCAACGCGCTTGCTATCGATCCGCAACTCAGCGATGCGCGCCGCGCGCTGGCCGATGTCCTGCGTTTCTTGGGCCGGCCCGACGAATCGATTGTCGAGTGCCGCACGCTGCTCGCCGACGATCCGAACGATGCCCTCACGCTGCTGCTGTTCGGCCGTGCGATGTTCGACAAGGGTGAGTACGGCGAGGCGGAGCGGGCGTTCATGCGCGCTGCCCTGGCCGCGCCCGATCGTCACGAGCCGCGCTCGAACTTAAACGTTCTCTATCACGTGTTGCAGCGACTCGATGCCGCGATCGTGCAAGGCGAAGCCGCGATCGCAATTGCACCGCTCGATTCTGAAGCGCGTGTCAACTTGGGCATGAGCTATCTCATGGCGGGCGACTTCGCGCGCGGTTGGCCGCTCTTCGAATGGCGTTTGCAAGGCACGCATAATCGCGATGCGTATCCGTACCGCGATCGCATTCGGCGCTGGAACGGGGAATCGTTGAACGGTGAGCGGCTGCTCCTGGCCCGCGATCAGGGCGTCGGCGACTTTATCTTACTCTCGCGCTTTTTCCCAATGATCAAAGCGCGCGGCGTCAGCCTCGTGGTCGAATGCCCGCGCGAGATAGCGCCGCTGTATCGCGAATTTCCCGGCATCGATAAATTGTTGCTGGGCGACTCCGATGCACGTCGTGCCGCACACGTTACCGCCCATCTGCCGATCGCCAGCGTTCCGCTCGTGCTAAAGGTCACCGATGTAACGATCCCGAGCGCCGTGCCGTACATGTTTGCCGATGCGCAGCGGACGCAACACTTTCGCAACCGCTTCGCGGCGCTGGGTGAAGGTCGAAAAATAGGAATCGTGTGGGCCGGGTCGCCCAAGCACGGTTCGGATAAATACCGCTCGTGCGGTCTTGCCGCATTCGCCGCACTGACCGACCTGCCGGGCATACACTGGATCAGCTTGCAAAAGGGAGTTGCCGAACGCGAACTTGCAACGGCCCCGTTAGGCATGCGTGTTTTCGATATTGCCGACGAACTTACCGATTTTGCCGCGACTGCTTCCGCGATCTCGGCGCTCGACCTGGTGATCAGTGTTGATACGTCGGTCGTGCATTTGGCGGGGGCGCTCGGTAAACCCGTATGGACACTACTTGGATTCGAAACCTATTGGCTGTGGCGAACCCACATGAACGCAACGCCGTGGTATCCGACAATGCGGTTGTTCCGCCAGCGTATTCCGAACGGCTGGAGCGACGTTTTTGCCGACGTTCGCTCCGCGCTTACGCCGTAGCGGACCCCGTCAAGCGACGTGTGCCGGCGCGAGGTCGTGCGACTGAAGCACGAGTCCGGGCGGGATCATGTGCTTGTTCATGCCGAGCAGCGACGGATCGATGCCGAGTGCAATCGCGACGAGTTGCGGTAGATGGAACGTCGGAAGATCGGTACGGCCCCAGCGCGCAGCCGAGTCGGCCTGATAGCCGTCGAGCGCGAGATGACAGAGCGGGCATGGCGTCAGCACAGCTTCGGCACCTTTGTCTTTGGCCATACGCATGTTCTGGCCGACCATGTTGGCGGCGATGCCGTCTTTTTCAAGCTGGACGTGAAAACCGCAGCAGCGTGTCTTGCCGGCGTAGTCGATCGCCTCGCCCCCGAGCACTTCGATGATGTCTTCAAGTGAATGCGGGTTACGCGCCGATTCCCAGCCGTTGACGGATTCGGGCCGGATGATGTGGCAGCCGTAGAACGGCGCGACCTTCAAGCCGTTGAGCGGCTTGACGACCATTTTTTTGAGTTCGTCGAGGCCAATGTCGTCGATGAGCAGCCACAGCAGATGGCGGACCATCACCGTGCCTTCGTACTTCGCGCCGAATTTGCCGAGAATGGCGTTCGCTTGGCCCATGTGGGCTTCGGATTCCATCAGCTCTTTGTTCGCGGCGCGCATGTGTCCCGTGCACGTCGAGCAGATCGTGATGACATCGTCAAGCCCGAGCGCTTCGGCTTGCGCGTACGTGCGTGCATTGAGCACGCGCGCAACGTCGCGGTTTGTGTCGTTAAGCACCGATGCGCCGCAGCACGACGCCGCGGTGAGCTCGACCAGTTCGATGCCGAGCTTTTCGGCCAGCAGCAGCGTCGAGTTGAAAAGCTCCTTGCACGACTCTTTGGCAACGCAGCCCGGGAAGAAGCCGTACTTGCGCATTTGCGCTGACTTGGACTGACGCCGCAGTGCCGGTTGTTCCATGACGGTTGCCATTATAGTGTCGGAGCCTCCAGTGTATTGAAAATCGTCCGGATCTCGTCGACCTTCGGAACGGGCTTTAAGAAAAACGGGGGAAGTTTTCCCGCCTTCACCATACGAATCATCATCGGCGTCTGTTTGAGAAGACCGCGAATATTGAAGCGGCCGACGGTGCCTTGGACAACCTCGGATTCGTGCAGCATGCCGGTCTGCTTGATCGTCTTGGCGACGACGAGCGCGTGACGCGGACCGGCGTGGTTGGTAAGGCCCTCTTCGATCGTGGCGCGCTTGACGGCGATGATATCGTCGTGCGGATCGACGTGTTTGGGGCAGTACGAGCACGCGTAGCAGTGCGCGCAAAGCCACAAGTAATCATCGCTGATTTGGGCGGCGCGTTCCTTGCGTTTGCTGTCGCGCACATCTTCGATGAAGCGAAACGCATATGCTATGGCAGCAGGCCCCGCGAATGCCGGGTCGACGGAAACGACCGGGCATAGCGCGTAGCACGTCGCGCACATCACGCAGTTGGCGACGGCGACGAGTTTCTTCATGTCTTCGGGCGAGACGCGGCGTTCGCGTTCGTGATCTTCGTCTTTGTCGGCCGGCTGTAGATACGGTTTGAGACGATTGTATTTGTCCCAGAACGGATCCATGTGGACGACGAGATCTTTCATTGGCTGGAAGTTCGGCATCGGATCGACCGAAACCGAATTGTCCGATTTGAGAACCTGCGACACCGGCGTTTTGCACGCCAGGCCCGTTGTACCGTTGATGTTCATCGAGCACGAGCCGCAGATCGCCGACCGGCACGAGCGCCGGAACGAAATTGAACCGTCGACCTCCGCCTTGGCATATTCGAGCGCATCGAGCACCGTCATCGTCGTCGGCTGATCGATCTCGACACGGTCGCGGTGCGGCTCCGCATCAATCTTATCGTCGTAGCGGAAGATATCGAGTGTAAAACCCATATTAGTACGTACGCACCTGCGGTTCGAACTTGGTGAAAATGACCTTGCGCGAGTAGTCGGCTTCCGGGTCGCTGGTCTTGCCCTTGTAATGCATGAGCGTATGCTTGAGCCAGTTCTCGTCGTCGCGTTCGGGGAAGTCGGTACGCGACTGAGCGCCGCGCGACTCCGTGCGGTTGAGCGCACCCAGCATGATCGGCTGCGAGATGTCGACCAGGAACTCGGTCTCGAGTAATCCGATGAGATCCGTGTTGAACGTGCGGGACTTGTCTTGAACGGTCATGGTTGTCGCCGCTTCGCGAACCTTGCGCAACGCATCCATACCGGCATTGAGTTCTTTATCATTACGGAAGATGAATGCGTGATCGCTCATGGCGGCGTTGAGGGCTTTGCGCACGTGCGAGTGGCGCTCCCCGCCCGTGCGGGCCAGGATTCCGTTGATGCGGTCCCCTTCGGACTTCAGGGTGCGTTCACTGGGACGCACGCTGCCGACGGACTTAATGTAGTTTGCGGCGTGCTCGGCCGAGCGGTGGCCGAAGACGATCGTTTCAAGCAGCGAATTTCCGCCCAGGCGATTAGCGCCGTGGACGCTGACACACGCGCACTCGCCGGCAGCGTATACGCCCGGGATCTTCGTCGCGCCGAATTTGTCGGTCGCGATGCCGCCCATCGCGTAATGCATGCCGGGCAGAATCGGGATCGGCGTATCGATCGCATCCTTGCCGGTCGCGTCGAGCGCAAGTTCGCGAATCTGCGGCAAGCGTTCGAGAATTTTCTCGCGCCCCAGGTGGCGCAAATCCAGGAAGACACAGCCGTCGACGCCGCGGCCTTCGAGAATCTCGGTCCACTCGGCGCGCGATACGACGTCACGCGACGCAAGTTCGCCTTTGTTCGGCGCGTACTTAAACATGAACCGTTCGCCGTCTTTGTTGAGCAAGTACGCGCCTTCACCGCGCGCCGCCTCGGACAGTAGAACACCGTTTTCTTTGAGCGAGGTCGGGTGGAATTGGACGAATTCCATGTCCATGAGCGGCAGGCCGGCGCGATATGCAATGCCCATGCCGTCGCCCGTCGACGCATAACCGTTGGTTGTTTTCGCATACACGCGGCCGAGGCCGCCGGTAGCAAAAATCGTCGCCTTGGCGCTGACGAGTTCGAGTTCGCCCGTGCGCATGTTGTACGCGATGACGCCCGCCCCGACGCCGTCTTCGACGCACAGTGCGGTCGCGAAAAACTCCTCGTACACTTTGACTTGGAAGCGCTCGAGCTGTTCCCACAGAGTGTGCAGGATGACCAGGCCTGTTACGTCAGCCGAATAACACGTGCGCGGCGAGCCGGCGCCGCCGAACGGGCGCTGTGCGATCTTGCCGTCCGGCATACGCGAGAAGATGCAGCCGCGATGCTCGAGCCATACGATTTGCTTTGGCGCATCTGCCGTCATGGCTTCGATTGCGTCCTGGTCGCCCAGGTAATCCGATCCCTTAACGCAGTCGAAGGCATGGGCTTCAGTCGAGTCGTCCTCGCGGTTACCAAGCGCCGCGTTGATGCCGCCTTGCGCTGCGCCCGAATGGCTACGCACGGGATGCATCTTGGAGACGATTGCCACGTCGGCGCCACGCTCGGCCGCTTCATCGGCCGCTCGCATTCCCGCCAGACCCCCGCCGATAACGACGATATCGTGCTTAATAATTGTTAGGGCACCTCAAGCTTGAACCGCTCCATGTCCCTGCCTCGGGCCGCAGTGCGGGCAATATACCGCTCCTAGTCTACATCCGCAACGGGGGTCTGGAGCGTACCAACGTCGCAGGTTTTCTGCGAACTCTCGTTAGATGTCCGGAGTTTGGTTGCGCGGATAGCTGCCGCCGAAGAAGCGGTAGGCGTTTTTGCCGCCTTGCTTGGCTTCGTACAGGGCCTGATCGGCGGCTGCGAACAGGCCGCTGGCGTCCGAACCGTCGTACGGGAACATCGCGATGCCGACCGAGCAGCGCAGGTGGGCACGCGCGAATAGCTCGAAAATGCGCGCGGCCGCATAGTCTGCGGCGTCCCGATCGGTCTGCGCCATCGCAATCACGAATTCGTCTCCGGCATAGCGGGCAACGATGTCACCCTTACGCGCCGAGCCGCGCAGAATGTCGGCGAACGTACGCAGCGCCGTGTCGCCGGCGGTGTGGCCGGCGGTATCGTTGATCGCTTTGAGGTCGTCAAGGTCGAGGATGAAAAAGGCGAGCGGCGCCTCGTAACGTTCGGCATTGGTCAACTCGCGCTCGAGCAGGTCGGTCAAAGCGCGCCGGTTGGCCAGGCCCGTCAGCGGATCCGTGAGCGCCAATCGTTGCGTCTCTTCGAGCAACCGTTTCGTCTCGCTGTAGAGCCGAGCATTTTCGATGGCGATCGCCGCCTGCACCGCGAAATCCAAGAGCATGCGCAGTTGCGTTTCGCTGATCTCGGGATCGGGCGGATCGTCGACGTACAAAATGCCACGCACGGTATTGCGACTGATCAAAGGAAGGATGCAGTACGTGCCGCGGCCGTCACGCAGCGGAATATTGCCGTCGCCCGGCGACCCGAGCAAGAAATCGGACGTTCCGGCAATCATTGCGGCAAACGCCGGCGTGATGACCAAATCCTCGGGATCGTTCGATGCGATGACCGAGCCGAGTGAGTCGGTTTCCAGCCGCCGGGTTGCGACGCCGTCATGCACGTCGAAGAGGACGACCCGTCCGAAGCGAAGTGCCTCATTGATGCCGCGCAGGACGGTCGACAAGATGTCGTCGATCTCGAGCGTCGAGTTCATCGTGGAAAAAACTTGCTGCAGAACGAAGAGCTCCGCATTGTGCTGCGCGAACTCGTCGCGCTCGCTTTCGAGCACGGCGACCCGGCGGCGTAACTCGGCGATCTCCGCGCGGAGCACGCTAGAGCCATCCATGACGATCTCAGCTTCGCGCGATCGTGGCAAAACCGGCAGCTCCTCCACCCGGTGGAAAGCTCGCGGTTCGGAGGGTCGCCGGAGCGTTCCTATGGTACACTTGAGCATTCCCCTCGACCCCCAGAGGACCCGCCTGCTACGTGAATTCGTTCGTCCATCTCCACGTCCATAGCGAATATTCGCTCTTGGACGGCGCTTGCCGCGTCGCGGACCTGTGCCGGCAATCGGCGGACGAAGGAGCCCCGGGAATCGCTCTGACCGACCACGGAGTGATGTTCGGCGCGGTCGATTTTTACGACACGGCAAAGAAGCATTCGCTCACGCCGGTCATCGGCTGCGAAGCCTATATTGCGCCGCGCGGGCGGTTCGACCGCACCGTGCGCGACGAGGCGCACGTCACGCTCTTGGCTGCTAGCGACGAAGGGTATAAAAACCTTACCGCGCTCATTTCGAAGGGTTTTCTCGAAGGGTATTATTACAAGCCGCGGATCGACATGGATCTGCTTGAAAAGCACAATGCCGGCCTGATCGTGCTATCGGGCTGCATGTCGAGTTTAGTCGCGGCCCCGCTGCTCAAGAACGATCGTGCGGCTTCCCTGAAGAACGCACAGATGTTTCACCAGATCTTCGGCGACCGTTTCTATATAGAAATCATGCGGCACGGCATGCCCGAAGAAGAGATCATCAACGACGGCCTCATCTCGATCGCGCGCGAACTCAATTTGCCGCTGGTCGCGACGAACGATTCCCACTATCTCTCGCGCGGCGACGCGCAGGCGCACGACGTCCTTTTGTGCATCGGTACCGGCAAGACGGTCGCCGATACAAGCCGGATGAAATTCTTCTCGGACGAGTTCTATGTGAAGTCGGCTAAAGAAATGCGCGAGCTCTTTGCGGACATTCCCGAAGCGTGCGACAACACGCTCGAGATCGTCAAGCGCATCGACATCACGATTCCCGACAAGGTCTTCTATCTGCCGGATTATCCCGTGCCCAAGACACCCGCGCAAGATGTGGCGGGCGTACTGGCAGGGTCGCTTGGTGCCGCAACCGAGGCCGACGCCCAGCGCGTCGTCGAGATGTCGGCTGACGAATATCTGCGGCTGGTTTGCGAGAAGGGCCTCATCGAGCGCTACGGTGAGGAGCGCGCGAAGAACGACACCGCTCTGCGCGAGCGGCTCAATTACGAACTCGATGTCATCATTACGATGGGGTTCTCGTCATACTTTCTCATCGTCTGGGACTTCATCAAGTACGCGCGTGACCGGGACATCCCCGTTGGTCCGGGGCGCGGGTCGGCCGTCGGCTCCGTCGCGTCGTACTGTTTGTACATTACGGGCCTGGATCCGATAAAGTTTAAGCTGATTTTCGAGCGATTCCTCAACCCGGAACGCATCTCGATGCCCGATATCGACACCGATTTCTGCGTCGAGCGTCGTGACGAAGTGATCGCATACGTGACGGAAAAATACGGTCAGGACCATGTCGCGCAGATCGTGACGTTCGGGACGATGGCCGCGCGAGCAGCGGTCCGCGACGCCGGACGTGCGCTCGCCGTGCCGTTGCCCGATGTTGACCGGGTAGCGAAACTTATTCCGTCGGGTCCCGGCGGACTTTCGATAAAAGAAGCGATTGCGCAGATCGGCGATCTCAAGAATCTCTACGACATGAACCCGCAGATCCGGCGGCTGCTCGACACGGCAAGCTCGATCGAAGGGCTCGCGCGTCACGCATCGACCC
>Ga0302326_10024687_pt1 | contig 12205 bp, 10 predicted proteins | sample Palsa_T0_3_FD_202264 | JGI IMG/M metagenome (GOLD analysis project Ga0302326, IMG submission 202264) | Peat permafrost microbial communities from Stordalen Mire near Abisko, Sweden - Palsa_T0_3 | ecosystem: Environmental > Terrestrial > Soil > Palsa > Peat permafrost | place: Sweden: Abisko...
CAACGGCTTCGTCCCGATCATCCCGCCCGTGCTGGTGCGTCCGGAGGTGATGTCGGGGACCGGGTTCCTCGGTGCGCACGCCGACGAGATCTACCGGGTCGAAGCCGACGACCTGTACCTGGTCGGCACGTCGGAGGTGCCGCTGGCCGGCTACCACGCCGACGAGATCCTCGACCTATCCGGCGGGCCGCTGCGCTACGCCGGCTGGTCGTCCTGCTTTCGACGGGAAGCGGGCAGCTACGGCAAAGACACCCGCGGCATCATCCGCGTCCATCAGTTCGACAAGGTCGAGGCATTCGTCTACTGCAATCCCGCCGACGCCGAGGCCGAGCACGAGCAGCTACTGGGCTGGCAGCGCGAGATGCTGGCCCGCATCGAGGTGCCCTATCGGGTAATCGATGTCGCTGCAGGCGATCTCGGTTCATCGGCGGCCCGCAAATTCGACTGCGAGGCGTGGGTGCCGACCCAGCAGGCCTATCGCGAGCTGACCTCGACGTCCAACTGCACCACCTTCCAGGCCCGCCGACTGGCCACCCGTTACCGCGATCCCAGCGGCAAACCGCAGATCGCCGCGACGCTCAACGGCACGCTGGCCACCACGCGGTGGCTGGTCGCCATTCTGGAGAACCACCAGCGACCCGACGGCAGTGTGCGGGTGCCCCAGGCGCTGGTGCCTTTTGTGGGCACCGAGCTACTCGAGCCGGCGTAGCCGCGTTGCGGCCAGCGCCGACAGCAACGTTCAGCTCACGGTTTTGTCGCTGCACTATCATCTTCTGACCGCGTCCTATGCGCGGTTGGGGCGACCATCTCCGGATGGTGAGAGAAGAGCGCGATGGGTTGGCTGAGGTTGTGGTGGGGCCAGTCCGATCACTATGACCGGCTGAGCTCACACCTGCAGGCCCGCGGCATGGACACCCTCACGCGAGCCACCATCTCGGTGATCGCAGCCGGTCTCGCAATCGTGGCCCTCGCGACCATCTGGAGCCCTACCGGTCCGCAGAGTGCGGTCGCGCTGGCCTGCACCCTGACCGCAGCCGTCGGCGCCGCGGGCGGCGCGCTGTTGTGGGCAACGCGCTGGCCGAGCCGCACCGCGGCGACTCGGTTCGTCACGGCGGCGACCGCGAGCATCGCACTGATCGCGCTGGCTCAACACCACACCGTCGTCGCCGTGCTGACCTGTACCGCGTTCGCGGCGACGGCCACTTACATCGCGCTGTTCCACACGGCGCCGATGCTGGCGGCCCATTTCGCGGTCGCCAGCACGGTCGGTGGGTTCGAAGCCAGCCGGATGGCTTCGAGGTACAACATCGTCGCAGGGGTGTCCTCGTACATGCTGCTGTTGCTGCTCACGCTGGTTGTGCCGTTCGGAGTCCAGGTGGTCGTGCACGTGCTCGGTGCCGACGCCGTGCGTGCCGAGCGTGATCAGCTGACCGAACTGCTGACCCGGCGCGCCTTTCGCCGTCGCGCCAAAGCGCGCCTAGAGCAGGGTCGCGACCAGCTCGCTCATTTCGTGGTCACCATGATCGACCTGGACCATTTCAAACAGCTCAACGACAACTACGGACATCGCACCGGCGACGATGCGTTGGTCTCGGTGGCCCGCGCGTTGCGCGACACCACCGACGACACGGCCGTCATCGGCCGTTCGGGTGGCGAAGAATTCGTGGTCGCCGACCTCTGGCACCCCGACGAAGTAAGCCACCGGGCGCAGCAGCTCTGCGACGTCATCGCCGCCCTCCCGTTCGGTATCACCGCCAGCATCGGCACTGCCGGCATTCATCCTGCTTACCGGGCAGGTAGTGACGACGACGACGACTTACTTTTCGAGTTGATCTCGGCAGCTGACGACGCGATGTACACCGCCAAACGGCGCGGCGGAAACCAGGCCGGCCACTACGAGTGGCCGCTGCCACTGCCGCCGCTCTCCAGTTTCACCGAGGACGAGACCGACTACCGCGGCGGTGTCAGCGCTTAGCCCTAAGCGTCGATAGTCGTTGCCGCGCTGGAGCTTTGCGCATGGCGCCGCTGACGTTCGATGGTCGCGAAGTAGAACGCGAACGGGAAAGCAAAGCTGGTGAAAAAGCTGGAAAGAAAGAACAGCCACGGACGCCGCAGCCCCCGCCGGTAACCGTCGATGATGGTAAACACCGGCATCAGAATGACATTCGCGATCATGTAGTCCTGGTTGCCGGAGCCGCATGCCGGGGTGGCGAACTGTCCCTTGATGAATTCGGGATAGCTTGCCGGGCCCGAGATGAGATTGCCCTGCCCGTGCGCGGCTAGGACGAAATGGATGTTGAACCAATAACCAAGCGCGATCGACGCGATGCCGGCCGCGTAATACACGCATTCGAGTGGCGAGAGCCACCTCCCGCCCGCTGGTTTCGCGTAGATCTTCGGATTCGACGCGACGATCCAGGCGATGCAGCCAAGCCCTAGGAGAAAGTGGACGACTATTGAGACCATGGCGGCAGTCTCACCCCGTTGTCGAAGTTTTGTCAATATTGACATAACAGGATCTGGGGTAATTTACAGACATGATCCGGCCCGCCCAGACAGCGCGCAGCGAGCGCACGCGCGAGGCGCTGCGGCAGGCGGCGCTGGTGCGGTTCCTCGCCCAGGGCGTCGAGGACACCTCCGCCGAGCAGATCGCGGTGGACGCCGGGGTGTCGCTGCGCACGTTCTATCGACACTTCTCCTCCAAGCACGACTTGCTGTTCGCCGACTACACCGGATTGCACTGGTTTCGCGCGGCATTGGCCGATCGACCGGCCGCCGAATCGATCATCGACTCGGTGCAGGCCGCGATCTTCGCTTTCCCGTATGACGTTGATGCCGTTGGGAAGATCGCCGCGCTACGCGATGACGAGATCGACCCGGGCCGCATCGTCCGGCATATCCGGGAGGTGCAGGCTGACTTCGCCGACGCCATCGCGACCCAGCTACAGCGCCGTAGCGCTATGGGCGATCCGTTGCCGGACGTCCAGGTGCGCTTCGCGGTGACCGCGCGCTGCATCGCGGCGGCGGTCTTCGGTGCGATGGAGGTCTGGATGCTCGGCGACAATCGATCGCTGGGCGAGCTCGCGAGGGTCTGCCACCTCGCGTTGGAGACGCTGCGAGCCGGCATCACCGATAGCTGGGCGGACTCAGTTTCGTCATAATTGACAAAACTTGCCATCCATGTCAGCCTGCGCAGCAGAGCGGAAGGCGGAGCAGATGACCGACTACGACGCGATTGTGATTGGCGCCGGACACAACGGATTGGCCGCCGCGGTACTGCTGCAAAAGGCGGGACTGCGGACGCTGTGTCTGGAGTCCAAGCTCTACGCGGGCGGCATGGCGTCGACGGTGGAGTTGTTCGACGGCTATCACTTTGAGATCGCCGGGTCCGTGCAGTTCCCGACCGCGCCGGTGGTCCGCGAGGCGCTCGGCCTGGACACGCTGCCCACCATCGACCTGGACGTGATGTCGGTGGCGCTACGCGGCGTCGGTGACGACCCGATGGTGCAGTACAGCGATCCGATCAAGTTGTTCACCCATCTCAACGAGGTGCACGGGGCAGACGCCGTCAACGGCATGGCGGGGCTGATGGGCTGGGCCCAGGCGCCGACCCGGGCCCTTGGGCGGTTTGACGCCGGCGCGCTGCCCAAGACTCTCGACGAGATGTATTCCTGTGCCACAAACGAATTCGAACGCTCTGCGATCGACGACATGCTGTTCGGCTCGGTCACCGACGTGCTCGACCGCTATCTTCCGGACCGCGAGAAGCACGGCGCGCTGCGCGGCTCGATGACGGTGCTGGCCGTCAACACCCTCTACCGCGGGCCGGCGACACCGGGCAGCGCGGCCGCACTGGCCTTCGGGCTGGGCGTTCCTGACGGCGACACCATGCAGATGAAGAAGCTGCGCGGTGGCATCGGCGCGCTCACCGAGCATCTGGTCGAGGTGCTCGAGCGCGAGGGCGGTGAGGTCCGGCTGCGCACCAAGGTGACCGAGGTACTGGTGAACGACGGCAAGGTGGGCGGGGTACGCACCGAGGCAGGGCAGACGGTGACCGCGCCGATCGTCGTCTCCGCGGTCGCGCCCGACCTGACCGTCAACGAATTGGTCGACTCGGCGGCGCTACCCGCCGATATCCGCGAGCGCTACGCCCGGATCGATCACCGCGGCAGCTACATTCAGATGCACTTCGCGCTCGACGAGGCTCCCGAGTTCGCCGCCCCGTACGAGGCGCTGAACGAGCCGAGCATGCAGGCGTCGATCGGAATCTTCTGCACGCCCGAAGAAGTCCAGCAGCAGTGGGAGGACTGCCGGCGCGGGATCGTGCCCGCCGACCCGACGGTCGTCTTTCAGGTCCCCTCGCAGAACGATCCCGACCTCGCACCTCCGGGCAAGCACGCGGCGTCGGCGTTCGCGCTGTGGTTCCCGATCGAGGGCGACGTGGACTACGGCGCGGCGAAGGTCGAGATGGGTCAGCGGGTAATCGACAAGATCACCCGGTTGGCGCCGAACTTCGAGCGCAGCATCAGCCGGCACACCACCTTCACGCCTAAACACATGGGAGTGATGTTCGGCGCCCCCGGCGGCGACTACTGCCACGGGCTGTTCCACGCTCAGCAGGTCGGACCCAACCGGCCGGGCCCGAAAGGCTTTCTCGGACAGCCTCTTCCCATTGACGGTCTATACCTGGCCAGCACCGGCTGCCACGGCGGCCCGGGTATCACGTTCATCCCGGGATACAACGCGGCCCGTGCGGCACTGGCTGACGCGGGGCGCTAGTCCCGCTCGTCGAGCAGCCGATCCAGCAGCGCGATGAACTCCTGCGCGTCGGCCGGGGTAAACGCGGGGCTGGGCCGGATACCCGGTACGTCCAGCGTGATCAGCGTCGAGCGCAGCGGGCGGCGAATGTCCAGTGGCAGCCAGCGGCGCAGGTCCGAGCTTCCCCAGATGCGGAACCGGTGCATCAGCAGCCCCAGCGCTTCAGCCTTGTATCCACGAATGTTGTTCAACGCAATGATCTTCGACGTGCCGGACGGAAAATGGTAGCGGCGCAGCGTGATCGCCTTCCGGTCCAGCTGGACCAGGCCGTCATCGTAGGAGCCGTAGGAATTCGATGCGCTCATGACCGCGAACTCCGAAGCTGGTGGCCGCGGGCGGTGAGGCAGCGCCCGTTCTCCAGGTTCCACTGCCAGCCGTGCAGGTTGCAGGTCAAGGTGTTGCCCTCCACCACGCCGAACTTGGACAGGTCCGCCTTCAGATGCGGGCATCGTCGCTGAATCTCCCAGCCGTCCAAGGTGACTGACGCGGCATCGTCGTGCGTTTCGGCGAACCAGCCGTCGGCGTAGGCGATCCGCTCGCCGGTGAGGCACTTGAAGAACGTGTACAGGTACTCGTTGTAGCCACCGACCCGCCAAGCCCTGAACCGGGTCGACAGAAAGATGGTGTTGACCCAGTCCGGCTCGTTGTCGCGCAGCACGGTACGCACCAGCTCGGCCGGGATGGCGAACCCGTAACGGAACTTCTCATCGGGAATGGCTTCTCGCACAGTGCGTTTGGGAAAGTCGAGCACAATCCTTTCCTGGCCTGCGGAGGGCCCGAGAACCAGCTCGACCGGGTAGCCGATGCCGTCGCAGATCTCGTCGCTGGCCAGCATGATCGGCTCGAACACCGTGCGCAGCGGCTCGAGCAGCGATTCGCCCGCCGCGGGCGCCCAGCCGGCCTTCTCCGCCGCCAGCACCGGTTCCATCCGGGCGGCATAGTCGGCGATGTAGTCCGCCTTGCCGGTGGTGAAGATGGCCTCGACTTCTTCGGTGGGCATCGGATGCTGGTGCGAATCAAGTTGTGCGCCAGAGAATTCAGCCGTCGATCCGGGAATCATCAGCAGGCCTCGGTCGTGGCCGTTGGCACGCATCTGGTCGAGGAAGACCATCTGGTCGGGGAAGATGTTGGCCGGATCCCCATGGTCGTCGTTGAGGTCACGCAGCCCGGGGTCCAGGAAGCACGGTGGGCCGGCCGACGGAACCACCCAAGTCGCCCCGACCTGCGCGATGTACTGCCGGGCCCGGTCCATCTGGCGTTGCCGCTTTTGAATGCCGAACGTCTCCTTGGCGCGCTCCGGCATGTCGTAGACCATCGGGTACCAGATCGCACCCGAGTACTGCAGCAGGTGCACGTCGACGTGACCGAACTCGTTCGTCAGCACGTCGAGATCTACCGGTCGGGCGTCGTTCATGTTGAAGGCGGTCGTGACACCGTCGGAGACCACCAGCGCCGAATCGCCGATCGGACCGTCGGCGGGCGCGCGCAGCGCGATGATCATGATGTCCAGCTCGCCCTTCGGACCGCTGAGCCGATGCTTCACCGAATCGGTGGTCTCGAAGAAACGGTGAAAGCCCAGCATCTGCAAGGCATTTTTCAGGTCGGGCACCGGATAGTCCGGCAGCAGGACGGTGGCGTCCTTGTTGACGTGCTCGGTCAACAGCTTGGCGTCGAAGTGGTCCTTGTGCAGATGCGAGACATACAGATAGTCGCAGTCACCCAGCGTGTCCCAGTCCAGCCGGCTGTTGTCCGGGAACGGGAACCACGATGCGAAGTAGGCCGGGTTGACCCAGGGGTCGCACAGAATGCTGCCGGCCGGAGTATCTATCCGAAAGCCGGCGTGGCCGATGCTTGTGACCTGCACTGACACCCTTCGAGGACTGGTTACGCGACGCTCGTCTGCCGCTCCGAGCTTAGCGGGAGCGCGGTGAAACGCCCGACTCGCTAGAGCCGCCCAGCCGCGAACACTAGGCTTGATCACCGTGGAACCGGTATACGGAACGGTGATCGCGCTCGTCCGGACTGTGTGGCGGGTGCAGGGTTTGCGTTTCACGGTCATCGGGCAGGAGAACATCCCTGCCACCGGCGGCGCCGTCATTGCCATCAACCACACGGGTTACATGGACTTCACCCTGGCTGGGCTACCCGCCTTCCGGGAGCACCGCGCGCGCAAAGTCCGGTTCATGGCCAAACAGGAAGTCTTCGACAGCAAGATCACCGGACCGATCATGCGGGGCTGCCGGCATATCCCGGTGGACCGGTCCAGCGGCGCCTCGTCGTACGCCGTCGCTGTCGATCGGCTCAAGGCCGGTGAGCTCATCGGCGTCTATCCCGAAGCGACGATCAGCCGCAGCTTCGAGATCAAGGAATTCAAGTCCGGCGCTGCCAGGATGGCGATCGAGGCTGATGTGCCGATCATTCCGCACATCGTCTGGGGCGCCCAACGGATCTGGACCAAGGACCATCCCAAGAAGATGTTCCGCCCGAAGGTGCCGATCGTGGTGATGGTCGGTGAGCCGATTCAGCCGACGCTGCCCGCGCCCGAGCTGACCACGCTGCTGCACTCCCGGATGCAGCATCTGCTGGAGCGGGCGCAAGACGCATACGGTCCGCATCCTCCCGGCGAGTGGTGGGTTCCCCACCGGCTCGGTGGCAGCGCCCCGACTCTGGCCGAGGCCGCCCAGCTCGATGCTGAGGAGGCCAGCCGCCGCGCGGCCGCCAGGGCGGCTCGTGAGGCGGGACCCGCCTAGCGACGGCCATGGAGCCGGTTTTCCGAACTCTCGAGATCGCGGCCAAAGTCTTGGACGCCGCCCTGCGCGAGGGGATGACTTCGTTGCTACACCGCGTTCAAAGGGAGTATCCGCATCCAGAGGGCGCTTTTTGGGTGCCGCGGCGGTTGGGCGGCAGCGCACCTACGGTAGCGGAGGCAAAAATTATTGAGGACACTGAAAAGGCCGAGCGCGCCCGCAGGCGGGCAGAGCACGGACCCTGACGCGCCGACCAGCTAACAGCTTCGGCAGCCGGGGATGATGTCGCCGAGAAAGGGAGCTTCCGGGATGGCAGAGCCGTTTTATCGGTTCGGTGAGTGGGTCGTTCCGCCGGTCGTCGCCATGAACGGGACGAAGTTCAACTTCCGGGGGCTGGAGAACATCCCCGCGCGCGGTGGCGCGCTGCTCGCCCAGAATCACACCAGCTATCTGGACTGGCTACCGCCGTTGTTCGCCGCCCGCGAGCGCGGCCGACGGATGTACTTCATGATCAAGGCCGAGATGGCGGATGTGAAGGCGGTCAACTACGTCATCAAGCACGCCCGGCTGATTCCGGTGGACCGTCGGCAAGGGCACGACGCTTTCGACACCGCGGTGCAGCGGCTGCGCGAGGGCGAGTTGATCGGGATGCATCCCGAGGCCACCATCAGCCGCAGTTTCGAGCTACGCGAGTTCAAGACCGGAGCGGCCAGGATGGCTCTGGAGGCGCAGGTGCCGATCGTCCCCCTGATCGTCTGGGGTGCCCACCGCATCTGGCCCAAGGATCACGAAAAGAAGTTGTTCCGCAACAAGGTTCCGGTCACCGTCGCCGCCGGCCGCCCGCTGCCCCCGCAGGGGACTGCCGAAGAACTCAACGTCGCCCTGCGCCGGGCGATGAACGAGTTGCTGTACCAGGTACAGGAGGAGTACCCGCACCCGGAAGGCGAGTACTGGGTACCGCGCCGGCTTGGCGGTAGTGCGCCGACGCGCGAGGACTCCCAAGCGATCCGATTGAACGAATTGCAGGAGCGCCTCGACAGGTACGGGACCGATGGCGTCACCCGCCCCGGACAGAGCCAAAGCGGAACGCATTGATCGCCTGCTGCGAAAGCAGATTGGGCACAGTGGCCTGCACATGATCCTGCCCGCGCTGATCGCCTGCGACGTTGACGGCACCCTGCTCGGCGAAGACGAAAAAGTCACGGTGCGCACCCGCGACGCCGTGCGTGCGGCCATCGATGCGGGCGTGCTGTTCGTGCTGGCCACCGGCCGCCCGCCGCGATGGATCCCGCCGGTGGTCGACGGGCTCGGTTTTGCGCCGATTGCGGTGTGCGCCAACGGTGGTGTGATCTACGACCCGGAGACCGACCGGGTGCTCTCCGCCAAGACGCTATCCGTGGATGCGCTGTCCGAGCTGGCGGAGATCGCCACCCGGGTCATCCCGGGAGCCGGGCTGGCCGTTGAGCGGGTCGGGGCCAGCGCGCACGACAGCGCGACACCGCAGTTCGTCAGTTCGCCGGGCTACGAGCACGCGTGGCTCAACCCCGACAACACCGAGGTCTCCCTCGACGACCTGCTCAGTGCGCCCGCCGTCAAGCTCTTGGTCCGCAAGGCCGGCGCGCGCAGCGCCGACATGGCCGCCGCGCTTGCCAAGCACGTCGTTGCCGAGGGCGACATCACCTACTCGACCAACAACGGGCTGGTCGAGATAGTGCCGGTCGGTGTCGACAAGGCCAACGGCATCGCCGAAATCGCTGGGCCGCTTGGCATTCCCGAGTCCGACTGGATCGCGTTCGGCGACATGCCCAATGACGTGCCGATGCTCCTGCGCGCCGGCCTCGGAGTGGCGATGGGTAATGCGCACCCCGACGCGCTCGCGGCGGCCGACGAGGTCACCACAACCAACGCCGACGACGGGGTGGCGCGGGTGCTGGAACGCTGGTGGTTGTAGACGGGGCCAATCCGGTCGCTAGGCGGCCGGCGCCACGGGTGAGAACCGCTCGAGCTGAACCGGCGGTCCCGTCGCGGACGGCGGCGGCAGTTCCTCGACCACGCCGTCGATGACCCGGCTGACCCGGCCGCTGAGCCGATCGAAGTTCAGCGTCCCGTGCTGGAAGTTCTGCTTCACCCATTGCGGCTCTTGGAATTCGGAGCTGGTCGGCAGGCCCAGGGCTCCCCGCTCGTAGCCGAGTGAAGCCCACGCGTCGTAAATGGCTCCGGTGACCGCTTGCGGACCGGTTTCCGGCGACCAGTACATCGCGCCGTGGTCGAAGTCGGCGTAGCGGGCGTCGCCGTCGCCGGTCGCTTCCGGCGAGGTGGGCAAGCCCAGGATGCTGCTCGGGCCGCCGATCGTCTGCCAACGGTCGTAGATGGCGCCACCCTGTAGCGACAGGGCCAAGTCTTCGGGTCGCAGCGGTCCGCTGAAATGTGCTGCGGTTTCCCGAATTTCGTCAAGCAACCCATAGGCGACGTTGCCGGGGCAGTCGGTGGCGCCGACGTCGCGGTGGCTGAAGATGGTCGGCAGGGTCGCCACGGCGTTGACTGGGAAGTTGGTGTTCTCCCCACCGGCCGACGGCAAAGCGACTGTGCCCCTCGGGTTTATGTGGTCCATGCCCAGCCGCCAGCCGATCAGCCGGCCGAGCGTGTGCAGCTGGATCGGGGTCGGCGCCACGTCGTCGAAGTTGCCGATCATCGCCACACCCCAGCTGTCGCGGTTGAAGCCGCCGGTGTGGTCGCCCTGCACGGGCCCGACCAGCGCGCCGGCCCTGCCTTCGAATACCTGGCCGTATTTGTCGACCAGCGCGTTGTAGGCGATGTCGCACCAGCCCAGGATCTGGGTGTGATACGCGTAGATCGACTGGACGATCGCCGCCGAATCCTGCGGCTGGTAGTCGTTGCTCTCGGCGGTGTGGTGGACCACCGCGGCGCGGATCGGCTGGTCGAACGGCCGGTTTCCGCAGTGCACCGCTTCGTCGGCGCCCCATTGCGCGCGAGCGATGATGTTCGGCGCCTGGCCTGCCGCGACGATCGCGGTCGGCGGTGTCCATTGGGTGTCGGCGGGTGCCTGTGGCGGGGAAATGAGAATGGCCGAGATGTTCTGAGCCAGGGGCTGTTCGGCGGTGGCCGGGATGTAACCCAGGCCGGCATGCGGAGAGGTCTTGGGCGGGACGGTCTGCGGCGCGCCGACCGGACGGGTGACTGAGATCTGGACCGTGGTGGTCTTGCCGACGAAGACAGGATCGGTGCCGCGCGGGCCCGGGGTCGAGCGGTGATCGCCGGAAGAGAGCAGTGTCTCGGTGTCGTACCACGGCCCCCACAAGCCGTCGACGTGCCGGGCGCGGATTCGCGCCGAGGTCCCGGTGAGGTCTCCGCCGGTCAGCGCCACCATGGAAAATGGCGTGGGCTGGCTGATTTCGCGGACCGTGACGCCGCTGCCAAGGCCGATCAGCGGCTGCTGGGCAAGTTGGGTGTCGCCGTGCCGGGCCGGCTGCTCCCGATGTTCGCTTGCCGCCCACGGCAGGATGACGACGGTCGCCGCGATGGCGGTGAACAGCATCGTCGGCGGACGACGGCGGGACGGCACGACCCGATGTTACGTATGTGTCTAGTGGTGCAAATGATTCGACACGCTACTTAAGTGAACAAAGTGATCTTGGCGCGGCACGGCACCGCAGAGTTTGGGCGGCCCTGGTCGAGCCAGGGTCCCACTTCTGCGGTGCCGTTTCGGGGGGAAATCCGAAGCCGCGGGTGCGATCAGGGGATCGGCGCCGGTGCGGGTGGCGGAGGAACCGGGGCGGCCGCACCGTGCGCCGCGTTCTGCAGCTGCGGCAGGATCATGCCCTTGAGCAGGTCGATGGCCTGACCCGCACCCAACTGGTTGGCTGCGCTCATCATGTCGCTGACCAGTCCGCCGCTTTGCGCCGGCGCTGCGCCGACGTTCGGGTCGCCCAGGATCGGGTAGGTGCCGCCGGCGCCGGGGTCCAATCCGACCGGGTCGCTGATCGGCAGCTCGCTCGGGCTGGACAGGCCACCGGCACCGGTGACCGGGTCAAAGGCGCTCGGGCTGGTCAGCCCAGGTGTCAGCCCGGGGCTGGTCAGGCCGGGGGTGGACAGGCCCGGAGTCGTTCCAGACGTCAGACCGGGGGTCAGGCCCGGGGTTGCGCCCGGGGTAAGACCCGGAGTCGTAAGCCCGGGGGTCGCGCCGGGCGTCAGGCCCGGAGTGGTCAGACCCGGTGACGTCAGGCCCGGCGAGGTGAGACCCGGAGACGTGAGGCCCGGTGAGGTCAGGCCCGGTGAGGTCAGGCCCGGTGAGGCCAGCCCGGGGCTGGCCAGATCGGGCGAACCCAGTCCGGGGCTGAAGCCGGGAGCGCCCAGGCTGCTGGGGCTGGTGGCACCGGTCAGGCTTGGGATCGGCGGAAGGCTGACGCCGAACTGCGACAACCCCTGCGTCAGCGCGCCCATCAACTCGCCAGGCAGGTCGGTCATGGACGCGGCCCGGACGAACTCCTGGTGTACGGGTGCGGGCTTGGCGGTCAAGTCGCAAACAGCGATGTAAGCAAAAGGACTCGCGACCGCCAGAGCGGCGAACGCGCTCGTGGCTGTCGAGAGCCTGCGTCGACGTCGGTTCGGCACGGAAGTCT
>Ga0302326_10024689_pt1 | contig 12204 bp, 10 predicted proteins | sample Palsa_T0_3_FD_202264 | JGI IMG/M metagenome (GOLD analysis project Ga0302326, IMG submission 202264) | Peat permafrost microbial communities from Stordalen Mire near Abisko, Sweden - Palsa_T0_3 | ecosystem: Environmental > Terrestrial > Soil > Palsa > Peat permafrost | place: Sweden: Abisko...
ATCCGCGGCTGACTCCGTATCTCGGCCTGGCGGTCGAGCGGTTCCTCACGGTGCCCGATCCCCGGCTCACCGTCCTGCGGAGCGCGCCGCGGCTATTCCGGGCCATCCGGATCAGGCTTACCGGCCCCGCGTGAAGCCAGCCTTGCGCGGTGCGGACTGGCCCCGGATGCGGACTGGCCCCGGATGCGGACTGGCCTGCCGGGCAGTCCGGCTGCTCGGATAAACTAACGTCATGCAACCGCTCCTGTCCTGACGCAGCGCCCCGTAGCGGGGTGACGTGGGCAATGCGAGATCCCTTTTGTTCGGTTATGGGAGTGGTTTCCTCATGATTTCCGCAAGTGCGCTGGAGCTTCGCGCCGGTGCGCGGCTGCTGCTTGGCGCCACGAGCTTCCAGGTCGCGGCCGGCGACAAGATAGGCCTCGTCGGCCGCAACGGCGCGGGCAAGACTACGCTCGCGCGAGTGCTGGCGGGCGAGTCGCAGCCGGCCGCAGGCACCGTCCGCACCACCGGATCCGTCGGCTACCTCCCGCAGGACACCATGGTCGGCGACCTCGACGCGCTGGCCATGGACCGGGTGCTCTCCGCGCGCGGCCTGGACGAGCTGATGGCGAGCCTGCGCGGCGCCGAGGTACAGATGGCCGACGCCGATCCGGCCAGGCGGGACAGCGCGGTCCGCAGGTACGGCCACCTGGAGGAGCGGCTCGCCGTGCTCGGCGGGTACGCAGCCGAGTCAGAGGCGGCCTCGCTCGCTGCCAGCCTCGGGCTGCCGCAGAAGGCGCTGAGCCAGCCGCTCCGCACCCTGTCGGGCGGCCAGCGCCGGCGGGTCGAGCTCGCGCGCATTCTCTTCGGCGGATCGGAGACACTGCTGCTGGACGAGCCGACCAACCACCTGGACGCCGACTCCGTGTCCTGGCTCCGCGACCACCTGCGGAGCTTCCGCGGGGGACTGATCGTGATCAGCCACGACACCGCGCTGCTGGAGACGATCGTCAACAAGGTCTTCTACCTTGATGCCGACCGCAGCATGCTGGACACCTACAACCTCGGCTGGACCTCGTACCTGGAGCAGCGCGAGACGGACGCCAGGCGGCGCAGGCGGGAGCGGGTGAACGCGGAGCGGCAGGCCGCGTCGCTGCAATCGCAGGCGGACAAGATGCGGGCCAAGGCGACGAAGGCCGTGGCCGCCAAGAACATGCAGCGCCGCGCGGAGCGGCTGCTCGCCGGGGTCAGCGCCGACCGCCAGGCCGACCGGGTGGCACGCCTGCGGTTCCCCGTGCCCGTGCACTGCGGCCGCACCCCGCTGACCGCGCGCGGCCTGACCAAGTCCTACGGGTCGCTCGAGGTCTTTGCCGGCGTGGACATGGCGGTCGACCGCGGGGCCAGGGTCGTCGTGCTCGGGCTTAACGGCGCCGGCAAGACCACGCTGCTCCGGATCCTGGCCGAGGTGGAGGAACCGGACGCCGGCGAGGTACTGCCGGGCCACGGCCTGCGTCTCGGCTACTACGCGCAGGAACACGAGACCCTCGACACGGCGCGGACCGTGCTGGAGAACATGCGCTCGGCCGCGCCCGATCTCAGCGAGGCGGACCACCGCGGCATCCTCGGGTCGTTCCTGTTCTCCGGCGATGACGTGGCGAAGCCGACCGGCGTGCTGTCCGGCGGGGAGAAGACCAGGCTCGCGCTCGCCCTACTGGTCGTCTCCGGGGCGAACGTACTGCTGCTTGACGAGCCGACCAACAACCTCGACCCCGGCAGCCGGGCCGAGATTCTCTCCGCGCTCCGGCACTTCAAGGGCGCGATCGTGCTGGTCACCCATGATGAGGGCGCCGTCGATGCGCTCCAGCCTGAGCGAGTCGTGCTCCTGCCCGACGGGATCGAGGACGCCTGGAGCGAGGATCTGACCGACTTGGTGGCGCTCGCCTGACGGCCGCTCCGCCGGCCGGCCCGGAAAGGCATTTCCGGCTCCCCGCGAAAAAGAAAGGATCTTTTGCCGTCGTGTGGGTAGCCGATCACGATCTTATGCGTGATCATGGCGGGATACGGTAACGCAGCGCTCACTTTCAGCTCACCGGGAGGTACGCGTGGCCGAGACCCTGAAGAAAGGCACCCGGGTCACTGGTGCTGATCGCGCGAAGCTAGCGTCAGAACTCAAGAAGAGATATGACGGCGGCGAGAGCATCCGATCACTGGCCGCTTCGACCGGCAGGTCGTACGGCTTCGTGCACCGGATCCTGACGGAGGCGGAAGTTTCGCTGCGCGGTCGCGGCGGGGCCACGAGAGGAAAGGGCACGGCGAAGCGCTGAGTCATTGCGCGGCGCCGGGCCACGGCGGGCGGATATCGATCCGCACCGTGACGGCCGGTCGCGCTGCCCGGCGTCATTTCCGCGGGCCGCTGGCAATTTCTTTCCCGCTCCTCCTTCCCCCGGCTCCTCCTTCCCCGCCGGCCTTCCCCCGGCTCCTCCTTCCCCGCCGGCCTTCCCCCGGCTCCTCCTTCCCCGCCGGCCTTCCTCCCGTCGGCCTTCTCCCTGCCCCGCCATTCGGAGTCCAGCCAGGAGGACGCATGCCCATCGACCAGGCTGATCTCGATCGCCGCGGGCTCCGCCTTGAGATGGACGACTCACGGGCGGCCGGCTGCGTCGCGACGGTGACCCTCAACCGCCCGGAGCGCCGCAACGCGATGACGCCGGCGATGTGGCACGGCCTGGCCGCGATCGGCGCCGGGCTGCCTGACCGGGTGCGCGTGGTGGTCGTGCGCGGTGCGGGCACCTCCTTCTCCGCCGGTATCGACGTGCGCATGTTCTCTGCAGCGGGAGTTCCCGGCGAGGAACCGCTGCCGCCCGCTGACGACCCGGGCTTCGAGCAGTGGATTGCCACCTGCCAGGCGGGCTTCACCTGGCTGCGCGACCCGAAGTTCGTATCCGTCGCCGCGGTCCGCGGGCACGCGATCGGCGCCGGCTGCCAGCTCGCGCTCTCGTGCGACCTGCGCCTGCTCGCGGACGACGCCCGGCTTTGCGTCAAGGAGCCGGCCCTCGGCCTGGTGCCCGATCTCACCGGGACCAAGCCGCTTGTCGATATTCTCGGCTTGCCCCGCGCGCTTGAGCTGTGCCTGACCGGGCGCAGCATGGATGCGCAGGAGGCCGGGCGGCTCGGGCTCGCCGAGCTGGTGGTGCCGGCCGGGGACCTCGACGCTGCGGTGGACGACCTGGTGGCCGGGCTGCTGACCGCTGACGCCGGCGCCGCCCGCGCCACCAAGGAGCTGCTCATCCAGGCTCAGGGGCACACCCTGGAGCAGCAGGCCGCAGCGGAGCGCCGGGCCCAGGCGGCACTGCTGCGAGCCCGGCTCCGCGGAGAGGGCGGAGTTCGCCGGTAGCTGATCCGGGAAGATAGCAGGCCGCCAGGAGGTTCGTGCCGTCATGCATCCGGCGAGCTGGCAGGCAATGCGGTCGTTCACCCGTGACAGCTCCGTCACCCGCCAGCGGCTGAAGCCGGGCACGGTCCGGCGGGTGGCGTCCTATGCCCGGCCGTACCGAGGCGACCTGATCGTCTTCATGATCACTACCGCGCTGGACGCGGTGGTGACCGTGGCAGTGCCCTTGCTGCTCGGGCTCATCGTGAACAAGATCGAGGCGAAGGACACCAGGGCCGTGCTCTGGATTGCGGGCGCCGTGGCGGGCATCGCGCTGTTCGATGCGGTCCTGTCCATCGCGCAGCGCTGGTACTCGGCGCGCGTCGGCGAGGGACTGATCTACGATCTGCGCACCGAGGTCTTCCGGCACGTCCAGCAGCAGCCGATCGCGTTCTTCACCAGGACGCAGACCGGCTCCCTGGTGAGCAGGCTGAACAGCGACGTGATCGGCGCTCAGCAGGCGATTACCTCCACCCTGTCCGGCGTGGTATCCAACATCCTTTCGCTGGTCCTGGTGCTCGCCGCAATGTTCTGGCTGTCCCCGGTGGTGACCCTGGCCGCGCTGGTGCTGATCCCGGTGTTCGTCCTGCCGGCAAGATCGCTCGGCCGCAGGATGCAGCGGCTGACCAGGGAGTCGATGCAGCTCGACGCCGCGATGGGCGCCACGATGACCGAGCGCTTCAACGTGGCGGGCGCGATGCTGGTCAAGCTCTTCGGCCGCCAGGAGGAGGAGACTGAGGTCTTCTCCGGCAGGGCCGCCAGGGTCCGCGACATCGGCGTGGTCACCGCCATGTACGGCCGGGTGTTCTTCATCGCGCTAGTGCTGCTCGCCTCGATGGCGACCGCGCTTGTTTACGGCCTCGGCGGCAAACTGGTGATCGACGGCAGCATCAGCCTTGGCGCGCTCGTGGCGCTGGCAGCCCTGCTGAGCAGGATGTACGGCCCGCTGACCGCGCTGTCGAACGTGCAGGTCGACGTGATGACCGCGCTGGTCAGCTTTGACCGGGTGTTCGAGGTGCTTGACCTCAAGCCGCTGATCCAGGACCGGCCCGGCGCCACGGCGCTGCCGAGGACCGGCCCGGATTCCGCGCTGGCTCCCGACATCGAGTTCGACCACGTCTCGTTCCGCTACCCGGCGGCATCCGAGATCTCGCTGGCCTCGCTCGAGTCGATCGCGCTACCCGCGCCTGAGCACGCGGGCGCGAGTCAGCAGGTGCTGCGGGACGTCACGTTCCGCGCGCTGCCGGGCAAGCTCACGGCACTGGTCGGGCCGTCGGGCGCCGGCAAGACCACGATCACGCACCTGGTGTCGCGGCTGTACGACCCGGGCGAGGGCACCGTCCGGATCGGCGGCCAGAACATCAGGGACGTCACCCAGGAGTCGCTGCACGACGTGGTCGGCGTCGTCACCCAGGACGCGCATATGTTCCACGACACGATCCGGGCCAACCTGGCCTACGCCCGGCCTGGCGCGACGGAGCGGGAGCTTGAGCAGGCCTGCCGGGCGGCTCAGATCTGGGACCTGGTCTCCGCGCTGCCCGACGGCCTCGACACCATCGTCGGCGATCGCGGCTACCGGCTGTCCGGCGGGGAGAAGCAGCGGGTCGCGCTCGCCCGGCTGCTACTCAAGGCGCCATCGGTGGTCGTGCTCGACGAGGCGACCGCGCACCTCGACTCCGAATCGGAGGCCGCCGTCCAGCGGGCGCTGAAGACGGCGCTAGCCGGGCGGACGTCACTGGTGATCGCGCACCGGCTGTCCACCATCCGCGAGGCCGACCAGATCCTGGTGATCGACGACGGCCAGGTCCGGGAGCGCGGCGGGCACGACGAACTGCTCGCGGCCGGCGGCCTGTACGCCGAGCTCTACCGCACCCAGTTCGCCCGCCAGGAGCCGCTGACCGCGGCCTGACACGCGCGCCAGGCTCGACCGCGCGGCTCCCGGGCCGGGACCAGGCCGACGGCCACCAGGGCGACAGCCGGACACCACCAGGTGATCAGCCGCCGTAGCCGACCCGGCGCAGGTCGGTGCCCGCCACCTGCTCCACCTCGCTGACCTGGAGCGGCGTGAGCAGCCGGCGCCAGCCGCCCGCCTCGATGGCCAGCCCTGGGCTCGCCGCGACCTGGCCGCGCAGCTGGCTGGCGGAGATCTTCGCGCCGATGAAATCGGAGACGGCGCTGGCGGCCGCCTGCGGATGCCTGATCAGCTGCTCGAACCGGAGCGTGGTGAGCTGCTCGGCGGCCAGGCTGCTGCGCAGCCTGGCCATCTGCCGCACCGACCCGCGCCAGCGCAGCGCGCACTTGGCGGCCAGCGACAGGCCGGGCCAGGCCGCCAGGTCGGCCTCGGTCTCGATGCCGAAGAACGGGTTGGGGAACTCGCTGTCGACGTTCGCCACGGCCGGGCCGAACGCCGACAGCACGCCGGAGTCGCCGAGCATGCCGGCCACCACGTCCCTGCCGTCCCTGATGATCTGCACGATCCTGGCATCAGGAAACGCCTCCACCAGCCCGGCGGCGCAGTAGATCAGGTCGGGGCTGGCGTCGCCGTACCTGACGATGTCGCGCTCGGCCACGCAGACGCCGTTCCGGCTGGTCCCGCCCGCCTCCCGGCAGAACGCCGTGCAGGCCATGCAGGCGTACGGGGAGACCTGCCAGGCCTGCGCGAAGGCGTCCCGCAGCACGGTGGTGGCGGCCTCATCGCGGCCTCGCTGGATGGACGGGCTGCGCGCGAACGCGTGCACGACGCTCACCACGGCGCGCTGGCCGATCGTGACGTGGAATCCGGCTGATCTCTTCAGGGCACGGGCCAGCAGATCCGTGCCCGAGTGGGGTGCGCCGATCACGAAGACCGGCTGACGGACCTTGCGGCCGTTGACGACCAGGATGTACGGGCGGGCTGACATGGCTGTCGTCAAGTCTGGCATTGCCTGACCAGCCGCGTCACGACCTGGCGAGGTCGGCGGCGCCGATGACGGTGTTTGGGGGACTGGGACCGAAATCTCCGTTCGGCTCGTTACGGCTGTGCGGGCGCGGCGTGCGTCGTCAGCTTGGGGTGCCTGCGGCTGTGCTGCCCGGCGTGGGCTTCCAGGTTGAGCGCGGACACGATCAGCGGCATGTGGCTGAACGCCTGCGGCGTGTTGCCGACCTGGCGGTCGTACCGCGGGTCGTACTCCTCGCTGAGCAGGCCGACGTCGCTGCGCAGCGCGAGCAGCCGCTCGAACAGCTGCACTGCCTCGTCGTAGCTGCCGGTCATGTGCAGCGCGTTCACCAGCCAGAAGCTGCAGGCAAGGAAGGCGCCCTCGCCGCCGGCCAGGCCGTCGGCCGCGGTCGCCGCGACGTCGCGCTGAGAGTAGCGCAGCACCAGCCCGTCGCGGACGAGCTCGCGCCTGATCACCTGAACCGTCGAGATGACCCGCGGGTCATCGGCGGGCAGGAACCCCACCTCCGGGATCAGCAGCACCGCGGCGTCGAGCTCGGTGCTGCCGTAGTACTGGGTGAACGTTCCCCGGCCGGCGTCATATCCCTGCTCGCACACCTCGGCGTGGATGCGGTCGCGGACCTCCCGCCAGCGCTGGGTCGGGCCAGTCTGGCCGAGCTCGGTCAGCCGGACCGCCCGGTCGAAGGCCACCCAGGCCATCACCTTGGAGTGCACGAAGTGCCGTCGCGGCCCCCGGACCTCCCAGATTCCCTCGTCGGGGAGCTGCCAGTTCTTCTCAAGGAAACCCAGCAGGGCCCGCATCAGCGCCCAGGTGTGCCGGTCGAACCTGAGCCCGGCCTGGCGGCCGAGCGCCATCGCGTCGACCACCTCGCCGTAGACGTCCAGCTGGCGCTGGTTCACCGCGGCGTTCCCGATCCGCACCGGCGAGGAGTTCTCGTAACCGGGCAGCCAGTCGGCCTCCCATTCGGTCAGCCGGCGCTCGCCGGCCACGCCGTACATGATCTGGACGTCTCCCGGATCCCCGGCGATCGCCCGGCCGAGCCATTCCCGCCACGCGTCCGCCTCCTGGGTGTACCCGGTGCGCAGCAGCGCCTCCAGGGTGATCGTGGCGTCCCGCAGCCAGCAGTACCGGTAGTCCCAGTTGCGCACGCCGCCGATGTCCTCGGGCAGCGAGGTGGTCGGCGCCGCGACGATGCCCCCGGTGGGCGCGTAGGTCAGCGCCTTGAGCGTGATCAGCGACCGGATAACGGCTTCCCGGTACTGCCCGCGGTACGTGCAGCGGCCCACCCAGTCGTCCCAGAAGTCCCTGGTCGCGGCCAGCGCCTCGGCCGCGTCGATCCGCTCGGGCGCGGGCAGGTGCGACGGGCTCCAGGACATCACGAACGGCACCTGCTGGCCGGCTCGGACGGTGAAGCTCGCCTCATGGGCCAGCTCGTGACCGCTCAGCCGGACCGGGGTGCGCAGCCAGACCGAGTCGGGCCCGGCGACGGCCAGGACGTCCCCGCCGGACCGGCGCACCCAGGGCACGATCTTGCCGTAGCCGAACCGCAGCCGGAACACGCACTCCATCTCGACCGCGCCTTCGACGCACTCGACGATCCGGACCAGCACCGGGGGCTCGTGGCCGCGCGGCGGCATGAAGTCGATCAGGCGGACGGTCCCGCCGACGGTGCGCCACTGGGTCTCCAGGATGAGCGTGTCGCCCTGGTAACGCCTGCTCACCTCGCCGCGGCGGGACGGCGGGCCCTGCGATGCCGTCGGCGCGATCAGCCACTGGCCGTTGCGCTCGTCGCCGAGCAGCGCCGCGAAGCACGCTGGCGAGTCGAACCGCGGCAGGCACAGCCACTCGGCCGAGCCGTCCCGCCCGATCAGCGCGGCCGTCTGCATGTCGCCGATGAGCGCGTAGTCCTCGATGAGGCCTGCCACGATCCGCCCTCCCCCCGGCCGGCGTGGGGTCGCCTTGCCGCCGGCTTCCGGATCCAGGTCCTGTGCAGGCCGGCTGATCTGGATCCCGGCGAGTCCGGGCTCCCGGCACGCCGGCTCCTGACGGTACGCTACCCGCCCGTAAGCTGGCGGGCGTGCAAGAATCCCCGCGCCGCGTCCCTCCCCGGCGGCCCGCCGCGCTGGCCGCCGCGGTGGCCGCCGCCGTGCTACTGATGACGGCCGTCGCCGGGTGCGCGAAATTCGATGCCGCGCTCGGCAAGCAGTGGGCCATCGTGAATTTCAAGCCGACCACGACCATCGCCACGCTGCTGAAGGTCAGGGCCGCATGCTCGCACGTGCCGAACGTCCGCCCGGACGCACTGCCGAAGGACCGCAAGGCGCCGTACATGATCTATTCCGTCGAGTTCAGCACAAGCAACGCGAGCGATGCCAATCTTGCGCAGTTGCAGGAGTGCCTGCAGAAATTTCCTGCCGTGGCCGGCATCGACTTCGAGGACACCGGCGACAGCTGAGGGAAAGTCCGCAGCTAGCGCACACAATTTCGCTGAGTTTTCCCGCTGCGCTGAAACTCCCCTGACGGCCGCGATGTGACTCACCGGCGAGGCGTCAATCGCTTTCACACGCGCTTATCCGCGGGCACCGGGTGCGTGCTTCCGCAGGCATTGGGCGCGTGCTTCCGCAGGCATTGGGCGCGCGCTTCCGCGGGCCATGGGCGTGCGTTCCGCGCGCGGATGTGGTATAAATTTATATACCTATCAACTCGATCGGAAAAGGTGGACGATGAAGCGACGGTGGACTATGCAAAATCGAACGTTGAGGCGAGGGCTCATCGCTGCCGGGGCTGCCGCCGCCACCGTGCTGGCGGCCGGATGCGGCTCCTCGGCGGCCAGCTCCCCGAGTACCGGCGGCTCCAGCAGCCCGGCCGCCGCCGCGCCGGTCACCTTGCGGCTCGGGTTCCTGACCAACATCACGCACGCGACCGCGCTGGTGGGGATCAAGCAGGGCATCTTCACCAAGGACCTCGGCAGCGGCGTGACGCTCAAGCTGGTGCCGTTCAGCACCGGGACGCTGGAGGCGACCGCGCTGCTCGCGGGCCAGCTCGACGCGGCCTATGTCGGCCCGAACCCGGCCATCAAGGCATGGCAGACGTCCGGCGGGAAGCTCATCAAGATCATCTCCGGAGCGGCCTCCGGCGGCGCCGAGCTGGTGGTCAAGAAGAGCATTACCAGCGCGGCCCAGCTCAAGGGCCAGTCGCTGGCCACGCCGTCGCTCGGCAACACCCAGGACGTGGCGCTGCGCTACTGGCTGAAGAAGCACGGCCTGACCACCACGCAGACCGGTGGCGGCGACGTCCCGATCAAGCCGACCACGCCGAACTCCGCGGCCGTGCTGGAGTTCCAGTCCGGACAGATCGCCGGCGGATGGGAGCCCGCTCCCTACGACGCCGAGATGGTCGCGGCGGGCGGGCACGTCCTGGTCAACGAAGCCAGCCTGTGGCCGAAGGGGCAGTTCGTCACCACCAACCTGGTCGTGACACAGGCATTCCTCGCCGCCCACCCGAGTGCCGTCAACGGCCTGCTGAAGGGCCAGATTGACGCGAACAACTTTATCAACCAGAACAAGGCGGTCGCCGAGACGGCCGCCAACGCCGAGCTGACCTCGATACTCGGCAAGGGCCTCAAGCCAGCCATCCTGTCGGCGGCGTTCGCCCAGATCACGTTCACCGACGACCCCATTGCGTCGTCGCTGCTCACCGACGCCCAGCACGCAGTCGCTGTCGGCTTGCTGACGCCGGTCAGCAATCTGGCAGGCATCTACGATCTCGGTCCGCTCAATACACTGCTGCAAGCGGCAGGGGAACCCACGGTGAAATCATGAGCATGCGCAGCGGCCGGCTGACGCCCCCGGAGTCATCTCCGGGGGCGTCAGCCTTCCCGAACCTGACTATCGTGGCCGACCGCGAGACGGCCAGCGCGCCCGCCGCGGTCCGGCTGACCGATGTCTCCAAGGTCTACGGCCAGGGGCGCAGTGCGCTGCTGGCCCTGGACAAGGTGTCGCTGTCCGTGGCGCCCGGGGAGTTCGTCTGCATTATCGGCGCATCCGGCTGCGGCAAGAGCACCCTGCTCTCGCTGGTGGCGGGCCTGGACGCGCCAACGTCCGGCCTGATTGATACGGCCGGGCTGAAGGTCAGCCTGATGTTCCAGGAGCCCGCCCTGTTCCCGTGGCTCACCGCCGCGCGGAACGTGGAACTCGCGCTGCGCGCCCGCGGCGTGCCAAAGGCGGAGCGGCGCGCCCAGACCCAGGAACTGCTGGAGACCGTGCACCTGGGCGGCTTCGGCGGCAAGCGCCCGCATGAGCTGTCCGGCGGCATGCGGCAGCGGGTCGCGATGGCCCGCGCGCTCGCTCAGGACGCGGACGTGCTGCTGATGGACGAGCCCTTCGGCGCGCTGGACGCCATGACCCGTGACCTGCTGCACGAGGAGCTCGAGCGGATCTGCGCCGAGCGAACCATGACCGTGCTCTTCGTGACGCACAACGTGCGCGAGGCCGCCAGGCTCGGCGACCGCGTGGTGATCTTGTCCAGCCGGCCAGGCCGGGTCATCGAGGAGTACGACGTGCCAAAGGGCGGGGACCGCGCGGAGGACTCCCGCGATGTCGCCGAACTTGCCAGCACCATGACTGACCGGCTTAGGCAGGAGATGAGGCGTCATGGCGATTAAGACGCAGCCCTCAGCCATCGAGGGCCTCGACAACCTGGAACTTGGCGGGGTGCCGCAGGAGCCCAGAGCGCGCCGGATCGCCCGGTCGGCCTGGGCGGCAACGTGGCCGAAGCTGCTCGCCATAGCGATTGTCCTCGCCCTGTGGCAGCTCGTGGTCGCCACCGGCTGGAAGTCCGACGTGCTCAAAGGTCCCACGGTCGTTCTCCCGACCCTCTGGGGACTGATGCATCACCAGCTGCTGTGGCAGGCCGTCGGGATCACGCTGCGCCGGGCGGTCCTCGGATATGGACTCGCGATCGTGATCGGCTCGATCGTCGGGGCCTTGGTGGCGAGAATCCCGCTGCTGCGCGCCGGGGTAGGCTCGATCATCACCGGCCTGCAGGTCATGCCGTCGATCGTCTGGTTCCCGTTCGCGATCATTATCTTCGGACTCACAACGCCGGCCATCCTCTTCGTGATGGTGCTCGGCGCCGCGCCGTCGATCGCCAACGGGCTGATTACCGGAGTGGACTACACGCCGCCGCTGCTGCTGAAGGCCGGCCGGACCATGGGGCTGCGCGGTTATAACCTGTACCGCTACCTGATCCTGCCTGCCTCACTGCCTGCCTACGTGGCCGGCATGAAGCAGGGCTGGGCGTTTGCCTTCCGCGGCCTGATGGCGGGCGAGCTGCTGGTGCTGATCATCGGCCAGCCGTCGATCGGCGTGCTGGAGAACAACTACCAGGATCTGGACTTCTTCGCCGGCGCCACGTCGATACTCATTGTCATCCTGATCATTGGGATCGCGGTCGACACGCTGTTCACCTCGGCTGACAGAGCCGTCCGCCGCCGCCGCGGCCTGCTCGAGCCAGGCCGCGCCGCGTAGCCGCAACGGAGCGCAACGGAGCGCGGCCGCGCAGGAGCGTGGCGGCTCGGCCTTCATAGCCCGAGCCGCTGCGCTCCCGTGTACACGTTCATCGAGCCGCCGCGCAGGAAGCCGACCAGGGTCAGCCCGGACTCCTGCGCCAGCTCGGCGGCCAGCGACGACGGCGCTGACACGGCCGCGAGCACCGGGATGCCGGCCATCACGGCTTTCTGCACCAGCTCGAACGAGGCGCGCCCGCTGACCAGCAGCACGCAGCCGGCCAGCGGCAGCCGCCCCTCCCGCAGCGCCCAGCCGACGACCTTGTCCACCGCGTTGTGCCTGCCCACGTCCTCGC
>Ga0302326_10024692_pt1 | contig 12203 bp, 9 predicted proteins | sample Palsa_T0_3_FD_202264 | JGI IMG/M metagenome (GOLD analysis project Ga0302326, IMG submission 202264) | Peat permafrost microbial communities from Stordalen Mire near Abisko, Sweden - Palsa_T0_3 | ecosystem: Environmental > Terrestrial > Soil > Palsa > Peat permafrost | place: Sweden: Abisko...
GTTGCCGGCGGGCGCGGGGCCGGCCGTCGCGATCTATGAAAACGGGCGTCGTTGGGCCGGCGTCGCGACCGGCGGCACGCCGGAGGCGCCCACGTTTTCGTGCCAATTGCGGCCGGTCGGCGAGCCGCGCACCAGCACCGTCGAAGTCCGCGACGCCTCCGGAGAACGCCTCTTCGCGCGCGCGAACGTTCGCCGCCCCGTGCGCCGGAATCACCTCGGTCTGCGCGCCAGTGACGTTTTCGAGCTCAACCACCCGCCGCTGACCTCGATCCCTTGGATGTCGTTCGACGGCGTCAAAATCACGATCGGCGGCGGACATCTGCCGCCCGGCGGCGACCCTTCGAGCCTCTCGCTGAAGACGGGTCCCGGCGTCGTCGCCTCGTTCGACTATGGGCGCGTGGCGCCCAGCTGGACGGACTTCTATTGGTACTGGCCCAATGCGGGAATCTCGAACTTTCTCTTGACGATCGATGTGGTTGCCTCGGATTTTGAGGCCGACCCTTTTCATCTCGAGTTCGTCGAAACGCGCGATCACCGGACGCGCAAGCTTTCCGACCTCTGGCTGCCGAACGACCTCCGTTCGTTCCTGGGCTTCACCAAGGACGCCGCGAAGATCGACCGCGTGCAGCGCGGCCTCGACGCACACAGCATCGTGCTGCCCGGCTACTCGTGTTTCCGGTATCTCGATGCGCAGTTTCGCCGCTACGGCATCGATCCGGAGGCCGACGCATCGGTGCTCGATTGGGGTTGCGGCGTCGGCCGCTTGACGGCCCATTTTATTCGGCAGTGGCCGCACGCACGCGTTGCGGGCAACGACATCGACGCCGCCAATATCGCGTGGTGCGCGTCGAGCCTCGGCGAACGCTTTACGGTCTGCCCGCTCTGGCCGCCCACAACGTACGACGATGCGAGCTTCGACGGCGTGTTCGGCGTTTCGGTGATGACGCATCTCCCCGCCGAAGCGCAAGCCGCGTGGCTCGGGGAATTGGCGCGCATTTTGCGGCCCGGAGGAATCGCGCTCCTCACGTTCGCCGGGCCGTGCGGAACCGCGTATGGGTCCCGTTGGCGCAGTGCCGCGTGGTGGGAAGAGTGGCGACGCACCGGCTTCGACGCGGAGTCGCGCGACTCGGCCTTGACGGGATTCATCGCAGACGACGACTACTACCGCCAAGTGAGTCAATCCATCGAGAACGTCCGCGAGACGTGGTCGGAGCACTTCGAAATCGTCGAAATCGTCGAGGCCGCGTTCGGCAACCAGGACCTGGCGGTACTGCGCCGGCGCTAGCGGCGGAGTTTTCGCAAGAAGGCACGCGGACCGCGGGCCTTGGCAGCGAATCGCGAGAGCCAGTGTGAGCGAATGGCGCGCAGACGCGCATCGATGCCTGCGTTTTCGCGGCGCACGCGTTCGATCTCGCCTTCGACGTGCTCGCGAAACGCTCGGGTCAGGCTTTCCAACTCCTGTATCGTTTCCGCGAGCCGGCCCTCGCGTTCCCATGAACGGACCAGGAGCTCGTTGACGGCCGCTTTCGCGCCGGCGCGGTCGAGCTCGAGCATCGCGATACGGCGCCGCGCATCGAGTAATTCGATATCGAACGAGCCGCGCACGCTACGCACCGCAGCCTTCGGCGCCATCCGAATGGAAGGCGCCCGCTCGGGCTTATGCAAAGACCCGGACTCCGCAGAAGCGCGTGAAGGGATTACTACCGTAGGACCATCAGTACCATTCATGGCAGACTACTCACTTTCACCGGCCCTGCGCGAAAGTCTGGACCGCCTCGAAGCGGAACTTGCGCGTAACGCGGAGTTACGGCACGCATACGCCGTCGCGGAACGCAGCGCGCTCGCTCGGTTGGTTGCGTTCGTCGATAGCCTGAAAAGGTCCCGCGGAACGGCCGGATTCGTTGCGGTCGTTGTTGCCTTCGCCGTCGCAACCTGTGCCGCGCAATCGGCGCAAGCGCCCGCACCGCGGCCCACCGCGCAAAACGTCTCGGCTGCGTGCCTCATCCACGGGCCGTTGCTTTCGGGACCCTTTGCGGGCATCGACGCATTCGTACAAGACGGCACGAGGCTGAACATCGTCGATGGTCGCGACATTCCGCAGACCGCGGGCTACGCGATCTACGGCTGGGGGAGAGACCACTCGGGCTACGTAGCGGCGCGGGGCGTCTGCCTCATCGTCGACGGCAAGGTCGAGGACCGCGCAACTTCATTCTACGGCGAACCGCGCGCGGACGTTGCCAAGGTGCTGAAAATTCCGGCACTTCTGTTCAGCGGCTACCTGATCAAGATACCTCCGGGAACGCTCCTACCCGGCGCCCACCGCATCGGCGTGGCGGTCGTCTCCGCCGACGGTTCCCTTGCCGGAAATTCCGTTATTCGCAGCGTCACCGTGCACTGATCGGCCGGGCGTCAACCGCCCGCAGGCACCGCCTGGAATCCGACACTGTCGATCTTGCCCGCGGTGTCGACGTAAGCGCCCATGAGCTCTGAGCCGTTCGCGCAATCGAAACGATATTCGTACCCGGCGAAGCCGTCTTTGGCGTTGGACGAAACGAATTTCACGCGCTGGATGGCTCCAAGGGCGTGGAGTACGGGCGAAAACGTCTTTATGGTGACGCCGGACGCGACGTACCCGCGCGCCGTGTAGCCGGCCGGCGAAATCGTGCCGTTCTGCCAGGCCACGAACTCCGCGCGAAAGAGTGCCGCAAGCGCCAGCGTCGGCTTGTTGCCGGCTGAGGCTTCGGCCGCAGGGACCATGGCCGCTACCGGTGCGCTCGCAACGCCCGGTCGCGCGCCTCCGTCGAGCGTGCGAATGGGGTCGAGAGCGATCCCGAGGACGATCCCCGCCACGACCGCGGCCGCAGCCACATCTGCCCGCCCGCGCTCGTGAAAATATCGCTGTGCCAAAAAGCGCAGCGTGGCGAATCCCACGAGCAGCCAAAAAACGAGGAAGACTATGGTAAAAGATGTCATGTCGGCCTTTGCCTCCGCCGGGCGATTCGGAACGAACGGCAGTAAAGAGCTAAAATAAGGACGCTCGCGATGCTCACGAGGAAGCCATCGCGCAGGGAATCGGGTTCGTAGTCAAAGCGTACGACGTGCTTTCCGGCCGAAACGAAGACACCGCGGAAAAGGAAGTTCGCATCGAAGATCGGCGCAGGCTCGCCGTCGACGGACGCTTTCCAACCCGGAAAGTTCGAATCGTTGTACACGAGAAAGCCCGGATACCGCGCGACGGCTTCGATCGTCGTGTGTTCGGAGTCGCTCATTACGATCGATGCCGGCACCGCTCGGGCCGTTCTCGCTTCGGGGCTCGCTTGCAGTGCCGCCAACTGCGACGTCCCGCTCGACGCGAGGACGGTCGCCGTCCTCCAAACGTCGAGGCCCGTGTTCGCAAGGAGTCCGAGAGCGGCCTCGCTTCTGTCGACGGCCGCAACATTGTAGTAGATGGTGGCGCGCGGCAAGACGTCGCGCACGCGATAGATACGGGCATCGCCCGCGTAGACGTTTTCGAATCCCTGCGCGCTCGCTGGGATCGGAGCGGTCGTAATAACGTATGCGATCGACGACAACGTCAAGAAGCGTCGCTCCAAAGGTGTATCCCACACCGAAACGCCGGTACCCGTAAATCGGTCGAGCAACTCGAGCAACGCCGGCGAAGAAAGAAAGGTCCGAACGAAACTCAAGTACTTCTTTGGATAGAGCGCATCGACGTTTTCGGGATCACCCAAGCCGTAAGCGGCAGCCCACATCGGATAGAGATTCCCGTCGACGCCCATGACGCGCTCCTGCGTGCGCACGTGGTTTCGCAGATAAGCGGCATACGGCGGAATCCGGTAAGGATTTTCGGCAACGGTTGCGGGTTGGTTCGCGAGGTAGTACATGGGGACCAGATAGCTTGCGAGCGATTCCAGAAAGCAGACAGCCACCAGCAGGATCGGTCCGGCTCCGCGCAATCGCTCCCAGAACACGACGAGAGAGGTTATGCCGGCGAACGCAGCCAGCGCGACCGCCCACGCATAGACGTAATAGGCCGTTTGGGACGGCGATGCGTTGCGCGCGATCGAAATGGTCGCAGCGTATCCGGCCGTGAGGAGCAGCAACGTCAATGCGATTGCGGGAAGTGCCGCTCGGCGCCGGCCGTCCGGCTGCGCCAGACGATCCATCCCGATCGCGGCGAGTGCCGCAAGCGCGAAACCCAACACCGGCTCGTCGTACTTGAGGAAATCAAGCAGCGAAAAGAGCGGCAGCGAGCCGATCCACTGGAGAGCGGGCGATCCAAAGCGCTTCAACAATGCAAACAGGGCGACCAGGAAAAAGAAAGCGGTTATGTGATTGGATGCAACGGCATCTCGCGCTCTCGCGGATCGAACTGCCGCCGTCAGCGCGACGAGCGCTAGCAGCAGGGCTGCGACGCCGAAGAATCCGTCGGGACCAAACCATCCCGGGGCGCCGGTTGCAACGATGTTTCCCATCGGGCCGAAAACGAGCGGCGCGACGTACGTCAGGACGTGGACGTCGAAGGGTACGTGGAACCCTCCGAAGATCATTCCATTATTCGGGTTGTCGTGCTGATTGAGCGAGAAACGCACGAACTCGAGAAACGGCAAGAGAAAGAACCCCACGAGACCACAACCGGCGGCCGACGACACCGCCATATCTCGCAGCGCGAGCCACGAGCGGCGCTCGCCCCGAAGCGCAGAGAAACGCCAGCCCCAGTAAGCGATACCCAACGACAGTGCGAGTAGAGCAGACTCCGGCATACCGCCCAGAAGGACGAGAGCGGTGACGGTTGCGAGTGCGATAACTCCGAGCGTCGATCTGCGGCGCAGAAGCTTCTCGTGCGCGAGAAACACGCCCGGAAGCAGCGTTTCGACGCTCAAATGACCGATGTTGATGAAGAGCAAAAAATAACCGGTGTAGAGAAACAGGGTCGCGCCGCCGATCGCCGCCCAAAACGCCACGAACAATCGCAGGAAGCAAAAGGCAAGCATTCCCGCGAGTGCGAGGCGCGACATGACCCAAAAGGTATGAAGGCGCGGTGAGGGAGCGCCGACGACGAGCGCCGTCAGCGGAAAATACGGCTGCGATTGCATGTCGGCCGCCAGCGGCATCCCGAAGCTCGCTAGCCGATTCCAAATCGGCAGATGGTGCTCGTCGAAATAGATGTGGTGTTCGAGCGCAAATACCGGTTCGATTTCTGTAGCGGGTGCAAGCGTGTCGCGCAACTTGCCGGTGGTCGCAAGCACGCCGGGACGCGCCGCGGCGCCCCACGGATACGCACTCGGCGCCTCCCTCGCCGCGCTCATAAGCGAATCGTCTCCCCAAATGAACGGGAAAAACGAGACGTTCAACATGAGCAGGAAAATGGCGGCCGCTCGCACCGTCTCGATCGCTGCGATGCGTTTGACGACCGGCGCGATTCCACTCCAACGCGGCGACGTGCGTCGATCGTCTACGATTTTGCCGCCGTGACGTGGATGGTGGACGCGAGCGCGCGGGTCTTTCCGAGCAACCTCGATTCGACGTAGGCGATCGCGTTTCCGAACGTCATCAGCGCATTGAGGATGCTGCCGGCGAAGGTGGGAGGTTGTACGTCTTCGTCGCTCGCGTGATACTTGTCGTGCGCCCAGTAAATCCGCGCAACCCGCGGATCGAGGAGCAGCGCGAACAACAGGTAGTCCATCGTTCCCCCGAGCAGGTGATAGCTGTAGCGCCGTTCGGAGATAGTGAAGCCGGCGTCACGCACGAGATCTTCGATCTCTCGCAGAGAGAATTGCTGGATGTGTCCGATCGTCGTTGCCTTGAAGTGCCTGCGGAACAAGCGCGACGATAGCCAGTAGATCGTGGGAAACTGGCCCTCCGCGGGACAGACGAAATGGAGGATACCGCCGGGCCGCAGGACGCGCCACATCTCCGCAAGCGACGCCGCGGGATTCTCAACGTGCTCGAGATAGTCCAGGAAAATCAGAAAATCGAAGCAGCTATCTTCGTAGGGAAGCCGTTGGCCGTCTCCATGGCGATAATCGATGTCGAGCGTTCTGTGCGAGCGACGCGCCGCTTCGATTTGGCTCGCGCTCAAGTCGATCCCCGCTAGCACGAGGTCGGGATCGCGTGCGCGAATGCTCCGTAGGATCCGGCCGCCGCCACAGCCGACCTCGAGCAGGCGAGCAGCGCGAACGTTTCGCGAGTTCAAGGTTCGCATGAGACGGCGAATCTTCAGCGTCGGAAGATCCCAAGCGCTTTCCACGCTGCGAGTGCCCCACGATTTTCCGCGATATAATTCGGCGTCGAAGCGGCAGCTCATCCGCCATCCATTACCGCACCACGCCCCCGGAAACCCCCGGTAGAGCTCGGCCGGCGTGCCGCGGCGACATGCGTCCAGCAGAGGCGGACGCCATCCAGGGTGCGAGTGCGCGCTTAGGGGCCATCGGGGGCACCTTTCACCAGCGCGCGAGTGCGCGCTTGGGGGCCATCGGGAGGCACGCCGCCCCGATGTTAACGGAAAGGAAGGCGCTCTCGGGGAAAAGTCACGGGTGCCCCATTTCTTACACTCGAGACGGACCGCGTGATCGATTCGGCCGCGCCCGGCATCGACGTTGGTGAGCTGGCGGCTCGCGTCCGGCAGCGCGTCTCCGCACTGCGTGAGCGGCCCGAGCGAGACGTCCCGCTCGATGCCCTTGCCCTGCGTTCGAGCGTCTTCATCGACATGCTCGAAGCGCACACGAACATCGCGGATCAAAAGCAGCAGATCCGAACGCAGTGGCCCTCAAACATCGGAACCCCGTTCCCGTTCGGTATCGCGCGCGTCCGGCGCCTGTGCCTCTCAGCGCTTGCCTTTCTCTTCAAGGACCAGCGTCACGTCAACGCGGCGCTGGTTGCCGCGTTCCGCGATCAGGTCAGCTTCAACCGTCAATTGATCGAACAGCTGCGCGCCTTGCGAGACGAGCGCGACGGGGAGAGCGGGACTTGGGCGCCGCGGGCGGCGGAGCAGGCAACGATCGTTGAACCAGAACGGTAAGCGCCGAGCGCCGCACTCGGCCTCCCCGATCGCGATCGTCACGCCCTGGTTCGGACCGAACCTTCGCGGCGGGGCCGAGCAACAGAGCTGGCAGCTAGCGCAGCACCTCGCCGAACGCGGCTACGTGGTCGACGTGCTGACCACGTGTTGCCGCTCGTTCACCGACGATTGGGAAAATAACGCCTTGCGGGCCGGCGTGGAACGGCACGGCAATCTTACCATCCGGCGCTTTCGCACCGACAAACGTGACCGCCGCGCCTTCGAACGCGTCAATGCGATCCTCCTCGGCCTCGAACCATCGCAGCTGCACCGCTCGGTATCGCCCGTTGGGGATGCAGATGCGGAATCGTTCTGCCGCAACAGCATCAATAGTTCGTCGCTGAACGCCTATCTGACAAGTGCCGGGGCGACCTACGAGCGAATCCTTTTCCTACCATATATGTTCGGCACGACGCTCTTCGGACTGCCGATCGTTGCGGAGCGCGCCTTTCTTCAACCCTGTTTGCACAGCGAAGCCTACGCGTATCTGCCGCGCGTCGCCGCGACCTTTCACGCTGCGAAGGGCCTGCTCTTCAACAGCGAGGGCGAGTTCGACATGGCGGTCTCGCTCTTCGGCCCCGGGATCGTCTCGAAATCGTTCGTGGTCGGCGAAGGCATCGACGAGTTTCCGCAAGGCCCGCCCGGGCCGCGGCGCGTGGGTGATTTCGCGCTCGAGAACGAGCGGTATATCCTGTACATCGGGCGTCAAGATCCGGCCAAGAACATTGCCACACTCGTCGCAGCCTTCAAGGGGTTCCGGCGTAGCGCCCCGGCATCGCGGCTCAAGCTCGTGTTCGCCGGAGAGCGGCACGTTTCGTACGGCGATTCGGGTTCCGGAATCGTCGATCTTGGGCCCGTGTCCGAGGCTTCGAAAGCAGCCTTGCTCGAGCACTGCCGCGCGCTCGCGCAACCGAGCCTCAAAGAGAGTTTTTCGCGGGTGATCTACGAAGCATGGGCCTTGGGCCGGCCGGTGATCGTTCACGCGGATTGTCCGCCGACCGCGAGCGTGGTCAAGCACTGCGGCGGCGGCTATCTTGCCGATACCACGAACGCCTGGGAGAACGCGCTGCGCCGCATCGAAAACGAACCCGACGAAGTGTTGGACGGACTCGGAAAGCGCGGCTACGCGTATGCCCGCGAAACGACGCCTTGGCCGGCGGTCATCGGCCGCTACGAACGCGCTTTCGCAACGGCGGCGCTGCCGGCAGCGCCGCTGGACCGCTACGACGCGCTCCCTGATGTGCCGCTTGTTTCCGCGCTCGTCGACGGAAAGTCAAATCTCCTGTTCGCAGGCCCGATAACGTCGATCGGCCACATCGACGAGTTGCTGGTCGTGTTCTTACACTTCTTGACCTTGGAACGAGAGGCGCGGCTCGCGATTGCGGCGACGGCGGGGACGGATCCCGAGGTATATGAAGAACTGCAGGCACACGTGCGGCGCCTCGATCTCTTCGACCGGCTGCTGGTAACCTTCGAACCTGCGGTCGTGCAATTGCAGGCGTTCTATCTCGCCGCCGACGTCTTTCTTTCCCTCGATCGCGGCGGCCACGGCAGCGCGGAACTGTACGACGCGATGTGGTTCGACATACCGGTGCTCGCGCTCGCCACCACTGCCAGCCGCGCGCTCGCAGGCGATTCGGCCATCCTCATTCGCGATACGACGGATTTGCTCTCGATCGCTGCACTCGCCGAGCTGCTCGCGAAAGACGCACGCCTGCGCGACGCGGTGATCGCGGCGCAGCGGCTCGCGCGATCACGAGCGAGAAAAGCGCAATGCGAACCCGGTGTCGGCGGCGCGGCGCAGCTGCCCCGATCGTAGGATCGCTTCGAGGCGCAACGTGTGCGGGCCGCGCGCGAGGGTCGCATCGGACCACGTCGCGTCAAAACCGCTGCGTGCATAGGCCGCGAGGCCGAGCGCTCGGGCGACGTCGGGACGCGCCAGCCCGTAGCGAGCGGATGCAACCTGACGCCCGTCGACCGTAAACCGAACGCCGAGGGAGGCCGAGCACGACCCCGTATCGACGACCCAGCCACGCGCCTCGTGCTCGCCTCGCTGCGACATGGGCGGGACGATTGCGTCGACCGCATACGCGACGCGCGTAGGGGGCGGACCACCGTTCACATCGATATCGACGTCGTCCCTCGAGCGATAGTAGCCGCGACGGTCGGCGGCTTCGAAACGAAACGCGATCCGATGCGCGCCCGCGGAGAGCGCGCACGGCGGGATCGTCAGCCGGAAACCGGAGGCAGCGAACGCCGGGTTGCCGAGCTTGAGCGCGACGTCGGCGCGGCGCAATCCCGTGACAGCGGCGGGGAACATCGCGCCTCCGTCAACGACCGCCTGCACGACCGTGATGGGCGCCCGCTCCGCATCGTCTGCCGCCCACCCGCTAAAGGTGATGGCGTCGCCGCGCGCGGGCGCCAGACGCGGCTGCGGATGCCAACGTAAGGCGGTCGATGTGTTTGCGAAGGCGGCGGTATCGAGCGAATACTCGGTGGAAAGGGCGAGTACGGTTTCCACCGGAACGGCCCGGTGTATGCGCGGAAACGGCAACACCGCCAAGAGCGCGATAACGACGAGCGCGGTCGCTCCGCTCGCCACGATTGCAGTAGGATCGAGGCGACGGGGATTCCTCATGCGAACCGATGCGACGGCTGGGGTCGATTTCCGGCTTCTCTCCGGCGCAGCGGCGCGAACCGGAGGGCGCCGGGCGGCGATCTCGGGGGAGCGATCGTGATCCCCTTGCCGGAAGACTCCGTGATTCGAGATGCTTTTGCCCGCCTTCGCGACATGGAGGCGAGCAAGTTCTGGAAGCTTCGCAACGTTTGGCACCGCGCGAAGAAACTCTTGGGGCTCTCGAACGGCGCGATTCCTCCGTACGGTCTGCCGGCCGGCGCCATAACCCGCTCGGAGGCCGAAGCCCCATACGAGGCCTGGTTCGCACGGCACGCGCCGCGCAAGGTCGATATCGGCCGGATGCGTGCCGCGTCCGCCGTCCTGAGGCGTCGCCCGCTGTTCAGCGTCATCATGGCCACTTACGACACGCCGGAACGATATCTGCGCCCGACGATCGATTCGGTGCTCGCCCAGGCCTACGACAACTGGGAACTCTGCATCGCGGACGACGCCTCGCGGCTCGGCTCGGTTAGGCGCGTGCTGAACGAGTTTGCCGCACGCGACCCGCGCATAAAACTCCGCTTCCGGAACGTCAACGGTCACATCTCGCGCGCGACGAATTCCGCGCTCGAACTTGCGACGGGCGACTACGTCGTGTTTCTCGATCACGACGACGTACTCGCGCCGGAGGCACTGTACGAGATCGCGCTCCTGATCAACGAACGCAGCGACGTCGACGTGATCTACTCGGATGAAGACAAGGTCGACGAATCAGGCACCCTGAGAGATCCGCATTTCAAACCCGACTGGTGCCCCGAGTCGTTCTTGTCGCGGATGTACGTGGGCCATCTGGTGGCCTACCGGCGCAGTCTGCTCGAAGCGCTCGGCGGCCTGCGGCCGGAGTTCGACGGCAGCCAGGACTACGATCTGCTGCTGCGCGCGAGCGAACGGACCGACCGCATCGCCCACATTCCGCGGATCCTTTATCACTGGCGCATGCACGGCAATTCGACCGCCTCCAGCTCCTCCGCGAAGCCGTACGCCCAGGAGGCGGCGGAGCGCGCCCTCAACGCTGCCTTGGTGCGTCGCGGCGAGAGCGGCAAGATCGAAGCGCTCGCGGGATGTCCCGGCACGTATGCGGTCCGCTTCGCGATTCGCGCGGCAAAGCGCGTGAGCATCATCATTCCGACGCGCGACCACGGCAGCGACGTAGAGCGCTGCATCGCGTCCGCACTCGCGCACACGTCGTATCCCGACATCGAAATCATCCTGCTCGACAACGGCTCGACGGACGCGGCGTCGCTCGCGACGTTCGAAGCGCTGCGGGAACGTGATGCGCGTATCCGGATCGTCCGGTACGACGTGCCGTTCAACTTTTCGGCCATCAACAACTACGCGGCGTCGCTCGCCACGGGCGATTATCTGTTGTTCTTGAACAACGATACGGAGGCGTTGAGCCAAGGCTGGATCGAAGCGATGGTCGAGCAGGCGCAGCGCAAGCCGATCGGAGCGGTCGGCGCGCTGCTGCTCTATCCCGACAACACCGTGCAGCACGCCGGCGTGATTACCGGCCTCGGCGGCGTGGCAGGTCATAGCCACAAGCATTACCCCGCCGATTCACCGGGGTACTACTACATGCTCAAGTCGCTCAACAACTATTCGGCCGTCACGGCGGCGTGCATGATGGTGCGCCGCGAGGTGTTCGAGGCGGTCGGCGGATTCGACGAATCGTTCGCCGTCGCGTTCAACGACGTCGACTTCTGCCTGCGCTTACGCGAAGCGGGCTTTCGAAATCTCTACGTACCCAACGCCGTCCTGTATCACTTCGAATCGAAATCACGAGGTCTGGAGACGACACCCGAAAGAATCGCCCGCTTCTCTTGCGAGATCGAAAGGATGAAGGAGCGTTGGCCGCTGCTGGCCGAGCCCGACCCGTGCTACAACCCCAACCTCACACTCGATCGCGAAGACTTTTCGATCGCGTTCTGATGCGAGCCGAACGTCCGTCCTGGCATTCGCATTTGCCGGGGTTTGTGGTCGTGCTCCTCGCCGTCGCGGCGACGACAATCTCGTACCTCGGCGATCGAACCCCGCCGTCCGGGAAGACGAGATCTCCCATTTCTGCTCCTACGCTGGACGTGGCGCGGCTACGGCCGGTGCACGCCAAGGAATTTCACGCTATCGACACCGCGAGTCTTGGAAATTTGGACGTCTTTCTTGCGGGACGTACGTCTCCGGTCACAATAACGAACGATGCAGCCGTCGACATTCGCGGCTGGGCCGTTGATGCGGGAGCTCGTCGACCGAGTTCCAGCGTGTTCGCGATCATCGGAGCGAACATCGTTGTGGCACAAATGGGCTTTCGGCGAGACGACGTTGCCGCCGCCCTCAATACTTCCGCGTACGCAAATTCCGGCTTCGAAATCGTTATTCCGACGAGCGCCTTGCCGCCCGGACCCTCGCGGATTCTCTTACGAGCGGTAACTGCGGACGGTCGTGGCTCGTACGACTTGAATCCGCCTATCG
>Ga0302326_10024693_pt1 | contig 12202 bp, 10 predicted proteins | sample Palsa_T0_3_FD_202264 | JGI IMG/M metagenome (GOLD analysis project Ga0302326, IMG submission 202264) | Peat permafrost microbial communities from Stordalen Mire near Abisko, Sweden - Palsa_T0_3 | ecosystem: Environmental > Terrestrial > Soil > Palsa > Peat permafrost | place: Sweden: Abisko...
TGGAAGGCTCGTCGTCGGCAAGGCTGTCGAAGTGGGCCACATCTTCAAACTGGGTTACAAGTACACTTCTTCGATGGGTGTAACGGTGCTTGATCCCAACGGCAAGGAAGTTATGCCGATCATGGGCTGCTATGGCATTGGCATCGAGCGGATTCTGACTGCGGCGATCGAACAATCTTATGACGCGAATGGGTTCTGGCTGCCGGCCAGCATTGCGCCGTTTACGGTGGTGGTGACGGTGACCAACGTCACCGATACGCTGCTGCGCGAGACAGGCGAAAAAGTGGCCGCGGAGCTTGGGGCTGCTGGGTTCGATGTGCTGCTGGACGATCGCGATGAGCGCGCTGGGGTTAAGTTCAAAGATGCCGACCTGGTTGGAATTCCCTATCGCGTGACCGTGGGCAAGAAGGCTGCTGAGGGCAAGGTTGAGCTGGTGAGGCGCGCCGTTGCGGGTAGTGAGGATGTGTCGATTGGGGAGTTGGTGAGACGGTTGAAGGACCTTGTTGGGCAAGAAAAGGCGTAGAAGCAGGTCCTTCGCTTCGCTCAGGATGACAACTCCGAGGGTTTTGGGGAAGTTTGAGGCAGTGGAATGGCGTTGAAAATCAAGATCGCGAAACCGACGACGCGGCAAGGATGGAGCAGCCTGATCCTGCGCACAGTGCTGGGATGCGTAGCGCTGGTTTTGATAGTGTTTTTGGCGATCTTTGGGTATTACTACTTTCGCTACCAGAGCATTGTGGATGCGCGGCTAAACAAGCCGCTGTTTGAGACTACGGCCAAGATCTATGCGGCTCCGCGCGAGGTGCGGCCGGGGCAAAAGCTGAACCGCGCTGCGATTGTGAACGAGCTGCGCGGCGCTGGATATACAGCAGAAGGCAGCGCGAATGCTTCGCCGCTGGGGACCTATTCCGAGAGCGGCGAAACTGTGTCGGTACGGCCGGGGCCGCAGAGTTTTCATGCCGAGGATGGCGCCACGATCCACTTCGCCAGCGGAGTGGTCGACTCGCTCACCGACGATCATGGGCAGGCGCTGCTGAGCTATGAGCTGGAGCCGCTGCTGATTACCGGGCTGAGCGAAGACGCGAACCGCGGCAAGCGGCGCGTGGCGACCTACGACGAGCTGCCGCACAACCTGGTAATGGCGGTGGTGGCGATCGAGGATCGGCGCTTCTTTGAGCACAGCGGCGTGGACTACTGGCGCATGATGGGCGCGCTGCGCAACGACCTGATGCGCAAGCACACCTACATGGAGGGCGGGTCCACGCTGACCATGCAGGCGGCGCGCGGATTTTTCCTTTCGCCGGAAAAGAAATTCAAGCGCAAGCTGATCGAGATCGTTATCACTTTTCAGCTTGAGCATCGCTTCACCAAGCAGCAGATTTTTCAGATGTACGCCAATCAGGTGCCGCTCGGCGAGCAAGGCAGCTTTTCCATCGACGGCTTTGGCGAGGCGGCGCAGGCATACTTTGCCAAGGATGTGAAACAGCTGAATCTGGCCGAGTGCGCCATGCTCGCCGGCATGATCCAGCGCCCCAGTTACTTCAATCCTTACCGGCATCCTGACCGGGTGCTGGCGCGGCGCAACCTGGTGCTGGATTCGATGGTGGAGACCGGCGCGATCACCAAGGAGCAGGCGGAGCGCGCCAAGGACGAGCCGCTGCATCTGTCGTCTTTGAGCGTGGATGCCAGCGAGGCCCCATACTTTGTCGACCTGGTGCATGAGCAGTTGAACCAGAAGCTGGGGGAGCGGGATTTCAATCGCGAAGGGCTGCATATCTACACCACGCTCGATCCCGATCTGCAGCGTGTGGCGACGTCCGCGGTCGAAAGCACCATCCATGTAGTCGATGAGCAGGTGGACAAGCTCTACGCCAGGCGTCATCGCGTCAGGCCCGGTGAGCCGGCGCAGCCGAGCGAGCCAATCACGTATCCGCAAGTGGCGCTGGTGGCGCTCAATCCGCATACCGGGCAGGTGCTGGCGCTGGTGGGCGGACGCAACTATGGGCAGAGCCAGTTGAACCATGCGACATCGGCGCCGCGGCCTACGGGCTCAATCTTCAAGCCCTTTGTGTATGCGTCGGCATTCAATACAGCGGTTGCGGGAACGCAGTTGCCGGGGCACGACGACTTGTTTTCGCCGATCACGATTCTGAGCGACGAGCAGACGACCTACGACGTAGGCAACCAGGAATACACCCCGCGCAACTTCGAGGGTGAGTATCACGACCAGGTGACGGCGCGCTTGGCGCTGCAGCGCTCGCTGAACAACGCGACCATCGGACTGGCTTCGCTGGTAGGCTTTGACCGCGTGGCTGCGCTGGCGCGCGAAGCGGGTGTGAAGAGCGCGCGCGGCACGCCGGCCATGGCGATTGGCGCGTATGGCGCTACTCCGCTGGATATGGCAGGCGCCTATACGATCTTCGCCAATCACGGACTGCATCTCGATCCGTGGATGGTGGCCAGTGTGCGGACTCCTTCAGGCGATGTGATCACTGACTACTCGCCGACCTCACGGCAGGTTCTAGACTCCCGCGTAGCGTATCTGACGACGAGCATGTTGCAGAACGTGCTGAGCGGTGTGGGCACTGGCGCCGGTGTGCGCAGCATGGGCTTCTACGCTCCGGCTGCGGGCAAGACGGGCACCAGCCACGACGCATGGTTTGCCGGATACACGACGAATCTGCTGTGCATTGTCTGGGTGGGCAACGACGACTATACCGACATCAAGATCGAGGGTTCGCGGGCCGCCGGACCTATCTGGGGCGAGTTCATGAAGCGGGCGGTGCAACTGCCGCAGTACTCGGATACGCATGACTTCAACATGCCGGACGGGGTGCAGATTGTGCCCATCGACAAGGCGACGAATCTGCCCGCCGACTCGACCTGCATGGGCGATACATACAACGCGGCGTTTCTGGATGGTACCGTGCCAACGACAACCTGCTCGCATCCGAACACCGACAAGCGGAATTTTATTCAGAAAATCTTTGGCCTGGGCGACAAAAAGCCTTAGGCCTATCCCGCAACCACAGCAACGATTTTGGAGAGAAAACAATGATCACATTGAAGGATGCGAAGCGCGTAATCGAGGCAGCCGAAAAGAAGGCGGCGGAGATTGGCCAGCCCATGAACATTGCCGTCGCCGATGCCGGCGGAAACCTGGTGGCGCATGTGCGCATGGATGGCGCGTGGCTCGGCTCGGTCGATATTTCGATCAAGAAGGCTTACACTTCGCGGGCTTTCGATATTGCCACGAAGGATTTGGCTACGCATTCGCAGAGCGGCGGGCAGTTCTTCGGCATTCATGCCTCGAACGACGGCAAGATCATGATCTTCGCCGGCGGCATTCCGCTGAAGCAGGATGGCAAGGTGGTTGGGGCAATCGGAGTGAGCGGCGGTTCTGGCGATCAGGATCATGCTGTGGCTGAGGCTGGGGCGGCGGCGCTTTAACTTTCATTTAGTCAAGTGGAACGATGAAGACGATTGTCGTATCTGGTTGGAACGTCGGGTTTCAGAAAATAAACTTCACGCAGAAGCTCAGAGACGAATTCAACTTCTCATTCTCGGGCGCGAAAAATGCTTGTGACGCGGTACTCGACGGCCAGCGGCTGGAGCTACACGTTCAAGACTCTGATTATCTCCGGATACGGTCAGAATTGATCCAGCTCAACGCCAAGGTCGAGGTTGAATATTCAACCATGAGCGACGCGATCGATAAAGCGGCACGCTGAAGCTAGCATCCCTCCCAGGTCTGAAAATCCAGACCTGGGGCGGCGCTCACCGATTGACAAGCGTAAAGCAACAGGCTACAGTCGATCAGATGAAAATCCGGAGCTTTGCTCATAAGGGTTTGAAAAAGCTCTACGAGGAAGACAATGCGAAGGGCGTTCCGCCGGAGACGGTAGACAAGCTCCGCAAGATGTTTGCTTTTCTGGATGAGATGGACGATCCGGAAGAACTACGTGCGCTGCCATCGTGGAAGGTTCATACGCTGACTGGAAACCGCAAGGGAACCTGGAGCCTTAGCGTTACCGCCAATCGCCGCCTTACCTTTCGCATCGATATTGTCGAACGCGAGATCTATGTGCTCGACCTCGAAGACTACCACTAGCCAAAGGAGAGACCTCATGCCCATGAAAAACCCGCCGCATCCCGGAGATTTCATCCGCACGGAAATCATTGAGCCTGCCGGTCTGACAGTAACAGCTGCAGCGGCGGCGCTTCAGGTTTCGCGGCCGGCGCTTTCGAGCCTGCTCAATGGAAAAGCTGCCCTCTCCGGCGACATGGCCCTGCGAATCGAAAAAGCATTCGGCGTTAAGATGGAGACCCTAATGCGGATGCAATCCGCCTATGAGATAGTCCAGACCCGAAAGCGTGAAAAGCTGATCAAGGTTCAGAGAATCACTCAAGCGGTGGCCTGAGCGTCGAGCGTTCTCCGGCAGCCTCACCGAAACAACGCAGAAAGCGTCTCAAAGAACTCGACCGGCGTAGCAATTCGCAAGCCGGTGCGCTCTGCGACAGTTGGCGTGAAGTGCTTGGTATTGTGCGTCAGCAGCCAATCGGGCTTGGCCGCCAAGGCTGAAAGCAGGACCGGTACATCGGCCTCGTGGCGAATGATGCTCCGGTTTGTGCGCACTGCATCCGCATCGGGATATGCGATCACCTCAGGGCGTGTAAGTTCGATGAGTCCGCGATAATTCTCGATCAGCGCATCGGCATCCTCGGGCGGGAGCGCCGTGGCATGCAGCAACAGGTTCTCTTCCACCTCTTCGCGTACTGCCTCGACCAGCACCAGCCGGCAGATTTTGGCCGCACATAGACTCAACACAGCCTTGTCCAGTCCCCAAGGGGAGACGATGCCCCCCGTGAGGACGTTCGAGTCCAGAAACAGTCGGAGCTTACGGGAGCCCGTCATATCACTACTTGTGTGAGGATCCTATTGCCGAAGTGGTTGCGCCATAGCGACGTGCGTACACGCGCTGCCGAGTCTCCGGCAGGGTGGCCAACACAGCCTCGACCGTAACGCCGGCGGCGGTCAGAGACGCGCCGATCTGGGCACAGAGCTGGTCGAAGCGCTGCTGCTCCGGCAGAAGAATCAGGCCATCCCCCAGACGCAGGACGGCAAACGGCGCGCCCGCTTCGAGGCCCAAATCTTCGCGAAACTGCTTGGGGACGGTGAGTTGGCCCTTTTCTCCAATGCGGGTGGTGGTCAGATATTCGAGAAGCGGCGCTTCTGGGGTAACGTGAGCAGCCATGCGCAATACCTCGGTAGGAATATCCTACTACATCATGGGCTGGCAGGTGGGGCACCAGTAGGTGCTTCTTGCGTTAGGGGCTTGGAGAGCGCGCTGGATGGGTGTGCCGCAGCGGCGGCAGAGTTCGCCTTTGCGGCCGTAGACCCAGAGGCTTTCTGCCGGATCGGCATTGTTAGTGGTGCGGCGGTGCTTGCCGCTGTAGGTGACGATCAGGTCGCTGGAATCTTCCAGGACGTTGGCGGCGAGCAGGCGCTGCGCTGTGGCTACGATCTCTTCTGCCTGAGCTTGTGAGATGCTCGCGACTTTGCGGAAGGGGTTCAGGCCAAGCAGAAAACATATCTCCGACTTGAAGACATTGCCTACGCCGGCAAGCACATCCTGGCGCAGGAGAGCGTTGCCCACTTCATCATTCGGGTGGGTCATCAGGCGATGAACGGCGGCTTTGGCGTCGAAGCTGGGGCTGAGCACATCTTGCTCGGAGCGGGGGATCTTGCGCTCGCGGGCCAGGGTTTGCCCGGTGTAGATGCGGGCGATGGGGACGCGGAATCCTACGGCTAGGTAGTCGGCTGTTTCGAGGACGATGCGGGCGTTCGCGGCCTTATCCTGCCAGCGGTCGCCGGGCTTGTAGATGTGCCAGCTTCCGCTCATGAGCATGTGGGTGGCAAGGATGCTTCCGCCGGAGAAATGGATGAGCAGCCACTTCCCTCTCGCTTCGATGTGGGTGATCGTTTGGCTGGTGAAGGGGGCTTCGTCGTTGGCGGCGGTGAGTTGCGCGTAGCTGCTCTCGAAGCGCGTGATGGGCTTGCCGGTGAAAGCACGGCTCAGGGCGCGGGCGGTGCGGAAGATGGTATCGCCTTCAGGCATTGTCTAGTTCGATGCAATCTTGATTTTGGCGTTTCTGGTTGAAAAGATTTCCTTCGGGAATGACAGAAAGAAATGCAAAAACTCGCCGCGTGCTAATCGGGGCGGGTTAGGGCTGGGCGGTTCTTGGCGGCTTCTTTGGGAGAGAGGCGCGGTGGTTGCTCGATTGGCAATTGATTGATCGACTGTTGCGATGAAAAACCAACGCGCGGCGGAAGGCTTGTGGGACGTCGCAGGTGCATGCCTAGAGGCCCCGAGTGGAAGCCGGCATCGCGCAGTGCCTTGGCGAAGGGATGCGCGGCGACGGCGAGACCGTTGATGGTGCTGATGAGGTATCCGCTGTGATGGCTGCCGGTTTGGTCGTTTTGCAGGCGGTTTTGGCCAAGTTCCGCGAGGAAATTGGCGAGTCCTTCGGCAATCTGGGAGCGCTCCGGTTCGTCTGCCGGGAGGAAGACGAGCAGGTTGGGATTGCCGCGCCGCAGCCAGGCGACGAGGCGTCCGGCGCAGAGGACGACCTGGGCGTAAGCGGCTCGGGTGAGGATGCGTGGCGCGAGCTCAGTATCTTCTGCTTCCACGGGCAGGTCGGGCCACTTGAGCGTGCTGCCATAGGGATTCGCGGGGTCCGTAGCGGCTAGTAGAACGAACTCAGGCTTGCCGGATTCGGGGAGTTGAGGAGCATTGCGCAACGAGCGCAGCAGGTCCACAGCGGCAGGAAGTGCGAATTGCGTGGCTCCCAGACCGGCGACGAAGTAGCCGCGGCGGATGCGGCCGCTCTCTTCGAGGGCCTTGAGGACGGGGTAGATCGCCGAAAAACCGCCGGGGATGTTTTCGGCAGCGGCGGCTTCGCGCAGAAGGACGCCGTAGCGGTTGAGAAGTTGGAGGGCAAGTGCGTGGGTGGATTCGGTGGCGGTTGGCGCAGCAGTGATCCCAGGTCTCAGAAGCGAGACCTGGGGCACCCCGTTTTTGTTTTCGATCCCCTTTTTGTTTTCGATCCCGCTTCTGTTCTCGACCCCGCTTCTGTTTTCGAGCAACGCCCAGCGGCCCTGGGCGGTGGCTGGGACGGTGCGGCGGGAGCGGAAGGTGGCTCGCTGCTGGGCAGAGCTGTGCAGCTTGCGCTGGTTGCGTGCGGATTCAGGCTTGCCCACGTAGGCGCGGAGCGGATGCAGCGAGTCGTTGGTGACCAGGCCGCGCCAGACCAGCGACCAGAGGGCGTCGAGCGATTCGCCGGGGTAGCCTCCGCCGACCGATTCGTGGAGCTGGGTGAAGAAGCTGGCTCCGCTGCTGCGCAGGGCTGCGAGAAGCAGCCCTTCCCTTTCCGTCATGGGTTGCGGGTTGGGGCGTGGGAGGGTCAGCAGCGGCATCTTGTCGGCGAGATAGAGGGCGACGCGGCCGTCGCGTTCCCCTAGCGGCTCAACGCCGGTCCAGGCGATCTCTCCGGCGGCGATGAGGGTATCGAGATCGCCCGGCTGGTAGTTGGCGATGCGCGCGGGCAGGATGGCAGACTCGACGAGCGAGGCTGGGAGCGGCGCACCCTGCAACTGCTCGATGGTGTCGAGGAGCGCATCCATGCCGCGGCGAGGGGTTAGAAGGCCTTGCCAGTGGGTTAGGAATCTCGCCAGAGTCTGCTGCTCGACCGGCTCAACCTCTTTGCGCAGGCGGGCAAGGGATTTGCGGCGGATGATGCGCAGGATTTCGGCATCGACCCACTCGCGGTGCAGGCCGCCGGGACGGAAGCCGCCTTCTACGATGCGGTTTTCGGTGACGAGGTGATTGAGCGCCTGCTCGGCTTGCGCTGGATCGAGCGCGAAGCGATGGGCGACTTCTTCGAGCGTGAAGGGGCCGTGCGTGCGGGCGTACCGGCGGACTAGCTCGATCACTGGATGGGCTACGGGTTCGAGAAGCGCTGTTGGGATACCGGGTGGGAGCGGGATGCCCAGGCCGTCGCGGTAGCGGGCGCTGTCTTCGACGGCGATGAGACGTTTTTCGCCGGCGATACGCAATTCCAGGACGCGCCGAGTGCGGATTAACTTTTCAATTGCTTCGAGGACTTCGGGGCTGGTGACGCGCAGGGATAGTTCTTCGCGCGTCAGGTCGCCGAGACGGAGAAGCATGTCGTGCAGGCCGTCGGCAGAGCGGGCGCGATAAGGATCGACGAGGCATTGCTGCTGCTCTTCAATCTCGGCCATGGCGTCGCCGTCTAGGAGCTCGCGTAAATCCGCTTCGCCTAAAAGCTCGCGGAGCTGATCCTGGTCGATGGTGAGGGCCTGGGCGCGGCGCTCGGCTAACGGAGCATCGCCTTCGTAGAGGAAGTTGGCTGCGTAGCTGAAGAGAAGAGACGAGGCGAAGGGCGACGGCGTGCGTGTATCGACTACGTGGACGCGCAACTGCCGTTGTTCTATCCCGCGCAGTGTCTCGATCAACGCGGGCATGTCGAAGACGTCGCGGAGGCATTCGCGATAGGTTTCGAGAAGCAGCGGGAAGCCGGGGTAGCGCGAGGCCACGGAAAGCAAGTCATAGGCGCGTTTGCGCTGCTGCCAGAGCGGCGCGCGGCCATCGGCGCGGCGGCGTGGCAGGAGTAGGGCGCGGCCCGCGGCTTCGCGAAAGAGGCCGGCGAAGAGCGCCGTGGCTCCGAGCTGGCGGAGGACGAGCTGCATGACTTCGGCGGACTCGACCAGAAAGAAGTCGGAATCGGGTGGCTCGTCGCTGTCGGGGAATCGAACCACGAAGCCGTCGTCTCCCCAGAGCGTCTCGACATCGGTGCCGCCGGCGGCGCGGATGCGGGCGGCGACGGCCATGGCCCAGGGAGTGTGGATGCGGCGGCCGAAGGGGGTGTGGACGCAGACGCGCCAGTCGCCTAGCTCGTCGCGGCAGCGCTCGATGACGATGTTGCGGTCATCGGAGACCTGGCCTGTGGCCTCGTGCTGGTCGGCGAGGAAGCGCATGAGGTTTTCCGCGGCTCCGGGGTCGAGGTCGTGGTCGCGGATCAGGCGCGAGAGGGCTGCTGGCAAAGGCATGGCGCGGAGTTCTCTAACCATGGCGCCGATGCGGCGGCCGAATTCGAGCGGGCGGCCTGCGCCGTCGCCTTTCCAGAAGGGCATCTTGCCGGGCTCGCCGGGAGCGGGCGAGACGAGCACGCGATCATGGGTGATTTCGTCGATGCGCCAGGTGGTCGCGCCGAGGATGAAAGTCTCGCCGGGGCGCGATTCGAAGACCATCTCTTCGTCGAGTTCGCCGACGCGCAGGCTGCGGCCCTCGCTGTGGGTGAGGAAGACACCATAAAGTCCTCGGTCGGGGATGGTGCCTGCGTTGAGAATCGCCAGCCGCGTCGCGCCTTGGCGCGCGGTGACGACGTTGCGGATGCGGTCCCAGGTGAGGCGCGGGCGCAGCTCGGCAAACTCGTCGGAGGGATAGCGGCCGCTGAGCAGGTCGAGCACGCCTTCGAAGGCGGTGCGGGTCAAGCCGCCGAAGGGAGCGGCGCTGCGGACGATGCGGTAGAGATCGTCGACTGAGACTTCGGGGGCTTCTTCGGGGATCAAGTCCCGGTTGGGGTTTTCAAAGGATGCTTCGGGGTCTGGGTCTGCGAATTCGCCGAAAAGGGCTTTATTGCGAGGCTTTGGCTTCAGGATCCGTTTGCGCGGGGTTTTCTCGGGCGGAGGCAGGCTGGGCGGGTGCGCCACGATAGCCACGATCTGCTGACAGAGGACGTCGAGAGGGTTGCGCGGGAAGCGCGTCGACTCAATGTGCGACTCGTGCATGGCGCGGGTAACAGCGGCGCAGGCGACGAGATCGGCGCGGTACTTGGGGAAGATGATGCCTTCGCTGACGGCTCCGACGGAGTGGCCTGCTCTGCCGATGCGCTGCATGCCGCTGGCGACCGACGGCGGCGACTCGATCTGGATGACGAGATCGACGGCACCCATGTCGATGCCCAGTTCCAGGGTCGATGTGGCGCACAGGCCTTTGAGTTTGCCGGCTTTCAACTGCTCTTCGATGATGAGGCGCTGCGGGGCGGCGAGAGAGCCGTGATGGGCGCGGACGATGTCCTCGCCGGCCAGCTCATTCAACGCTCCGGCGAGGCGCTCGGCGACCTGGCGGCTGTTGACGAAGAGGATGGTGGAGGTGCGCTCGCGGATGATTTCGAGGAGGCGGGGATGGATGGCGTTCCAGATGGAGATGCGTTTGGGGGCCTGGCTGGCTGGGCCGATGGGGATTTCTTCCTGTTGGCCCAGCTTGGCCATGTCTTCTACAGGGACTTCGATGCGGAGGTTGAGTTGCTTGGGGGCGCTGGCGTTGACGATGGTGACGGGGCGGTAGCGGATGTTGGTGGTTTCTACAATGTCGGCGGACCAGGATTCGGTTTCGGCGGGGAGGAGTTCGACCGGAAGCGCAGGAATCTCAGGCGAGTCCGGTAAAAAGCTTACCTCAGGGGTTGAAAGGATAGGCTGAAGCCCATCCCTACCAGGCCCGTTCCTCTTTGCCTTGCTAATGCCGGGGCTGAAGCCCCGGCCTACCTCAGAACCAGATCCGGTCGAAGCGGACGGTATCGGGACTTCGACGCCGCCGAGGAAGCGGGCTACTTCTTCCAATGGGCGCTGGGTGGCCGAGAGGCCGATGCGCTGGATTCTCTTCCCGCCGGGGCGCTTGGTGAGCGCTTCGAGCCGTTCCAGGGTCAGGGCGAGATGGGCTCCGCGCTTGGTGGGGACGAGGGCGTGGATCTCGTCGATGATGACGGTATCTACGGTTCGGAGGGATTCCGAGGATTGCGAGGTCAACAGCAGGTAGAGCGACTCGGGGGTGGTGATTAGGATTTCGCTCGGCGTTCTGCGGAAACGGGCGCGGTCTTTCTGCGTGGTGTCGCCGGTGCGGATGCTGATTTCCGGGTCGTGGACCGGGATGCCCATGCGGCGGGCCATGTTGGCGATCCCGGCGAGCGGGGAGCGGAGATTGCGTTCGACATCGACGGCCAGAGCTTTCAGTGGGGAGACGTAGACGATGCGGCAGCCCGCACCCTGAGGTCTCTGTTGGAGCATGAGGCGATCGAGGCACCAGAGGAAGGCGGTCAGCGTCTTGCCGGTGCCGGTGGGGGCGAGAATCAGGGTGCTTTCGCCTCGAGCGATGGCCGGCCAGCCCTGGCGCTGGGGCGCGGTGGGCTCTTCGAAGACTTCGCGGAACCAGGCGGCTGTTACGGGGTGGAAGCTGGCGAAGGGGTCGGTGGGTGCAGATTCCGGGTTGGGCTTGTGCGGGGCCATGCCTGCTTTCAAGGATAGACCTTGAGGCGGTTTCATCCGAAGGTTTACGGCAGGGTCGGCGCGTCGCTTGCTACGTGGCCCGATTAAGAGGTGCCCAAATTGCTGCGAAGATCAGGAGTCCGTGTCTGGCGCTGCGTTGCGGGGGACACTCGGTTTGACATAGGTTGGTTCAACAATCAGGCGGTCGAAGCCGTAGGCCATACGGAAATTCTCCGCCGGACAGAACAATGCGTACACGATCTGGTTGTGTCCAAGATCTAGAATTTGTTCGAAGCGTAATATCTTTCCGCCAACGGTTCCCTCCGCGCCGAGCGCATCTTCTGGGCTGGCGAGTGTTCTGCCCATCAAACCTCGCTGGCCGTCATCAATCCAAGGGATACGGAGCTTGGATGGATCAGGCCAGGACCACTCTGCTTTTGAGCCCCATCGAACTTGTTTACTGATCATGTCGCGAAGGGCGACCTTGGGATATGCGAGATGCACAACGTCCCCCACCTTGAGCTCGATGAAGAACTCGAAAGTGAGGAAGTTCCCAGGGACAAGTTCCGGCTTCGATTCTACGGTTTTCTCGGGCAGCGCCAGATCGCGAGTCTGATCTTGAACAGGAGGCCGCAGTGTTAACTGCTCGGGGGATGATCCCCAACTCTTTAGGGTCTTCGCAACACGTTTCAGCAGCGTTTCTTTCATCAGGCAGCTCCGCTGAGCCAAATGCGTTTTCGTCTAAGAGCCTGTTTACGATCTTCTGAGCATCAGTCTGAGGAAAGCCAAGTGGATCATCTGCAGGCTTGTATTCAGTTTACGTTCGCAGTTTTTCCAGAGCCGGCGGCATTTTTCCAG
>Ga0302326_10024695_pt1 | contig 12202 bp, 7 predicted proteins | sample Palsa_T0_3_FD_202264 | JGI IMG/M metagenome (GOLD analysis project Ga0302326, IMG submission 202264) | Peat permafrost microbial communities from Stordalen Mire near Abisko, Sweden - Palsa_T0_3 | ecosystem: Environmental > Terrestrial > Soil > Palsa > Peat permafrost | place: Sweden: Abisko...
CGAAGGACATCCCCGCATCATCGCTCCGTGGCTTGGCCCGACCAAGATTGCTACCGCGATTATGTACGCGACGGTGACCAATATCGTCGCGTACCTTCCGTTCCTGATGATCACCGGAACTACGGGTGAGTTTATCTACAGCCTGCCGATCGTGATGACGGTTGCACTGATCTGTTCGCGGCTGGCTTCCATGACGTTCATCCCGCTGCTGGGCTACTACCTTCTGCGGCCGGGCAAACCGGAGCCGCCCATTGAAGAGCGCCGCACCAAGGGCTTCACCGGAAAGTATGCAGCGGTCGCCAAATTCGCTATCGAGCATCGCTGGAAAGTAGCCATTGGCTCGCTGGCGTTCCTGGTGCTGGGAGGGTTTCTGTTTTCACAGTTGAGAACATCGTTCTTTCCCGACGACGTGCAGTACTGGTCCTACATCGATGTCTGGCTGCCCAACGACGCCAACTTCGACGCCACGAATACGGCAGCGCAGCAGGTGGAGCAGATCATCCGCCAGCAAGCCGATGTGTGGGGCAAGGAGCATCTGGAGAAAAATGGTTCGCCTTCGCAGATATTGCGCTACGTGACGACATGGGTGGGCGGAGGCAGCCCGCGATTCTGGTTCTCGGTATCGCCGCAACCCAAGCAGCTCAACTACGCGCAGGTCCTAGTGCAGCTGACCGACAAGGACATCACGCCGAAATTTGTCGATCAGGTGCAGCCCGTCCTCAGCGCAAAGTTGCCGGGCGTGCGCTGCGATTACCGGCAATTACAGACGAATCCCATCAACTACCCGGTGGAGATTCGCGTGGTCAGCGATGCCGACGTCAGCTCCACGCGCAGCGCCGAGGACATCGCGGAGATGCGCAAGATCGCTTCCCAGGTGGAAGACATTGTGCGCTCCGCGGTCGAGGCCCGTCGTATGCGCAACGAGTGGCAGAAGGAAAGTTTCCAGGTGACGCTGCAGGTTAATCCCGATCGCGCTAATCTCGCCGGAATCACGAACCTGGATGTGGCGAATTCGGCAACCAGCGCCATGAGCGGCACCACCGTTACCACCCTGCAGGACGGAGACAAGAACATTCCAGTCGTGGCGCGTTTGCAGATGAATGAGCGATCGAGACTGTCAGACATTCAAAACCTTTACGTTTATTCGCAGTCGTCGCAGGACAACACCAAGATTCCGCTGGTACAGATCTCCGACATCCAGAACAGCATGACGACGAACCGCATCGTCCGCATCGACCACTTCCGCGAGATGTCGATCTATGCCTTCCCTGCTCCCGGTCATCTGGCATCGGAGATCACGAACGCCGTCATACCTAATCTCAAGGAGTTCGAGAAGACCATGCCGCCGGGTTACCGGGTCACGATTGGCGGCGAGTACAACAAGCAACAGGAGGGCTTCCGCAACCTGACCATGGTGCTGATCATTTCGGTGATGGCGATTTACCTGGCGCTGCTCTTCCAGTTCAACAATGGCATTAAGCCGCTGCTGGTGTTTGCGGCGGCGCCGTACGGAGTGGCGGGCGCGATCTACGGGCTGTGGGTGATGAAGACATCGTTCGGCTTCATGGCGTTTCTCGGCATCGCCAGCCTGATCGGCGTCATTGTCAGTCACGTGATCGTGCTCTTCGACTTTATTGAGGAGATGCATGCCAAAGGCGAGCCCTTCGAAGAGGCGGTGATCGATGCTGGTATCATTCGTTTGCGCCCGGTGATGATCACCGTCAGCGCTACCGTTCTGGCGCTCTTTCCCCTGGCCATGCATGGGGGACCGCTCTGGCAGCCGTTGTGTTATGCACAAATTGGTGGACTGACGGTGGCAACTTTTATAACCTTGCTGATGGTTCCGGTGCTGTACTCGATATTTGTGCTGGACTTGAAAATACTTGTATGGGGTCCTGAGAAGGACAGCGTCAAGTCAGATACACTGGCGCTTGCGAGTTCGTCGCCTGCGACTGCGGCCTCTGGCGACTAGTCGCGAACATCAATCTACAACACGCCAAGCCGTACTGGAGACAACAATGAAGATGGAAAGTCGGTTGAAGTTGAACTGCGGAATTCTATTGGTCGCTGCGCTGCTGGCGACTCCAGCTCTTGCCCAAATGGGCGGTGGTCAGGGCGGCGGGGAACTTCAACAGAAACTCGCTGCCTTGAAGCAGTCCGCGGCGCAAAACAAGCAGAAGCTGCATCAGTACCAGTGGGTGGAAACCCAGACGCTCACTCTTAAGGGTGAGCAGAAGCCGCCGAAGTCGAACCTGTGCAGCTACGGTCCCAACGGGCAGATCCAGAAGGTCCCCATCGACCAGCAACAAGCGCAGCAGAGTGGCCGCCAGGGCAGGCTGAAGCAGCGTGTCATCGAGAAAAAGACGGAGGAGATGCAGGATTACATGCAGCAGGTGAAGGCAGTCATCAGCATGTACGTTCCTCCTGAGGCCCAACTCATGGAGAAGGCCTTCCAGGCGCACAATGTCTCGATCGTGCCCGGCGGGGGCGCGGCGCAGTTGGTCTTTAAGAACTACGCCCAGCCCGGCGATCAGATGACGATTGCGTTCGACACGGCGACGAAGAAGATTCAGACCCTCAACGTCAATACGTATCTGGGCGATGCCAAGGACGCAATAACTCTGGCCGTGCAGTTTGCCAGTTTGCCGGACGGAACAAATTATGCGGCGCAAACCGTTCTGAATGCTCCGTCCAAGCAGATCAGCGTGACCACGACCAACACCAACTACAGCAAGCTGGCGCAGTAGGCAGCGGAGTTTTTCTCGGTTTCAGAGGGAAGTGAAGGCCAGCGGGGCGCTGGCTCTCACTGGCCCTCGAGCGTACACACAACGTTCATTTCTTTGCAGACGTGCAGCACTCCTTGCACTACTAGAGAAGTTGAGCTGGACTGCGCCTCTGTAAGGCTGGAAGCAATCACCAGTTGGGTCAGCTTCTCGCCGAGCGGAGTGGCCTGCATGCTCGCCACCTGCGCGCCTTTGGCGAACTTCACTTCCCGTTTGCTGGCATCATTGCCGGTGATGGTTATGTCAGTACGAGCTTGCAACGACTTCACCGCGGTCTGATAAACCTTATCGGCATTGGCTGCGAGCACGACGGTGGCTACATCGTAGCCGGGTCCGTTCGAAGGTTTGTTGGACATCTGCTGGATACGTCCCGAGACCGCCCGAGCCACCATCACCCATTGCGCCTGAGCGCCGCTCGCGCTGAGTAGGACGTTCGCAACTACCACTGAAGCCACTAGCCACTTGCGTATCGTCATAGCATCCCCAATCTCAACGTAGGATTCACTGCTGCCTGATTGCGGGATCAATGCCCGCGGCAGGCAGAAATTCCGCCGGAGACAGGTTTACCATCTCACGTCCGGAGCCGCAAGGGGTCGCGGGGAAGCGGTGGCAACTGGGCGTTCACCTTGCTCTACAACTTCAACGCGTAGCCGACGCTCGACGCGGCGGGCAATGTCTATGGGTCGCCTAGCTTATATGGGACACCTGGCGGCGAGCCAACCTCTCGAATGTCAATTACTCAGCACCGGGCTACTGGCGTCCGCCATTCCGTCATCGCTGTACCGAATCTGTCCCGATTCATCGGAGAAAAATCGGCGTCGTCCGGTCGTACCTACCTGGTCCGGTACAGCGGTGATGGTGTACGAACGGACCGCACCGTTCACCTTTTCGCCGGGCAAGTAGGTGAAGGTGTAACTACTCTTATGGCCATTCGCCAGCGCGTTATCGATGGTCTGCTCGCCTCCTTGCGCGCTTCTGCCAAGCATGGGCAAATCCGCAGTAAAGCCAAGCTCGGCATGGCTATTGGAGTAGATCATCTCGGCCTCATTAATGGCCTTGACACTAGCCATAGCGGACGCCTCGTGTGCCGGCATGGTTGACTTAGTAAGCGCCGGGATGGTGATCGCGGCAATAATCACGATGATGGTGACGACGACCAGTAGTTCGATTAGGGTGAATCCTCGTTGTCGGTTGAGCGTGCGCATAATGGACCTCTTTCTTCGTAATTTCCTTCTTTAGCTTCCTACCGTGCTCAGCTTGCCGCGCTGAAGACCTTTTGCATCAAAAACGCCGCCAGCGAAAATCCCCACCCAAGCAAACGCGGCCTGGGTGGGGGGCAACCGGCACCGGGCAATTTGCCCATCAGCGCTTAGGCGTGAGAGAGAATTCAGTGATGGTTACGTCCGCCGGCGTGCCAGACTCATCGTAGAGAGCAATCAAATCCCGGCTTGTGTAGGTATCTCCTTTCGCCGCTGGAATTTGATTGATTGTGGCCCTAATTTGCATAGTAGACTCGTTGTGAAGGCGTTTCTCCGGCGTCTCAATGTCAAAGAAAACATCGAAAGAACCCTCTCCGGTGCCGGTTGAAGTGTACGGAGGAATCTCCAAGACGCCGGGTCGAGAGTTCGCCGATTCCCGGATCTGGCCGCTTGAAAACCTGAACGGGGGTGTCTCTGGATTGGGCAACCTCATAGTGATGGGACCTAGCAACGTGCTGGTGCCAGTGAGTTCCATCTCGAAGATTTGCGCGGGTGCCTGATCTAGTCCGTCGGCGGCAGCCAAACTGCCGATGTCAGTCTGTATGCCTGTCACTCCTGTGAGCGTTACGGTTTCCGTGCCCGTTGCGGTAGCAATTCCAATTTGCGCTACGGATTTCGGGAATTGCTCCAGAGAGCAATTCAGACAATTGCAGCGGAAGGCTATGTCGTCGACTTCTCCCCTCTCCGCAGTTACCACTCGACGGTGAGGAGACAAAACAGTCGTGCCTAACGTGTACTTAAGCAGGACCGTTTTAGGGTCCGCGCCCCCGCCCTGCTGTATCGCAGGCCTCTGCTTGCGTTCGTCAGTGTCGAATTTAGCCATCACGTCCTGGGCATACTCAAACAACTGCGCCACTGTAACTTCGCCGGTCTTGTTCTTGTCGGCATTTGCGGGGGCTGCTTTTCCCGGTTCGCTATCGGCCAACCCTTCTATGAGTCCGCCCGAAAAAATGCCGTGAGCGTGTTTTTTCGAGTCTTTCCCATCAGTGGGCCAGCTTACGGATGCTATCGCAGTCTGATTTGTGTTGCATGCCGCCAAGAAAATGATTTTCTGGTTTTTTCGATTACTAATTAAGTCTAAGGTACCGTCGTCCAGGCCACCGCTGAAGCAGCTGTCGAAAATTGCGACGACAATTCCCTGAATCCCGGCGAATATTTTGGGGAGGTCATCGTCCCGTATCGTTTTATGACTAGGCTGAATCGTTTCGTCGCAATCGAGCGGACCATTTACTTTTACTTTTTGCTTACAGTCAGAGCCATAAACAGGTTTGTCATTTGTGTTTTTGTCGTCCCCGTTGTCGCCGTCATTTAGGTTGTCATCTATCTTCCATCCGTGACCTGCATATAAGAAGAGGCAGATGTCTTTTTCGCCATTCCCCTTACAGGCCTCGCTCACCTGTGTAGCCAGGTCATCTACAGTTGTCTTTGCCTCCGCGACCGTAATGTTCGCATCCTGCCAGTTGGTTTTTCCGCTTTGTCCAAGGAGTGCCTGCCGCAGGTGATTGGCATCGTTTTCCATCCCGAGATCCTTGTCTCCCCAGGTCAGCAGTGCGCGATACGACTGGGCCATGCAAGTGCCGGCGAGGGCCAACACTATTAACAACACGGTTGTGCAGGCGAGTCCGAACGGCATGCGACATCCTAAGTGACCTTTTCTCCTCATTCTGGTTTTCATAGCGACCTCCTTATGGTCATAGGTTGTGGCGGCGATAGTCTTGATGGTGAGGAGCAACTTCACCGCGTTAGCTACTCCTCACCAGAGCGCGTTCTTACAAACCACAACGCTGCTCGTAGACAAAGCCTTCAGCGCGAGCTATAGCGCACGGCGAGAACGCATCCTCGGGGCAGGGTTAGTTCCTGGCGACTTGGGCGCCGGTGTTGCGGCTTCCGTCGGCACAACGTCAGCAGCATCAGAAACCGCCCCAGCTTCAGCGCGTCCGCGAATCTCGACCTGGTTGGCGCAACCGGGTAGGCCGAGTGAGACGACGTGTCCGCATCGCCCCGCTGCGAGGCCAGGAACGGCCCGCGAACCGTCGAACCGGTGACAAACTCTTGCGTCTTCATCACAACCTCCTCTTACCCGTAGTTGGCAGTAGCGTTTGCAGCAGCGCTGCGGCTGCCACGTCGACAGGCGTATCGATCAGCCTTTCCATCTCGTCGACCGAGAGAAGGCTTTCGCCCACATGGAAGCCATAGACATCAGCGTTCTCGCCGATGAGCTCGGGCGAAAACCCGGGATGCTCATCGAGGAAGCGGGCGAACTTTCCGATCTGGCTGATTCGCATTGCCGTTAGTGTTTTCATGGCCACTCCTCCTGCCTTCCATCTGCGGCGGCGCTATCCGTAGCAGCGCCGCTTGTTTCAACGAGCCAACGATTCGAATCTCTGCGCGATCTCTGGAAGTGGCGTCGAACTCACGATCACATAGAGCGCGAACATCAACACGCCGACGATTGTTGCGAGTGTTAGCTTCATGGCGTCTTCTCCTTTGCGCCCCCAGAGGCGGGATGTTTCGCCCACCTCCGGAAGCGGCCCCCTGAAAAGCAGGTCGTTAAGCTCCGCTCAATTTCCCGCTTTCGTGAGGCACAATGCGCCGGTTCGCCGACACGATCAATGGCTAACGGCTGACTTTGGGATGAGTTTTAGATGACCGGCTAAGCCATTGTCAGAACAAGGGTTAAATGGAGTTATGACCAACTACATGGGTTCCCTGAGAGGCAAATGGGTTTATAATCGCGGCCAACCGAGTGCGTCTTAGGTGAGGTTGATGGTCGTGAGCGCCACGCAAGAGCTTCTCCGCTTTGGCATCTTCGAGTTAAATCTCACTACCGAAGAACTGCGTAAAAGCGGAACGCCCGCCAAGCTGCCGCCGCTGCCGTTCAGACTGCTGGCTTTGCTGGCCAGCCACGCCGGCCAGATCGTGACGCGGCAGGAAATCCAAGGAAAACTGTGGGGCGCCGAAACCTTTGTTGATTTTGAACAGAGCGTGAATAAATGCATTAAGCAGATCAGGACAGCCCTGAACGACAATGCCGACAATCCGCTCTACATCGAGACGCTGCCTCGCCACGGATACCGGTTTCTGGCTCCGGTAGTCTCGAAGACCATTGCCGCACCGGGGCCGAGGGTTGTCGAATCCCAGTCTGGCGAACGAGGCCGCCTGCCGGTCTTGATGGGCGGAGGAACGGGGGCGCCGGCACGGGCCGCTGCGCTGGCGCCAAGCTATCCGGCGGCTATGCCGGAACCTGAGCAAAGCTCCGCAACCCACATCGAAGCGGCCGCAAGCCCCACGTCGGGTACCGGGAGCCACCAACCCCGCACTCGGATGTTCCGAAGACGGGTAGTATGGATTGTGTCCGCAGCAGTGATTTTGGTTGCTGGTGCCGCTCTCTACCCACATGTGCACTTCGTGACCATCAAATACGCCGACTTGATGAAGATCAAGCAAGCCGAGCTAACTGAGAAAGACACCATCGTATTGGCCGACTTCGACAACAAGACCGGCGACCCGGTATTCGACGACACGTTGAAGCGGGGACTGGCCATTCAGTTGGAGCAGTCGCCATTTCTGAATTTGCTCTCGGATGAGAGCATTGCCGAGACATTGGCTCTAATGGCGAAACCGAAGGATGCGCGGCTCACGCGCGACCTGGTGCGTGAGGTCTGCGAGCGCACTGCCAGCACGGCCACCATCGAGGGATCGATCTCCAGCCTCGGCAGCCAGTACGTACTGTGGTTGAAAGCTGTGAGCTGCCACAACGACGAGCTGATGGCTGACGAGCAGGTGACAGCCGATGACAAGGAACACGTAATTCAGGCGTTAGGACAGGCAGCTACGAAGCTGCGCAAGAAGTTGGGAGAGTCGTTGGCCTCGGTGCAGAAGTATGATGCGCCGCTGGAGAGAGTGACCACGCCCTCACTTGAGGCGCTGCGGGCCTACACGCTGGGCTACCAGGCGGTACTCAAGCTTGACTCGGCCGCCGCGACGCAATTCTTTCACCAGGCCATTAGCTTGGATCCGAATTTTGCCACGGCCTATGCGCGGCTGGGAGAAACCTACGCCAACCTGGGTGAGACTGCACGTGCGGCGGAGAACCTCAGCAAGGCCTACGAACTGCGCGAGCGCGTGGGCGACGAGCGCGAGAAGCTCTATATCGACTCACACTATGAGGACACGGTGACCGGTAACCTGGAGGCCGCCCGCAGGGCTTATGAATTGTGGGCCCAGATGTATCCCCGCGACGAGGTTCCGCTCGACAATCTGGGCAACCTATACTTCGAGGTGGGCCAACACGACCTGGCCCTGGCTACGTACCGCAAGCGTCAGGAACTCGATCCCGGAAGCGGGCTCAGCAGCGGCGCCCTGGTCACCGCCTACACCTTTCTCGACCGTCTGGATGAAGCCGAGGCCATGGCGCACCAGGCGCAAGCTCATGGCGCAGACTCATCATCGATTCACACCAATCTCTATCAGATTGATTTCCTGAAGCACGACTCGGCGGGGATGGACCAGGAGGCCGCTGCCGTTCTGGGCAAGCAGGGATATGAAGACGACCTGCTCTACCTTGAATCGGACACTGCCGCCTACGCTGGGCAGTTTGCTAGAGCACGGAAGCTAACCCGGAGCGCCGCCGAGTCTGCACAGCGCGCTGACACCAAAGAGGCAGCCGCAGCCTATGAGGCCGAAGCCGCAGTGCGTGAAGCCTTGGTTGGCAACGCGGCGCTTGCAAAACAGCAGGCACATGCCGCGCTCGCTCTTTCTAAGGGAAGAGATGTGCAAGCCATGTCCACAGTTGCGCTGACCTTGGCCGGCGATTCCCGGCAGGCGATGCGGCCCGCCAACGATCTGGCCGCGCGCTTCCCGAACGACACGCTGGTGCAGTTCAACTATCTGCCGTTAATTCATGCTTGTGCTGCTCTCCAGAGCGGCAATTCTGCCAAAGCGTTGGAGGCACTTGCTCCGGCTGCGCCCTACGAACTCGGCGTGATTATGGGCAGCGCGGATTTCACTCTCTATCCCATTTACCTCCGAGGGGAAGCATTCCTGGCGGCGCATCAAGGAACTGAGGCTGCCGTGGAGTTTCAGAAGATTCTCCACCATCCTGGGATCGCAGTGAACGAACCGATCGGCGCGCTGGCCCATTTGGGACTTGGCCGTGCCTACGCGCTTTCCGGCAACACGGCGAAAGCGAAAGCCTCCTATCAGGATTTCCTGGCGCTGTGGAAAGATGCCGATCCCGACGTCCCTATCTACCGGCAAGCCAAAGCCGAGTACGCCAAGTTACAGTGACCGCCGCCGCACCGCGGGCGTGATCGAGTGGCTGAAAGCCAGGGCGTTCTCTCAGACCAAAAGGCGTGCGCTCAAGGTGTACCCCCTCCCCCCTGCCCGCTCGTAAAATCTTGAAAACACTAGGGACCGTCCGCAAATTCTTGAGCCGTAATGGTTTATATGTAAAATCTTGAGCGGCAATGACTTATGGATCTCTGATTACGTATTGCTTTGAAATGGACCGCCTTCAGAGACTGTGTCGCAACCGGCAAAATAATCTCGCGGTGGAACAAACCGGTCGAAAATCGACTAACGCAGCCGAGAAGCGGCGGGATGATGTTAGGCGTGGGCGTCAACCCATGCTCGAAGTGGAACAAAACCAGAGCCGCAGAGCGGCGACAATGGGTTGCGACACAGTCTCTTCAGGCGGTCCGCAAAGTCGAGCGAATTAACCCGGCTTTAGCCGCTGAGGGCCTCGGCATTGACTTAATCAGAGTCTCCCTTACGGTTCCCTCCGTCGGACCTGTGCTCACACCAGACCTTATCCCTTCTCATTCCGGGCCGGGGATCGGCGCACATTTCAAAGAACTAGAGCCTGCGGAAAACTCTCCCGAGGCATTGGACACTGTGCCCAACCTAGCAGCATACCGCGTTCCGCATCGCCGTCAAGTTACGAAAGTACATGTACTTTCGTAACCTGGCCGGAGCTGCGAGCTTGGGTGGGGCACGCCTTCACGGGCTGCTGACAAAGTCGCCTTCGGAGTGCAGTGCTTTGTGTCAGGGCACGACTTCAGTCGTGCCGATAAGCCGTTTATTTTTGTCATCCCGAGCGGCCTTCAGGCCGCGAGGGATCTGCTTTTGACTTTTTCAGCGGCCTCTTCAGACGTGCATAAAGACCACTGTTCAAAAAACCGACTGCTGAAGTGAGGACGTTCGGCGGGCTTGGAGCCCCCGGGGTGCCCCGGGTCTCGCGCTTTTCGAGACCCGGGAGAACACAGTTTGTTGACGATGGGCTGCAAGAAAGAAGACTCGGACTTGAGCCGGAAACCTACGGCCACCCTCATGATTCCTGGCGGGCCCACACCGCCCATGCGCGTACCCACCCAGGTCTCGAAAAGCGCGAGACTTGGGCCACATGCCCCTAGAATGCCTTCCTTGCAGATCGCAAAAACATAACAACATCTCATTGGTCTATTTGGCCGACACCCTTCCCATGCACTTCACCTAAAGGGTGGACTATTGCTGGACAATACCCTTACCCTTGTCGAGGACAACCCAACGTTCCCTCACTTTAGTAGGTCCGCTTGTGCCAGAAACCTCGCGTCCAGGCTGCGGTTAAAGTAACGCCATTTGTCGTCACCGCCGAACCAGATACCGGAATCGGACGCCGGCGGTCGGAGACCTCCATATTCAACATCTACCCCTACTGGAAGGTCAAACTTCTTCGTCTGCTTGTCGCAACACGCCCACAAAATAATGAAACCGGTCTTTGTCTGGGATAGACCAGACTGCCACTCCACGCTACCTGAGGCTTTCACCTCACCCTCTGCAACCTTGTATTTGGCCGACAGCCAAGCTTCCTTATTCTCGTTCATTGTTATTTGCGATGCCTTGCCGGAAACAATGTCCCAGCGGGCCTTGAAACATGTGACCCCATTACTCTGAAACTTCTCTTCTCTCCTTACCCACGAAAATATGGTCTTCGCCTCCGAAAATCGTTCGACTTTTACTTTGTTTCCCCCCTCGGCGCCTACAACCGGGGTGTTTAGCTTCCCAGAAATTTCCAGTTTACCAACAAACAACTCCCGACTTTCCGCCGAAACGGTCGTTGTTTGGTCATACTCGGGCGTACAGCACGACTTGCCGTCTTCACCCACGTCTTCCCTAAGTCTAAGTGTCGCTCGCAACCTAAAGTCCACGTCTTTTCGGTTTGCCTGCAGCTGTTCGATGCCTCCATAAACCACTACAGCGCCGACGGGATCGAGCCAGCCAGTGGGGCTATCGGCGGCATACTCATATAGATTCATGCTGCCGGCCTCATAGTCGAACGGGTCCCGCTGCATGAACCGCCCAAAAAAGGCAGAGTAGTACCGATTCTTGTAGTACAGCAACCCCGTTTCCGGATCGAAGCGCTGGCTGGTAAACAGGAATGGATTGCCCACAGAGCTTGGCGCTCCCGGCACGTAGACATCGTCAGGCCCAAAGTCCAGAATCCCGCCCGGACCAGGCAAGACTACAGTCTGGTAGCCGTAGGCGTCGTAATAATAACCTTCCACTCCAGCGCCCGATGAGTCGGTGAGTGCGAACACCGACCCGAGCGCATTCTGATGGTAGTAGTAGGTATGGCCGCCGCGATCCATGGTTAGCGCTTCGTCCAGATAGTTACCGAAGACGTAGGTGGCCTGGGTCACTCCCGCGACGTTTTGCTCCTCGACGGTGCGCCAGCCGTCGTAGTAATAGAGGGTCTGGTTTCCGAAGTTGTCGATCTTCGACACTCGCCTGCCGAATACGTCGTACTGGTATTGGCCGACGGTCGTGCCTAACGGACCAGATACCGCCTTGATCAAACGGTTCTCTTCGTCATAGGAGTAACCACTCGTACCATACATGGTAGTGTTGCCGTCGAAGTCGCTCACCACAGGCGCGGCGTTGATGGAGGTGATCTCGTTGGATGGACTGTGGGTGCGCGTCTGGATGACGCCGTTCGTGTCCTTGCTGTTCCAGTTGCCCAGCAGGTCCAGGTTATAGGACGTTTGCGTGACGGGGTTCTGCACCCCGAGCGGGCCCGGACAGTTCGGCGGCGGCGACGCGGTCAGTTGCCCCACCTGGTAGTTAATCAACCGGTAAACGGAGTCGTAGGTATAAGCCTCGGAGCGCCCCAGTTCATGCAGT
>Ga0302326_10024696_pt1 | contig 12201 bp, 13 predicted proteins | sample Palsa_T0_3_FD_202264 | JGI IMG/M metagenome (GOLD analysis project Ga0302326, IMG submission 202264) | Peat permafrost microbial communities from Stordalen Mire near Abisko, Sweden - Palsa_T0_3 | ecosystem: Environmental > Terrestrial > Soil > Palsa > Peat permafrost | place: Sweden: Abisko...
ACGCGACCATAGCTTGCCGCCTGAGTCTGTATCCATTGAAACGCAATTCGGTAAACCGCAATCCGGGCTCGCGTCGGGTTTCCCGTTCAATACATCGCCCTCGGCGTCGTCATGCTGCGAGGCCGCCGGACCCGGAGGGCACCCCTGCGAGCCTGCCCCACAAAATAGAAATGCTCACCCCGAAGGGTGAGCATTCTGTCCCCTGTTCTACCAGGGGGATGTTCTATGGGAGAATTAGGTTCGACGGAATCGCAACCCGCCAAAAACCTTGGTAGTTGGATCTTATGGCGCCCGGCGCTGCAAGTCAAGTAAAAATCCGGCGGAAAATTTTGGCCCGTAATTTGAGGTGGATGAGATATTTACAGGATTTCCACATTTCCACAGGCAGTGCGCGAAAACGGAAAAACGGACGGTTTTGACCTGTTGATTTTCTTCTAAAGTCCTGGAATGCGGCAGTTTATGGGTTCGACGGGCCGCTGGTCGTCCGGTCTTGCAGGTGCAGGACGATCATGGCGTCCGCGGCTTCACCGCGGCCGCCGCGCCGCAAAAAGGCCCGGACGCCGCCGAACGCCAGCCCGCTGACAAGCGTGAAGCAGAGCAGTATACCGATCAAAACAAAGGCGTTGATGACCAAGTCGCCGATGTTGTCACGGCGGGTGTTGACGCGTTGGTCCAGCGTGATCTCCGCCTGATAACGAATCAGGGACAGGAGTTTTTCAGCGGCATCGGGATTCGGCGGCGACAGAATCACAGCCACCAGGGGACCGCTGCGCTTGACCATGGCGCCGGCGATCTGCTGGAATTGCGTGGTCTGCTGCATGGCGATCTGCGGCGTCGGGTAGCTGAAGATGGCGAGTTTCAGTTCGCTGCCGGGCCCCGAGAGCGCCCCGCGGAAGGAGCCGACTTGCGCCTCCGCCGAAAGATGGAAGGCGGCCGTGGACGGGGGAATCCCCGGATCGAACTTCTGCAACGCCGCCGGGCCCTCCACGTACCGCTCGGAATTGGACACCAGATCCTGGGATGGCAGATAGTTCATCAGGGTGGGGAGGGCAGACCTGTCCACCTGCTTCAGTCCCCCGATGAGCGTGGTCAAAAAGGCCGCCGCCGGATGGTAGTCTTCGAACCGGAGCAAGTAGTTGCCGTGGACCAGGATACTGCCAGTGGATGTTTCGGCGGCCAGTTTGGCGAGCCCGGATGGCTTAGAATCCCCCGCGCGCTGCCAGTCGAAGGCTCCCATGGCGCCGGTGGGGTCCTGGAAGCGCCAGGCGGTGGCGGTGAACTTCTGCCCGTCGCCTTCATAATGCGCGGTCTCGCCTTCGCGCAAACCGTATTCGTCCCAGATGGCTTGATCGGCGGTGGGATTGAACGATTGGGTTGAGGCGCGATGGAAATCGCCTAGGGTATCGGGCCAAATAGCTGCGCTTGCAAGTGCAGGAAGGAGAAGAAGAAAAGCCAAAGAGGCGGCCTGCGAGGCCGCCGCAGGCTGAGAGCCTGCCCCACGTTTTATGCTCCGTGACATTTTTTGTATTTCTTTCCGCTGCCGCAGGGGCATGGATCGTTCCGGCCGACTTTGTCGCTGTTGATGACCTGCTTTTGGGGCGCGGCAGAGCCGTCGCCACCGACGAACTGCATGGCGGCAAGTTCCTTCTCTTTGTCGCGCTGGAGCTTGCGGGTCATGTCCTGGACGGCGGATTGCGCGGCGCGCTTTTGCCGTTCGGCGACGGCCGCGTGGTGTGCCTCTTCGTCGTCTTCGTCCTCGTCTTCGTCTTCGTCGTCCATGGGAAAAGGCAGGACCGGTTCCGCGGGGCGGTCCAGGCCGTCCGGGCCGTCTCCGCGCCGCACCTGCATGAAGAACAGATAGCGCAGCGTTTCGTCTTCGATGCGGTCCATCATGTCCTGGAACAGGATGAAGGATTCCTTCTTGTACTCCACCAGCGGGTCTTTCTGCCCGTAACCGCGCAGGTGGATGCCTTCCTTCAGGTGGTCCATCGACAACAGGTGGTCTTTCCACTGGTCGTCGATCACCTGTAGCATAATGATGCGCTCGGTCTGGCGCATGGTATCCGGACCGACCAGGTCTTCCTTCTCCTGGTACTTCAGCGCCAGCCGGTTGACGATGGCATCCTCGATCTCCTGGCGGTTCATGCTGCCGAATTCCGCGGTTTCGATCTTGCAGCCGAACTGGCTTAAGACGTCGGTTTTCAGGCCTGCGAGGTCCCAAGTGTCGGGATGCGTGTTGTCCGGGCAGCGCCTGTCCAGGTACTGCTGGACCAGGCCGCGGACCATTTCCATGACCCGTTCCTTCTGGTCCGTGCCTTCGAGCAATAGCCGGCGCATGCCGTAGACGGCCTGGCGCTGCTTGTTGTTCACGTCGTCGTATTCGAGCAGGTGTTTGCGGGCTTCGAAGTTCTGCGCTTCGACGGCTTCCTGGGCCTTCTGAATGCGATTGGTGATGAGCTTCGACTCGATGGGCACATCCTCTTCCATGCCCAGGCGCAGCATAAGCCTTTGCATGCGCTCGCCGCCGAAGATGCGCATCAGATCGTCCTGCAAGGAAAGATAGAAGCGGGAACTGCCGGGATCTCCCTGGCGGCCGGCGCGGCCCCGCAACTGGTTATCGATGCGCCGCGAATCGTGCCGCTCAGTGCCCAGGATATGCAGGCCGCCAAGGGCGGTGACCTCATCGTGCTCGCGGTCGGTTTGCTCCTTGTAGCGGGCCATCACCGCGGCCCACTCCTCTTTGGGCAGTTTGTCGGGGTCCACGGCCTGTTTGCGGAGCGCTTCGCGCGCCATGAATTCCGGATTGCCGCCCAGCAGAATATCGGTACCGCGGCCGGCCATGTTGGTGGAAACCGTGATGGCGCCTTTGCGGCCGGCCTGCGCCACGATAGGCGCTTCACGCTCGTGATTCTTAGCGTTCAAGACTTCGTGCTTGACACCCATTTTCTTCAGGAGCGCGGAAAGCCGCTCGGACTTCTCGACCGAGACGGTGCCCACCAACACGGGCTGGCCCTTTTCCTGAAGCTCCTTGATCTCTTTGGCGGCGTTGCGGAACTTCTCCTCCTCGGTGCGGTACACCACGTCCGGAAATTCCTTGCGGACCATATCCCGATTGGTGGGAACCACGTTCACGTCGAGGTTGTAGATCTTCTGAAATTCGGCCGCCTCGGTTTCCGCCGTACCCGTCATGCCGGACAGTTTCTTGTACATGCGGAAATAGTTCTGGAAGGTGATGGTGGCGAGGGTCTGGTTCTCGCGCTCGATCTTGACGGCTTCCTTGGCTTCCACGGCCTGGTGCAGGCCGTCGCTCCAACGGCGGCCGGGCATGAGGCGGCCGGTGAATTCATCGACGATGATGACTTCGTCCTGATTAGTGGCGTCGTTGCGCTTGACCACGTAATCGCGGTCTTTCTGGTACAGGGCGTGCGCCTTGACGGCCTGCTCCACATGGTGCTTCCACTCGATGGTGGCGATGTCGTAGATATTGGGCAGGCCGAGCAGCTTGGCGGCCTTGTCGAAACCTTCTTCGGTGAGGGCGGCGCTGCGGTGCTTCTCATCCACCGTATAATCGCCGGTGGTATATTTTTCGCCGGGCTCCTTGCCTTCGATTTCTTCCCCGCGCATGAGCTTGGGGATGATGCGATTGACCTTGAAATACTTGTCGGTGGATTCCTCGCTGGGGCCGGAAATGATGAGGGGGGTGCGGGCTTCGTCGATCAGGATGGAGTCCACTTCGTCGACGATGGCGTAGTGGTGGCCGCGCTGGGAGCAGTCTTCCAGGCGGAACTTCATATTGTCGCGCAGGTAATCGAATCCGAATTCGTTGTTGGTGCCGTAGGTGATATCGGCGTTATAGCTGTCCTGGCGTTCGCGGTCGTCGAGGTCGTGCACGATGACGCCGACACGCAGGCCGAGGGCGCGGTGGATCTTGCCCATCCAATCGGCGTCGCGGTGGGCCAGGTAATCGTTGACGGTGACGATGTGGACGCCTTTGCCCACCAGCGCGTTGAGGTAAGCGGGCAGGGTGGCGACCAGCGTCTTGCCTTCACCGGTGCGCATTTCAGCGATTTTGCCGCGATGCAGGACGATGCCGCCGATCAACTGCACGTCGAAGTGGCGCATGTTCAGGAAGCGGCGGCCGGCTTCGCGGACTACGGCAAAGGCTTCGACCAGCAGGTCGTCGAGGGGCGCGCCCTGGGCCAGTTTTTCCTTGAACTCGATGGTTTTGGCGGCGAGATCGATATCGGAAAGCTGCTGGATGTGCGGTTCGAGATCGTTGATGGCGGCGATGATGGGCTGAATGGCCTTGATTTCGCGCTTGTTTTTGGTGCCAAAAACCTTGGCCAGGATAGCGTCGATCATAGAGAGGTCTCGTTACAGAGTGGAGATCCGCTGCTACTATTCTAGCGCGGGTGGCGAAGGGGCGTTCTGGGCTCTGGCCGCTTCTTACGCGGGAACCCCAACCTGCTCGACGAGCGTAGTGGGCGATGGCACCGCTTCACCATGCAGGCGCAAGCCTTCGATGTGGAACTCGATGGCTTCGCGGATCAGTTGCCGGGTCTCCTCCAGGGTGGCGCCGGCGGCGACGCAACCAGGAAGGTCGGGAACGTGCGCGCTATAACCGGTCGGGGTTTGTGCAAAGAATACTGTGTATTGATTCATTTCAGGCCTGCCTGTCTTAGTATAGACGCCTTTGACTTCGGGTCCAAATCCAGCGACGGGTGACCAGCAATGGTTACCGTGCCCGGCTTGGTGGGATGATGATATTGCCGGTGGCTTCCGCGCGTGCGCTCCAAGCGCCAGCCATCCGACTCGACGAGCTTAATGGCGTCTCGAACCTTCAAGTGATTTCGATCTTGCGGCGCATTGCAGAGCTCTGGATCATTGCGCCCTCCCGGCGTTTGCGGGAGGCAAGGCCTTCTCGGGAGGGTCCTCGAGGGCGAAGGCAATCCGCTGGTCTATGCAGTATGCAGAGTGATTTTATCCCCTCCTGGTGTCGACGGTTTCTCGGTACAAAATCGGGGACAGAAGTCAGAACAAGCGTCCTATGATCCGGAACATCATGCCGAACAGAAAGCTTCCCCATGAGATCTCGCGCCTTTCCTTTCGGTCGGCAATGAAGGCCTGCTCCTGAGGCGTGAGGTACGGCTCACGCACCGCTTTCTCCTCAAAGTCGTAGCCGCAATCGCATCGGAGGGCGGTCGGCGGATTGATCAGCTTACAATTTGGGCATTTCATTGAACACCCTGGCCCTGAGGTGGAAGAGGATGGCGGCGCCTAACTATCCAACGCCACGTCTGCCATACAACCACCAGGCCCATGGAAAAATCGGCCGTGAGGCCGCCCATTATCCCGGCATCGGTTCCGCGTAAAGCGAGGAGAATCAGGAATCCAGCGGCGGCGGAAAGCGACACCCAAAAGGATATCCGAGCGTGCTTGGTGGATCGCACGCCTCCACGCCGCTTATACCGCCAATCATAAATCGCTCCGCCAATCGCCCAGAGGCAAAGCAACGGCAAAATTGAAACGGGCGGTTGCGCCTGCATCGAAAAGTAATGTGTAGCACAGAACTGCGTTAAAATGAAGCCGTATCACGCTGAATCCCGGCGAAGCGGCCGTCCTGATCGCGCGCAGAAGCAAAACCGAATCTCAATTTCAAAGAACTGCCGGAACGCATGGACATTGATGACGAGCTACAGGAGGCGTTCGAAGCTCTGAAAAATCTGAACGCCTAACAACGAGACATGGTTCGCGGGGGGAGGAAGAATTGTGTTCGGCAAGAAACGCCTGTTCGCCAGGATGCGGCACAACGTCGATATCCTTCACTTTGTAATGTGTGAGGTCGCGCTCCGGCACTACCCTGAAATGAAGAGTCCGGAAGGGAGAAGGATCATCGTGGCCGCCACGAATATCCTGGTTGGCAAACCGTCCGTCGGTTTTTCAGAAGGCGAACTTGCCAAGGGCAAAGAGCTTGCCGCGCGGTTGCTGAAAACGGATGCCGATATCCGGCTCTGCTCGGCCCAATGCCTACGGACAGTGTCTGTGATCGAAGGCGACAAAGACTCGTCGAAGTTCAGGACGATAGAATGGGTCGCCACCTTCGGCCCTCTGCCGCCCGAGGCCGTGAACCCGAACAACATGGGCTGGCTTGCTCACGATATGGGAACAAAGTACGGCGTCGTAACAGTGAAGGAGTAGAAAATGGAAAACTGCGAGCACGAATGGTCAAGCGGCCATCTCTGGATGGTGGCGCATACCATTGACCCCTTCAAGAAACGAGAAGAGCCGGAGACGGACCAGCCAAAACCCGTTTCCCTGGACCGTTGTTTGAAGTGCGACCTGCTGCGGCTACACCAAGAAGGAACAAAGAGAAAGCTCTAGAGAAGTGCCGAAAAAAAACCTCCGCATCCTTGCCTTCTGCAAGAGAGTCGATGAAGTGATGCCAGGAGGAAGGCCACGGCGCGTCGTAGCCCTTGTATCGTGCTGTTTCCTTCCGCCCAGCGCTTTGGCGAAGGATTGCGAGAGGGTGGGTCGAGAAAAACACCTCCATGGGCGGGGGTGCGGAGCGGCCTCTCCGATCGCGCCAGGTCAAGAACGTATCGATAGGTCCGAGAATGTCCAGACGCTTGGAACCCCCTGTTCAATGCGAGAACGCTGAACAAGTGACGGGTCCAGGCCAAACTTCGTGCAAACAGCCCTGACTGCTTCCTCCAGGAACGATGGAGAACGAGGTGCTAGGACGATCGCGCATATCGCCGCCGGCAGGCTGCATTTGACCCACACCCCCTTCTTCTTTGCGCATGGGAAGCTGGCGAAACGCTCACAATTGGAGCGGAGATGGTAGATGAGCCGCACCTCCTTCTCGTAGTCATACCAGCGCAGTTTTCTGAGCGCGTCCGCGATTGGGTTTGAGGCGCCTGCCAGCGGGGATGTCTCGTCCGGGCTGAGATAGTCGACCATTCCTCCCACAACCGTCAGATCGGGCACGGGGTTGGCGCTGGGGCACTGATGGACAGCCTTGGACAGGAGGCCGAACGTTGTCCGGACTGCCACTCCTTGATTTCCGTAGAGCGCCCACATAGCTGCAGATTCATCATCTGATTGATGCCAGCAATTCACAAATAGGACGGTCCTGTTGTATTGCCATGTGTCGTAAGCGCGCAGTCTCTCCTCGTCAGTAGCAGTCTGAGGCGGTCTCGGGGACGATCCCTCCAACTCATCATTCAGCGAGGCCAGCACCGGAAAGTAGAGCGCACTGTGATCGAGCATCGACACAAGCTTGGCGAGGTCCATGAATCGCCAGAGTTGTGCCTCGGGTGGGGGCACCTTTAGGGTGCCCATGTCAACATTACTCAACTTCAGGATCTCAGGCTCCGTTGGATTTGCCATGGCCACGTTTCCCCGCGGAGCCCAGTGGGCTCGGAGACGGAGGCAAACGTCGCGGTTTGAGTTCGCCGCGGGCTAGGGCCGCTTCAGCCTTTTCGCTGAGCCGGTCGCGCTGCTCGTACCACCATTGAGCTTCTTCGGCTTCAGTGGCGAATTTGGGAATTGGCTTTTGGTTCATTGTTTGGTTCCCTATGATCTCTCAGGTTCCCGCTCCCTAGATGACACGGTGGTAGACGGACCTAAGAGCCTTAGTAGCCGGATAAGCAGTAATCGGACGGTAGTAGCCGTCGTCGAGAACGGTCCAGACGATGACGAGAAGGCGTCCAGCAGCCGTTTGACCCATGGCCGTCCAGCGCTCTTCCCCGTCCTCAGTGACGCGGTAGTCCAGGTCCACGATTTCGCCTGAGAGCGCCTGCTCGACTTCCTCAGGCCGAACGTTGTGCCGGGCCAAGTGGCCGCCATTATGAACATCCCAGTCAAGCCGCAGGCCTCCATCCACTGTTTACAGTATACACGCGTGTTGACGGTGCGTACTTCAGTAACTGGCGACCAGGGTCTTGCCTTCACCGGTACAACTGAACGTCGAAGTGACGCATGTTGAGGAAGCGCAGTCCGGCTTCGCGGACCACGGCGAAGGCTTCGATGAGCAGGTCGTCGAGGGGCGCGCCCTGGGCCAGTTTTTCCTTGAATTCAATGGTTTTGGCGGCCAGGTCGATATCGGAGAGCTGCTGGATGGCGGGTTCCAGGTCGTTGATGGCGGCGATGATGGGCTGAATGGCCTTGATTTCGCGCTTGTTTTTGGTGCCAAAAACCTTGGCCAGGATAGCGTCGATCATAGAGAGGTCTCGTTACAGAGTGCAGATCCGCTGCTACTATTCTAGCCTATCCGACCTTTTGCTTTTCGCGTTTGGCCAGTGTCTCGTGGAGTAGCGATTTGATGTAGGTCTGGTAAGGCAGACCTTTCTGCTCCGCCTGCTTGCGGGCGAGAGCCAGATCCGCGGCGGGGATACGCAACGCCACTACCGGCGCGGGCGTCTTCTTGGATGCCTGAATCCGTCGCCGCAACTCGTCCTTGGTGAGAATCTTCGCTTCGCCGGCCCTCACTGCGGCGAGAAGCTGTTTGCCATGCACGTTGCGGTTCTTGCACCACCATTGGGCTTCTTCAGCCTCGGTGGCGAAAGCCGGTACAATGCGACTCTTTTGTTTGTTCATCGGGGCTTCTCCAGAAAGGCCTTCTTGTCTGGGACCGTAGCTGGAAACGCGGTCACGGCGCGCACTTTGCAATTGCGAATCGTCCACGCCACCGACTATAAGCGGCCCTGGTTCGTGAGGCCGATGGACCGATAGCGCTCCTCGCCGTCGATCACCTCGTAATCCAGGTCCAACGGATCGTTATTCAGCACCTGCTCGAACTCGGCAGGCGTTACTTTGTAGCCCTGCAGTGGTTGATGTTCTCGCGATCCCAATCGAACTCGATGGCGTCCGCCATTACCAAGTAGTATCGCAACGTATATACGTTGTCAACAGTAGTCGAGGGGTGCCGCCCGGGGCCAGTTTTTCCTTGAACTCGATGGTTTCTGGCTGCGAGATCAGTATCGGAAAGCTGCCGAGTGTCGGCTCGAGGTCGTTGTCGATGCGATCAACGGGAAGCCTAAACCCGGTCGCGGTATCTACTCCGGCGTGAAATATGCCTCCGTGAACTCAACCCGCAGACCAGTAGCGTTCGGAACGTTACCCCCAAGGTTATAGTCGATGAAGTACAAATAGGCATAAGTGCCCGGCACCACTAGCGCGGAGAAATTAAATGAGTGCCATGCGGTCCATGCGGCGGAACCGACCGAGGTTTGGGCCGATACGGTTCGGCAACTGGGCGCGTAACCTGCGGGGTTCTCCAGAACGATCGCCAAAACGTCGTCATCCACCAACACCTGTCCGGCAACCGTCAGGACGTAGTTAGTGGCACTGGGAGGGATGGGGAAGGCAGTTCGGTAAACGTACCAGCCGCCCACCTCCTCTACGGCTAGCGGCATGATATATTGCGAGCGTCCGTCGTCGGGATTCAGCCAGGTCGACCAGGGCGCGTCAACCCACGCGGGTCCGAACGTGGATAGAAGACACGGATTGGGGTCCGGTTGGTTAGAGGCCGCAGAAGGGTAGGGCGTAGCCAGACTCCAGTTGCCGTCCACGCTGGTTCCGCCGGTCTCAGGGTTCATGGGAGTGACCGGGGAACTCGTCGCACATCCGGCGGGTAGCGGGCTGGCTTTGGTCAGCCCAGTGTTGCAAAGCCCCTTGGCGGGTATTTGGGTTGTTTGGCCGGCCGCCGCTGCTGAGAGCAGCAGGGCGCACAGCGCGGCGAACGGCTTCGATTTAGTTGTGACACTCGACATAGCTGCCTCCTTGCTCAAGAGTCCCCCACCAGTATATACCGCCGCCCTGCTAAAGCACGCCTAAAGCCAGGGCCATTGCACATCGCGCCACTCCGGCCCAGGCTCGATCGATTCCACTAAGTCGATCAACTCCCCATTGCCGTACTCCTGCTTCACCCGGCGCAGATAATCCGCATTACTCGCGAACTCGCGCGGCATCCGACCCAGCCGCTTCTCTCCGAACCACTGCCGGTCGCGATGCAGCGGGTCCACAATCAGCCCGCCGCGCACGATCGCCGCGTCATACTGTACACTGGCGGCCGCGAAGGCCTCGATGGCCGGCTGCCCCATGGGATCGCCGCTGCCGAAGAACCGGAAGCGCCCCTCCGCCAAGCGCAGTCCGCAGGCGATCAGGTAGAACCGCAGCGCCTTGAACTTCCAACTCACCGCCCCTACGCGCGAGGGCCACTGGCCGAAACGCCGGTGGAAGCAGAGCATCGAGAAGAACAGGTTCTCGAAGCTGTCGCGCCCGTACCCTTCCAAAAGCACGGAGCCTCCGGGCTCCGTCAGCCCAGCTTCGCAAGCATACTGCAGCATGCCTTCCGCCTCCGAGTTGCCGATCTCGGGCGCGAGTTGCGGGCGCGACCGGCCGCCGCTCAGCGCCAGCGCCTGGTAGCCTTCGTCCGCGAAAATGCGGAACGCGTCGCGCACGTGCGTTTCGTACAGCCGGTCTTCGTTCTGATGCCCTCCATGCCACCGGCCGCCCGCATAGATCGCATGCCCGGCCAGCATCAACAAGCCGCCGTTCATTCCACAGTCACGCTCTTGGCCAGGTTGCGCGGCTGATCTACGTCGCACCCGCGCCGCACGGCGATGTGATAGGCCAAAAGCTGCAGCGGCACGATTTCCAGAATGGGCCCCAGCAACTCGCTGGTGGCCGGAATCTCGATGGTGTAGTCGGCCGTCTTGCGCGCGTCTTCGTCGCCTTCGGTCGAAATCGCCACCACCGTACCTTCCCGCGCCTTCACTTCCTGGATGTTCGACAGCGTCTTCTCATACAACACGCGGCTTTCCGCGCTCGAAGGATCGCGCGTGGCCAGTACCACCACCGGCAGATTCTCGTCGATCAGCGCATTGGGCCCATGCTTCATCTCGCCCGCCGGATAGCCTTCGGCGTGAATGTAGGAAATCTCCTTCAGCTTTAGCGCGCCCTCCAGCGCAATGGGAAAATGCACGCCGCGCCCCAGGAAAAGGAAGTCGCCGGCCCGAAACAGCTTGCGCGCCAGCTCTTCGTAGACCGCATCGTGCGAGAGCACCGTTTCGAGCTTGCCGGGAATGCGGATCAAGTCCTCCACCAGCGCGCGCGATGCATCCGGGCCCAACGTCCCGCGGGCCTGCCCCAGATACATCGCCAGGATGAAAAGCGCCGTCAATTGGCATGTGAATGCCTTGGTGGACGCCACGCCGATCTCCGGCCCGGCGTGCGTCAGGATAGCGCCCGCCGCCTCGCGCGTGATCATGGAGCCGATCACGTTGCAGATGGCCAGCGTTTTCGATCCCTTCTGCATGGCTTCGCGCTGCGCCGCGAGCGTGTCGGCCGTCTCGCCCGATTGCGAAATCACCACCGTGAGCGTGGCCGCATCCAGCAGCGGATCGCGATACCGGAACTCGCTGCCGTAATCCACTTCCGCCGGTATGCGCGCCAGCTTCTCGATCATGAATTTGCCGCACAGCGCCGCATGCCAGCTGGTGCCGCACGCGATGATCTTCACCTGGCGGAATTCGCGGAACTCGGCGGGCGTGATGTCCATCTCGTCCAGAAAGATCTGGCCGCTCTCCTGGCTCACGCGCCCCAGGGTGGTGTCCCGCACGGCCCGCGGCTGCTCGTAAATCTCCTTGAGCATGAAGTGCTTGTAGCCGCCTTTTTCAGCCATGATGGGGTCCCACAGAATGTGGGATACCTGCCGGGTGACGGGGCGGCCCTCGAAATCGCCGAGACGCACGCCGTCCGGCGTGAGCACCGCCAGGTCGCCATCCGCCAGGAAAAACATATCGCGCGTGTGATTCAGGATAGCCGGCACATCCGACGCCACGAAGTATTCGTTGTCGCCCAGCCCGACCACCACCGGCGGTCCAAAACGCGCCGCCACGATTTTGTTTGGATCGGTGCGTGCGATCGCCGCCAGCGCGAAGACGCCGGTGATCTCCTTGACCGCCGCGCACACGGCCTCTTCCAGATTTCCATGGAAGTGTTTCTCCACCAGGTGCGCGATCACTTCGGTATCGGTCTGCGTTATGAACTTATGTCCTTCGGCCTGCAACTGGCGCTTCAAGACCAGGTAATTCTCGACGATGCCGTTGTGCACCACGACGATGTCGCCGGTGCAATCGCGGTGCGGGTGCGCGTTTTCCTCTGTGGGGCGGCCGTGCGTGGCCCAGCGGGTGTGCC
>Ga0302326_10024699_pt1 | contig 12201 bp, 10 predicted proteins | sample Palsa_T0_3_FD_202264 | JGI IMG/M metagenome (GOLD analysis project Ga0302326, IMG submission 202264) | Peat permafrost microbial communities from Stordalen Mire near Abisko, Sweden - Palsa_T0_3 | ecosystem: Environmental > Terrestrial > Soil > Palsa > Peat permafrost | place: Sweden: Abisko...
GCTTTGTTGGGCATATCGTTTCTTTCGTGGCTGTGTCCACGCGATTTTTATACCAGATGAAGCGTAAATTTAGCCCGGCCGCTCCCCGAGTTTCATTGCGCTGGACGCTAGCCGGCGCATGCATGCCGCCGCCCTCTCCGCAGCGAAGTGATGAACGCCGTTGAAATAGCGTGAAAACATAGCGCAATTACACGCCGTCGCATTGACTACGGGGTGACCCGTTGCTATAGTTTGGATGGGTGACTTTGCGTGTTTTCAACGCGCCAGAACCACCTCTACCGCACACTCTGCTAGATCATCCCGGTGCTCCAGGCGGGGACATTGCGTCCTCTCCGCTCCCGGAATCATCCTATGAGCAAGCGATAGCCAGACGACGTGGCCCAGTGTCTGGAGAAAGCAAGCGGGCCATTTGAATTTATGCAGGACCACCCCACATCCCAACCCGAGAGTAAAACCCTGAACACTCAACTCGAAACCGACACGCAGTTGGCGGAAGACACCCCTGTGGCAGAAAACACGACGCACGACGTCGCTGAAACTGAGCAGGCTTCCGCTGGATACACTCACACCTCCACCCCGACCTTCGCAGACGCCAACAGCTCTGAAGAAATTGCCGGCACCGCGGAGCACACCCCGTTCGCGACCCACGATGAGATCGCGCAGGAATCTGCGCCGGCTCCTTCTGAAGCCCACGCCGAGCCAATTGCCCAGGAAGCAATCTCGACGGAAGCTCCGGCTGCTGCAGCGACGCGCACCGCGCCGGTTCCGACTTCGCACGGACATGAAGACGACGCCACCGGCTTTGAGGATTTCGCCGCGGCGCTCGAATCTTTTGATCGCGAAAACGCGGAAGCTGCAGCCAAGCTGGAAGAGGTTGGCGACAGCATTCTGACCGGCACCGTCGTCAAGTTGACCGACAAATATGTCGTGGTCGACGTCAACCTCAAGTCCGAGGGACTGATTCCGCTCGAGCAGGTGCTCGATCACAATGGCGAGCCAAAGCTGAAAGCCGGCGACACGGTCGACGTCATCCTCGAGCGCGAGGAAGTGGAAGGCGGCTACCTTCTCAGCTACGAAAAGGCGCAGCGTCACAAAGTCTGGGACGCCATCGAGAAGGCGGCCAACGACAAGACCCCGATCACCGGGACAGTCGTCGCGCGCGTCAAGGGCGGCCTCACGGTCGACATTGGCATCAAGGCATTTCTGCCGGGCTCGCAGGTTGAGATTCGCCCCGTGCGCAACCTCGACAGCTACATCGGCCAGCCGCTCGACGTTCGCGTCATCAAGCTGAACAAGAAACGCGGCAACGTCGTCATCTCCCGCAAGGAGATTCTCGAGGAGCAGCAGTCTTCCAAGCGTGACGAAACTCTCGCGCACCTGGAAGAGGGCGGCATCCTCACCGGCACCGTGAAAAATCTGACCGACTACGGCGCCTTCGTTGACCTCGGCGGCATCGACGGCCTGCTGCATATCACCGACATGTCCTGGGGACGTCTCACCCACCCGCGCGATCTCGTGCAGGTTGGCGACGAAATCCAGGTCAAGGTGCTGAAGTTCGACAAAGAGAAGCAGCGCGTCTCCCTCGGCTTCAAGCAGCTCACGCCCGATCCATGGCTCGACGCGACCGAACGTTATCCGGTCGGCGCACGCGTTCGCGGCCGCATCCTGAGCGTCACCGACTACGGTGCATTTGTCGAACTGGAGCAAGGCATCGAAGGCCTGGTCCACGTCTCCGAGATGACCTGGTCCAAGCGCCTCAAGCATCCCACCAAGATCGCCAAGCCCTCGGACGAAGTTGACGTCGTTGTTCTCGCCGTCAATCCGACCGACCGACGCATCTCGCTCGGCATGAAGCAGCTGCAGGACAATCCGTGGGAGCACCTGGACAACAAGTATCCCGCCGGATCGACGGTCGAAGGCCGCGTCCGCAACCTGACCGACTTTGGCGCCTTCATCGAAATTGAAGACGGCATCGACGGCCTGGTTCACGTCAGCAATCTCAGCTGGACCAAGCGCGTCAAGCATCCGTCGGAAGTGCTGAAAAAGGGCGAGAAGATCAAGGCGGTAGTCCTGGGCGTTGAGCCCGAGCATCGCCGCCTTTCGCTCGGCATCAAGCAGTTGCAGCCCGATATCTGGGAGACGTTCTTCGCCCAGCATCGCGTCGGCGATCTCGTCCACGGCAAAGTCTTGCGCACCGCGCAGTTCGGCGCGTTCGTGCAAATTGCCGAGGGCATCGAGGGGTTGTGCCACGTTTCTGAAGCGGTGGATGCACACAACTCGCAGATGAAACTGGAGCAAGGTCAGGAAGCCGAGTTCAAGATCATCAAGATGAACCCGGAAGAGAAGAAAGTTGGACTGAGCCTGCGTGGCATCGGCGAAGAAGCCAGCCGCGCGGACGTGGAAGCTTACAAGCAGCCCGTCTCAAACTCCACTCCATCTTCGAGCTCCAGTTCCAACTCCGGATCAACCACAACTCTGGGCGACCTGATGAACTGGAAGAAAGCCGAACGCGAAGAGGCGTAGGTCTTCCAATCACAAACCCGCAAGACAAATAGAAAAGCGCTCCGGATCTCCGGGGCGCTTTCCTTTTGCACGATCATCCTGCACAAATTGCGCGATCAGGAATCAGTCACTCGCCACGCGAACGCCTTCCGCCCGCGCCGCATCCACCAGCCGCTGATCCAGCGTCGCCAGCTCTACTCCGAGCCGCTGCGCGAGTTCCAAATATGCAGCGTCATACACTGTCAGCCGGTGCTGGCGAGCCAGCCGTAGCAGATCATCACTGACGGGAAGGTCATCGCGCTCGATGGCCAAGTCTTGCATCTTCAATAGAAAAAGTTCCGTCTGGGTCGGCGTGACACGTCCGCGCCTCTCATTCATGGCAGCGAGGTTGCGCACCTCGAACCACCACAGCGTTGGAACAATCGCCCGCTCCCGGTCGAGCCTGTCGAACAAAAATTCTGTAAATGCGCTCCGCTCATCTTCAAACAACCAGCTCCGCTCATCTTCAAACAACCAGGCTCCAGCAATGGAAGCGTCGAGCACAAAGGCCACTAGTAGCGTCGCCCTTCATCGCGGGCGGAAATCAATTCCTCGGCCGTGATGGTGCCGTTCCCCTTGCGCAATTCCCGAATCGCCGCAATTGCCGCTCTTATTTCCGCCTGTCGCCGCTCCGGATCAGGCACCAGCCGCGCAACCGGCTTCCCGTGCCGCGTAATGATCAGCGTTTCCCCGCGCTCGACGTCGCGGAGAAGCTCCGGCAGCCGCGTCTTCGCGTCCGACGCCCGAATTTCCCGCATCTTCATGACCCAATCTTATCAGATTTGGACCAGTCGATTCGACTAGTCTGATCTCCAGTTTAGAGGAACTAGGGTCAGTTCTCAGCTAGCGGCAGTTGGCCGGCTCCGGCACGTAATGAACACGGACCATCGCCAGCACCGAATGGGCCAGCACCAGTAACGGAGTCAACATCAGCAGTTCCTTCACAATTACAACCATGGCAACGGTCCTCTTTCGGCGAATGCGTTAAGTTCAGTTCATTAGAAGCGCCTAATCTCCGGGCAGCCGGATGTGAGCCAACAAATTTCCACCCGAAGTAATGCGCATCATCGTCCAAGGTAACGCCGCCCTCCCTCAAGACAGGCCCAAAGCCCGAGCGGCCGCTGCGTCGTATCCTTATATGTAGTCCTCCATATGACCATCACATCCGCTCCCGATTCCGAAGTCGCCTCTAGAACCACTCCCGATCCGCTGCACGCCTGGGTCGGCGTCATGAATGCGGCCGCGCTGGCCACATGGGCCGAGCAGAGAATCGCCGCCTATCATGGCGCGATTGCCAGCCTGCTCGGCGTGCGTGAAGCGCGCACCGTCGAAAACACGCTACGCCCGTTCGACGATGCCAGCAACCAGCTGTCGATGGCCAGCAGCCAGAGTCACCTCATGTATGCCGTCGGCGACACCGCCGGGCTGCGCGACATGGGCCAAGCCATGGCGCAGAAAATTTCCGCGCTCGCCGCCGAGCTGTCGCTCAATCCCGACGTCTATCGGGCGCTCTCAGAACTCGCCGTCTCTGCGGACGCCGCGAATTTCGACGCGCCAACCCGGCATTATCTCGACCGCACACTCCTGCAGTACCGGCTGTCCGGCGTCGACAAAGATGAAGCCACGCGCGACCACCTGCGCGCGCTGCAGGACAAGGCAACCGAGCTGTCGCTCAACTTTGGCCGTCATGTCCAAGATGATGTTCGCTCCGTCACCGTGACGGATAAGGCCGTGCTCGACGGCCTGCCGCAAGATTTCCTTGATCGCCATCCGATCGCTGCGAACGGAACGCTGATCGTTACCACTGACCAGCCGGATTACGGTCCAATCATGCGTTACGCAAAGAGTGATGCGCTGCGACGCGAACTTTTTCTGGCGTACAACGAGCGCGGTTATCCGGCCAACAAGCAGGTGCTGCTGGACCTGCTGGCTGTGCGCGCAGAAGTCGCCGAAATTCTCGGCTTCAAAACGTGGGCCGATCTGGCCACCGCTGACCAGATGATGGGCTCGGCCGCCAACATGAAGAAATTCCTCGCCGAGGTCGACCAGGCCTCGAAGCCGCAGTCAGAGCAGGAGTACGCAGGTTTGATGGCGTGGGTCAAGAAGCAGCGGCCGGACATTTCTGAGCTGACCGACGCCGACGCCGGTTACTGGGCCGAGCAATATCGCCGCGCTGCATATGACTTCGATTCGCAATCCGTGCGGCCCTATTTTCCTTACGCCGCGGTTGAGGCCGGCATCCTTGCCACCGCCGCGCGACTCTTCCATGTTGAATTTCGCGCCACTCCGAATGCGGCTGTCTGGGACAAATCCGTCGCCGCCTATGATGTCGTCGATCGCGGACAGACGATAGGCCGCGTTTATTTCGACATGCACCCGCGCCCCGGCAAGGACAAGTGGTTCTCAGCATCATCGCTGGTACCCGGCATCCGCTCTTCAGCTGAAAATCACCAGCTGCCCGAAGCTGTGTTGATTTGTAACTTTCCCGGTGGCGAATCAGACGGCGACCCCGGCCTGATGGAGTACAACGACGTCGTCACTTATTTTCACGAGTTCGGCCACCTCATGCACTACATCCTCGGCGGCCAGCAGGAATGGGCTGGAGTGGGCGGCTTCTCGGTCGAAGGAGATTTCATCGAAGTGCCATCGCAGATGCTGGAAGAGTTCTTCCGCGAGCCCGCGATTCTGCAAAGCTTCGCGCGCCACTTCCAGACTGGCGACTCGCTGCCCACCGAACTGATCGCGCAAATGAACCGCGCCAACGCCTACGGTCGCGGACGCTGGGTGCAGACGCAGCTCTTCTATACTAACTTCTCGCTCGACGTGCATGACTGCGATCCGGCGACGCTCGACCTCGACACCCTCGTCCGCCGCGATCACGACCGCTTCCTCAAACCCGCGTGGATTGAGGGCAATCGCATGTACGCCTGCTTCACTCACCTGACCGGCTACTCGTCGAACTACTACACCTACATCTTCGATAAGGTCATCGCGATCGACTTCTTCGCGCAGTTTGATCAGAAGGCGCTGCTCGACGGCCCCGCGGCCATGCGCTATCGCAAAGCTGTGCTCGAGCCAGGCGGCGGCAGGCCCGCAGAAAAACTTGTCACCGACTTTCTCCACCGCAAGCAGAACATGGACGCGCTTCGGCAGTGGATCGCAGCAGGTCGCGGCGAATAGCTGCGCCGACGGACTGCGAATTCGATCAAGACTTGCGCTAGTCCTGCAACAGGCCGCCGCAAAGTTCGACGGCGCGAGTAAACGCGAGCGCCACCGCTTCCGCGTCCTCCGGATTGTGAAACCAGAACTGGCGCACCGGGCTGTTGTCGAAGGCCAGCCAGACTTCCGTGATCGGCTGCGAGACTTTGGTGACGTTCTTGGTCGCGGTGCCGTCGTAGTTCAGACTTTTCACTTCGTTCATCAGCTGAACATGTCGTACAGACTTCAAATCAAAGGGCCGTACGATGTCATCGAAGGCCTTGCCATTGAACTTGGCCCGCCAGACATAATTCACCCTGCACCCGGCAGCGTCGAACGTCGTCCCGCGCAAGTCATCTGACAACTCGCTCAACCCGGCGGAGGAGTCTTCTCTCTTCCGCCAGTACGCGATGAACTTCAACTCCCCCTGTTCTTTAATTTTGGCGGCAATAAAGTTCAGCGTGTCTTCGAGGGTTTTTACCGCAGCAGAATTTGCTGCATTGGGCGCAGTCTGCGACGAGGATGGCGCAGCCGGTCGTTGATCTTGCGCAGACGCCGGCGTGACAGCCACCAAAATCAGAAGTGCAGCCGACATGGCAAGGACGCGCATCACAATCGGAGCTATTGTTGGCGTGCCGAACGACCACACGCAAGCCTAAAAAAGCTTCCCCTGCAGAAATGTGTCAGTTATGCGCAAAGGCGGTACCGGCGCGGTCCAAAGCATCCGCCAGCTTCGCCTTTATATTCTCGAAAACCGGCGCCCCGTGCCCACACGCGATGAGCTCCGGATTCAGCGTCGCAATCCGCAGCGCACTTTCGAGCGCCGTAATCCTGTGCCAAGTCGCAATATTTGGCAGCGCGAAATACCAGGGAGCATCGCCGGTGACGCGCAGGTGGCGGACGGAAACCATCGCGTCCCCCGCGTACAGCGTGCCATCGCGTTCGTCCAGAAAACTCATCTCGCCCGGGGTGTGCCCGGGAGTGAAAACGGCGCGCAGCGAGCCGATCCGATCGCCATCCTCGCATTGATTCGTGACCTTGGTTTTCTGGGCGAGATATCTTCCTTTGACCGGCGTCTGCGGCTCGCCCGGCTCGAGCGCGAGCTTCTTCGTTTTCACGCCGCGCTGCGTTTGCTCATAGAGCCGCGTCTCGCGCGCCCCCATCCATATTTCTGGTGCGCTGCCGAGCCCGGCAACAATTTTGTCGAGGCCGGCGTCGTGATCGTAATGCGCGTGCGTCAGCAATATTCGCCGAATGGGCGCGCCCATCTCCGCAGCCTGCTTCAGAATTGTCGCAGCGCCGCTGCCAAGATTTGTGTCGATCAGCGTCAGGCCATCGTCTTCACGTAAGAGGTACGCATTGACGAGGCCATACATCGTCAGTCGCGTGGCGTGGAGAGTGAGCGGCCAGATTTTCATATCTCGCTTGGATGCTAGCCGTTTCCCAAGCGGGCGGCAAGTGAATGCAGTTTGCTAAATCGCGGCCACAGCCGCGGGTTCCTCCACCTGCAACTCATCCACCGCCAGGTCCATCAGCGTGCCCAGGTAACGGAAGCGCTCCATCCACGCGTCCGAGCGCACTTCGTCTTTCGTGTCCTTGCCCTTGATCTCCTGCCAGAGCTGGTTCCAGACATTCTGCGCCTGCCACAAATTCAGCTCGACAGGCAGCACGCGCAGTGACTCCACCACGGCGACGGCCCGCTCCAATCCAACCATCGCTTCCTCATGCAGCTCGCGCGGCAGGTTGAGACCCTGCTGTGCCGCCAGCGCCATGCGTGATGTGGCCTGGACGTGAATCAGCGCCCGCTTGGCGCGCTGCGTTGCCGCGTAGGAAAGCTTGTCGCGATCGAGCGCGAGGTTTTCCGCCGTAATGTGATCGACCAGCGATTTGACCTCGTCGCGATGGATCGGGTCGCGCTCGATCGCCTGATAAAGATTCGCAGTGGTTACAAATTGGGCGACGAAGCGGAGTGCCGCAGGCTGCTGCATGCGTGCTTCTTCCAGAAAATGTAACAGCGACGTGTTCTTTGTATAAATATCGCGCAGGCCAGCCTCCACTTCTTCCAGCGTTCGCCCCAGCAGCATCTGCAGAATGCGTCGCTGCTCATCCTCAAACAACGAGCTGAGCGAATACGTGGACGCACCCAGCACGCGATCCATCTGCCGGACGACCTCCGGCAGATTCCCGAGCAGGAAAGCCTTATGCGCAGCGACCGTAAATTTAGTAAACGCCGGCGGCCCATCGGCGCGGCGATGGCCGTCCAGAGTCGGATGCTGCTCCACCGCCTGCACCGCGGCCGACAGATTCTGGTCCCCGAAATGCAGCACGGCGTAGACAACGGATTTTTCCTCGCGCGTCAGTCGCGAACAAACATGGGCGCGCCCAAGCGCCAACTGCGCCCTGCCGGAGCGATGCTGCTCCTGCGCCTCGCGGCGAACGTCGTAGCAAAAAACCTGGCTGACTCCATCCAGTGGATGCGTGTCTTCAAACAGCGAGCGGATGGCATAGTGCGCAGCGACATGCTCCAGTCCCACGGCCTGCCGCTTGACTCGCTTGCGATACAGCGCAGCACCATCGCCCTGCGCCGGGAGATTGCTCTTGGCCGCGGCGATGCGCTCGAGAAAGCCGAATTCCAACGCCGCCCCCGGAGCGCCGAACAGCGCGGCAGCCAGTTGCAGAACACGTCCCGCATAAGCCAGCACCTGCACAGTTTCTATGCCGGAGATGTCATCAAAAAACCAGCCGCAGCTCGTGTACATGAGCAGCGCGTGCCTTTGTAACTCCATCAGTTGCAAACTCAGCACCTGGTCCCGGCCGCTCGAGTTATGCTCCAGGTGCTGCGTGAGAAAGGCATCGACACTCTCCGGCGCGCGGTCGAGGATGACGTGAATGTATTCCTCGCGCGCCGGCCACAACGGATTTTCGCTCGCAGCAGAAGAGGAAGAGCGCTCAGCAAAGTTGGCCTGAAATAACTGCGCCCCCATCTGCTCGCACATCGGAGCCACCTGGTCGCGCAGCCAGTCCAGCGACTCCCGCAGCGGACCGCGCCACTTCTGATTCCATCCAGCAATCTGGCTGCTGCAGCCGCAATCGGAGCGCCAGCGCTCGACACCATGCGCGCAGCTCCACGACGAATCGTCGCAAACCTCGGCCTCCCACGTCGGCGGAAATAACTCCAGAAACTCGCCGTAGACAGTCGGCCGCGCGCTGCCTTCTTGCGCAATTTTTTCGATTGCGTAACTGAGCGCCATCTCGCCGTGGCGATGATGATGCCCATAGCTCTCGCCATCGGTTGCGATGTGGACCAGCTGCGGCTCGGAATCATCGGCGTCAAAGCCCGCCAGCAGGCGCGCTGCGAATTTGTCACCGGAGGAGAGCAATCCCTCGAATGCGACACCGTGCGCAATGTCGCCGTCGTAAAAAAATGCAGACATGCTGCGGCCCTGGTCGAGTGGAATGCGATACGCCCGCCGAGGGTTGATGGTCTGTGCAGTGGTCGGCTGCCACTCAGCGGTGTTTGCTGCGCTCTTCCTGTTCGAGCTGGCGGGCGCAGCGACAGGACGAACATGCTTGCACTGCCCGGGCGCAAGGACGACAAATTTGATCCCGTGTTGCGCCAGCAGGTCGAGCGACTCGCGATCGACCGCGGTCTCAGCCAGCCACATGCCCTCCGGCTCCCGGCCAAAGTGGTAGACGAAATCTGCGATGCCCCAGCGAATCTGTGTCAGTCGGTCGCGCCGGTTGGCCAGCGGCAGGATGATGTGGTTGTAGACCTGCGCCATGGCCGGACCGTGGCCGCTAAAGCGCTGGATGCCCATCCGATCGGCTTCGAGAATCCCGCGGTAGACGCGAGGCGCGTTTTCCTTCAACCAGCTCAGCAGCGTCGGACCGAAGTTAAAGCTCATCCGCGCATAGTTGTTCAGGATCCGCGTAATCTTCTTCTGCTCATTCAGTACCCGGCTGGCACCGTTGGGCGCGTAGCACTCGCTGGTCACGCGTTCATTCCAGTCGTGAAACGGCGCAGCCGAATCCTGCGTCTCCACCGCTTCCAGCCACGGATTTTCCCGGGGCGGCTGGTAGAAGTGTCCGTGAATGCAAAGGTAGCGATCCATGCAGAGGGGGTGTGCTTCCAGACTAGCGGAGGCGTGCCCCGGATGGAAATCCATATATATAGGTAGGCGGACAGGCCTGTGGAATGAGTCATAGGTTTTCCCCTTTTTTTATCGGGTGCCGTGGAGGACCAATTCAGGAAGGCTTGGCGAATGAGTGGCGGGCAGGCGTGAAGTTTACGTCTGCGGCGCCGATGAAGGAATCGTGACGAAACCACCCATCGCTTTTCAGCTGCTCGCGCCAGCCCAGGCAGAAGTCTTGCACTGCGGACCGGCCGGCAACATTACCGTGCAGCATCTGGCCCCGGCCGGAAGCTATAACGCATCGACCGCCTCTTCCTTGGACGAAAGCCATTTGCAAGAGTGCCAACAGGCGCAGCAACGGCAGAAGGAGCACTGGGCTCCCGCACCGGAAACCGGCCGCATCTCGCTGACCGAAATTCTTGCAGCGTTGGATGAGAACCGCTTTCGCCTTTTTGCCCAGAAAATCATTCCGACGCAGGAGGGCAGCCGTTCCAACGGCGGACCCAACTACGAGCTGCTGCTGCGCATGGTCGACCCGCAGGGCAAACTCGTCATGCCGATAGATTTCATTCCGACCGCAGAGCGCAACAACATCATGGCGGACATAGACCGCTGGGTGCTCCGCGAAGCCCTGCTGCGCTGCGATGAACGCATCGCCCGCATGCCGAACTTCTCCATCAGCATCAACCTGTCTGCCCAGTCCTTGAATGACCCGCGCTTCCCGGGCTTTCTGCAGGACGTCATGGCCAAAACTTGCCTGCCGCCGAACCACGTCACTTTCGAAATCACCGAAACCGCACTCATCGACAACCTGCAGGGAGCCGCCGCCCTGCTCGAGCAGCTTCGCGGGATGGGCTGCCGCATCGCGCTCGACGATTTTGGTGTCGGACTATGCTCCTTTTACTACCTGAAATATTTCAAGGTGGACTACATCAAGATCGAGGGCAGCTTCGTCCGCAACATCGACAGCTGCGCCGTGGATCTCGCCATTGTGAAGGCCATCAACCAGATGGCACATGATCTGAAAATCCAAACTGTCGCCGAATTCGTCAAAGACGCCGCGGTCCTGAAACGACTGCGCGAGTTGAAGGTAGATTTCAGCCAGGGCTACGGTGTCGGCATGCCCGGGCCACTCGAAGACCTGCTGCAGGCCGCGCAGGAAGAGAAGCCGCAGCGCATCAGGAAAACAACGCGTGCAAGAAAGGTCGCATGAGCTTGCTCGAGCGCTGCATAGGGGATTTAGCTGAAAAGTTACGCGCGATAGTTCCACTGAGAGAACTGCGTCACTGATCGGGCTACCTTTTGCTACTCCGGCTGCTCCTGTTTCTTCGCATGCAGATCGCAGGCGCGCCACAGATACCAGCTGGCGACCGATCGCCAGGGCCGCCATTTTTCCGCGCGGCGCAGCATCACGTCGGGCTTCGGCAAATCCTCAGCAGCGACCGGTTTTGTGCCGCCGAAGCGCTCGCTGGTGAAGGCATTCTTTCTCTGGAACGTCAGCAGAAATCCCTTGCGGACGCCATAGTCGGTCACCGGCAGCACGTCCGGGCGGCCGAGGCGAAACATCAGCAGCATCTCCACCGTCCACTGACCGATGCCCCGCACTTCCGTCAGCCGGGAAATAATCTCCTCATCGGGCATCCGGCGAATTCGCTCAAGTGTCGGCACCGCCCCGTCCAGCGTCTTTGCCGCCAGGTCGCGAAGCGCACGCAGCTTGTTGCCCGACAGCCCGGCCCCGCGCAGCGGTTCGTCCGGAGTATCAAGAATAGCCTGCGGCGAGGGATGAAATCCGCCGGAAAGCTCCAACACCCGCCGCAAAATTGCCGCTGCAGCCCGCCCATTCAGCTGCTGATAAACGATGGACTCCAGCAGCGCCTCAAACGGTGAGTGAGCCGACTTCAATCGCAAAGTGAACGGCCCGGTCCGACGGATCAACTCGCCAAGCTTGGCATCCGCGGCCGACAGCTCCCGAACAGCCTGGGCAGAATCGTAGCGCGGGATGCGGCGGCCGTCGGGCATACCTGCGATTTTATGACGGCCGGGCTTTTCTCTTCCGTAAATGTCCTTTGGGTTGGATGCCGCAAAGACGACCCAGCGCACGCCGCCCCCGCTCAGCATCTCCAGTCACCAGGTAAGCCAAAACAGCGCCCTGAAAAGATTGCAGAATGTCTTCGACGCCTTCTCATCCGGCAAGTAGCGCAACAACAAATCCATCCAGAGCCTCTGGTGCTCCGCATAAAACGATTTCGCCCGCTGCGATCCACGCCAAGCGCGTCGCGACACCCTCTGCATAGGAATTCTGAAGGATTCAGCCGTCTTCCGGAAGCCG
>Ga0302326_10024700_pt1 | contig 12201 bp, 20 predicted proteins | sample Palsa_T0_3_FD_202264 | JGI IMG/M metagenome (GOLD analysis project Ga0302326, IMG submission 202264) | Peat permafrost microbial communities from Stordalen Mire near Abisko, Sweden - Palsa_T0_3 | ecosystem: Environmental > Terrestrial > Soil > Palsa > Peat permafrost | place: Sweden: Abisko...
GTTGAGCCATTCCTGCGGAATGCTGCTGTAGGTACCGCAGTCGCCATCGAGTTCGTCTCGCTCGATTGCCAGCCGCTGCTCCGCGCTGCCCGGAAAGCCCATGATCTGCTTGATCGGCGCGTGAAAGACTTCGCGCAAGATCGCGCCGTTGATGTAATTGCCCGAGGCCTTGCCGGTGGAACCGAGGATGAATTGCTTGCCCTGCATCATCTCATCCCACGTCTTGGGGCCATCCGCTCCATAGCCGTAGCAAACCCGATTATCCGGCGTGACGACGCCGACCCAGGCATAGCGCCGGAAATCAACGCCTATCCTGTCCGGCTGAACGATCGACTGCGTGACCATGCCCGGATTGAAGATCACCATGACAGTGCCATCCTTTGGCGCGGTCAGGTTGAGATAGCGCACCGCGGTCAGGCTGCCAGCGCTCGGCATATTCTGCACGATGACCGTCGGATTACCGGGGATGTGATTGCCGATATAGCGGGCGAGATTTCGGGCATAAGTGTCGTATCCACCGGCCGGCGTGAAGCCGACGACGATTGTGAAAACCTTACCCTTATAAAAATCGTCAGCACGCGCCGGCTGATCCATAACCGGCGTCATGACTACCGCGATCAGCGCAATCACCAATGCGAACAGCTGACCTTTGAACATCCTAGACCCACAAATTATTGACGCTCCCACGATAGTATTGCGCATTTTTTAGAACGGCACTGCCCGCCAAATTTCTACAATCCGGCGCACATGAGCGCCGCGACGAGTTATCCCATGCTATCCGATCCAAGTGGTTAGCTGCCTTCGGTCTCAGTAATGCCGAGGTGAGTTCGACCAACTGGACATCTTGGCGGACGGACCTTTCGCTTGCCGCCTCTGATCGAACTGTGGTTTTAGGTGCGGCATAGCGCCTACCCACAATGCTACCCACACATCTCGACATTGCCGATCGACGCCGCGCTGCGCAGTGAACGGCTACCCTCCTTCCTGCATGGAGCCTGTCGACCCCTGCCCCCAGGGGCCGGTCGCCGGGACAAGAGACCTCCCTATAGCCCTCTACTAAATTTCGCTTTCGCCAAAAACTCGGGATAACTCGCCGCGTATGCTCATATCGCATCTCATCGGCGACACGGGTTGGCGAGTCGGGCGAACGGCAGCGCTTGAAGATCCCGCCAACACCGGGACCAGCGACGGGGGCCTATTCGATCGTTACGATCCAGCGGCCGTCTTTATCCTTATCCTTGATAGCGTATCGAAAGGCGGACTGATTGCAGACTAAGGTGACCCCGCCCAGGGCGCTAATGCTGTCGCAGCGATAACCGCTTGCGCGAACAAAGTGAGCGTACTCGGTCGCCATCTCAGAGTTTTGCGGGGAATCGGGTTTGATCACGGCCTCCGGTTCGATTGGTACCGACAAGCTCGTTCGCTGTTCTTGAGGTTGATGTTGTTGAGGTTGGATTGGCGGTTGCTGCGGTTGGGATTGTTGAGGTCGCGGTTGTTGGGCCGTTGGCTGCGTTGGTGCCTGCTGCGCCGGGGGCGGGTACGATTTCTCAGTAATGCTGGCTTGCGATGGCAGCGAACCGGTAGTTTCCGCGCCCTGAGACGCGGGCGTTGTCACGCATTGTTGGATGGCTGCATCCAGCGTCAGACCGCGTGATGCGCAATATTCCTGCGTCGGATGCGTTGCGGTCATAAAGCTGCCCATCCCGGATACGCCTGGCAGCGAGCAGGCAGCGAGCATCAATGCGGCGGGCACAATGAAGTATCTCACGATTTACCCGAGGAATGAGCGCGAGCCTTGTTAGCGGCGCGACTCATTCGGCAATCTTACAGCGCTGTCGCTTATTCTCCGAGCATCGTCCTCGTTTGTACGGAATGTAACTCGTCGCCAATGCTCGTCTGCGAGAGCTTGAGTAATTCGGCGAACGGCGCGTTTGGCCGGCACCCGCGACAGGAGAGCTTTGGGATCAGCGCCGTCACCGCGGCGTTCGGGTGCCAGTCGAGCTGGCGCAGGTCAACGCTACTTGTAGTTCGGCACGCCGGGCAGCGTAGCCGTCTGAATGGCTTCCTCATCGTTAAAGCATTCAATCGCTTTGGGAACGTGGCAGCACGTCGAGACTGCACTTCAAGCCTGTGCAGCCGGTGACGACACGTGAACACCAGCGTCGCATTACAAATCGCGCTTCAGGCCGAGCGCGTGCCGTATCAGGTCCGCTCGCAGCGGGCGTGATTTCCACATTGCAATTGAAATGATCCCAGTCCAGAATCCGTATGCCCACGCGCTTGGCGGCATAAATTGCTTACTTTGAACCGGCGGTGCGCGAGCTAATATTCACTGAATACGAACAAACGATGGAGGACACGATGCGTCTGCTCAAGGTTGCAACGCTGCTTGCGGTGTTGTCTGCTTCTACGAGTGCATTTGCGCAAGGCAGCTACGTCCATCACAAGTGGTGCATGACTCATGGGTCGTCACAAGAATGCGCCTTCAATACGCTAGCGCAATGCAAAGCATCGAAGAACAGTCCGACAGACAGGTGCGTGCCGAATACCGCGCCGAGGGACCATTAGCCGCCAAGTGACGAAGCGGCAGGCCCGCGATATCTGGGCCTGCCGTTCTGCGCCGGCAACCGTGGACGCTCACTGGGCGCCGGCTGATTGCAGGCCACGCACGTTCCTTATCTACATGGCGGCGACATAGGCGATAACGCCAAGAACCGAGACAAAGCCTATGGCCCATATCCAATAGGTTCCCCTGTGGACGATCGTCGCAGACGAAGGCTCCGGAGACGCCGGCGGAGATGTGAGCCAAGCATGACCGACATAGGTTGTAAGAGTTGGATCGGTTGCACGCACGGCCACCCAATCAGGGAAAAGAACAAGAGCCGCATCCAGGAAGATGACAGCCCCAATCACCATGCTTTTGCGGGCAGGTCGCTTCATAGGGCCTCTGCGGTCTGGTTAGTCAGGGCACCGATTCTTGATGGTCTAGCCAAGCTCGCAAGTTGGTGCCTGTCCGTAACGTACCCATCTAAGCTGCATGTCGCACAAGCGTATCCCGGCCGGCTTTGTTGAGCCGGTGACCGAGGTCATCGAAATTCAGCTCCCGCGCAATGCGGACGGCAGCGTTGAACGCACGGCGGCCTTCGTTGTGCTCGCCGAAGACGAAGAGCGCGACGGCCTTTACTTCGATGAGCCGAACGTGATTGCGCAGCTTGCGCCTGATGAAGATACCGCTCGATTCGAGGCTACCTGGGACGGAGAAGAGTGGCTGTTCGGACGTCGGGTGCAAGATGCCTGAGCGTTCCGCCTGGTCGACGCCTTTACCCCGGCCGATCAAGATTCCGCAGGTGATGACGCTCAAGACGCTCGCCGACGTGCGCAAGCTGATTGATCGCTTTCCTAAAGAGCGGCGCGAGCTTTCAATCTGGCAAGCCTATGCAGCCGGCGACGACACCGTGAGCGTAAGCGTAGCGCTCAAGCTCGCGCTTTTAGCCGAGAAGGTGCCGTATGTAACCGAATGATGACTGCGGACTGCGGCCCTATCCGCACACGATGTTCTCGTGTCACCACGCCAGCGCCCTGTGGACAACGCTTGGATTTCGCGGAACGGTCATACGCCCCGCCTTTGATCGCGTCCGGACAGGTCACACTCCGACCGTCCCCAACGTATGAGTACGTGCCCCGGCATCCCCGTGCCGGGGCATTTTTCTAACGGCCGTCACCCCTTGCGCAGCGAGGTTGGCGCGCCTCAAATAGCAATATGCCAACCAGTGCATCGACCCCGTTCAACTGTCCCAACTGCAAGGCGTCGTACAAACTCGTGCGAGTTAAGGCGCCGCCGGTAATAAATGAGAATCAGTTGACCTGCTTGAGCTGCGGGGGACCGCTGACTGCTCGAGAAGGCGGTTTTGTCCTCAAGTACTTTTTTATTCAGAGAAATCTGGAAAGCGCCGCGCCCTGTCATCCCGGCGACGTCTTTAGGGCAACATGGGATGGCGCGCGGCGGTTCGGCCGGCGCGTTGAGGACGTCTACGGGAGCCTGCGGAAATGATCAGGATTTCGCTTGTCAGATAGGTGACGAACGCGGGCAACATGTGGCATGTGCCCATGCTGTCTGGCCCACCTTATTGCTTCCTCTTGAGTGCGAGCGGTGTGGAGCAACTGATCCTCTTCAGTTTCAACCACAAAGCTTTCAATGCGCGCATGTTCGTCGCGCGCTTTAGGCCGAGGTTCAATGTACACGTTTGCCAAGACGATCCTCCCCAGATCGGCCTTTTTTGTTGAGCCAAGATCGCGTAACAAGCGGCGACACTGATAGTCGCTCGCCAAACAGATTCAAGCGCTCAGTATGGCGATGCAAGAAGGGTAGCGCGGCCTCGAGCCGCTCATAGCTATTGTCGGGCTTCAGAAAAAGCTGAAAACCAAATTCGACCGTGAATTCAAACACTATTACATCAAGCGCCTCGCCGACAAGGTAACCCGCGAATCACTCATCGTCGCCGATCGTACTCAAATCGAAGAGCGTATGAATTTCACGCGCGAGAACTACCGTATGATGCGCGAGGCGACGCCAACCCACGATCGCGCGCCCAAAACCGCATCGAAGCCGCCAAAAACTTGTGATGATGGATTTGGCATTGCTGTCTGCCGAGATTGCTAACGGCATGTAGACCACACGCCAGTGAACGGGCATGTGCCGTCTCGGTAACTCCGCAGACTAAAACAGCCTCGCCACCTTAGGCTTGCAGCGCGCTCTTTCCGATGAAGCCGACCGTATCGATCGCTTCTTTGCTGCAATTTGGACAAGTGGTCGTTAGAACTTTCATTGCACCCCGAAGGACTCTCACGGCGCATTCCTCGCAAAAGAGGTGCCGCTCACCACATCGGTATATGTTACGCAGCGCCCGACTGGAACGACAATTCGGGCATTCCTCTAATCGTCCTACGTTTTCGCCAATAAGCATCCCCAAGCCCCGGTACTGATTTCCCTTGCTAGGCCGACACGATGTTTAATGCGTGACGCCATCTCAGTGTGGGTTAATGCAAGGGAAAATAAGAAGATTACGTGTTCGAGTGCCGCGCCTGCCGCATATCTTACGTGACGCGGGAACCTGGCCGAATGACCGAACGCGAGAGCGCACGCTAGCTGAGCTGTTCCTTGCATCGTTCAGACAATCCGCGCCGCGTACAAGCTGGCAGCCGGCGCAATGGACGGGGTTGCGCTTCGACCTAAGCGAACTCTAGCTCTCTGCTTCCTACTCGCTGAGCCAGCCAAAGGGAGTGCCCCTCTAGAGGCACGATGAGGGGTCACTCTTGTCTAGGCAACGTCTATGCCACCCGCACCCGGCCCGACGTGCGATTCGCACAGAGGCGAGACGTCCTGTTTTTCATAGGACCCCCCCGCGCTCCGCGGGCCCCGATCATCCCCCGACGATCGGTACTTGAGGCTCGCCAGCCATGGTGGCGGCGGTTGGGCTATAGCGGCTCGCATCGCCCTCATATTTTTTTTGCCGCGCCCCGAAAATGACCACAGCCAAGAGTAGCAAACTTGGCGTCCAGGCGACCATCATTCCTAGCAAAAAAATTTGCAGGGCACTCATAATTGGTGCTCCTTATCAAGGAATTCGCCCCGTGATCTCACTTCTTGGCTGATAAGAGTCTGTTCAATTGCATACATTGGACCCCGCACGCCTCCCGCGGTTTGTGGCATCGGTGCCGCCGCTCGGCACCGACAGTCTGCACCCGGCGAAGGCGCGGGGCCGTGCTCTTTTACTGGTGGTCGTCCCCACGCCCTGCCGGGCGCTCCCCAATCCCCCGACTGAGGCCCACAAAGCGTCGCCAGCAATGATGGCGGCGGTGAGGCTCGATTAGGGCGTTTTTCCGTTTGCGATCTTACTGTCCGTAATCTACGTTGATTCCGGACAGTAAGATCGCAAAAGCGGAGGGAAGGCCAATGAATGGGACCGTCCACAAACTGCCGCCACGGCGAGTAAACCGGACAGAACGCACTCTCACCCGTGTTCCGAATGCCGACATGCGACCCGCTTCGAAGACCTCAGCGATGAGCAGGTCCGCAAGAACTGGCGGTGCAAGGCCATGTAACGCGCACCGGCAAGCCTCACGCAGCGTCCGCGGTGCAGAAGATGCTCGGTAACTAGACCGTACCGGCGGCCCTCCTATAGCCCGAGCGCGGCTAAACACTGTCCTCAGGCGCGATGAAGGTCCCGCACGGGGGGTGTCGGGGGACTGGGGACCGTACAGAACCTTCACGCTGCCTAATCGGAGGCGGCTGACTTTCTCACACTAGCCAGTGACGCTCACATAACATGCGCGTGAAGTTGCTGCGGCAAAGTAGTCATTGACCAAGCAGCAACCCATTGAACATCAGCACACAGCAAGCCCGGCCATTCCGGCCGGGTTTTTATTGAAGGACATCATTATGCGAAGTAACCAACGCAGAATAGCGAAGCTGCACGCCGTTCCGCAAAGACAGGAGGCCGATGCCGAGACGAGCTACAGGCAGGCACTCATCGCCATCAGCAAGATTGCCGCCGACCCATACCGCGGCGCCGCGCTCGAAGGCTTGATATCGGCACGCCTGAAGGCCGAAAGGCTCCAGCCCGATTCCGATCTCGGCATGCGGCTCCGGCGCGAGGCCCAATGCTGGGGACGATACGCGGGGGCCGTCTAAATGTGGAAATCATCAACACAGCAGAAGTGGCCGGATGGCGAATTCAAGGACCAGCTCAGCCGACTCGTCGCGGCCGCCGGCAGCGCCGGCGTATCACGCAGCACCATCGCGACGGCGTTGGAAGTCGAGGCCGAAGCGATGCGAAGGCTAGCCGCAGTCAACGCCAGCCTCAACGACACGCCGAAAATTCGAAGCGGCAATATCCCCGACAACATGGGCGGCCGCCTCGCCAAGATGATCCGCGGCTAAAAACACGAAAATACCCCGATATCTCGGCCGTCTTTCAGCCCTGATCCGGTAATGATCCGGATTTGTATGGGGCTGGTTCGGGACGCTGATTTTTCAGAAACGAAATGATTGCCAAATGACCGCATCGAAGCGCATCCGCGCCGTCAAAGATCGGCGCTCGACCTGGGCTCGTCGTCATCGCGAGCTTGCCGACGCCTTCGCTCTTGATCTTGGCACCGAGCTATCGGCGGCCGATCGGAGCATCGCAGCCCACGCCGCCACGATCGCGATCGAGTGCGAAAAGATGCGTGTTGCCCAACTCAACGGTGAGACGATCGATTTGGAGGAGTTGGTCCGGCTGACAAACGCGTTGACTCGCGTGCGAAAGGAACTCGGCCAGCACACCGAGCGCGGGAAGCGCGACCCTGTAGCGGACTCCTGGCTTGCAGCGCAGGAGCAACTTGACGGAGAGCAGCTATGAAGGCGATCTCGTCCAAGACGTGGGAACGATGGCGCGAAAACCCCTGTGACTTCGTCGAGGAAGTTCTACACGATCCTGAGACGGGCAAACCCTTTCGTCTCCTCGATGCTGAGCGGGCGTTTCTGGACTTGTCCTATCAGCTCGCCGATGACGGTCGACTGCTATACCCGGAGCAAGTTTACGGCGCGGCGAAGAAATCGGGCAAAACGGGCTTCGCCGCCATCCATACGCTAACGACGGTGCTGTTGTTCGGCGGGAAGTATGCCGAAGGTTATTGCGTTGCGAATGACCTTGAACAGGCGCAAGGCCGAGTCTTTTAGGCAGTCCGCCGCATTGCCGAGTCTTCGCCTTTGCTGTCCGACGCCGAGATTACCAAAGACCGCGTCACCTTTGTGAAGTTTGGTAACACCGTGAAGTGGCGGCGAGTTCCGTAGACGGCGTCCATGAAGGCTGAAAGCAGAGCCATCAACAGTGGCACTCGGGTTGCTAGTTTTTACTAGCAAATTTTGTAGATACTTGTCAGGAGCATTTTGTCGTTGGTAAAATTGTTGCTCTTTGTAGACGTGCGTCGAAGGGTAGTAGTGTGTGCAAGAAGTGCAGCGACATTGACGCCAAATTGGCGCGTTACGAACAGCTAGCCACGATGGTCATCAATCATGGTGCTCTGGAGAGCATTAAGCGACTGATCGCCAACTTGGTAGCCGAAAGAGGTTGTCAGCATTCAAGGTCGCCTCGTATTCGGACCGGTACCAGCGCCGCCATAATCGATTTCCGCCGGATTCGGGTAGCAAACAACAACGATCGCTTACGCGTCGTCCGCTAGTTCCTTAGGCTACGACGCCTCCTTGTGAAGCCAACGTTCTGCGTGCTGACAATTCGTACACTCGAAGGTTCGGAGTACAAGAGGCGCAGCAATACGCGCTGCCCTTCGCCTTTGCAGAAATGTTGCGGTCAAGGACGCACAACGGACCGGTTATCTGACCATTGGGAAGGAAGGCCTCTTGCTACTTGTCAGGAGCGTTTGCCCGTCGTTAGAATGGAATGATACCGGCTCCAGTAGCGGTTAATGATGTCCGGTCATACCTCCGCGCCTCACTCCATTCGCCCATGTCATCGCGGAGCGTGAATTAGGCCCCGGTCGTCGCCGGGGCTTTTCTTTGTCTGCCGAACCGCACCGACCGCAAACGGCTCGTCGTTCGCAGCATTGAACGGATGGAATCCGGTTCTCGCGCGTGGAAAAGCCGCATAGGCGGACACTATGGAAAGAAGGAAATGGCGTCGGTCAAAACTTCGAAGCGTGATCTGTTGGAAATTGTTGGCGTTGCCGGAGCAGCTGAACTACAGCCTCCGATACGGCCCCTTAAATGGGTTCCGATCGAACTGATCGCCCCGTGGCGTTGTAACGATAAAGGTCTCTGCGGATTTACCGCCAGCAAAATACGCATACGCGAATTTGTCGAAGCGATGCGGCGCGGGGATCAGTTTCCACCGATTGTGGCCTTCCCGTACCGGAAAAAAACCCTATCGCTATCGTATTTATGATGGACGCCACCGAGCGCGCGCAGCGCAGCAACTTGGCTGTCAGACAGTTCGAGCTGTAGTAGTGCCGTGGAAGACGATTTGGGACTTCCCGTCCTATTGGGAGGACTTTTCCATTTGTTGGGAAAGGGGCGGACCAAACGCTGCGTGGTCTATTGGCGAGGCTGCCTGGGAAAGTCTCACGTAGCGCTGTTACAATACGCTTCCCAGTCCGCCATCAGTTGATGGCGCTTTCTGAGAAGATCACCCCGGCGATAGGCTGCCTCAACCTTGCTGCCGACAGTGTGCGCGATAGCCATCTCGAGCAGTTCGTTCGGGTACTCGCCAGTTTCTGATCCCCAGTCCCTAAACGTCGACCGAAAACCATGCGTTACCGCCTGGCCTCCAAGTCCCATGCGCCTCAGCACCATCTGCAGCGACATATCCGACAGCGGCTTGCCTGGGTTGGCGCCGGGGAACAGCCAGTCGGAGTCCTCCGGCATTAACCGGATGACGGCGATGGCTGAATCAGACAGCGGGACTCGGTGCACCTTCCGCGCCTTCATGCGCAGCGCCGGCACGGTCCACATCCGTGCCGGCAGATCAATCTCAGATCGCTTCGCCAACAGCACCTCAGAGCTTCTGGCAGCGGTCAGGATGCAAAATTCCAGAGCGCGGGCTGACGTGCCATCGATCGCGCGAAGCTGCTTCATGAACTTCGGCACGCCGGAATATGGGAGGGCCGCATGATGCTTGACCGGCGATACCTTGCTCTTGGCCGGTAGCAGCTTGTCGAGATGACCTTTCCAGCGCGCCGGATTGTCACCGTCGCGATAACCACGCGCCTTAGCCCAGTCGAGCACTGACTCGACGCGGCCGCGGACCCTCGATGCGGTTTCAGTCTTGTCGTACCAGATGGGCTGCAAGACCTTCATGACCAGATCGGTACCATCACCGTTATTGATCTTGTCGACGGCGACGTCGCCGATCACGTGGTAAGCGTAGGTCTCAAGGGTGGCTCCCCATTGATAGGCGTGTTTTGGATTCGACCATCCGGGCTTGTGGTCTTCTATGAACCTCTGAGCACATTGTCGGAAGGTGAGGTTCGGTCGCGGCGCCGCGTCATAGACAGCAAGCACCGACGAGCGATCGTTATTTGGCTTGCCTTCCAATTTCTCGATGCGTTCGAGCAGTGCGGCAATCGTGCGCTGATCGGCTTGGGCGATCGGTTCTGAGATGCGCAGTCGACGCGCTGCACTGCGAGCCGCCTCATAATCACGAACAGCTTGAGCGGAATCGCTCTCAACAAGATCGCGCCAGTAGCGTTCCAACGCAGCGTTCAAGTCGTGCGCGACCTGCTTGGCGCGGATCGCATGCGGATCATCAGCGATGCGAACCTTGGTCGACTGCTGTACGATTCCGCGTCGATCAAACTGCTCATAGTCCTTTGGAACACGCCGGACGAAGCGCCAGAATCCGTCGCGCTTTACCAGAAATTCGGCCATCGAGACCCCACCGGGAATGGAACGCCGGGCAGCGCCGGTTTGAACACCGCGTTATCCGGATTGTTTGCCGGCATATTGTACGCCTCCGGGCAATAAAAGCAAGCAAATACAGCAATATATTGATTTTATGAGGGTATTTTGTTGTACGGTGGTGGAAGGGGTGGGATTCGAACCCACGATAGACTTGCGCCTATGCCAGTTTTCAAGACTGGTGCCTTAAACCACTCGGCCACCCTTCCGTCGCTGCAACGTCAATGGGTTAGCCTTATATCTTCAGTGAACATCGTGGCAACCTCTGTGGCCTTGGACCCATCTTGGACCCATCAGCCTAGCGCGCCCTTCGACAACGCTCCGATCACATCGGCGATCGACGCATCGGCCTTGCGCGTGCGCTTCGCGTAGCTGCGCAGCATCACCGCAGGATCGTGGCCGCAGCGAACTGTGCAATATCGTGGCGTCGAGTATCGAGTCGTTCAAACGATTAGCGGCGGTTTTCGCTGGTCGATCCAGTTCGGTGAACAAGAAAAATCCGGAATTCTACCTCGACGTGACACCGCAATCGTGCACGTCAAAAACCTTATCGACGGCCGCGCAGAGCGATTTCCGAAGCCGGCAAGGCAGCGGTTAGAGACTGCTTCCGCTCACAAGTAACAGCTAGTTTGAAGAGGGGCTGACGCTTCTTCGTCCCCCGCGAGAGGCTGGCTTGCGCGGCTGTGATTAGGACGACTTGTCCCTTGACGTGACTCTCGTGTCCAGGTGGTAGCGATTTATCGCACCGGTTCAGTTTGCGACCAGAAAAATCCGTCAGTCGCGTAGGTCAAAACGAACGGCTCTGTCGCATGCAGTCTTGCTCGCCAATCGAAGGGCAGCATGTCGGTACTGTATTTGACTACAACCGTAATGCTTGCAGAGACCGGATGGAATGGAATGGAAATGCGAGGCGCATTTGGCGCTTCTTTGCGAGACAAGAATGGTCCGTCAAAATTTCCCGTGATGTCGCACCAAAAGGTTCGTTGTCCCTTCCGTGGTGGAATATAGATATTTTGGTCTTTGGAAATTATTGGCGCGATGTGATTAATCGTTGCTTCGAATCGATTGTCTTTTGTTTTCGTTTGAAGCACCCCTGTTCCTGTTCCATTCCACGAGAACTCGTAGATATCCCAATCCTTAGGACCGACGTCGTCAGAAGTAATTTTATAATAGTTCAATTTGCATTCGAAGCTTTTGGCATCCATTCCAAAAATATTGCTGTCATTCGTAATGGTGAAGGGGAATGACGACAATGGGTGCACACCTTCGTGGCTTGGGAACACATCTGGAACGGTATCTACGTACAAATCCCACCCGCCAGCTAAAGCGACGATGCCCGCGATTGCGGCCATCACCGCGCCTATCGAAACTAATTGCGACGCCTTTTTCCTAAAAGGTTCATCAGGCCTCGGTGGCGGGGGAGAGGTTGGCGGTGGTGGTGGGCATGATGCTGTCGATTCTACTGGGGGGATTGTGCGGCGCGACTGTTGTTGCCTTTTTTGTCGGGCTTTCCTTCCCGGTCTCTTGGGTTTCTTCATGAAATCAGCAACCCGAAATAGCCCGTTCCGAAGATGTCAGCATTAAACCGGTTGTTGTATCGGAACTGAAATTCCGACGACGTAGTGAGATGGTCCCGGTTGTCTGAACAGATTTTCCGCGTCGATAAGTGGAATCTCTGCCAGGGTTAGGCTGCCAAGCGGAGGGGCAGCGGGGTGAAGTAGGCGTGATCGGGCGTGGTGCCGTCAAGG
>Ga0302326_10024701_pt1 | contig 12201 bp, 11 predicted proteins | sample Palsa_T0_3_FD_202264 | JGI IMG/M metagenome (GOLD analysis project Ga0302326, IMG submission 202264) | Peat permafrost microbial communities from Stordalen Mire near Abisko, Sweden - Palsa_T0_3 | ecosystem: Environmental > Terrestrial > Soil > Palsa > Peat permafrost | place: Sweden: Abisko...
CGTGCAGCGCAAGGGCGCTCCCGCGTTTGTTCTCGAAGCCGAGGATCGTGTCTGATCATGGACGATCTGGACGAAATCAAGAATGTCCTCGAGGCCGCGTTGCTGGTAGCGGGTGAGCCGCTCTCGGCAGCACAGCTGTCGAAGCTGTTCGATCCGCCGCTTGAGCAGGAGCTCATTCGAAAGCTCCTGGACGAGATCCGGAGCGCCTGGTCCGCGCGCAGTGTCGAGCTGAGCCAGGTGGCCAGCGGCTGGCGCTTCCGCGCCAAGCCGGCGCTGCAGCCGTATCTTGACCGTCTGACGCCCGAGAAGCCGCCGCGCTACTCGCGTGCGACGATGGAAACCCTGGCCATCATTGCCTACCAGCAGCCGGTGACGCGCGGCGACATCGAATCGATTCGCGGTGTTGCGGTGTCGACCCACGTCATCAAGACACTCGAAGACCGGCAATGGATCGAGGTCGTCGGGCAACGAGAAACGCCTGGCCGACCCGCGCTCTACGCCACTACCAAGCAGTTCCTGGACGACCTCAACCTGCGTTCCCTCTCCGAGCTTCCGCCACTGGCCGAGCTCGACACTTCCCACCTGATGGAGTTACCCGATGCCCCAGCAAAGGCCGCCGAGGCCGAACTCGCGCTCGCGAGCCCGATTCTCGGCACACCGGCATCCGCATCCGCTGACCTCGCCGCATCCGCTGCGGGAGACGCCGAGCGCGATGCACCGGAAACCAATACGACGTTCCACTGAAACCGTCTTCACCGAGCCGCAGCGTCTGCACAAGGTGCTGGCGCAATGCGGCTACGGGTCGCTGCGCGGCCTGGAGGAACTCATCATCGCCGGACGGATCACGGTCAATCGGCAGCCGGCGGAAGTGGGCCAAAAAGTCGGACCCAACGACCAGATCCGCATCAACGGCGAACTCGTGCGCCTGCGTTTCGCCCCGCCGCGCATGCGCGTCCTGCTCTATCACAAGCCAGCGGGCGAGATCGTGAGCCGTGCCGATCCGGAAGGCCGGCCAACGGTATTCGACAAGCTGCCGCGCCTCGGCAGCGCCAAGTGGATCGCCGTAGGTCGCCTCGATTTCAACAGCGAAGGACTGCTGCTGTTCACAACCTCCGGCGAGCTCGCCAACCGGCTGATGCACCCGCGCTACGAAGTCGAGCGCGAGTACTCGGTGCGCGTCATGGGCACACTCACGCCGGAGCAGGAGCGTTCGCTGCTCGAGGGGGTGCCGCTGGACGACGGCATGGCGCGCGTGACCTCGCTCTCCGATGCCGGAGGCGAAGGCGCGAACCACTGGTACAAGCTGACTTTGCCGGAAGGCAGAAACCGCGAAGTGAGGCGCTTGTTCGAGGCGCTCGGGCTGATGGTGAGCCGGCTCATCCGCATCCGCTACGGTGTGATCGCGATGCCGCCGCAGCTCAAACGCGGACAGACCGTCGAACTGGAGCACGAAGGGCTTGCTCACCTGTTGCAGGCGACCGGCCTCACACCTGGCGGCACCGACCGCGATCGCGCCTCGTCGACCGGGGATGCGTTGGGTGACGGCGAGCAGGAGGCCGAGGACGCCAACGGCAACGGCATTGACGCCAGCGCGGAGATCGAGGAGAGCGACGAGGATATCGATGAGGTCGACGGCAATCGTGCTCCGCCGCCCCCGCAGCAGCAACCCCGCGGACCCCGACCGCAGGCCCAGCAGGCGCAGCCGGCACGACAAGGACCACGCGGCAATCGCGGCCGGAACCGCGGCGGCAGCGGCGGCGGCAATCGTGGTGGCAGCAGCGGCGGCAACGGTGGCAACGGCGGTGGCAACCGCGGCGGGGGCGGTGGCAACCGCGGCGGCGGCGGTGGCAACCGCGGCGGCGGCGGTGGCAACCGTGGCGGTGGCGGCGGCAACCGCGGTGGAAGCCACGGCGGATTCCACGGCGGCAACGACTCCGGCGGGCGCTAAACAGCCTTTGGTGATCGCGGGGCGAAGCGCTTGCGCTACAGCTCCCGGTGCATGATGAGCACTTCAACCGGTCCGAGTGTGCGGTGCCGAAACGCGCCCGGGACCCGGCCGACGATGGCAAAGCCGTGTTGCTGCCACAGGCGTACGGCGCCCTCGTTGCTGGCCACGACGTAATTGAATTGCATCGCCGTGTAACCGCGCTCGCGCGCGGCTTGCAGCGAATGCGCGCAAAGCGCGGCACCGATACCGTGCCCGCGCGCGTCTGGATGCGTCATGTAGCCGCAGTTGGCGACGTGATTGCCCAGTCCCGGCTGATTGGGTCGAAGGGCGTAAGTTCCCACGATGCGTCCGGATCGCTCGGCCACAAAAGCCACTGTCGGCGGCTCCATCCAGATGCGATGCGCTTCGGCCATCGTCGTCTCTGCGGCATACGCATAGGTGTCACCGGCGGCGACGACCGCATGGAAAATCGCCCAGATCTCGGCGAAGTCGCGCGCCTGCGCGGGGCGAATGTCGAGCGCCAACGTGCCGGTTGCCGCCATCAGTCGGAATCCAACGGCGCGGGCCTTGCCGCAACGTCGTCGCTCGCGTCGGCGTCGGCGGCGAGTACCGCGTCACCCTTGAACGGGCTCGCCGCCTCAAGTTCCTCGACCGAGTGCGCAACCTCGGCCCGCTCGTCGGCCGCGAAGCGCGCGATGGCGCGGGCGAAGTCCGGATCGGCGATCGCATGGGCGGAGCGGGTGGTGACCGGCAGCAGGCCGCGGGCGAGCTTGTGCACACCCTGCGCACCGCCCTCGAACTGCGCGATGCCGCGCTCGATGCAGAACTCGATGGCCTGGTAGTAGCAGGCTTCGAAGTGCAATCCGGAAATGAATTCCAGCGCCCCCCAGTAGCGTCCCCACAGGGTGTCACGGCTGAACACGTCAAGAGCGGCGCACACCGGCCGACCATCGCGCTCGCCGAGCACGAGCAGCACGTTATCGGCCAGGGTTGCGCCGATGCGTTCAAAAAAAGCCAGCGACAGGTACGGCGTCGAATGGTGCCGGCGGTAGGTGTTCGTGTAGCAGCGAAAGAAGAATGCCCAGTCCTCGCTTTCGATCTCGCGTCCGATCAGGCGGCGGAAACGGACTCCCGTGCTGGCCAGCTTGCGCCGCTCCTGGCTGATGCGCTTGCGTTTGGCGTGATTCATCGTCGCCAAAAAGTCCGCGAACGTGGCATAGCCCGGATTCGTCCAATGGAACTGCACACTGTCGCGCAGCAGCATGCCAGCCGCCGCGCATGCGTCGGCCTCGTCGGCCAGGGGAAACAGGATGTGCAACGACGAAAGCTGCTCGTCGACGAGGGTTGCGAGGGCGCCGGCGAGCAATTCGCGTCGGATGGTCGCGTCGGCGGCAATCAGACGCGGCCCCGTGGCGGGCGTGAAGGGAACCGCGCACACCAGCTTCGGGTAGTAACGTCGGCCGTATCGCCGGTACGCATCGGCCCATGCCCAGTCGAAGACGTACTCGCCGTAGGAGTGTTGCTTGACGTAGAGCGGCATCGCGCCAACCAACACATCGGCGCGCCAGGCCGTCTGATAGCGCGGTATCCAGCCCGTTTCCGGCGCCGCGCACCCGGTTTCGTGCAGCGCGTGCAGAAACGCATGCGACAGCAGCGGGCGATCGCCGACGAGCCCATCCCACATTGGCGCGGGGATCGCGGCAAGTGAATCGACGGTACGCAGTGAGAGTCGCGGCATGCGGCAGAAAGGAAGGGCACCACCATTGTCGCGTCTAAGGCGTCACGCGATCAAGCATCGGCAACCGTGCTAACATTCACGCATGCGCGTCGGCATCGCCCAGCTCAACTGCGTGGTCGGCGATCTGCGCGGAAATGCGGCGCGCATCCTGGCCGCCGTCGCCGAGGCGCGGCGCGGCGGCGCCGATCTGGTGGTCACGCCGGAGCTCTCGCTCTGCGGGTACCCGCCGGAAGATCTGCTGTTGCGCCCGGCCTTTCTCAACACCTGCGCCGCAGAGCTCGCGCGCCTCGCCGCACAAATCGCGGGCCCCGTCGTGCTGGTGGGCTTTCCCGAGTTCGTTGCCGGCAAGCGCCATAACGCGCACGCGATCGTGCGCGACGGACGGGTCGCGGCAGTCTATCGCAAGCAAGAATTGCCCAATTACACGGTATTCGACGAGCAGCGCTATTTCGAGCCGGGCACCGATCCGTGCATCGTCGACATTGCCGGCGTGCGCGTCGGAGTCGTGATCTGCGAGGACATCTGGTTTCCACGCGCCGCGCGCCAGGCAGACGCCGCCGGCGCGGAGCTCATCGTCGTGCCCAATGGTTCGCCCTATCACACGCAGCAGCAGGCTCTGCGGCGCGAGGTGGTGAGCGCGCGCGCGCGCGAAACGGGGCGGCCGATCGTCTATGTCAATCGTGTTGGCGGCCAGGACGAACTGGTCTTCGACGGTGCGTCATTCGTCGTCGACGGTACGGGCGATTTGGCGCAGCAGGTGCCAGCATGGCGCGAGGCCGTCGCGCTCGTCGATTTCGTCGGGGCGGCACCGAAGCCGGTGCGCGGTGCGCTCGACGCCGAGCTCGAGTCCCACGTCTATGCCGCGCTGTGCGTTGGGGTTCGTGACTACGTGGAGAAGAACCGTTTTGGCAGCGTGCTGATCGGCCTGTCGGGCGGCATCGATTCCGCGCTCACGCTGGCCGTCGCCGTCGACGCACTGGGTCGTGAGCGCGTGCGCGCGGTGATGCTTCCCTCGCCCTACAACGCCGCAATAAGCCTTGAGGACGCGCGTACGATGGCCGCGACGCTTGGCGTGCGCTACGACGAAATCCCGATCGACACCGTATTCCAGGCATTCCGTTCCGCGCTCGCCGCCGAGTTCAAAGGACTTCCCGAGGACGCGAGCGAGGAGAACATCCAGGCGCGCATCCGCGGCACGCTGCTGATGGCGCTGTCCAACAAGCACGGGGCGATCGTGCTTACCACCGGCAACAAGTCGGAGATGGCGGTCGGTTACGCCACGCTCTATGGCGACATGGTCGGCGGATTCGCCGTGCTCAAAGACATCAGCAAGACCCTGGTGTACAGGCTCTCCCAGTATCGCAACCGCTTCGGGCGGGTCATTCCCGAACGGGTCATCACTCGCGCGCCGTCCGCGGAGCTGCGACCGAATCAGACCGACCAGGACAGCTTGCCGCCCTACGAGGTGCTCGACGCGATCCTCGAAGCCTACGTCGAGCATGACTTGAGTCCGGCCGAAATCGTTGCCCGCGGCCAGACTCCGGAGCACGTCGCCCGTGTGGTGCAATTGATCAAGACCAACGAATACAAACGGCGCCAGGCAGCGGTCGGCATCCGCATCACGCCGCGCGGCTTCGGCAAGGACTGGCGCTATCCCATCACTTCCGCGTGGCCCGAGTGGAAGAGTGTTTCGGCGTAGTGTAATGTAGCCTGCGCTGGCGACTCGGTGCACGGGAGAGAAAAGCAATGAAGAAACTCGAAGCAATCATCAAGCCCTTCAAGCTCGACGAGGTGCGCGAGGCGCTCTCCGAGATTGGCGTGTCCGGGCTCACCGTGACCGAGGTCAAGGGCTTCGGTCGTCAGAAGGGCCATACGGAGCTCTACCGCGGGGCGGAATACGTTGTCGATTTCGTGCCCAAGGCAAAAGTGGAGGTGGTGGTGGCCGACAGCCTGGTCGAGCGCGCCATCGAGGCGGTGGTCAAGGCGGCGCGGACGGGCAAGATCGGCGACGGCAAGATTTTTGTTACCAACGTTGAACAGGTCGTGCGTATCCGCACCGGCGAATCGGGCGAAGCGGCAATCTGAACGTCAACGCGCGAAACGCGCCGACTAAGGAGTCAGTATGTCGTTCATGAGTGAGTTCCGCGACTTCGCGGTCAAAGGCAGCGTGGTCGATCTGGCGGTGGGCGTGATCATCGGCGGCGCGTTCGGCAAGATCGTCGATTCGCTGGTCAAGGACCTGATCATGCCCGTCATCAGCCGCGTTGTAGGTGGGCTGGACTTCAGCAACTGGTTCATCGCGCTCGGTGCGCCGCCGCCAGGCTACAGCGGCGCGATGACCTACGAGGCGCTGAGCAAGGCCGGCGTCCCGCTCTTCGCCTACGGCAACTTCCTCACCGTGGCACTCAATTTCATCATTCTCGCCTTCATCATTTTCCTGATGGTGAAGCAGATCAACCGCCTGCGCCACGCCGTACCGCCGCCGCCGCCCGCGCCGCCGGAGGAAGTGCTGCTGCTGCGCGAGATTCGCGACGCCTTGAAAAAATGAATCTGCCGCCGCGCCTTGCGGCGACAGGGATACGAAGGAAGGGGGAACCGATGATTAGCACCCAACGCCTGCTGACTGCGCTATCGTTCGCGCTCGCACTCGCGCTCAGCGCCAGCGCCTACGGCGTCGTCACCGTCGGCGTGACGCTGTCGGCAACCGGGCCGGCAGCCTCGCTTGGCATTCCGGAGAAGAACACGTTCGAACTGCTTGGTGAACCAGTCGTCGCTGGGCAGAAAGTGCACTTCATCATCCTGGACGACAAGTCGGACACGACCGAGGCGGTGAAAAACACGCGCAAGCTGATCAGCGAGGACAAGGTCGATGTCATCATCGGCTCGACCGTGACGCCCAATTCGCTGGCGATGCGCGATGTCGTTGCCGAGGCCGAGGTGCCGATGATCTCGATGGCGGCATCGGCGCTCATCATCGCCCCCATCGACCCGAAGACGCGCTGGGTGTTCAAGACCCCGCAGAATGATTCGCTGATGGCCGACGCGATCGCCGTGCACATGCGCGCCGGCGGCGTGCGCACCATGGGCTTCATCGGCTTTAACGACGCCTACGGTGACAGCTGGTTGAACGAGATGCGCCGTTCGGCGCAGACGGCAGGCATTAAGATCGTCGCCGAAGAAAAATACAACCGCAACGATACCAGCGTCACCGGCCAGGTGTTGAAGCTCCTTGCAGCGCAACCGGATGCAATCCTGATCGCCGGATCGGGCACGCCCGCGGCGACACCGCACAAGGATCTTGTCGCGCGCGGCTACAAGGGGCGGATCTACCAGACGCACGGGGTGGCCAACGCCGATTTCCTGCGCGTGGTCGGCGCCGACGGCAACGGCGCGTTCCTGCCTGCCGGGCCGCTGCTGGTCTACGAGCAACTGCCCGAATCCAATCCGGTGAAGAAGTCCGCCGCCGAATACGTCACGCTGTATGAAGCCAAATACGGGGCGGGCAGCCGCACGACCTTTGGCGGCCACGCCTGGGACGCCTACGCCCTGCTGCAGCGGGCCATTCCGGAGGCGCTCAAACGCGCACAGCCCGGGACCCAGGCGTTCCGCAATGCCCTGCGCGACGCGCTCGAAAACTCGCACGAGGTTGCCGCCAGCAACGGCGTATTCAACATTACGCCCGGCGACCACAACGGCATGGACAACCGTGCCCGGGTGATGGTCAAAATCGACAACGGCAAGTGGCTGCTCACCAAGTGAGCGCACTCTGACCCAAGCCGGCCGCGCACCGCTCGTCGCAGCCCCCCCTTCTTTGCCCTGCTCGGGGCCTTGACCACCGCGGCTGTCAGCGATGGATCTTTCGATCGCCGCATTGCTCGCGCAGGACGGCATAACCAACGGCGCGATCTACGCGCTGCTCGCGCTCGCGCTGGTGCTCGTGTTCACGGTGACACGCGTGATCTTCGTCGCGGCAGGCGAGTTCGTGGCTTACGGTACGCTCACCCTGGCGGCGCTGCAGCTGGGCAAATCGCCAGGCACGGTGGGGCTGCTCGTCGGTCTTGCACTCTGCGCCGGAGCGATGGAGTGCGTTGCGGCGGCCCGACGCCGTAGCGCGCGCCTCCTGTCGCGCCGTCTCGCGCTCTACGTCGCAGCGCCGCTTACCCTCGCTGCAGTCGTGCATTTCGCCGCGCCGTTGCAACTCCCGCTGCCGGTGCAGATCGTGCTCGCGGTAGCGAGCGTCACCGCCCTGGGACCGCTTCTCTATCGTGTCGCCTACCAGCCGCTCGCCGAGGCCTCGGTGCTGGTTCTGCTCATCGTCTCGGTGGCGGTGCACTTCGTGCTGCTGGGTCTGGGCCTCTGGTTCTTTGGCGCCGAGGGCTCGCGCACGCCAGCGTTCACCCACGCCTCGTTTCGCGTAGGCGGCGTCAACATCAGCGGCCAGAGCCTGCTCGTGCTGTTGTTCTCGCTGCTTTTGATAGGCGCCCTCTACCTTTTCTTCGAGCGCACGCTCTACGGCAAGGCATTGCGGGCGACGGCGTTGAACCGCGTCGGTGCAAGGCTGGTCGGCATAAGTCCCAACCTGGCCGGCACACTGACCTTTCTCCTGGCCGCGCTGCTTGGCGCCTTCTCTGGCGTGCTCATCGGCCCGATCACCACCGTCTATTACGATTCGGGCTTCCTGGTGAGCCTGAAGGGGTTCGTCGGCGCGATTATCGGCGGCCTCGCGAGCTACCCGCTCGCGGCGGCCGGGTCGCTACTCGTCGGCTTGCTCGAGTCCTTCTCGTCGTTCTGGGCCAGCGCCTACAAGGAAGTCATCGTGTTTACGCTGATTGTCCCGGTGCTGCTCTGGCGCTCGTTGACCACGCAGCACGAGGATGATGAGCATGAGTAGCATCCTGCCGCGTTGGATGTCCGCCGTTACGGCACGCCACATTGCGCTCGCTGTGTTGCTCGCCGGACTCGCCGCCGCGCCGCTTGTCGCGCCAACATTCTGGGTCACGCTGCTCAACTACATCGGTCTGTACAGCATCGTTGCGCTGGGCCTCGTGCTGCTCACCGGCGTCGCAGGCCAGACTTCATTCGGCCAGGCCGCGTTCGTCGGCATCGGGGCGTACGTCACGGCCTACCTGTCCACGCGCTACGCAGCGCTGACGTGGATGCCGTGGCTCAATCTGCTGCTCGGGCTCGCGGTGACGGCGGCGATCGCGCTTTGTCTCGGTTTCATCACGCTGCGCATGCGTGGCCATTACCTGCCGCTGGCGACCATCGCCTGGGGTATCAGCTTCTATTTCCTCTTCGGCAACCTCGAGTTCGTCGGCGGCCACACCGGCTTGAGCGGTATTCCCTCTATCACGTTCGCCGGCCTGGAGCTGCGCAATGAGCGCTACTTCTACTACTTGATCTGGACGATCACGCTGGCGTCACTGTGGATGACCCACAACCTGCTCGACTCGCGTCAGGGACGCGCGGTGCGCGCGCTCAAGGGCGGCATCGACTTGGCGGAGGCGTTTGGCGTCAATGCCGGCCGCCTCAAGATCGTGGTGTTCGTCTATGCGGCGCTCCTGGCCTGCGTCTCCGGCTGGCTCTACGCCCATCTGCAGCGCTTCGTGAACCCCACTCCGTTCGGGCTGAACCAGGGCATCGAGTACCTGTTCATGGCCGTCGTTGGCGGCGCGGGCAGCGTCTGGGGCGCCGTGCTCGGCGCGACACTGGTGACGCTGCTCAAGACGCAGCTGCAGGACTGGCTGCCGCGGCTGCTCGGCCGCAGCGGCAATTTCGAAATCGTCGTCTTCGGCATCCTCATGGTGGTGCTGCTGCAAAAGAGTCGCGACGGGGTGTGGCCCTGGCTCGAGAGCCTGCTGCCTCCACGGCCGCCGCGACGCATTCCTGCCGCGGGCAAGCTGCACGTGCCGGAACGGGCACCGCATGCCTTGCTCCTCGTCGTCGCCGATGCGCGCAAGGCATTCGGCGGCCTGGTCGCGATCAACGACTTGTCCTTCGACATCCGCAGTGGCGAGATCCTCGGGCTCATCGGTCCCAACGGGGCGGGCAAGAGCACGATGTTCAACCTGATCAGCGGCGCGCTGCCGTTGACCCGTGGCACGATCGCCTTCTGCGGTGAAGCCATCGCCGGTCGCAATGCGCAGGCCATCGCGCGCCTGGGTATCGCGCGCACCTTCCAGCACGTGCGCCTGCTGCCCACCATGTCGGTGCTCGACAATGTCGCGCTCGGCGCCTACCTGCGTGGCCATGCAGGCGTGATGCGCGCGGCGTTGAGGCTCGACCGCGACGAAGAGAGGCAGACGACGGCCGAAGCTGCCATCCAGGTCGATCGCGTGGGGCTCTCGGCGTACCTTCACGCACCAGCCGCTTCGCTGCCGCTCGGCGCGCAGCGCTTAGTCGAGATTGCGCGCGCGCTTGCGGCCGCTCCGCGGCTGCTGCTGCTCGATGAGCCCGCCGCTGGCCTGCGCTACCGCGAAAAACAGGAACTCGCGTCCTTGCTGCGCGGCTTGCGTGCGGAGGGCATGACGATCCTGCTCGTCGAGCACGACATGGAATTCGTGATGGGGCTCACCGACCGGCTGGTGGTGATGGACTTCGGCGTCAAACTCGCTGAAGGACTGCCCGCCGCGATCCAGGCCGATCCGCTGGTGCGCGAAGCGTACCTGGGCGGCGTCCAGTGAGCCCGCTGCTGGAGCTGCACCGGGTCAGTGTTGCCTACGGCAAGGTCGAGGCGGTGCACGGTGTATCCCTCACCATCGCCCGCGGCAGCATCGTCACCGTGATCGGACCCAACGGCGCGGGCAAGACGACCCTGCTCGGAGCGATCATGGGCTTGCTGCCATCATCCGGCGTCATCCGCTATGGCGGTGCATCCCTTGCCGGCGTCGCGGTGGAGGAGAGGGTCGCAAGTGGCTTGTGCCTGGTGCCGGAGCAGCGCGAATTGTTCGCCGCCATGAGCGTTGCCGACAATCTCGAGTTGGGCGCGTTTCACCGCTATCGCGCGGGCGATCGCTCGATTGGGCACTCGCGGGAGGAAATCTATGCGCGGTTTCCGCGCCTCGCGGAGCGGCGTGGCCAGCTTGCGCGGACGTTGTCCGGCGGCGAGCGCCAGATGCTCGCGCTCGGCCGCGCGTTGATGGCCAAACCGGCGCTGCTCCTCCTCGACGAGCCCTCTCTCGGTCTGGCGCCCTTGATGGTCAAGGAGATATTCAGCATCATCGCCGCGTTGCGCCGAAGCGGGGTATCGATACTGCTCGTCGAGCAGAACGCGCGCGCGGCGCTGCAGGTCGCCGACTACGGTTATGTTCTGGAGACCGGTGAGGTCGCGATCGAAGGCGATAGCGCGGCGCTGGCCGACGACGCGCGCGTCACGGCGACCTATCTGGGCCAGGTCGCGGGCGCTGCGAGCTAGCGTAAGCAAATTGGCGCGCCGCCGTTTGCGCTTGCCCATTGCAAAGGCTCGCCACATGACCGAAAAGTACCGGGCGCTGGCACTCGCCGGTACCTTCGTCGCCGTGGTTCTCATGCTCACCCGGGCGCCGTATTGGGGAGCGCATCGTCCCGCGACCGAATCGGAAACCGTCCTCGGCTTCTTCGCCGAGAATCTGGGCGACGCGGATTTGTGTAGCCGGATTTCCTGGGCGGCCTTCCAGCGCTACAGCGTCCTGTTCGGCGGCGGCGGCGCGTCCTACGCGCGCTCCGACTGCTATGAGGGCGTGGCGCAAAGAAACCACGAACCCGAAATATGCTGGAGGGTGCGGCCCCTTATCGATATCGACCCCTTCTCGTCGGGATACTCGGCGCTGTCTTGCTGGCAACGCGCAAAGCGCGGAGGTGGAACGCAGATTACGCTCCCGCCGGCAACAATCACCCGAGCCTTTGAGGCCCTCGGCTACGATGCGGACACGCTCTATCTCGAGGGCGTGATCGGGCCCGCTATCCGCCCCGCGGACGTGTATCGGGGGCTGGAGCGCAAGCCGGGGATCGTCGAACGGGTGCAACAAGCGCTCGGCCGCCCGGTTGCTGCGCTCGGCCCCGACGGCCAAAGCTACCTTGCCCAGCTCTCGGCGGTGACCACGGGCGATCCCCAGTGGTGTGCGCGCATCCCTGCGACAACGGCGATCCCCACGCAAGCGATCCCGTTTCGTGACTGGTGCTACCTGACGGTCGCATACGATACCTGGGACGGGCGCATCTGCGAGCGCATGACGCCAGCGGCGGGCGAAGTGAAGGTTATGCAGGCCAAGGCCCACGGCGTGCGGCCCGAGATTGCCGAGCAATTCTCGGCGCGCGCGGACTGTGCGAGGATCGGCCACTGGGTTGGACCGCGCCCGCATTACGGTCCGGAAGTGCCGCCCGATGCAACGCAGATCGAGAGCCTGGTCGCCGCACTGGGCTTCGACATGCCGCGCGCGCGCGATTTGCCGGTGTACGAGATCGCGGCATATTACGAGCGTTTTCTCGATGCATTGCAGGCCGATCGGCCGGGCGATTCGCAACACCAGGTCGCGCG
>Ga0302326_10024703_pt1 | contig 12200 bp, 7 predicted proteins | sample Palsa_T0_3_FD_202264 | JGI IMG/M metagenome (GOLD analysis project Ga0302326, IMG submission 202264) | Peat permafrost microbial communities from Stordalen Mire near Abisko, Sweden - Palsa_T0_3 | ecosystem: Environmental > Terrestrial > Soil > Palsa > Peat permafrost | place: Sweden: Abisko...
TGGGATTTCGCGAACCCGAACCGTGTTCCGCCGGGCAGCCTCGACCTGTTGGTGATCGACGAGGCCGGCCAGTTCTGTCTGGCCAACACCATTGCCGTCGCACCGGCGGCGGCCAACCTGCTGTTGCTGGGCGACCCGCAGCAGCTCCCGCAGGTCAGCCAAGGCACCCATCCCGAGCCGGTCGACGGGTCCGCGCTGGGCTGGCTGGTCGAAGGTCAGCGCACGCTGCCCGCCGAGCGCGGATATTTTCTCGACTGCACCCACCGCATGCATCCGGCGGTGTGCGCACCGGTCTCGGTGCTGGCCTACGAGGGCAGGTTGCAGTCCTACAGTGAGCTCACCGCCGCTCGCCGGCTCAGCGGATATCCGCCCGGGGTCCATGTCGTCCGCGTCCGCCACGAAGGCAACGCGACCGACAGCCCTGAGGAAGCCGAGGCGATCGTCGACCACATTGCCCGCGTGATGGGCTCGGCGTGGACGACCGAGCACGGCACCCGGCCGTTGACGCCGGCAGACGTGCTGGTGCTGGCGCCCTACAACGCGCAGGTGCTGTTGCTGCGCCGGCACCTCGCCGAGGCGGGGCTCGGCGAGGTCCGGGTCGGCACCGTCGACAAGTTCCAGGGCGCCGAGGCCCCGGTGGCGATCATCTCGATGACCGCGTCGTCCGTCGCGGACATTCCGCGCGGAATACCGTTCCTGCTCAACCGAAACCGGTTGAACGTGGCGATCAGCCGCGCGCAGTACGCGGCCGTGATCGTGCGTGCCGAGGCGTTGACCGACTACCTGCCCGCCGCGCCGACCGGTCTGGTGGAACTAGGCGCGTTCCTGGCCCTGACGGCGTCCGACGTTCCAAGACCAGCCGCCTGCTAGGAGTCGGGGTGCGAGTGCCGTCCGAAATACGGCCCGTCATCGGGCCCCGCCCGGCCCGCCGGCCCTGGCCCGCGGTGCGGACCTGGCGGGTGATAGCCGTTGCGCGGTTCTCCCCGGGCGCCGGGCGGGCCTGACCGCGGCATCCGGTCGGTGCTTCCGCCGTAGGTCTCGACGTCGTCGACAAAAGGCTCCTCGACCGGCCGGGAACGCTGCCCCTCGTCGGCATGAAAACCATTGGGGGCGAGGCCGGTTGGCTCGTCTTCAGTCGCGAAGGTCAAGTCTTCGAGCAGGCCGTGCCACGACTCGACCGGTGAGCCCTGCCGGTTCTCGTCGGGTGCCGGCCGTGGGTGGTCGACGTGTCTGGGCAGCGGCTCGGTGCGGTCTTCGCGGATGCGGGCCGACCGCACAGCAGCGGCGGGCCGGACTGCCGGGCGAGGCCGAGCGGGCGACAGCGTGTATTCCACGTAGTCGTCGTCATCGTCGAAGCCATCCCGAAATCCGTCCAAACCGCTGTCGAAACCGTCCGCTGCACTGGGCCTTACCCGAACCCGCCGGGTGGGTGCCTCAACGCTGTCCGCGCCGCCGGCGGAGGCGTCGGGGCGCTGATGCCGGTCGCCGGCCGGCGCGGCGAAACCGATCATGAACAGCGCCGCCCCGACCCCGAACAGCGCAACGAACGCCGGCAACAGCATCGACTGCGCCATCGCGGCGGCAAACGGCTCGCGCAGGAATTCCGGCAGCTGCAGCGAAGTGCCCTTCTCGGCCTGCGGGCCGAACCCGTCGGAGACCGCCGGCAGGTGCGAGCTGATTCGCGAGGTCATGAACGAGGCCATGCCGGCACTGCCCAGCACGGCGCCGACCTGACGGGTCGCGTTGTACACACCGGAACTGGCACCGGCCACCCGGCCCGGCACGTTGCGTGTCGCCGTGGCGGCCAGCGGCGACCAGATGAACGCCATCCCCACGCCGAGCACGAAGAACGGCAGAATCAGCTCCCAGATCGCCGCGGACGGTGTCATCACAAACGACAGCCATGTCAGCCCGATCGCCAGAGCCGAGAAGCCGGCACCCACCACCGGCCGCGGATGGGTCCGGTCGACGATCTTGCCGACCAGTGGCGCCAGGGCGCCGCTGGTAATGGCCATCGGCGCGGTCAGCAGCGCCGAGCGCGTCGGCGACAGTCCGCACACCGCCTGGGCATAGAACATCAGCGGCAAAATCATCGCTGTGGAAGAGAACCCGATCACCGCCACGCCGACATTGGACAAGCTGAAGTCGCGATCGCGGAAAATCTCCAGCGGGATCAGCGGCTCGTGGGTGTTGAGTGACTGCCAGTAGACGAACGCCGTCATGAGTCCGATGCCGGCCACCAACACCGCCCAGATCCACGGCGCCCAGTCGCCGGACTGACCTTCCTGCAGCGCGAAGACGATCAGGAACATCGCCACCGCCGACAGCCCCACGCCGATCAGGTCGAATCGATGCTTGTGCGTGGGCAACACCGGCACCAGCCAGTACGCCAGCCCGAGCCCGACGATGCCGATCGGGACGTTGACGAAGAAGATCCATGCCCAGCCGAGCGCGTCGACCAGGATGCCGCCGGCCAACGGTCCGACCAGCGTGGCGACGCCCGCGGTGGCGCCCCACACGCTCATCGCCATCCCGCGGCGTTCCGGCGGGAAGGTACGGGTGATAGTCGACAGTGTCTGCGGGGTCAGCAACCCGGCACCGACTCCTTGCACCATCCGGGCGGCGATCAGCATCCCGATCGTCCCGGACAACCCGCACCACAGCGACGCGGCGGTGAACATGGCCAGACCGGCCAGATACATGTTCTTCGGACCGAACCGGTCGCCGAGTCGTCCGGCTACCAGCAGCGGAACCGCGAAGGCCAGCAGATACGAGCTGGTCACCCAGATCACCGTGTCGTAACCGGTGCCGAGCGTGTTCATGATGCTCGGATTGGCGACTGCGACGATGGTCGAGTCCAGCAGGATCATGAAGAAGCCGACCATCATGGCCCAGAGTGCGTGCCAGGGATTGTCCCCTGCGCGGCCTGACGCCATCGGGCCGTCGCCCGGTCGCCGTCGGCCAGTCGCCACGGTCATATCGCCACCCCGTCCGTCTGTTGTCTGCCAAGACGACCGGATCGCACCGAACCGGCAAAGCCCTGCCGCCACGTCAACTCGGCCTGCATCGTCGTCAGCAAGTAGTCGAACGCCACCAGGTATCCGTCAGGCGTGACGCTGGCATCGCGGAACGCCGTGATCTCGGCCGCCCGGGCCTTCAGCACCCCGATACGGTCGTCAACCGCGGCAGCCGCGGCATCGCCTCCCAGGATATCTACCTCACCCGGGGCGACGGCAAACTGCGGAAACTCGTGCACCGGCGTCGCGATGAGGTGAGCCACCCGCTGCTGCGGCGCTTCGACCCAGGCGTCGGTAATCTCGTAGACGGCGCGCTCGGGGCGCTTGCCGGCCCTGGCGACCAGGGTCTGGAACATCTTGTAGCCGTGCATCGAATGGGTTCGGAGCAGCGCTAACACCGAGATGCCCATCGACGTGAGTTGGTAGGCCATCGACTGTCCGTCTTGCTCGGCGGGCCGCCCCGGCTCATCGTCGGGTCGGGCGTGGCCTCGCGTCGTCATCGAATGTGTCCACGTGGGATTATTCCCAACGGAGTATCCGCGACGACGTCTGCCCCCACCTTCGCCGCCGCCGGCGCTAGCCTGGAAGCACGTCACTGCCCGCGCAAGACGTGGGCAGCCACATCGCCTGGAGGCTACCCATGAGCGCCCGATGGAACCGGTCATCGTCTGATTCGCTGCCCGCCACCACCGACGGCAAGCCGAAGGTGTCAGCGCGCGCGCTGGCGAGCATCATCGAGCGCAGTTCCCGGGTACAAGGCCCCCTCGCGACGGCTTACGTCGAACGACTGCGCCGCGCGGATCCCAGCGCTGACCCCGCGACGGTCGCCAAGAAGTTGGAGAAGCGCTACGTGACGGCCGTGACGGCCAGTGGCGCGGCGGTGGGGTCCACGGCCGTGCTGCCGGGCCTCGGGACGATAGCCGCGCTGTCCGCCGCCGCAGGCGAAACCGCGATGTTCCTGGAGGCCACCGCGTTCTTCGCGCTGGCGACCGCGGCGGTGCATGGCGTAGCTGCCGACAACCGGGAACAGCGTCGGGCACTGGTGTTGTCCGTTCTGGTCGGCGACGACAGCAAGCATGCGCTGGCCGAACTGCTGGGCCCGGGCCGGCGAAATGGCGCCTGGCTGTCAGAGGGTGTGGCATCGCTGCCGATGTCGGCGTTGTCGCAGTTGAATGCGCGGCTACTCAAGCGGGCCGTCCGGCGTTACACGCTGCGGCGCAGCGCACTGGTCTTCGGCAAGATGTTGCCGGTCGGTATCGGCGCCGGTGTCGGCGCCGTCGGCAACCGATTGGCCGGCAAGAAGATCGTGACCAACGCCCGCAACGCCTTCGGTAAGCCGCCGGCTAGGTGGCCGGGAGCTCTGCTCTTGCTGCCGAACGCCGCCGACGGGCCCTGAGCACGGCGGAACGGCGGACCGCGCCGGTGCGACGTCACATGGCAAATTGTCGGCGAAGGGTTAGCCTTTATAGGGCGGTAATCGTGGGCGCGCCGCAGGTGGGATGCGCCGGACACGGTGTGTGACGTAAAGGATGTAGTGGCAAGCGTGGCGTAGCGCTGACAGAAGAATCGAGGCGAGCAGCTGCTGTGAGCAGTACGAGTTCACCGTTCGGCCAGAACGAATGGCTGGTCGAGGAGATGTACCGCAAGTTCCGCGAAGATCCCTCCTCGGTTGATCCGAGCTGGCATGAGTTCTTGGTCGACTACAACCCCGAGTCGACGGGCGCGGCGCCCGCCGAGACGAAGCCGCCCGCGCAGGCCCGACCGCCGGCACCGGCGACTGCACCCGCGCCGGAGTCCGTGAAGGCCGCCGTGTCCGGGAACGGCGCGGTGACCACTTCCGCACCGGCACCGGCACCGGCACCCGCAGCCGCAGCGGCGCCTGCGCCCGCCGCGAAGCCGTCCGGACCGCCACCCGCCGACGGAGACGAAAACCAAGTGTTGCGCGGGGCGGCGGCCGCCGTCGTCAAGAACATGTCGCAATCGCTGGACCTGCCGACGGCAACCAGCGTCCGGGCCATCCCCGCCAAGTTGATGATCGACAACCGCGTCGTCGTCAACAACCAGCTCAAACGCACCCGCGGCGGCAAGATTTCGTTCACCCACCTGCTCGGATACGCGCTCGTTCAGGCGATCAAGGTGTTCCCGAACTTGAACCGGCACTACGCCGAGATCGACGGGAAGCCCAACGCGGTCACGCCCGCGCACACCAATCTTGGTCTCGCGATCGATCTACAGGGCAAAGACGGTAAGCGCTCCCTTGTGGTCGCGGGCATCAAGCGTTGCGAGACAATGACTTTCGGCCAGTTCGTCACCGCCTACGAAGACATCGTGCGGCGCGCCCGCGACGGCAAGCTGACCGCCGAAGACTTTACCGGCGTGACGATTTCGCTGACCAACCCCGGCACCATCGGCACCGTGCACTCGGTGCCACGCCTGATGGCAGGCCAGGGTGCGATCATCGGCGTGGGCGCGATGGAGTACCCGGCCGAGTTGCAGGGCGCCAGCGCGGAGCGCATCGCCGAGCTGGGCATCGGCAAGCTGATCACTCTGACGTCGACCTACGACCACCGGATCATTCAGGGCGCCGAGTCGGGCGACTTCTTGCGCACGATCCACCAGATGCTGCTCGCGGACGACTTCTGGGACGAGATCTTCCGGGAGATGGGTGTCCCGTATCTGCCGATCCGGTGGAGCACCGACAACCCGGACTCGATCGTGGACAAGAACGCCCGGGTGATGGAGTTGATCGGGGCCTACCGCAACCGCGGGCATCTGATGGCCGACATCGATCCGCTTCGGTTGGACAACACCCGGTTCCGCAGCCACCCCGACCTCGAGGTCATCACCCACGGACTGACGCTGTGGGATCTGGACCGGGTCTTCAAGGTCAACGGCTTCGCCGGTTCTGAGTACAAGAAGCTGCGCGACATTCTGGGTCTGCTGCGCGACGCCTACTGTCGCCACATCGGTGTCGAGTACACCCACATCCTCGAACCCGAACAGCTGGAGTGGCTGGAACACCGCGTCGAGACAAAGCACGTCAAACCGACTGTCGCTCAACAGAAGTACATCCTGAGCAAGCTGAACGCCGCGGAGGCGTTCGAGAACTTCTTGCAGACGAAATACGTTGGCCAGAAGCGGTTCTCACTAGAGGGCGCCGAAAGCGTGATCCCGATGATGGATGCCGCGATCGACCAGTGCGCCGAGTACGGGCTCGACGAAGTGGTGATCGCGATGCCGCACCGCGGCCGGCTCAACGTGCTGGCCAACATCGTCGGCAAGCCGTATTCGCAGATCTTCAGCGAGTTCGAAGGCAACCTGAACCCCGCGCAGGCGCACGGCTCCGGTGACGTCAAATACCACCTCGGCGCCACCGGTTTGTATTTACAGATGTTCGGCGACAACGACATTCAGGTGTCGTTGACCGCCAACCCGTCACACCTGGAGGCCGTCGACCCGGTGCTGGAGGGTCTGGTGAGGGCCAAGCAGGACCTGCTCGACAAAGGCGACGGCGACGACGGTGACTCCGTGGTGCCGATGATGCTGCACGGCGACGCCGCCTTCGCCGGTCAGGGCGTGGTCGCCGAGACGCTGAACCTGGCCAACCTGCCCGGTTACCGCGTCGGTGGGACCATCCACATCATCGTCAACAACCAGATCGGCTTCACCACCGCGCCGGAATACTCGCGATCCAGCGAATACTGCACCGACGTCGCAAAGATGATCGGGGCGCCGATCTTTCACGTCAATGGCGACGACCCCGAAGCATGTGTGTGGGTGGCGAAACTGGCCGTGGACTTCCGTCAGAAATTCAAGAAGGACGTCGTCATCGACATGCTGTGCTACCGCCGGCGTGGACACAACGAGGGCGACGACCCGTCGATGACTAACCCCGCCATGTACGACGTCGTGGACGTCAAGCGCGGGGTGCGCAAGACCTACACCGAAGCGTTGATCGGCCGTGGCGACATCTCGATGAAAGAGGCCGAGGACGCGTTGCGCGACTACCAGGGCCAACTGGAACGAGTGTTCAACGATGTCCGCGAGGTGGAGAAGCACGGCGTACAGCCGAGTCTGTCGGTGGAGTCCAACCAGATGCTCGCCACCGGTCTGGACACCGCGGTCGACAAGGCACTGCTGGCCCGCATCGGCGACGCATTCCTGGCCCTGCCAGAGGGATTCGACGCGCACCCACGCGTCACCCCCGTCCTGGAGAAGCGCCGCGAGATGGCCTACGAAGGCAAGATCGACTGGGCGTTCGGCGAGTTGCTGGCGCTGGGTTCACTTGTGGCCGAAGGCAAATTGATACGGCTGACCGGTCAGGACACCCGCCGTGGCACGTTCTCGCAGCGGCATTCGGTGATCATCGATCGCCGGACCGGAGAAGAGTTCACCCCGCTGCAACTGCTGACGCTCGACGACAACGGCAACCCGACCGGCGGCAAGTTCATGGTGTTCGACTCGCCGCTGTCGGAGTACGCGGCCGTCGGCTTCGAGTACGGCTACACGGTCGGCAATCCGGACGCTCTGGTCATGTGGGAGGGCCAGTTCGGTGACTTCGTCAACGGCGCCCAGTCGATCATCGACGAATTCATCAGCTCCGGCGAAGCGAAGTGGGGACAGCTGTCCAGCGTCGTCCTGCTGCTGCCGCACGGCCACGAAGGCCAGGGCCCCGACCACACGTCGGGTCGCATTGAGCGCTTCCTGCAGCTGTGGGCTGAGGGGTCGATGACCATCGCGGTCCCCTCGACGCCGGCCAACTACTTCCACCTGCTGCGACGGCACGCCCTCGACGGGGTGCAGCGGCCACTGATCGTGTTCACCCCGAAATCGATGCTGCGCAATAAGGCTGCGGTCAGCGACATCCGGGCGTTCACCGAGGCCAAGTTCCACTCGGTGCTCGAAGAGCCCACCTACGAAGACGGCATCGGTGACCGCACAAAGGCCACCCGCATGCTGTTGACGAGCGGCAAGATCTACTACGAGCTGGCCGCCAGGAAAGCCAAGGACAACCGCGAGGACGTTGCGATCGTCCGGATCGAGCAGCTTGCGCCGCTGCCACGGACCCGGCTCAACGAAACGATGGACCACTATCCGAACGTCAAGGAATTCTTCTGGGTGCAGGAAGAGCCGGCTAATCAGGGTGCGTGGCCCCGGTTCGGCCTGGAGCTGCCCGAGCTGTTCCCCGGCAAACTGACTGGCATCAAACGGATTTCACGCCGCGCCATGTCGGCACCCTCGTCGGGTTCGTCGAAGGTGCACGCCGTCGAGCAACAAGAGATTCTGGACGAGGCGTTCCGCTGAACCCGTGAGCGGTTCAGCGCCTGTGCAACCCCGCTCCCGCACCGTCGCCGGCCGTCGGGCCGGAACGCTCGCCGTCAGCGTCATCGACCACCGCAATCATCCCCACCGGTCAGCGTTCACATCCAAATGGCCGATATCCGCCGCCGTACGTACCGGACCGAAGACCCAATAGACCACGGACCTCGGATTCACCTGCGGGGTGTCCGGGAGCTTGGCGTTCGCGCCGGCGACCGCTTTAGCTGCAGTTATGACGAGTACAGGGGACGCGGCCAATCATGGACCGCACCATCAGATACATTTTATGTGACGGTTCGCGCTTGTGGAATCGGAGAATTCGCAATTACTGTACAGGCGCTGAACAGAGCGTCGAATCGGCACGAAGCGACCGCCCATCGGCAGAAACAGAAACGTCGATCACGCCAGCACTTTTCCGTCGTTCCGAGTTGTTCGACTCCAACCGTAGTCGGCTCCGGCGGCGGGCTGGTTTCCATTCCGTGCCGGCGAACTCGAAGCGACTGGTCTTGGGGTGTACCTGGGCTTTTCGCGCACTAGGCCGCAATGGCCGAGGGCGCGTTGCACCGCGTGCCCGCGTTCGTGACATACTGCCGCGATGGCCACCACGAACCGCCTGGTACGCAATCCGCTAGTTCACCGTCTTGTCATCAACCCCTTCATGTTTCGACTGATATTCACGTCGTTCGCCACCACACGGTTCGCTTCCCAGACCCGCCTGCTCGGCGCAGACGACTGGCTATTCTTCAACTACGGATACGAGGAAGACCCGCCGCTGGGCATCGAGCTCGACGCCGCCGACGAGCCGCACCGGTTCTTCATCCAGCTATATCACCGCACGGCCACCCAGGCAGACCTGAGCGGGAAGCGGGTGCTGGAGTGCAGCTGCGGCCACGGCGGTGGGGCCTCCTATCTCGTGCGCACGCTCCACCCAGCGTCGTACACCGGCTTGGATCTGAATCCGGCCGGCATCAAATTCGCCCAGAACCGGCATCATCTGGACGGGCTGGATTTCATCGAAGGCAATGCCCAGCAGCTGCCGTTCGCCGACACTTCCTTTGATGTGCTGCTCAACGTCGAAGCGTCGCACCTCTACCCGGACTTCCCGCAGTTCCTCGCCGAGGTGGCGCGGGTACTGCGCCCGGGCGGGCACTTCCTCTACGCGGACTTCCGTCCGGGTCAGGAGGTAGCCGGGTGGGAGGCGGCGCTGGCCAGTGCTCCGTTGCGGCAGCTGTCCATGTCGGTCATCAACCAGAACGTTCTGCGCGGCAACGAGAAGAACGCCCCGCGCAAACACGCGCGCATCAGCCAGCACGGGTCCGCGATCCCGCGCGCCTTTGCCCGTGCCGCCAGCGACATGACCGACTGGGCGTTCAACGGTGCACTGCGCGGCGGCGAGTACTCCTACCGGGTCTATTCCTTCGTCAAGGATTAGGGCACGGGAACGCTGAAAAGCGCTGCTGGACTCGACGATCGGGCCGAAGGTACAACGGGTGGATTCCAAACCGGACGGCGTCGCGTACCGGAGTTCGCACCACAAACTGCCCGGGCTGAATTTCGTGCACGGCAACGCCGAAGAACGGCTCCCGGACGAGTCTTTCGACGTTGTCGTGAATGCCAAGCCTCACAAGCTCTGGGAGGGTGCTCTCGACGCGCTGCCGCTGCGTCAGGTGTCCAAGCGGGTCCTCAACGACGGCGTGATCCGCCCACTGGACGCCAGCGCGCAGGACAACCTTGACCTCAAGGACTGACCGGCGGTCATGCTATCGCGTAGTCCGACAACGGGAATCGTTCCTGCTCCTTGACGGCGCTGCGCACAGAGGTGGGTCGGAACAGCGGCGCCTCACCCTTGCCGGTGTGATCCCTGAACCAGTACGACCGCGACGTCACACAGCTGCCGAGTTCGAACGCCGAGTCCTTCATCAGCGTGAGCATCCGATCGAGGAACTGGGCATTGGCCTCTTCGGTGACCTCGAAGGTGCGAGCACCGCGCCGCTGGACTTCGCCGAACAGCCGCTCCATGTGCTTCATCTGATATTCCACCGTGTTGAACCACGACAGGCCGACCCACGCATACGGGCTCGCCATCGACAAGAAGTTCGGGAAGCTCGGCATCGAGATACCTTGGTAGGCCTGGAATCGCGTTTCCCGCCACCACTTTCCGAGGTTGCGGCCCTCGCGTCCGATCACTTCGATTGCGGGCAGGTTGGCCTCCCAGACGTCGAATCCGGTGGCCAGGACCAAGGTGTCGATCTCGCGCTTCGTGCCGTCCTTCGAGACGATGCCGTCGGGCTCGATCCGGTCGATGCCGTTGGTGTCCAGGTGCACATGCGGTTTGGTGAATGCCCGGTAAAAGGTGTTAGAGATGGTGGGCCGCTTGCAACCGAAGTCGAAGTCCGGATCCAGTTTTCGGGACAACTCCCGGTTGCGCACCTGCAGCAGTCGGTAGAGCCGAGAGAATTGCGAGATGCCCTTGTTGAACACCTTGAAGTAGCGGTACTTCCACATGGTGATGACCATGGACCATTCCAGAATGGCGTCGGTGTACGCGCGCACCAGCCGCTGCGTGGCCGGGAACCGCGCGAACAGCTTCTGCACTGGGGGGAAGAACACCATGTCGAACTTCGGCAGCACCCAGATCGGGGTGCGTTGGTACACGGTCAGCTCGGCGACTTCCTTCGCCAGCTCCGGCACGACTTGCACGCCGGTGGACCCGGTTCCGATGACGGCCGCGCGGCGACCGGCCAGCGAATAGCTGTGATCCCACGCCGCGGTGTGGATGATGCGGCCGGCAAACGTCTCGATGCCGGCGATGTCCGGTGTCTTGGGCTGGCACAGGAACCCGGTCGCGACAATCAGGAATTGCGCGCTCAAGGTTTCGCCGCCGGCAATCGCCACCCGCCACACCTGGGCGTCTTCGTCCCAGCGCGCGCCCTCGACAGCGGTGTTGAAACGCATGAAACGGCGCACGTCGTGCTTCTCGGCCACGTCCACGGCGTAGCTCTTGAGCTCGGAGCCGGGCGCATACATCCGGGACCAGTACGGATTCGGCTCGAACCGGTAGGAAAACGTCGGCGATGGCTGATCGACCGACAGGCCGGGATAGTGGTTGACGTGCCACGTTCCGCCGAGGTCGTCCTCGCGGTCGAGAATCGCGATCTTTTCGTATCCGAGGTTCTTCAGTTGGATCGCGGCGCCTATTCCGCCGAATCCCGCCCCCACGATGATCACATCGAATTGCTGCTCATCCATAAGAACTAAACGGTACCTTCTGCATCAGCCCCGGGTAACGACCCCGGAAGTGATGTGCGCGGCAGGCGACCTCGGTGAGTGGGTTGAGACCGGCGATCGACGCGGCTGAGGGCACCCCACTAACCTTCGCGGCCCTCATCCCCTAGGCTGAGCCTTGAGCATCCAGCCAGCGGGCGAGACAGGTTTCCTGTCTAATGGAACTGGCTGTTCGACGGGTACAACCAGACCGATCGCGGGCTGCCGGGCACGAGATAGACGCGAGAATGAGGCCGTTCTGTACTAGGTCTTTAATACTCACCCCGGTAGACTTCGGCCGCGTCTGTGTTCACCAAGGTGTGTGCAGCGCAGCGCACGCGGAGCAGTGCCGGAGGGGAGGGCCTCGGTTTTGCCGGTTTCACTGGGCATTATCTGCTGGTCGCTGGGCACCGCTTTGCTGGGGGGCCTCCTGCTGCTTGCCTGGTCCCGGATGGTCAAGCGGTGGAAACGAAGCATGGATGTCAGCGACGACACCGATTACGCCGCGACACTCACGACGCTCTCCGAAGCCTCGGTACGCCGGCACTTCAACCCGTATACCGACATCGACTGGAACGCGCCGGAGCTTTCAATCACCAA
>Ga0302326_10024704_pt1 | contig 12200 bp, 8 predicted proteins | sample Palsa_T0_3_FD_202264 | JGI IMG/M metagenome (GOLD analysis project Ga0302326, IMG submission 202264) | Peat permafrost microbial communities from Stordalen Mire near Abisko, Sweden - Palsa_T0_3 | ecosystem: Environmental > Terrestrial > Soil > Palsa > Peat permafrost | place: Sweden: Abisko...
GCAGCCTCGTCGTCTCTGAAGAATTGCTCGAGCCCCCCGTCGTCGAACAGCTCCGCACCCTGCTCGACTCCCAACCCCCCTGGTCTGATATCCCGCTGCTCGTCCTGGTCGCCGGCGGCCAGGACACGCCGGACAGCCAGACCCGGGAGCACAATCGCTCGCCGCTGTCCGGTGCCACTCTTCTTGAACATCCCCTGCGCCCCGGAACTCTATTGGCTAACTTGCGCTTTGCCCAGCGCGCCCGCGAACGCCAGTTTGAGATGAAGAGGCACCTCGAGCACACCCGGCTCGCTGAGGAAGCCCTGCGCAAGAGCGAAAAGCTCGCTGTCGCCGGCCGCCTCGCCGCCTCCATCGCGCATGAGATCAACAATCCCTTGGAGTCGGTCACCAACCTGCTCTACCTGATTCGCAACGCCACCAGTCTTGACGACGCCAAACAATACTGCGAGCTCGCCGAGAAAGAGCTGCGTCGCGTCAGCGAAATCGCCACCCAGACGCTGCGCTTTTATCGCCAGCAGTCTGAGGCCACGCGCCTCGACGTTACCCAGATCACTGACTCCGTGCTGTCGCTCTACCAGGGCCGCCTGCACTCGCATCAGGTCAAGGTGGTTTGCGACTACCGCACCCACGCCTCGTTACTCTGCTACGCCGGCGAGCTCCGTCAGCTCGTCGCCAACCTTGTCAGCAACGCGTTAGATGCGATGAAGCACACCGGCACCCTCACCCTGCGTCTGCGCGACGCCCGCGGAGTCGATGGCCGCGACGGCGTCCGGCTCACCATCGCCGACACCGGTTCCGGCATCCCCGCCACCGTTCGCGAACATATTTTCGAGCCTTTTATCACCACCAAAGGCGCCACCGGCACTGGCCTCGGCCTCTGGGTGTCAGCAGAAATTCTGCGCAAACATGAAGGCAGCATGACCTTCCGCAGCTCCACCACCCCCGGCCGCAGCGGTACCGCCTTCAGCATCTTCCTGCCGTTTTGTGAAGTGCTGCCCGCGCAGAACACCGCCGCGCAATCCAGCAGCGGGCACGCACAAGGCGCCGCCGCCAGCGCCGCCGCATAGCCGCCAGCTAGAAGCTAAAAGCTAAGAGCTAGCAGCTAGCAGCTAGTTCTAAAGCGACGTCCTGCCCGCACAAAGCTCCAGCGCCGAAAGCAGCGGCGGTCACCTCCACGGACGAAGCTAGAAGCTAAGAGCTAAAAGCTAGCAGCTAGCTTCTAAAGCGGAATATTCCCATGCTTCTTCGGCGGATTCTTGTCCCGCTTCCCATCCAGCATGGACAACGCCGCAATCAGCCGCCGCCGCGTCTCCCGCGGCGCAATCACCGCATCCACATACCCGCGCTCCGCCGCCACATAAGGATTCGCAAACCGCTCGCGGAACTCATCCACCCGCTGCGTCCGCTCCGCCGCCAGCAACGCCTGCTTTTCTTCTTCGCTCAGCGGATTTTTTCTATCCCGCGCCGCCTCCGCCTGCTTCACCACGCGCTCCAACTCGCGCTTGTAGACAATATTCACCGCGCCCTCCGGCCCCATCACCGCAATCTCCGCCGTCGGCCACGCCACGTTGTAATCCGTGCGAATGTGCTTGGAACTCATCACGCAATACGCGCCGCCATACGCCTTCCGCGTAATCACCAGCAGCTTCGGCACCGTCGCCTCCGCAAACGCATACAGCAACTTCGCCCCATGCCGGATAATCCCGCCATGCTCCTGCTGCGTCCCCGGCAAAAATCCCGGCACATCCTCAAACGTCAGCAGCGGAATATTGAACGCATCGCAGAAGCGCACAAATCGCGCCGCCTTCACACTGGCGTTGATGTCCAGCACGCCCGCAAGAAACGCCGGCTGATTCGCGATCACGCCAATGCTGCGCGACCCCAGCCGCGCAAATCCGATGACAATATTTTTCGCAAAATGCTCCTGCACCTCGAACAAATAGCCGTCATCCACCACCCGCGTGATCACGTCCTTGATGTCGTAAGGCTGGTTCGACTCGACCGGCACAATCGTATCCAGCGACGCGTCCTCGCGATCAAATGCATCGGTCGTCGCCCGCCGCGGCGCCTCTTCCAGGTTGTTCTGCGGCAGAAACGTCAGCAGCTCCCGCGTCATCGCCAGCGATTCGCGATCATCATGCGCCATAAAATGCGCCACGCCGCTCAGCTCGTTGTGCGCCAGCGCCCCGCCCAGCTCTTCCTTCGTCACATCCTCATGCGTCACCGTGCGAATCACATCCGGCCCCGTCACGAACATGTAGGACGTCTTGTCCACCATCAACGTGAAGTCAGTAATCGCCGGCGAATACACCGCCCCACCCGCACAAGGCCCCATGATGACGCTGATCTGCGGGATCACCCCTGACGCCAAAGTGTTGCGCAGAAAAATATCCGCATAGCCGGCCAGCGACACAACACCTTCCTGGATCCGCGCCCCACCCGAGTCATTCAACCCAACAATCGGCGCGCCAACCCGCATCGCGGTATCCATCAACTTCACAATCTTGGCCGCGTTGGTCTCGCTCAGGCTGCCGCCGAAGACCGTAAAGTCCTGCGCAAACGCAAACACCAGCCGCCCGTTGATTTTCCCAAACCCGGTTACAAATCCATCCCCCGGAACCTGCTGCTGCTCCATGCCAAAGTCAGTGCAGCGATGCGTCACCAGCTTGTCGGTCTCCTCAAACGTCCCCTCGTCCAGCAGAAAAAGGATCCGCTCCCGCGCCGACAGCTTGCCTTCCTTATGCTGCCGCTCCCGCCGCTCCGCGCCGCCGCCCTCTTCCGCAGCAGCATTCTTCCGCGCCAGCCGATCAAGTTTGTCCTGGTTAGCTTTCGCTGGCACAGTTTGCAGGGGAGCGTCGCCCTTCAGTGCCTTGGGCGCAATACCGGAGTCAGCTTTAATCGAGGATGCCATGCCCTGTGGATTATAGAAGTTGACCCACACTTACGCCGGCCACCACCCACCCAGCCACACGCGTGCGCAATCACACGACCGCTGTATCTATATAAGGTTAGAAAGGGAAGCGCAGGGAATCGCCGTTCAGACCGCTTTACGCGAGAACAGGCTGTCTTCCTTGCAGCATCCACGGGGCCAGCAAAGGCCACCCATCAATGCCGTCGCCACCACCGCCCCCGCAAATAGCAGGCCCGGCCCGTGTCCAAGCCAGTGGGCGTGGTTCATAATTCCGCTGATAAAGTGAGTCGCGCTCATTTCGCATTCCCCCCGTTTCGGTGGACACGCAGTGGGGACCGCGCATCCAGATCTCTTAGCCCTGGCCGCCGGTGAAAAGCCCGGCTACCCGATCAAAGTATCGCAATCGAACGTTTCAATTGTTCTGTTGGGCCGAAATGTCCAGCCCCAAAATCCATCAGCCCGCTGCATGTACATCTGCAGTTATTGGCACGCTACATTCTTCTCTCGCCGATTGGGATTCAATATTATGGAAAAAGTTTGCCACTGGCCAGCAAAAACTTATTTCTCACCGCTGCGCGTCGCATCCCGAGCGGGAATGCGGACTTCGCCCGCTTCCCATCTCAATGTCGCGACTGTAGCCCGTCCCAACCCCCTGCGTCATTCCCCACAGGTTGCAGCTCCGCCAGTTTTAGGAGAAGATAAAGCGAATCTGCTGTGGATCGCCGGACCGTTTCAGAACTAGCCGTCATTTCGCCCATGGATTTCGCAGCCGCCAGCCCCGCATCCCCCGAACCAGCCCGCGTCCGCTGGCTCTTCCTCGACCTCAACTCCTACTTCGCCTCCGTCGAGCAGGAACTCCGTCCCGAACTCCGCGGCCGCCCCGTCGCCGTCGTCCCCACCATGGCCGACACCACCTGCTGCATCGCCGCCAGCTACGAAGCCAAAGCCTTCGGCATCCGCACCGGCACCCAGGTCCGCGAAGCCAAGCGCCTCTGCCCCGATCTCGTCCTCCTCGACGCCCGTCACGAAGTCTACGTCGACTACCACAACCGCATCGTCGAAGCCGTCGAACGCTGCCTCCCCGTCTCCGTCGTCCTGTCCATCGACGAAATGGCCTGCCGTCTCATGGGCCGCGAGCAGCCAGTCGAGTCAGCCCGCGAATTAGCCATGCGCGTCAAGCAATCCGTCCGCGACCACGCCGGCAGCACACTCCGCTGCTCTATCGGATTAGCCCCCAATCGCTACCTGGCCAAAGTAGCCAGCGACATGCAGAAGCCCGACGGCCTCGTCGCCCTCCTGCAAGAGGATTTACCGCAGTCACTGTTACAATTAGTCCCGCGCGACCTCCCCGGCATCGGCGCCCGCATGGAAAAGCGCCTCCACGGCCACGGTATCCACACCATGCAACAGCTGTTAGCACTCACTCCCGAGCAAATGCGCACGGCCTGGGGCAGCATCGGCGGAGAAAAACTCTGGTTCTGGCTCCGCGGCGAAGACTTTCAGGACGCGGCACTCGAGCACGCAAAAAGCGTAGGCCACAGCCACGTTCTCGCTCCAGAATTCCGCACCATCGAAGGCGCCTGGTCGATAGCCCACAAGCTGCTGCACAAAGCCGCCATGCGCTTGCGCACCGCCCGCCTCTGGGCCGGCAGCCTCTCGCTGACCATAAAATTCGCTGTCCCTAGAGAGGTCGCCGCCAAGGACCACCAATCCGGAATCCCCCAGCAATCCTTCCAAACCCAGCGCCGCACCGTCGAATGCCAGGACTCACAAACCCTGTTGGAACTCCTCCGAGTCCTCTGGGACGAGCGCCCCAAAGGCCGCAACTACGACAAACCTTTCTTCATCGGCGTAACCCTGCACGATTTAGTACCAGAGCAGTTACATACTCTGTCGCTCTTCACCGACGAAGCCCGCCGCACGCGCCTGTCGCAAACCATGGACGCGCTCAACATAAAATACGGCACCCACACCCTCTACTTCGCCGGCATGCACTTGGCAAAAGCCGCCGCCCCAACCCGCATAGCTTTCACTGCCATCCCAACGCTGTTCGATTAACCCGGCGGCCAATGCATAGCCCGTCCACCAAGCACATGAATATGCAAATGCCCAACCGTCTGCCCCCCATCCGCCCCAATATTGCTCACAATCCGAAATCCCTGCGCCAGCCCAGCTTGCCGCGCCACCTTCGCCGCCACTAACTGCAAATGCCCCAGCAGCGCAAGATGCGCATCCGTCGCCTCCGCCAGCGAAGCTAGATGCTCCCGCGGAATCACCAGCAAATGCGTCGGTGCCTGCGGATGCAAATCCGCAAACGCCACCGCGCGGTCATCCTCATGCACCAGCTTTGCCGGAATCTCCCCACTCACGATCTTGCAGAAGATGCAGTCGGTAGCCAATTACTTCCTCCCGCCCTGCCACTCCAGATACGACGTGTAACTGTTCTGCCCCGGCCCTGCAATTTCAAATTTCCCATGCAGCACCGTGCCCGCCAGTTGATACGTCAGCCGAAACTGCGGCCCCGGCCCCGGCTCAGACTGAAACACCACGCTCGTCGGCGTCGGCGTCGTCACCACGTAATGAATCACGTGTCCCTCGTTGTCGAAATAAATCGCCTGCAGCCCATCGCCGCTGGCAACGTGAAAGACATAAAGCAGGTCGTGATGGTCGCAATCAAATGTCGTCGGCCCCTTGCAGCTGTCCTGCGAACTATGCCGCGCCAGCACCGTGCCATTCAACTCCGTCTGAAACGAATACGTGCCCCCACTCTGCACCTTATTACTGCCAACAACATCGGCCTCCCACGTCCCCAGCAAAAATTGCAGCTGCTTCCACTTCACCACCGCATTGGAAGACGGAGCCATAGCTGTTTGCGCAACGAGGCGCGGCACAGCGCTAAGTGAAAAAATCGCAAGCAGTGAAATCGCGAAGATAGATGAAAGGGAAGGGAAGCGTCTCATGCGCCTTATGCTATCGCAGCCCGCCGAGTATTAGTCCAGTCGCACGAGATAAGCATTGCCCTCAACCGGCCGCAGCCCCTCAGCAATCTGAAACGCCTGCTTGCGATCATCATGCAGCGGCCGTATCCGCACCCAATGCCCGGTCGGCCCGGTAAATTCCAGCACCTCGGCACTGGAATATTTGTGCTGCAACTTGTCTTTCAACTCCTCAGCATGATCCGCATCTTTGAACACGCCGATCTGCACACACCACCGCCCACCCGGAACCTTCGGCACCGGCGAGCTGATCAACTCCACGCGCACCTGAGAAGTCCCATGCGGCCAAATCTGCAAAGCCTTCGCCGCACCAATCGACAAATCCAGCATCCGGTCCGGAACAAACGGGCCGCGGTCGGTAATCTTCAGCGTCAGCGTCACGCCGTTTTTCAGGTTCGTCACTTTCACAATCGATCCAAGCGGCAACGTCCGATGCGCCGCCGTAATCCCGTCCTGGTCGTAAACATCGCCATTCGCCGCGCGATGATGGTGATAATTCGGCCCATACCAGCTGGCCATCCCGACCTCAATATACTGCGCTGAGCTTTTGCCCTTCGATCCTTCCGCTTCCGTCGCATTCGCCGCGCCAGTCGGCGGCACCGGCGGCGCAACCCGCTCTACCACCGGCGGCGGCGGCGGAGGCTGACTCTGCGCAACATTGGTATGGTGCGAGCACCCAGCCAGCATGAAACTCGCCGCCAGCGCCAGCAACGCCAGCTCGCCGTGCGTAATCTTGCGCCGCATCGGCAAACCCAAAGTCCCTGGCTTCTGCAAAATTTGCTCCGGCAATGTGCCCGCCCCCCTGCCTGCCCCGGACGTCCACATCACTATCGTCCTCGACCGTGCGTATCCAGTTGATCGGCCAACTTGCGCAACTGCTCCGCCGCCTCCCGCAATCCCCGCGACGAATGCACGCGCACATTCGGCACCACCTCATCATTCAGGTATGTGATCGCGCGCTTCACCTCCGCCTCAACTTTCTCCGCGGCGTCCTTCAGCGTGCTGTCTACCTTGCGTCCCGCTTCTTCAAAATTCTGCGGCATCATTTTCCCCCAAACTCCGTCCGGACTCTTCCCTGACTCCTAGTGTCGGCAACCACCGCCGTCCCGGCAAGGCCAGCCACTGCGGTCAAAACCCGGTTGTGCCGCAGAAGTTACTGGGTCGCGCTCCACGGAAATTCCGCACCGCCCACATCCACTGCAATCTCACTTCGCGAAATCTCGCGTGGAACAAATCTTCCGCCGGCTAAGCATCCCACCGAACAGATAAGTCCCACCCAAGTTTTAGATTTGTATCGTTTGCAAAAATCGCAGAAAATATGCAAAGCGAAATCGCCACCGCAACCGGAAATGAGGAAGCAAGTTGATACGCAAGTGGATGACCCTGCCGGCTGCCGGCATACTTCTGTTCTGCCTCCAGAATTCAAGCTCCGCCCAGGCCGTCACCGACGCAGCCCCGACAGTTTCACCCGCCGCAACCACCGAGACCGTCCCCGCCGCCACAGAAGCCGCAACGCCCGCACCCGTCCAGCTCGCGACGCTCGAATCCCCAGCGCTCCCCGACGCTCCACTCCCCGCCCAGCAGCAGACCACCAACCAGCAGCCCAATATCATCCAGCAGACCGGCCAGGAAATCGACAAAGGCTTCTACCTCTTCCTCAGCATGAAGCCGTCGAAATACAGCACCACCGTCAAGCCCGGCCAGAAGTTCGTCCCCTTCACTGTCAAGGAAAAGTTCATCTACACCGCCCGCGAAAGCGTCTCCGCGGAAGCCATCCTCGTCATCGTCACCAGTGCCGGCTTCAACCAGCTGATCGACGGCAATCCGCACGCCGGCTCTGACCTCGGCGGCTTCGGCGACCGCCTCGGCTACATCGGCCTCCGCAACACCAGCTCGAAAGTTTTCTCCGACGCCATCTACGCCTCCATGTTTCACACGGATGAGCGCTACTTCCGCATGGGTCCGGGCAACGGCTTCAAGCAGCGCGCCAAGCACATCGTCCTGCAGACGTTCACCGCCCATCGCGACCACGACGGCTCCCCGGTATTTGACTACGCCGGCGTCCTCGGCCGCGCCAGCGCGTCCTACCTCACCATGGCCTACTACCCCGCCTCCAGCGTTTCAGTCGGAGTAGCCTCCAGCACCTTCGGCTACTCCCTGTTAGGCGAAATGGGCGGCAACGCTTTCCTGGAATTCTGGCCCGACGTCCTCCACAAAATCACCAAGGGAAAAAGATACTAGCCGCTACTTCGTCACAACAAACGTCGCCGTCCCGATCGAGTTCGAATCAAAGGTACCGTCAGCTGGATCAAACTCTGCGTTGACTGTATAAGTTCCGGGCGATGCATCTCCCGGAACCTTCGCAGTCAGCGTCGCATTTCCATTGCCATCCAGCTGCGCCTGTCCCAGAACATTATCTTGATGGCTGGGCGAATAAAAGAACGTGATCGAGCCTTGCGGCACACCCGCGGTCGCGGTTCGCGCCACGTGCGCCGTCACCGTCACACTCGCACCCGGCCCTCCGGAACCCGGCGCAACCTGCACCGTAGTCGCCGTCAAGTTGCGCAACGTGTAGCTGAGCAAATCCGAGGTCGACGCCGCGAAGTTAGCGTCACCCGAATATTTCGCCTGCACCGCGTACACGCCGCCCTCAATGCTGCCGGTGTTGAAGTTGACCTGCGCATATTGCCCGGCAACCGCAGCCGATCCAGCCAGCTTGCCGTTCGCATAAAAACTTACAGATCCCGATGGATTCCCCGCGCCCGCCGCAGGGTTCACGCCCGCTACCAGGGTGATCGGAACGTTCTGCGTCAGCCCGCCGGAATATGAAATGTTCAGTGCAGTCACCGTCGGCGCCGTCGCTCCCGTCACACTCACAACTTCGCTGCCGCTGGTCGACGGCTTATGTGTCGCGTCGCCACTGTAGCGAGCAGTCAACGTGTACGCTCCTTCCGCAACTCCGCTGGTCGGCACGGAAACACTCGCGCCGCCTTGGACCAGGGTCGCAGACCCGACAACATTGCCATTCGCCAGCAATGTCACGCTGCCTCCAGGAGTTGACCCATCCGACGCGGATACCAGCGCAGAGATCGTGAGCGGCGAGCCTCGTGGTACCGGATTCGCCGTGACACTGGCAAAAACTTCAGTCGATATCAACACCGGCGGCGCAGGATTCGTAGCATTCAACAATGAAGTCACCGAGACCGACGAAGCTAGCGCTAGATCGAGAGCACCGGTTCCGGATCGATTCAATTTCCCCGCGTACGGAATAAGAAGATATGCCCCCGGCTCCGGTGCAACATAAGGCCCGGCCGGGTCAAGAGAAAATGTCGTGTTTCCCTGATTCAAAATCGGCACCACTACATCGACGTTGAGGGCCACACCCGAAATGCCGTTGCCGTTCTGGCCTATCGTTTCCGTCGGTCCCACCAGGGCCAGGTCTGTCAGCCCATCGCCATTGAAATCGCCCGTCGCCAAAGTGGTGTTAAAGCTCATCTCCTGCGGCAGCACGACTGTAATCGGAGTATCCGGAAACGTCCCCGTCGCTGTGCCGGGGTAGATCACAATTTCCGGATTCGGCGTGGACGAATCAGCCACCGCCACAATATCGACATTGCCGTCGCCAGTCACATCGGTCACCGCAAGGATGGTGTCCGCGTTCACCTCAAATTCACCGCCCTCGCTGAATGTCCCATCGCCATTGCTGATCATCGTGAGTTGCGGCTGCGACGGGATCAGGTCTGCCTTGCCGTCATGGTTGATGTCTACCGCAAAAAATCCGCCATCGAATAGATATGGGTTGCCGAACGTCAGAGTTTCTAAAACTGGTGTCGCAAACCAGCCGTTTCCCAAACCTCGCGCAAAGTAATATTGCTCTGCATTAGCTCCGGTGTACGCGACACCCAGAATCAAATCCGGAATGCCGTCGCCAGTAAAATCCGCGAGCGCCCAACTGCCAACTGGAATTCCTGCGGTGCCCAGATCCTGCGGCGTCCCACATGTCACCGAGCCGGTTCCGTTGCCGAGGCAAGCCGTTACGGTCACATCTCCGGACGAAGAGTCAGAAAGCACGAGACCATCCGCTTTGCCGTCCTTGTTCAAATCACCGGCCAGCACAAAACTGAAAGCCGTCGGCCCGGAAAAATTTGTCGTCGTGAACGTGCCATCGCCATTCGACAACATCACAGCGACGCCGTTCGCCCCTTGGGTGAAGAAGTCAGCCAGACCGTCCCCGTTAAAATCTCCCGCGGCAGTTCGCGTCGCGAAATTCTGGTCGAAGTCATACCCGCCGGTGATTACTCCGTTAGCCGGCAGCCTGCCGGCGGGTGCCAGCGCCTCAAACCCGCCCGCGCCATTGCCCGCCGACACATAGACCGTAGCCGGGGTGGTCGTTCCCAGGCTCAGAACGTCCCGATTGCCGTCACCATTCCAATCAACTATTTCGAAGTTGGACGAGTAGGCGGAGAAAGTCAGCGGTGCCGATAAATTTCCCGCTCCATCGTTGAGGTACATCGAAAACGGAGTGTCTCCGAAGAAGATTGCTGTCGCTCCGCCCGCCTTTAACCGGGCGGCTCTCAGTGCCCCGGTCGTCGCCGTGGTCCCGCCCGTTAAGGCTGGCCCGCTCCCAACGGGCAATGCGTAGGAGCGCGCGATCGTCGGCATCCCGCCAGCCGTGCTGCCAAACAAAACATCCAGTGAATCCTGGTGAATCGTCGAGCACGACGCAATATCGTCGACGCCGTCACCGTTGAGCTCCGCCACCACCATGCAGCTCGACAACCCCGTCTCCGCGAGAGAAACCGGCGCTTGCAGCGTCCCGTCACCGTTGCCGTAAAAAATAGTCAGGTGCGTGCCCGATACCGCCAGGTCCTCATTGCCGTCTCCATTAAAGTCCCCGCCCACCACGCGGATCGCATCTCCCAACACGGGATAAGTCACCACCGCGCCCAGGCCATGACCGCTATTTATCTGAACGTTTACGAAGCCCACCCCGTTACGCGTGCCGTAGCTAACCAGGTCCGGCAGGCCGTCGTTGTTCAAATCGATCAGGTCGAAAAGTGACACGCGCGCCGGGAGCGCCTGCGCCACCGGCGCGCGCAAAGAACCATCGCCATTCCCGAGAAAAATAAGAATCTGTCCCGAGCAGCCCAGCACCACATCCAGCTTGCCGTCCCCATTGACGTCGACAACTCCCACCCCTCCCTCGCAAATGTCCGAGGTGGGTACGGCAACATTCGCCGCGATGGTTCCATCGTGCAACATGACATCAACGTTCGCAGTCGTAATCACGCTCACCGAATTTCCGACCGGCAGCGACGTCCGTATCGCATAGACGACGTCCAGCGCGCCGTCCCCATTCATGTCTCGAAACGCGATGGACGAAACACCAAAGTCGAGGGGTTCGGGGTTTGTTGGCGTCGTGTTTGGTAGCGACAGCTGAAGGGGCTGCGGAAACAACGCAGTCTGCGCCATCACAGGCGTGACCAGCCCCAGACTTACAGCAGCGAGTAAGAAGACACGACGGCGCGCGAGGAAATGCGAAGTTATCAATGACATAGGATTGGCTCCGGCCCGATACTACGCCAGAAACCCCGCCAGCTGTCACTATTTCAGCGAATTACCGCTTGAATTGCTTACTCAAAGTCAGCGCCTGCTGCTGATAACTCGACCCAATCCCAACCCCATAGATCTTGTCTGGCTCACTCAGCAGCGGGTAATACACCAGCCGCCCCACAATCTGTCCATGCTCGATAAGAAACGGTACCTCGTGCGCCCGCACCTCTAACACCGCCGGCGTCCCCTTGATATCGTTCGCCCCATAACCAAATCCCGGATCGAAAAATCCCGCATAGTGCACGCGAAACTCACCCACCGCAGGATCAAACGGCACCATCTCGGCTGCATAATTTCCCGGCACGCGAACTTTTTCCTTGCTCGCCAGAATGTAGAAGTCGCCCGGATCCAGCACCAGGCTCTCATGGCGAATGTCGCGCACCTGCTCCCAGAAATCCTCCGGCGCATAGTGATTGATCTTATCCAGCGCAATCAACGGCGCATTCTTCCGTGCCTTATAAGCCAGAATCTCGCCGGGTTTCTGCGCCTTCAAATTAATCGAGAAAGTAAGTCCGCGATTGATATGCGCAATCGCCAATTTGTCCTCGCCCTCATCGCCTTCAAACACCAACCCGTGCACCTTATCCAGGTCCACTAATAAGTCATCATTCGTCGGCGGATTGCGATACACAAACCGCAGCTGGTTCAGCCGCATCCCCGCACTTACCGCAACCGTAAAT
>Ga0302326_10024707_pt1 | contig 12199 bp, 7 predicted proteins | sample Palsa_T0_3_FD_202264 | JGI IMG/M metagenome (GOLD analysis project Ga0302326, IMG submission 202264) | Peat permafrost microbial communities from Stordalen Mire near Abisko, Sweden - Palsa_T0_3 | ecosystem: Environmental > Terrestrial > Soil > Palsa > Peat permafrost | place: Sweden: Abisko...
CGGGAACGCGAGGAAATCACTGTGGGAATGACGAAATGCCCAGACTGCGGCAACCCGATAGGAACCTCAGCGGATAAGTGTCCGCATTGTGGCTCGACGAAGCCGGGCACAAAAAATGTTTTGTTCGGCTGTTTCGGGTTGATTGCCCTGTTGGGGCTTATCGTTTGGGGCGTCAATTCGTACTTATCTTCTGGTCCAACTAACACAAACAGCGAGGTCTCAAACGCACCATCATCCGATCAGGATCAATCCTTACCAGCACCGAAAAAGTACCCGCCCATTGTCACGGACCTGCCCGATCCGAGTTCACCGATTCTGGTAGACGACGCTTCGCTAGGCGCGTTCGCGGAAAGTTTTGGAATGGAGCCACAGAACGACAATAGCAGCGACAATCCCCGCATTTATGCTCCGAGTTCGTCCATCGACGAACAGGGGAAACACAGTTATAGCCGACCTTCCATCATGGCATTTTTTTCATCTGATATGCCACATCTGAAAATCGTGTGCATCTTTGTAAATGGTCCGGCTGGTTGGCATAAGACGCCTGAATCCGATTTAGAATTTACGATCTCCTCATTGGATTGGCACAACAACATCATGGCGGGTTTAATCCGCCTTTGTTGCGGCCAAAAGGTGCTGGATGGATTGACGGTCCAGATCGACAAGTATTTAGCCGCATACGGAGATTACAACACCGGGATCGGCATGGAATTCACCGAGGGTGGGTTTACGTTCAGCTACGATTTCTGCCGGGGGTATGAAATTCCGGCATTTGGCTTGACCATCTCTGGAAGTGGCGAACAAAAGTAAACGCACAACGAAGGGAAAGATCATGGCCGGATTCAACATTCGAGATTTGGCGATGACGCCTAAACTGATACAGATTCACGTCGATGGCGTCCCATACAAACCATCCGAAATCATTGACGGATTAAAGAATCCGCCGGTGTCTTCCAATTCGGAAATTCGGATGATCGGGGAACTATCAATTCCCGCCAGTTCAGACCCAAAGAAGGTAATCGAAGACATCAATCGCTCGCGCAAAACGGTGAATCTCAGCGTGTTACCGGATTGGTTGATTTGCGAAAAGGTGATTGTTCGTCGGGTTCCGCCTGAATACCTTCTGGTAGGTCGGGTGGGTACAGCGGGGGAAGGCCATCTTTAGCACGCAATTCATCGCCTCGTACAACCTCCTCTACCGTGAGCAGCCCGCGATCAATAAACTCTCTGGTCTCTTTTCGCCAGAGAGCCAAGTCCTGCTCCGGCGTCAGGCTTTTTAACATCGCTACCCTCGCATGATGCCCGTCTAAAAACCGCCTCAGCCTGTCCGGAAATTCACATGAAACGATAAGGTGGTCAATGCAATCCTCTCGCTCTTTCCCTTCGGGGATTGGTTCAGGACGGACAGCCTCAACATAAAAACCCATAGAGGACAGCCAAGCCCCCAGACGCGAATTTCGTGAATCGCGGTCTGTCGGACGCTGCTGCCAGTTCGGATCAAACGTGTCGGGAGATATTTGTCTATTATTGCTCATGCTTATTCCTGCCTCATTATTTGGGGGTCCGCCTCTAAAATCGTCATTTTGTCGCGTTTTTGAGGCAAAGCTCCCCGGGGGGGATATGGGACATTCTGGGATACGTTGTGACATTTATGACATTTTCTTGTGGCCCGCGGCCGGCGAGAAGCAAAGGGAGCGGCGACGCCTATAGTAAACGGGAATATTACGGTTCTTACTGGAGGCTGATATGAAAACCGAACAGGCGACATTCGCGGCCGGCTGCTTTTGGGGGGTGGAAGCGGCATTCGGAAAAGTTAACGGCGTTCTGGAAACGCAGGTGGGATACACCGGCGGGAAAAAGGACGATCCCACTTATAAGGAAGTTTGCACCGATCGCACGGGACATGCCGAGGCGGTGCAGGTGACGTTCGATCCGGACAAGGTCAGCTTTGCCGAGTTGCTGGATGTCTTCTGGAGCTGTCACGATCCGACAACCGTCGATCGGCAGGGGCCGGATGTTGGATCGCAATATCGCTCGGCCATTTTTGTGCATGATGCCGAGCAGGAGCGGATCGCGCGGGAGTCGATGGATGAAGTGAATCGGTCGGAGGTTTTTCGCAGGAAGATCGTCACGCAGATTGTGCCGGCGGGGAAATTTTATTCGGCTGAGGAATATCACCAGAAATATTTTGAGCGGCGGGGTCAGGCCGAGAGTTGCCATGTGGGGGTGGCGGATGTTCATACGAAATTGGCGGCCGAGGCGGCGAAGAAGCGGGGGGCGGGTTGCGAGGATGCGTGCGGGGTGGATCACTGGCAGATGAGTGATGAGGAATTGCGGCGGCGATTGACGCCGGAGCAATATGCCATCGCGCGCAAGGCGGGGACCGAGCGCGCGTTCAGCGGAAAATATTGGGATGAGCATCGGCCGGGAGTTTATCGCTGCGCGGTTTGCGGACAGGAGCTTTTCGACGCGGGCACGAAATTCGATTCGGGGACCGGGTGGCCGAGCTTTTTCAAGCCGATTGCGGGAAATGCCGTTAATGAAAAGGTGGACGGATCGCATGGGATGCGGAGAACGGAAGTGACCTGCTCCAGATGTCAGTCGCATCTGGGGCATGTGTTTGATGATGGTCCGCGTCCGACCGGCAAGCGATATTGCATGAATTCGGCGGTGCTGGACTTGAAGACCGAAGCCGGGGCGGAAAAATAGTCCGGACGAATGGCTTTTTCGAATGGGTCAATCAACCGTGAAGCTGGAGAGTGCGCCTGCCCAGGCCGTGGGTTCCGGCAGCGCCAATGCCGCCGCGCAAAGAACGACTCCGGGTGTGATTGAGCCGGCCGGGAACGCCGGCGCCGATCGGGTGGCGTTCTGGCGATTCCTCTGGCCGTCCATGTACCCGTATCGCTGGTTGGTGCTCGGGGCGCTGGCGCTCAACGCGATTCATGGGCTTTCAATCACCTGCCAGACCGTCGCTCCGAAATATCTCATCGACGACATCATCCTCGCCGGCGGCATCTCGATGCATCAGCGCTGGAGGCGGCTGGCGCTTCTCATGACGGTATATCTGCTCGTGTCCCTCTTCGGGCGAATGCTGGTCTGGCACGCGGGGTATCGCATTTTTACCTTTGTCCGCGAAAAGGTGCTGTTCAATATTCGGGCGACTTTCTTTCGGCATGTGAACCATCTTTGCCTGCGATTTCATGGACAACATCACAGCGGAGAGTTGTTCAGCTATCTCTTTGGAAGCCCGCTGGCGCAGGTGCAGAATTATTTTCAGCAGTTCACCTTCGCCGCGCCGGGAGCGATTTTTATTCTGGTCAGCACCCTCATCTGGGTGGGCACATGGGATTGGCTCCTGACGCTGGTGATGCTCGTCGCGGTGTTGTGCACCGTCTGGGTCATGCATCGGACCCGCTCACGGATTCAGAAGCTTCACAGCGAGTATCAGAAAACCGAAACCAAAGTGACTGGTTATGTGGCGGATGTGCTGCGCGGATCGCGCGACGTCAAGCTCTATGCGATGGAAGATAAAGTCGCGGCCGATTTCGACGATCGCGTCTGGGAGATCGGCAAGAAAAGCTATTGGCGCGATGTTCGGGCGCACATCCAGTGGATGAAGTGGGAAAGCACCGGCTATTTCTGCTTTGTGCTGCTGTGCTCGGCGCTGGTTTGGCGATATTTCTACGATCAATCGCATAAGCCGCCGGACCAGCGCGTGAAAATCGGGGAACTTCAGGTTTATATCGCGGCTTTCACCTCGCTGCAGTCGTCGCTGACGATTCTTTTCCAGATGTCCACGTTCAAGGCGGCGGCGCAGGCGGGGGTGGAGCGGATTGCCGGAGTCTTGAAAACCGCCAGCACGACGCCCGATCCAATCGGATATGAAGCGAATGTTCCCGGAAATGGGCAAATCGTCTTCTTCAACGTGAGCTTTGGCTATGGCCCGGATCGGCCGGTTCTGAAGGATGTCAACCTGACGATTCCCTACGGACAACGGGTTGCGCTGGTCGGACCCTCGGGCGCGGGAAAGAGCACCATCACGCAGTTGCTGCTGCGCCTGTACGATCCCGACCAGGGCGCGATTCTGATCGGCGGGCTGAACATCCGGCATTGCCGGGGAGCGGAATTGCGGCGTCGGTTTGGCGTCGTGCCGCAGACCCCGTTTATTTTCACGACCAGCATCCGTCACAACCTTTGCGTCGCCAGTCCGGACGCCGGCGAAGCCGAAGTTCGCCTGGCGTGCGAGCGGGCCAATGCCTGGGAATATATTTCCCGTCTGCCCGATGGTCTGGACACGCCCGTGGGCGAGGGTGGATCGACGCTGTCCGGCGGACAGCGGCAACGGCTGGCGATCGCGCGGGCGCTTCTGGCGGAGCCGCAGTATTTCATCTTCGATGAAGCGACCAGTGCGCTCGATACCGTCAGCGAGAAACTGGTTCAGGATGCGACCGAAAACGCCGTCGCGGGAAAGACCGCGCTGATCATCGCGCACCGGCTGGCGACGGTGAAAAATTGTGATCGCATCCTCGTCATCGATGATGGACGGATCATTCAGGATGGACGGTACGATGAATTGGTCGGGCAGGCCGGGCTGTTCCGGGATCTGGTGCAGGGTCAGGTGCTGAAAGGATGAGCGGAGACCGCAACGACGAGGGCGGAGCAATCCTGCAATCGGATACCAAGGCCGGCTGGTTCGATGGGGCATACTGTGTCCGGCAGGGCTTCGGCGCGGAATCGGGCCTGGACGAGTTCAATCCATTTCGCGCCGAGATGGATCGCGAGGCTTCCGAGGAGAATCATGTCGGGCCGCAGAAGGTCGCCGAGATTGGCGCAGACTTCGCCGACGGCGCGGGCGTTGATGTGGATGATTTCGGCGGCCTGTGGATCGCCGGCTCGCCAAAGGTCGGCAAGTTCTTTCGAACTGGGCGCGGTTTTCCATCGGGCGGGAAACTTCCAGGCGGCGAGCTTGCCCAGCGATGCGCCGGCACAGAACGCTTCGACGCTGCCTGTTTTGCCGAACGCCTCGGGACCCTCTTCGCGGAAGCGGGCGTGGCCGATTTCGAGACTTTTGCCGGCTGCGCCGCGGTATATCTTGCCGTCCAGCACGATGCCCGCGCCGAAGCCCGTGCCGCAGGTAAGGTAAATGAGGCGGGATTTGCCGATTCCCGCTCCCCAGTGGAATTCGGCGAGGCAGCAGGCGGCCGCATCATGCTCGATTCGCACGGGAAGCCGCAGGCGGTCGTGAAGCGCGTCGCGCAGGGGGATATGGTCCCAGCCGGGGAGGTTGGGTGGAGACAGAACGATTCCCCGCTCCGCGTCGAGCGGGCCGCCGATGGATGCGCCGATGGCGATGATTTGGGAATGTTCAGCGATGAACCGGCCGGCATGGCCGCAGAGATCGTCGATCATCGGCTGGGGGCCGCGGCTGGAAAGCGATGGCCATTGGGTTCGAGTGAGAATTTCCCCATCGGCGCGGCCGACCACGGCGGAGCATTTGGTTCCACCGATGTCCAAGCCGAGAAAGAGTTCGCCGTTGCCCGGCATGCGTGAAAGGAATTTAGCTACATTGGACAAAGCTAAAAAGATCCAAGCCCGTAATAGCCCCGCAAATAGGGATTTAATCCCGGGAGATAGACGCTGTTGCCCGAATTGTTCTGAAAGTTGAGATTTAACTGATCCGCGCGGGTAATGAAAGCGCCATGAAGATATCCGTCGGCGCCGGCTTTGTTCGCGCGGGCGGATTCCATCTGCCACCGCGCGGCAGAGATCTCCGGGCGATTGTATAATTGCGACTCAAACTGCTTCTCCTTCAGTCGCAATGTTTCATCAGCGGCTACGAGCCGTACGCGGGCATTCTGGACGGTTGCATCATTGGTCAATGCCAAGGCTTCCATTTGCGAGACCATCGAACCATAGCGCAATTTTTCTTTCGCGACGATGTTGCGCAGGCCGGTGTCGGCGGCGGTCGATGTCAGTGCGACCTGCTCTTCAGTGCGTTTTTCGATCAGGTTTTTGTATTGCGAGTCATTCTGAAGCCGCGCCAAGACAGCCTCCACGGCCGCGTCATACGCTTCCTGGGCATCGCCGGCTTCGGCTTGCGCGGACATATATTCGGCGGAGATCTGGAAATCCCGGCGTCCGCGATCAATCAGAACCTGCAATTCCGCCCAGCGATTGTCGAATTCGGCGTCGGCAAACGCGGCGTGGCCCATCGCGGGAGCCATATCATATATCTGAGCCTGCTGAGGACCGGGGGATGGGTCCGCCGGATAAACGGGCCCGAATCCGCCGCCCTGCCAAGGCAGATAGCCTCTATGGTGTGGGGGTCGCGCGGCATCCGCCGGGGCGATACCCGCGCCGACCATCAAAAGTCCCAAAAAAGCACTGCCGAGCATGTATTGACGGAGCATTGGGAGACCTCCTCATCAAGCATATGCGTTATGGACGCCGGTTTTCCGCAATATAATACCGATAACTATTATAGCGGGACAGGTGATTTTACGGTTGGCTTGACGCTAAGATAAAGTGGACCGATAGTGAATCGGTCGTTTTTATGAAAAATGCCCGGCAATTGATCGCGGTAACCTTGATGGCGACGGCTATATGCGCCGATCGCTCTTTGCCCGCCGCGCCGGCGGAGCCGGTGACTTCGCATTTTGCCGGCCGGTTCATCGAGCGGCTCAGCGTGAACTTCCGCCGGGTGGTTCCGGCCTGCCGGCTTTATACGCCGCAGCGTTTTGGGCTTCCGCCGATGGAAATGTCCGCGCCGGGTCCGGGTGTGACCGTCGATTGGGTTTCTCCGCGGCTTTCGCCGTTTCAATTCCGATTGCCCCCTCCGGTTTGCTGATTTCCCCTCCGTTTGATTTCGATTCCTTTTTCGCCGCCGTACTCGTTTGAACCAGAGGCGCCACATGGCAGTCAATTTCTCGAAGGTTCTGACCAAAGTTTTCGGTAGCCGTAATGAACGGATGCTGAAGCGATATCAGAAGATGGTGGAACAGGTCAACGTGCTTGAGCCGGAGATTCGGGCCAAGTCGGACGTCCAGCTCCGCGAGCGGACACAGGAAATTCGCCGACTCCTGACCAGCGGTAAGATTCGCTCTTCCGAGATTCTTTCCGAAGCGTTCGCGATCATCCGCGAGTCGATGGACCGGAATATCGGAATCCGGTCCATCTTCGATCCGGAAAACAATTTCGATCCGGACAAGCTCAGCGATGACATGCTCGAAGCGTATGATGAGGTGCAACGCAACCTGATCAGCACCGGCGTGTCGTGGCGGCAAGTGCCGATCCCGCCGAAAATTTATGATGCCATCCGGCAGATCTATCCGGAAAGCCGGCCGCCGTTCCGCGCCCGGTGTTTCGACGTGCAGATCATCGGCGGGCTGGTGCTGTACGAGGGGAAGATCGCGGAGATGGCGACGGGTGAGGGCAAAACGTTTGTCGCGCCGCTGGCGTGCTTCATGCGCGTGCTCGAGGGGCATCATGGACATGTGGTGACGGTCAACGACTATCTCGTCCGCCGCGACGCCAACTGGATTCGTCCGGCATTTGAAAATCTGGGGCTGACCGTCGGGTTTATTCAGGCCGACATGGAGCCGGGCGGCGATGCCCGCCGGGCGGCGTATCAATGCGATGTCACCTACGGCACGAACAGCGAATTCGGCTTCGATTTTCTCCGCGACAACATGAAAACCAGCGTTGCCCAGCAGGTTCAGGGTCCGCTGCAATTCGTGATCGTGGACGAAGTGGATTCGATTTTGATCGACGAGGCCCGGACGCCGCTGATTATCAGCGGCGCGGCCCACGATGACGCGGCGAAATATCGCGCGGCCGACGTGGTGGCGCGCAAGGTGATGGAGCTCCACAAGGCGTACGCCGCCGTCGAAGCCGCCGAAGATGCCGCGAAGCGCGCCATCAAGGCTGCCGAGGGTGATGAAGACAAGGCCAAAACGCCGGCGGAGAAGGAATCCGCGCGCAAGCGGCAGGCCGACGCCCAGGAGCAACTGAAGGTGGCCGAGAATCGAATAGCGGGGGAGACCCAATACTTCGAGGTGGAACTGGATCGCAAGAGCGTCCATCTCACGCATGAGGGAATCGCCGCCGCCCAGGACGCCGCGGGCGTGGGATCGTTTTACGTCGGCAACAACATGGAATGGCCTCACCTGATGGAACAGGCGATGCGCGCCCATGTCGTTTATGTGCGCGACAAGGATTATGTCGTCGAGCGCGGAGCCAAAGGGGTCATGGAAGTTGTCATCGTCGATGAATATACCGGCAGGAAGATGGCCGGGCGGCAATGGTCTGATGGACTCCATCAGGCGGTCGAAGCCAAGGAAAAAGTTCCGATCAAGGAGGAAACGCAGACGCTGGCCACCATCACGCTGCAGAATTTTTTCAAGATGTACAAGATTCGCGCGGGCATGACGGGGACGGCCCAGACGGAGGCGGAGGAATTCAACAAGATTTACAAGCTGGACGTGGTCACGATTCCCACCAATCGGAAAGTTGTGCGGGCGGATCACGAGGACCGCGTCTATCGCACGGAGCGGGAGAAATGGGAGTCCATTATCGAGGAGATCAAGGAAACTTCGGACAAGGGCCGGCCCATTCTCGTCGGGACGACCAGCGTGGAAAAAAGCGAGATGCTTTCCAATATGCTGAAGCGGAAATACGGGGTCGAGCACGAGGTGCTGAACGCGAAATTCCACGAACGGGAGGCGCAAATCGTGGCGGTCGCGGGGCACGATCATAAAAATAGCGCCGGCGAGACGGTCGGGAACGTGACGATCGCCACCAACATGGCGGGTCGCGGAACGGACATCAAACTTTCGCCGCAGGCGGCGGCGGCGGGCGGGCTGCATGTGATCGGCACCGAGCGGCATACGGCGCGCCGGATCGACAACCAGTTGCGCGGGCGGTCCGGCCGGCAGGGCGATCTGGGCTCAAGCCGGTTTTACGTCAGCCTGCAGGACGAACTCATGAAGATGTTCGCCGGTGAGTGGACCATCAAGGTGCTGGGCTGGCTGGGCATGGAAGATGGCATGGCCATCGAAGACAAGCGCATCAGCAAGGGAATCCTGCGGGCGCAGAAGAAGGTGGAGGAGCGGAACTTCCTGGCGCGCAAAAACCTTTTGGACTATGACGAAGTGATGGACCACCAGCGCACCACGTTTTACGGCATGAGGCAAAAGGTTCTCCGTGGGCAGAACGTGGATGACATTATCTGGGAAATGATCGGACAGGCGATCGCCGATGCCGTCGATAAATACATCACGCAGGATTACATCGCGGCCACCGTGGCGGAATGGGCGCACGTCAACTTCGATGTCACGATCGATCCGGATGATCTCCATGGCAAACGCAACATCGATGAGCTTGATTCCTACATCAAGTACGAAGCCCGCGCCGAAGCGGATACGAACATTACGGCCACGCTTGGTGAATTCATGGGCGAGGACGAGGGAGACGCTCGCAAATGGGACACCAAGGGCCTGCAAAGCTGGGCGATGAGCCGGTTTCAGGTGAACCTTTCACAGAATCAACTGCGGCAGATGAGCGACGATGAGATCGAGGAGACTCTGCGGAAGGCCGCGATCGAGCAGATCGATCGGCGAAGCTGCGACGGCCTCATGAAATATCTCGATCCCAATTACGCGGAGCAGGAACTGGCGAATTGGGCCCGTCAGAAGTTCGGCATCGAGGTCAAGCCGGAAGAGTTTGTCCTGGACCCTCGGGGACACAATCTTCTTCCCGCGGACCAGATCGTCGAGTTGATCGACTCCCGCGCCCGCAGCGCTTACGCCCGCCGGGAAATTGATTACCCGGTGGAGCACGCGCTGACGTTCGCATACGGCGGCCCGGAGGGATTCACGGACCACCCCTATTCGGCCGAGTACATCCAGAAATGGGCGAAGCGGAAATATGGGATCGACATGCCGCTGGATGAGATTCGATCCGGCACGCTGCAAAAGCTGCACGCGGCTCTGACCTTGCAACAGCGGCAGTTTCTGACCGGCGGCGAGCTGGAAAAGACGGTGGAGGGAATCATCGCGGCGAGCGGCGACCCTGAATCGCTCCGCAAGGCGTTCAACGATCGTTTCGGGACCAAAATGTCGAGCCGCGATTTTGAGGTTGAGGTGGAGACGGATGCGAAGGACATGCGCATCGTGACCAGGCCGGCATCTCCCGAAGAACTGCGGCAACTGCTGATGGACCGCGCCCGGCAGGTGATGCGTGAGGAGCTGACCGATCTGGAGCAGTTTGTGCTGATTCAGATTTTCGATCAGAGCTGGAAGGATCATCTGTACGCGATGGACATGATGAAAAACGGCATCGGCCTGCTGGCGTTCGCGGAGCAGGACCCGCGCGTGCAATACAAGAAGCTGGGTTTCCGCTACTTCCAGGAGATGATGGGGGCGGTTCGGGACAAGGTGACGGATTTGATTTTCCGCGCCCGCGTCGTCGGCGCGACACAGACGCGCAGCGCCTACAAGGAAACCGCCGCGGTGCATCAGGCTCCCGGCGGCTACGGCGTGGCGGAGAATATCGCCGAGACGGCTGCGGCGGTGGATGTTCGGCCTTCGAGCGAAATGCGTGAAGCCGCCGACCAACCGCAGGGCGAAGGAGCGCGGGTCAAGACGATCGTCCGCGAAGCGCCCAAGGTCGGCCGCAACGATTTATGTCCGTGCGGCAGCGGAAAGAAATATAAAAAATGCTGCGGCGCGGCGGCGGCTTGAGGGACGGGCGGTAAGTCCGCTCGCCTGAAGTTGTGCTTGAGTCCAAATAACTGGAGAATGCTCCGTGAAGAGAACTGCATGAAGTCCCGCTTTTTCTTGTTCCTTGCCCTTTGCACATCCATTGCAGCGCCATCAGTTGCTGCCGATCTTGGCGACGTCGGGGTCAAGGCTCCGCCTATCGACGTGCAACAACTCTTGCAGGCTCCGGACGGTTCGCGAGCAACATGGGACAGCCTACATGGGAAAGTGGTTGTGCTCGAATTCTGGGACACATGGTGCCCAAGTTGCATCAATCAAATTCCGCATTTGAACGAGCTTGCCGACGAACTCAAAGACGAGCCTGTTCAGTTCATCTCCGTGACGGATGAGGACCAGAAAACCATTCTTCCTTTCCTGGCTCGCACGCCAATCCATGGCTGGGTGGGATTGAATACCACGGGGTCGATGTTCAACACTTACGGCATCGACGAGGGAAGACCGCTAACCGTGATCGTCCGGCCTGATGGCGTCGTCGACGCGCGCATCCGTCCCTATTCAGTCACGTTGACCGCTCAGAATTTGACGAATCTCGTCGCCGGTAAACCATCGGGCCTGGTAAGTTCTCGCATCATCTACGCTGGAGAGGTTCACGATCAGCAAGGAAACCCCATCGCCGGCGTAACCGTGACGGCAACCAACGATTTGCCCAACTCCTCAATTGAAATTGCTCACACCGAGACTGACAAGGACGGACATTTCAGACTCCCTCAGGCAGCGGATCCGGCATCAATCAACAAATATCCTATCGCATTGAACTTTTCCCATCCGAATTTTCTTTTCTGCCACCTCGAAGATCTCCGGTTGTTCTCCCTCGAACAGCAGGTCAATCTTCATGTGGGCCTCCGCGTCGGCAAATCATGGAATGCAAGAGTGGTCGACGACGCCGGCCATCCCGTTCCCGGCGCCAGCGTATTGACGGTATTTAGAGAAAGTTTTCTGGAACAAATGAAATACCCGAAATTCGCAAAGACAGACGCCGGTGGAAGATTTGATATTCAAGACCTGCCGTCATCGACGGGAGAAGTGTTCGTGCTGGCCGCGAATTCCCGTTCGCCTATGCTCAGCGGGCATGCAAGCGTGGATTTAAGACCAGGATCAACCACGCGTCCTGACCTCATCCAACTGGCTCCGGCGTTGCCGCCCGGAACAACCATTCACGATTTTTTCGGTATGAAGATCGCGGAGGCAAATAAGGACATTCAGACCAGTTTGTTTCTGCCGCAGCCGTTTGGCATGCTCATCGTTGACCCAGGTCCGCGCGCCGGCGTATTAGGCATGCCGCTTTCGCCCGGTGATTGCATTCTGGCCGTGGGCAGCGAGAAGCCGGTTACAAACTTTACCGAGTTCGCCCAGCGGCTTCTTGCATATTGCGATAATCAGCGGCTCGTGATACGGCATTTCAATGGCGAAATTTTTATGTG
>Ga0302326_10024712_pt1 | contig 12197 bp, 11 predicted proteins | sample Palsa_T0_3_FD_202264 | JGI IMG/M metagenome (GOLD analysis project Ga0302326, IMG submission 202264) | Peat permafrost microbial communities from Stordalen Mire near Abisko, Sweden - Palsa_T0_3 | ecosystem: Environmental > Terrestrial > Soil > Palsa > Peat permafrost | place: Sweden: Abisko...
GTTGCTATTACGAAGTCTGCGCAAATCCCGCGGTGTACGCCGCTCTGCCCGGAGAAAAATCCGCGACGGCTAAAGAGTAGACCCCGAAAGCTACAGGTTAGCTCCCAAGAAAGCACATAGGCGCTCACCGGAATTCCGGCGCCCTGTCAGCCCAGCCACTCAGAAATTTTGCCGCACCCGGAATGGAATCTCTACTACCGCTTCGAGCGACACCGGCTTCCCGCCTCGTTCCGCGGGCAAAAACTTCCAGCGAGCCAGCGCCTTGGCGGCATAGGAATCCAGACGGTCGTCGGGACTGTTGAGGACGCGAATTTCGCCCACCCGTCCATCGGAATGAATCACTGCATAGAGCGTCACCATGCCGTGGACATTACTGCGAATCAATTCCAGCGGATAGCCTGGATCCGATTTCTGCATCGCAACCGGCTCCAGTAGCTCTCCGTCTTTTTTTCCACCGTCGAGTTCGGCAAACTTCATCACCCAGCTTCCGGTCGAGGAATTCAGGTTCGGCATGTTCAGCGTTCTGCCATAGACGCGCTTGCCGCCAAATACCTTGCGGTCCTCGTCCGTAATCTTGTTATCGGGGAGTGCCGATGCCACGCGCGCCCCACTTGCCGACGACGAATGAGCAGAATCGCCAGAGTCCCCAGCGCCCACGTGCAGGCCGGACGGAAGAGATCCCGCAGCGCCGTTGCGAGCGCTGAAGCTTTTCGCATCCGATTTCGATCCCGCCGAATCAGGAGCTCCCGAAGCTCCTAGTTTCCCCTGTGGATTCGCTGAAAACGTCCCCCGGCGATTTCCCGCTGGAACCGCGACCGGTCCGGTTGGTACGACCGGACGGATGCCTAGCGCAACCAGCCGACCGCTACCGGCACTGGCTCCCGCCATACTAGGAGGTGGCCCTACCGGCTGTACGCCCCCGCCGGGCAGGCCTTTGCCTCGCGTCGTCAGCGTGTGTTGTTCCTCGATCGTGAGCTGTGGAGCTGGCGCCACCACTTCACTCGACGCGATGTTGATGGGCCCAACGTGTCCCTTGGTGGATTGCAAATCCGGAGGCGGCGCGATCACGTCTGTCTTCATCGCCGATTGCACCACGCGCTCCCGTGCAAACTGAACTTCCGGCGCCGGGGCCACGATTGCCGTCTCCGGCGCAATCACACGGCTTGAAGATGCTCGGGTCGCTTCCAGAGGAACCTCCGGCGCAACCGCGCCTGTCGCAACAATATTAGGTAAAGCAACATCCCGATTCAGCTTCAGGTCTGGAGGGGTAACAATCGTTTGCGAGCGGTTGTCCGCTTCTTTAGGCACCGAAAGGATGGGCTGCTTGGCGTAGGCCGGCTCTCCCTTGGCCTTCGGTGCCTCGGTCGCCCCCGTGTCGAGCGGAGGCAAATATTCTTGCGGTGTATAAGTGACCAGCGATGACCGGTCGAACACAGAATTTAGAATTTTTTGCTGCTTTAGCCAGGAGTACGACGCCACCCAGATGAGAACGGCTGCCGCCGTATGCAGTAGCACCGATTGCAGGAATCGCCGCCAGGGAAGTTCCTGCTGCACGAATACGTCGTGCCACATCTCGAATTCGCCATCGTCACCCGACGGCAGTACATTCAAGTCCGCCTCGGCATCAGGGAACTCCTGCTTCGCGGGATCTCGTTCCATTAAGAGTTTCGACCTTTTTTCCCGGGGGACTTCATTCCGCTCCAAATTGCCTTCTTAGCCAACTACGCACGATGGTGTCCCCGGAAGGCGGGATCCGAGGCGTTTTCGCGGTTCGCCTCGAACGGCTGCTCGCTCCATGGATTATAACCGACCCCGACGCGCTGCCGGGCCGGTTCTTGACTTGGCAACCTCATCACCATGCCCGCTATACTGGCTGCTCCGAATGGTTTAGCCCGAGGTGAACGTGCCGATCCCTAAAACGCGTCTATGCGCAATGCAAGTTGTCTTTTTCGTACTCTTGGCTTGGATGCATGCCGCCGCTCAGACGAAGTCCGATCCGCCGAATTCATCGCAACCTAATTCCATCGCCGCGGCAACAAACTACTCCGGGATGTATAGTTTCTTACGCGATGGGGAGTTTGTGCAGCTCACCGTCGAAGACAATGGACACGTCATTGGCCTGGTTTCGCGTTATAGCGACCCGCAGAACGATGACAGCGGCTTTGTCGAGCAATTTTTCAAGTCCAGCAAGCTCGACGGTAATCAACTATCGTTTACCACGGAGACCGTAAAAGGCATTTCGTTCGATTTTCGTGGAACGATCGAACGCGGCGAAGGCAAGAACCGGCCCGACGAAGCGTATTATGTGCTGAGCGGCAGTCTGGTCGAGAATACAATCGACGAAACGAAGAAAACTTCTTCCCGCTCGCTCCAGGTTGTGCTAAAAAGTTTCCCGCAGGATGTAGCTCCATCGCCCGCGGAAAAGAAGTAAGGCTGTCAGCCGTCGTTCCATCTTGTTTTGTCGTTCCATTTGTTCGTCGTTCCATTGTTTCTTGGTCTCTTGTTTCTTGACCTCTGGTGACATCTTTAGAAACGTCACCAGCGTCTGTTCTATCATCATCACCATCGTTGATATTAAATCCGTTGATTTTAAACATCGTTCACAAGGAGCGTTTATGAAAAACAAACTACTGCTGGTAATCCTCATGGTGGCCTGCGCGCTGCCCGCATTTGCCGCTGACGAAGAGAAGCTCGATGATCGCATCAATGCGTCTGCAGATGTGATCAAGGATATCCTCGGCATGCCCGACGGGATCCCGAAGGACCTCCTCAACAAGGCGGATTGCGTCATTATTTTCCCGTCGGTGAAAAAGGCGGCATTTGGCGTTGGCGCCAGCTACGGCCGCGGACTGATCACCTGCCGTAAAGGATCGACTTTTACGGGCCCTTGGAGCGCGCCGGCCATGTTCGCGCTGGAAGCCGGGAGCGTTGGTTTCCAGATCGGCGTTCAGGCCACCGACTTCGTGCTTCTGGTAATGAATGAGTCGGGAGCAAGGTCGGTCATGACGAGCAAAGTAAAACTGGGAGCGGACGCAGCCATTGCAGCTGGCCCCGTGGGACGTGACGCCGCAGCAGCCACCGACATCGTCCTGAACGCACAGATCCTGTCGTGGTCCAGATCGAAAGGAGCGTTTGCGGGAGTTTCTTTGGAGGGTTCGACGCTGCGCTCCGACGACGGCGCTAACAAGACCCTTTACGGCAGAGATATCAGCGCCAAGGAAATCGTGCGCCTGGGTAAAGTGCCGCCGCCCGCATCGGCGGAGCGGTTGCTTGGCATCCTGCGAAGGGCCTCGCCAAGGCACATCGTCAAGTAGTTTTTGACGGCGAAGCTGAGACCCCCGTGAGGATTGACGCCTCCCGGGGGTTATTTTTCCAGTCTTAAGCTTTCAGCTCTGCGCTTTTCAAATTCCGTGATCCAGCTCCCGTGATCCTCGACGCTCTCCATCGCATTGCTAATCACCGGCAGTCGCTTGCGCGCGAAGAGGCGCACGCAGTGATGACCGAGGTCCTCACCGGCCAATGCACCGACGCGCAGATTGCCGCGCTGCTGGTGGCGTTGCACATGAAGGGCGAGACCGTCGAAGAAATCGTCGGATTCGCCGAAGCCATCCGCGACGCTGCCGCTCCGCTCGCCTTGCACACCGACAAAGTTCTCGACGCCAGCGGCACCGGACGCGACGCACTCGTCGATACTTGCGGCACCGGCGGCGATGCCAGCGGTACCTTTAACATCTCCACAGCCACGGCTTTTGTCGTCGCTGGCGCCGGCGTTCGCGTCGCCAAACACGGCAATCGCAGCGTGACTTCAAAGTGCGGCTCCGCCGACGTGATGGAAGCCTTGGGCGTGAACATCAACTTGCCTTCCGCACAGATCGCTGCATGCCTGGAAACGGTTGGCATTGCGTTCCTTTTCGCCCCCGCCATGCATTCGGCGATGAAATACGTGCAAACCGCGCGCCGTGAATTGCATTTGCGCACGGTCTTCAATTTGCTCGGCCCGCTTACCAATCCTGCGCGCGCCTCCTGCCAGGTTGTGGGCGTCTATTCCGCGGATCTCGTCGAAAAGCTCGCGGAAGCACTCAGTATGCTGGGCTTGCACCGCGCGTTGGTCGTCCACGGCAGCGACGGACTCGACGAAATCACCATCAGCGGTCCCACAAGAATCGGCGAAGTCCGCGAAGGCAGCGTGAAGACTTACGAAGTCACACCCGAAGAATTTGGATTGCAGCGCGCCACGCTCGATTCCATTTCTGGCGGAGATGCGCCGTTCAACGCGAACCTGATTCAGGAAATCCTGCAAGGCAAGAAGTCAGCCCGCCGCGATGTGGTCCTGCTCAACGCCGCCGCCGCCCTGGTTGCCGCCGGACGCGCGGACCATCTCCGCGATGCCCTACCCATTGCCGCCAATGCCATCGATTCGGGCGCGGCGCTGGCGAAATTGCAGGCGCTCATCGCCTTCACCGGCTCTCATTAAAGCTCCGCCGGAGAGCTCCTCCGGGACGCCCTGCCGCTACGGCGCCGGAATCTTGAACACATTATTGGTCAGATCGCTTTCCGGAACACTGCCGTCGTTGACCACAATCTCGATCGGTGGCTTCGGCAATTCAACCCTGGTTGTAGCCGTGCTCTTACCGCGCACTTCAATTCGTTTCGTGATTTCGCCGCCTTCAAATTCGATGGTAAACGCAACTTCGGCACCCGCATTGCCGAGGTTCTCCAGCGTTACCGTGACAAACTGCACGCCCTTTTCCGTCGTCCACGGATGGACCGCCTGCACGCGGAAATCCGGCAGCCCCCGATCCTGATATACCCAGTCGTCGAAAAACCAACCGAGATCGCGCTTGGCCGCAGCTTCGATCAGCCGCTCCACATACTTTGGATCTTTATCGTCGTCGGCACGATAGTTGCGAATCGTTTGCTTAAGCGCCTCGTCGCCAACCATGTCGCGCAGCATCCACCACACATACGCCGCTTTGCTGCGATAGTAGGTCTCATCAAAGGTGGAGACCAGCGGTTGCCCGGCGTTCTTTGCCGTTGCGGCCGCAATTTCTTTCTCCGAATCCAGAAAAGCCGAGCGGTGCAGTCCGAGCAAATCGAGCGCCGCCTCGCGCCCACCTTGCTGCTGGCGATACAGCGCCTCGGCAAAATGCGCCAGTCCCTCATAAACCCACGGCCGGGTCGATGGCAACGCGGAATGGACCAGTTCGTGAACCACGTTGATCCCGGCGAGTTTCGAATCCTCGACCGCCATCGACGCCATCAATAAGGTGCCGCTCTCGAATGGAGCCGAATTCGGATCGGCGAAATCGGCAATCGCAATTGGCGCGGTCGGCGCGCCAAACCACTCGCTGACAAACTTCATCGCCGGTTCGAGCGCGTTCGAATAAGTGGCCGCTCCTGCCTCGTGCCCCGCGAAACTGAAGACGCTTAGCGGAGGTTTCGTCGACACGATATATCTCGCCACCGCGAAGGTCGGAGCGACCGTACCGAGCCGGCTGAAATCGCACGTCGCAAACACAGACGATGGTTGCCCGTATCCGGCAAAACCGCCCGCGGATTCGCTGCATAGCAAGGTTGGAACTGCTTCATCGCCTTCGCTTATCAGAGCGAGCCGAGCTTTGAACACGCTCCCCGCCTCTCGCGCCGTCCATCGGTCGGCAACTTCAAACAGACTGTTCCCCTCTGAAAAATCCGCCGCCTCCGTCATGATCGGATACCACGCCACATATCCCGCGCCGCGCACCGCCGTGAACGATGGACTGATCTGGTCCCAACTCGAGTGTTTGGCGATTTCCTCCGGCACGCCGATCTGCGTCAGCCTTGTAGTATCCAGCGGAATCACACCTTCATAGCCAACTTCAATCTCGACCGAATCTTTCGGCTTGATCTCCGATGGCAGCGTTACGAGAGCCTCGGAAAGCTCGCCCGTGTGATCGATGTCTGACGTGTAGGGTTGGGAAACGTATTGCACGACCTTGCCGTTCACGCGAATCGCACGCCAATTCAAGGTCGATGAGATCTGTAGCGCCGCAATCCTCTGGGGCTGACTGGAGTCGTTTCGCAGCGTGATCGTGCCGCGAGCGCCGAGCCTCTGCTGCGCGGGATCCAGACGCACTTCCAAATCGTACTTGGTGACGCTAAAAGCCTCGCGGTCCAGCGCGTGCGATAGAGAGCCTAAGCCGCACACAACAGAAAGGAGACAAAAGAACTTCACGATTTGCCGCTTCATGATTGCTTCGATGCGCCCAACCGTCTCTGTCGCACGACTTCGTACAGAACTACGCCCGCCGCAACCGATACATTCAGCGACGGCACTTTCCCGAGCATCGGAATCGACACCAGGAAATCGCAGTGCTTGCGCACCAGATCGTGCACTCCCTTGCCTTCCGCGCCAAGCACGATGGCACAGTGCATTTTGTAGTCGACCGCGTCGTAAGTTTGCTCGCCGCGCTCGTCTAAGCCGACAACCCATAGGTCTTTTTCTTTGAGGTCCTCAAGCGCGCGCGAGATGTTCGTTACCTTTGCCACGGGGAGATGCTCGCTCGCTCCCGCCGAAACCTTGGCGACCGCGGCGGTCACCGCAGCGGAGCGGCGTTCGGGAATCACCACTCCATCCGCTCCCGCAGCGTCCGCCGTGCGCAGAATCGCCCCCAGGTTGTGCGGATCTTCGATGCCATCGAGCACGACAATCAGCGAGTGCTCGCCCCGGCGCGACGCCACCAGGTCGTCGAGATCGCTGTACTGCTTTGCCGAAGTCGCGGCCACCAATCCTTGATGCGCGGCGTTTCCCGCAATCTCGTCGAGTTCTTCGCGCGACAAAACGCGCACCGGAACTCCAATCTTGCGGCACTCGTCGATCACCCGCCGCAGGCGGATATCTTTCCGTTCCTTGGCGACGCCAATCCACTCGAAGTTTCGTCCCCGCGCCTTAAGCGCTTCTGTCACCGTGTTGATTCCGTAGAGAATGTTCACGAGGAGTAGTTTACCGTGCCGCAAGCTTCGCGCTGAGAATGACCATGCTGGCCATTGAAAATCCGCCTCGTCGAAGATCGACTGGCGAGTCGCCCGCCGCTGTAGCTATACTTGCATAGGGCTGTAGCTATATTTTCACAGACAGGAACATGGCCATCGCTGCCGCCAAAGTCGGCGTCGCCCACTCGACTCGAAACTCTATGCCACTCTCCGCGGTCATCGTCGACGACGAACAACTGGCGCGCGACGAACTCGCCTATCTGCTCAAGAACGCTGATGACGTGACTGTGGTCGCGCAGGGAAAGAACGGACTTGAAGCCATCAGCCTGATCCGCGAGCACAATCCCGACCTGGTGTTTCTCGACGTGCAAATGCCCGGACTGGACGGTTTCGGCGTAATCAAGAAACTGCTCGACCGCAAGGTTCCTCTTCCCAAGATTGTTTTTGCCACCGCGTTCGATCAATACGCGGTGAAGGCATTTGAAGTGAACGCGGTCGATTACATCCTCAAGCCATTCGATAAAAAACGGGTGTCACAATCTATCGAACGCGCTCGCATCAAGATCGAAGCAGGCGCCGGGCCAGAGGAAAAGTTGGAGACGCTCGTCCGCATGCTGGAATCCCAGAAGCCGCAGAACGCTAAGATCCTGATCAAGGCGGCCGGCCGATTGTTCCTCACCGATCCAAAAGACATCTGTTACGCCACCATTGAGGACGGAGTGATCACCGTCGCCACCAGTGGCCACGCAGGCATGGAAGGCCAGTCGAACTGCCGGACTCTGGAAGAGCTTTTCGATAGCCTCGATCCCAATTTCTTTTGGCGCGCACACCGTTCGTTTCTGGTCAACATCAATCACATCCGCGAAGTCGTGCCCTGGTTCAAGAGTTCCTACCAGTTGCGCATGGATGACAAGAAACAAACCGAGGTTCCGGTAAGCCGTGCTCAGACCCGGCGTTTGCGGGAACTGTTCAACCTGTGAAGAGAATTGTTGATTCTGCAGTTTCCTAATTTCTTAACTCCAATCCCACGCGCCGCCAGCCCCGTCTGCTCGCTTTAGTCTTCGAATTACGAAATTACCCAATTACAAAATTACAAAAAAGGGCGGACGCGTAGATTGCCATCGGCCGCCCCGGGGAGGGATCTTCTTTAAGCCGCGACCGCCTGTAGTGCAATCCGATCGGGAATGATCAGAGTGGCACCTTCCAGTCGAATCAGATCCTTGCGTCGCATATCGCCCAGCAACCGGGTCACCGTCTCCCGCGATGATCCGATCATTTGCGCAATCTCTTCGTGCGTGAATTCCGTGGTCACGCGAAGTTCGCGATTGCGGGGCTCGTCGGAAACCCAGGAAAGCAGAAGGCGGGCGAGTTTCTCGGTTGAACTGCGGGCCAGCAAGAGATCGTGCACGTCGTCGAAAGAAGTTGCGACCTCGCGCGCCAGCAGAGTGGCGCACGCCAGCGCGGTAGGGGCGTCGCTCTCAATCAGACGCAGAAAGCTGTCGCGTTCGACGAACTTGATCTGGCAGAGCTCAATGGTCGTAACCGTAATTGGCGAAGGAACGCCGGCTACGACCGAGCTTAGCCCCATGACGTAACGATTTCCCGCGATTTTCAGAATGAGGGTCTTGCCATCCCGGGCCTCGACGGAAATCTTGCAGCGTCCACTGCAGACAATATAAACACCTCGCGTCATTTGCCCTTCCACCAGCAGCGTCGCATTCGCAGGGTAAAACGTCACATGCCCCATGGCGCTGAACTCGCTCAGCAGCGGCTCGGGCAAATTGCAGAAATCACACGTTCGCCTGAGCGTGCAACTGATACAGTCACTGGGAACCGCAAACCTCCGGGGCACACCCATACCGCGCTCCTCCGCTTGGCAGACTGGCTGGTGAAGTCCTCCGCCCGGGGGAAGCGGGAATGGCACCAAGTTTCGAACGGCATCTTGCACGCCACATGCCACGAATTCGACATGGACTAACTCATTGCAAATTAATCGCTTATTATGGATTGACCGTGTAGCTCATGGAAGGAAATGCCGCGCATTTGGCCCGGCTGCCGATACTTGGGCAGACCGACTGCAACTTCTGATCGTGCGAAGCTGATTGAATCAGTTACTTAACTCAGAAAGTCCGCACGCGAGATCCCCAGGCGCTGCATTTTATATTGCAGGGTCGTTCGCTTGAGCCCAAGTCGCGCCGCCGCGCCTTGCGGACCCGACAAGGTGCCCCGGGTCTGCCGCAAAATCCCGATGATATGCTCGCGTTCCTTGTCGTGCAGCGTGCCGTCAAACTCCGATGCTGGCTGCCGGGCGCTTTCGCGCAGTTCGCCCAGTGGCGCGTTAAGCCGGTTGCCTTCCGACAGGATCACCGAGCGCTCGATAAAATTCTCCAGCTCGCGGATGTTCCCCGGCCATCTCCAGTTCATCATGGCGTCGACCGCGTCATCGGGAATCACGTCGATCCGCTTGCGCAGCCGGACGGCGCTGTTCTCGACAAAACGGCGGATCAGATCGGGAATGTCTTCACGCCGGTCGCGTAACGCCGGCAGATGCACGGGAAACACATTGACGCGGTAGAACAAGTCACTGCGAAATTCTTTCTGTTCCACTGCGTGCAGCAGATCGCGATTGGTGGCAGCGATCAGGCGCACATCCACTCGGATCGTCTTCGTTCCGCCCAGGCGTTCGAACTCCTGGTCCTGCAGTACGCGCAACAGCTTGGGCTGCAATTCCAGTGGAATTTCTCCGATCTCGTCGAGCAGTAACGTGCCTTTGTCGGCCAATTCCAGCCTGCCAAGCTTCTGGCTAACCGCGCCGGTATAGGCTCCTTTTTCGTGACCGAACAACTCGCTTTCGAGCAGTCCGGTAGGGATGGCGGCGCAGTTCAGTTTGATGAAGTTTCGCTCCCGTCGTCGGCTCATGCTGTGGATCAAGCGGGCGATGCGCTCCTTGCCAGTGCCGGTTTCGCCGGTGAGAAGGACGGTGGAACTGGTGTCGGCAACGATGGCAGCAAGGTCCAAAACATGTTTCAGAGCAGGGCTCGTGCCGACAATATCGCCGGAAGCTTCCGCGCTCCGAACTTCGGCCTCCAACCAGCGTTTTTCCTGGACAAGGCGGTCCTTGAGCTGCGCGATCTCCTGATAGGCGTGCGCATTACGCAGGGCGGCACTGATCTGCGCGGCCACTTGCTGCAAAAACTCAGTCTCCTGCGGACCGATAGCATTCTCCAGCAGAGTGCCTACCGTCAGTGCTCCCCAAACCTGGTCGTTGGCGATGAGCGGCACGCTGCATATCGACCGGATCCCATGCGCATACATGGCCTTCGCCAGTGGTGTTTTCATTTCGCATAGCTCGTCCGCCGTAAACACTGCAACCCGGCGCGTCAGGATCGCCCGCCCCGACAATGCTTGCTCGACCGGGACCGAAGTTCCGTGGTTGACCACAGTCTCCCATTCCAGAGCTTCTCCATACAGGTGCACATTCTTGCCATTCTCATCCAGCAGTGACAGGACGGCGTGCTCGTAGTGCGCGATCCCTCGAAGACTGGCAAGGATGGCCGGTAAAAGCTTTTCCAGTTCCAGGTTGGAACTCATTTGACGGCTAATTTCGAGCAAACTCTTTTGCTCCTCGAATGCGCGGAGAGCTTTCTGTTTTTCCAGCACCAGCGCCCCGATCCGCGCGATGTGCGAAAGCAGTTCCGCGTCGTCGGTACTCAGCGTCTCATTGGGTGCGCTCTTGCCCAGGCCCAAGGCTCCAAGGTGGGCTGACGGCGTACTCAGCGGCAGGACCGTGTAGAATCGCACGCCGAGATTCAGCAAGGCAGGGATGCAACCGGGAAAGCGCTGTTCGCTCTTGGTGTCGGAAATTGTAATTGGCGTCTGATGTTTCCATACCCACCCGTCCGCCGCTTCGTCAACGGGAAAGGATTCGAATTCTCCGCTTCCCTCATTTTTTTTCCAGTATCGTGTCACCATCTGATCCTGGTGCGGGTCGTACAGAGAAAGATTCAGCAACTCCCCGCCTGTTAATTCCAGCACCAGGGGGGCGAGTTGTTCGAATGCGTCGGCCAGGTTCTGGGATGACGCCACCAGGTCGCTGACGTCAAGCAGCGCGCGATAACGATCAGGTGCTTGCGGTACAGATTCTTCGGATCCAACCCGGCTTGCTGGCATTCGGAGACCTCCCACGAGCGTTCGAGCGTCCGAGCGTTCCCGATGATCAAGTTCTTTTGAGCAGAATGGGGGTCGGCGCAGCTTGCCGAGCTGCGGGACTCATAACCCACGTCGCGGGTGTTGGCCCCTTACTTGGGAACCAATCTCATTCTCTCCGGACGGAGAGCCCCCTCAGGTTCCGCGACGCACTTGATCCTGATACGTGCTTTTCAGGACGAGACATTCATACTCCGTCCTAGGGTCACAATCAAGGTTTTTTCTTGGCACCTCCCGCAACCGTGAGGTAGGGATCGGCGAACGATCCATCGTTGCGACGAAGTGTTGCGGCCAGGCGAGCCGAATGGAACAACAAATTTACAAGAATTTACACGAATTCACACCACACAGATTTACACAAAACCCATCCGTTACGAAATCGGGTCGATACTGTACGCCCACCAGCTTCGACGGACTTGACGTAAGATTCCCCAATGGCACGCGGCTGGGAAAGTAAGTCCATCGAACAGCAACAGGAAGAGATGGCGGAGCAGCGGAAGACCGTCCATGCGCCACTTCCTCCCGACGAGCAGCAGCGGAACCGGAAACGAGAAGGATTGCGGCTCTCCCGGCAACGCCTCAGCCAACAACTTCACGCCGCCACCAACCCTCGACACCGCCAGATGCTGGAGCAGGCTATCGCCGAACTCGACAGCCAACTGGCATCTTTTAAAGAAGTTACGGACCCCGCCGCACGAAAGTGAATGGACCGCGTGGATAGCCCTTATAACGAAAACCACGGTCCGGTTCCCTACTGCCTGACGTATAATCGCAATTGGAAGCGGAGTTGATGAAAGCTTACGTTTACGTGTCATTGAAAAAGAGCGTGCTGGATCCGCAGGGCAAAACCATCCATGGCGCTCTCACCAAAATCGGTTATAAGAGCTTGCATGACGTGCGGCAAGGAAAGTATTTCGAAATTACTCTCAACGGCGGCATCTCAAAAGAAGAGGCACAAGTCGAAGTAGAACGGATGGCACGTGAAGTTCTAACCAACCCGGTGATAGAAGAGTTTCGTT
>Ga0302326_10024714_pt1 | contig 12197 bp, 11 predicted proteins | sample Palsa_T0_3_FD_202264 | JGI IMG/M metagenome (GOLD analysis project Ga0302326, IMG submission 202264) | Peat permafrost microbial communities from Stordalen Mire near Abisko, Sweden - Palsa_T0_3 | ecosystem: Environmental > Terrestrial > Soil > Palsa > Peat permafrost | place: Sweden: Abisko...
AAACCAGAAGGAGTGCGGGGTTGCGCTGTGCTTTTGATAGTGCTCCAAGCGCTCGCGCCCCTCTTGAACGCTAGGGATGTGGCCATCCGGTACCCACCACAAACAGTAATGCGGCAGTGCCATTTTCTCAAACCAATTGTGCCGGTTGCGGAACACCGCCAAATGCCGTGGGCCGTAGGTGAATTGCTTCAGACTCTCGATGGATTCCCAAACCGACATATTGAGGAGCTCGAATGGGTCAGCGGAGTAAGGAATATCGGTGGCATTGCCGGAATCGGATTTAAGACGCCACACAAATCCGGGAGTCTGCTCGGCGAGAGCGTTTACCTCATCCAACTGCGCCAGGAAATCCGCGATGCGTGGATCGTCGAGCGGTGCCACTATGCGACCGATGTTGATTTGGGCGAGTTGAGGCATGAATCAATGTTAATACCCGACTCGTATGCAGCGGATGCGTCGTATTGTCAACTAAACCGAACGTCACATTTAGGGTTAGTGCGTCATTGTGTACGCAGTGCCACCAGTGGATGGATCTTGGAAGCTCTTCGTGCCGGGAGATAGCCGGCAAGCAGCGCAACCGCACCCAACAAAATCACCATCCCGGCGAAGGCAAATGGATCGGTTGGCGCAGTTTGAAATAGCAAAGAAGCAATAAGACGCGCCACCACAACTGACGCGAAGATTCCAACCGTGATGCCGATCAGCGCCAGCCGCAGCGTCTTGCCGATCACGCCAAGTTGCACTCGGCCTTGCGTCGCTCCAAGGGCCATGCGTATGCCTATCTCCTGGGTCTGCCGCGTAACAGAGTATGAGATAACACCGTAAATTCCCAGCGAAGCGAGCAGAATCCCCAGACCGGCAAACATTCCAACCAGCAGCACAAAGAAGCGCCGCGGGGATGTCGTATGATCCACCAGCGCCTGAACCCGCTTGAATTCCGTCGCCGGTTGTCCTGGATTGATCTGCCGCAGCGTTCTCATCACAGGCATTGCCAGCGCGCTCGAGGGAAGCTTCGAACGCAACACCAGGTACGCGCCTTCCGGCCCAAACTGCTTTGTGCTGGGCAAGTACATCTGTGCTCCTGCATTTTCTTCGGCACTGCTTTCGCGCACGTCCGCAATCACGCCAATCACCTCCGCATCCGCGCCCCCTGCCACAGCTGTACGGCCAATGGGGTTCTGTTGTGGCCAAACTTTTCGTGCAACGGTCTCATTGATGATCACTACGCTTCTGTTGTTATAAAGGTCTTCCCATGCGATGTCGCGACCTTGCAGCAGCCGCATTCCCATCGCCTTCAGATAGCCGGGCGAGACGATGTAGACGTACACCGGAACGAAATCCAGAGCATTGCTTTTCTGCTGGCCCTTGGCCGCGATTCCCCAACTGCGGTTCCGGCTCATGGGTAAGTTATCGGAAATGCCCGCCGCCTCCACGCCCGGAATCATGGAACTTCGACTCACAAATTCCTGCCATATCGCCGCGCGCTTGGCCGGCCCATCGTCGCCATAGTCGACGCTGATCGCTGACGCGCCGCTCGCCTCAAAGCCCAGATCAACATTCAGAACATGCAGAAAGCTGCGCAGCAGCAAGCCGGCGCCCACCAGTAATACGCAAGCCAGCGCAATCTCCGCGATAACCAACGTCGAGCGGACACGATCATGTTTCCGGCCGCTGCTGGTTCCATGACCGCTGTCTTTCAACACCTCCTGTAAATTGCCATCTGATATGCGGAGACCCGGCGCCGCTCCGAACAGTAGCGCGGCGCTCACGGCCACCAATACCGTCCATTCCAGCGCTCTCCCATCCACCCGTACCATGCTGAGCAACGGCAGCGCGATCGATCCCTGATGAGCCAGGTAGGAGATCACCAAATAGCTGAGTCCTAAACCGGCCACCGCCCCAGCCGCCGCTAACACGAAGCTCTCTGTTAAAGACTGACGCACCAGCCGCCCGCGCCTCGCCCCCAAAGCAGTGCGCATCGCGAATTCCTTGCTCCGCGCAGCCGCCCTCGCCAATAACAGGTTTGAGAGATTCACGCATACAATCAGCAAAATCAGACCAACAGCGCACCACAGCACAATCAGCGAGCGTCGCAACTTGCCGCTCACATACTCCTTCAATTCGCTGACTTGCCCGGTGTAGCCTTTTCCATATTCAGGGTGCTTGTGTGAGAAATAGAGTTGCGGAATGAGTTGATCGGCCTCGCGTTGTGCTTGCGCCAACGTCACACCTTGTTTCAACCGCCCGATCAACGCCAGGTCGTTTCCGTCGTCGCGGAAATCATCCATGATGTACGGCGTGAAGAGATCCACCTTCGCTCCCGGCGAAAAAACCGCGCCAAAATCGAATGTCTCTGGCAACACTCCGGTCACCGTCACCGAAGTGTTGTTTAAATCGACGGTTCGCCCAACAATGCTGTCATCCCCGCCAAATTGCCTCTTCCATGCCGCATACGTCAACAGCACCACCGGTTGAGCGTGCTTCGCGAATTCTTCAGCCTTGAATAACCGCCCTAACGCAGGTTCGACGGCAAGCGTTTGAAAGAAACCTTCCGCTACCAATATTCCCGTCAAGGGCACCGGCTGGTCATGCCCGATCAGCTTGAAGTTGTCCGGTCCAGTGAATGCGAAATAGCCGCTGACAGATTGAAAGGAATGGTTCTGTTGCTGAAAATCCTGGGTAGCGTCTGCAGAATAAGTCTTGCTGGATTCCCCGGCAGCCGGATTCCTCTCCACAATCCGCACCAGCTGTTGCGAATCGCGAAAGGGCAGCGGCCGCAGCAAAATTGTATTCACCACACTGAAAACAGCGACATTCGCTCCTATGCCGAGAGCCAGAATCAGCACCGCCACAACTGTGAACGCACGGTCCCGCCGCATGGTGCGGAAGGTGAAACTCAGATCCTGCATCATCACGTCGAGCCAGGGCAATCCGCGTGTTTCGCGGTGCGTCTCGCGCGCTTGTTGCACTCCGCCAAAGCGCGCAAGCGCCTGACGGCGGGCTTCTCCCACAGGCAAACCGCGCGCTATGTTCTCTTCTACGGCCATCTCGAGATGGGAAGCGATCTCACTGTCCAGTTCCCGGTCGAGCGGATCTTTGCGGAAGAAGGAACGCATCCGATTGAGTGCTTCGCGAAAGGAATGAGTCATTTTTCATCTCCTTGGCCCTGCAGGGAAAGAACGCGCCCCACGACTGCCGATAGCCGTTCCCAATAGACAGTGTCCTTCGCCAACTGCTTTTGGCCCGCCTTTGTAATTGAATAAAACTTCGCTTTCCGGTTGTTGTCTGAAGTGCCCCACCGGCCCGCGGTCCAACCTCGCTGCTGCAATCGCACCAACGACGCGTAAATGGTGCCCTGGTTGAGCAAGACCTCATCGCCGCTTACTTGTTCGATGCGACGTGCAATACCGTATCCATGCAGCGGACCCATTACTTCGAGGGTCCGGAGGACCATCACATCCAGCGTGCCTTGCAAAAGATCGAGTTTGGATTCACCCATATGTACCCTCCTGTGGCTGTACCACACAAATATACCTTATCTCGTGTGGTAATGCCACAGAACGTTCATGACAGGTCAAACCCGCAAGCTCAGATCCCGCCCAACTAAACTAATCGGCAAGTGTGCAAACGCAAAAGATGCTGGTCGCGCCTTTCGGTACAATCAGCCGAATATGACGGCTAAAATTCTAATCGGCACCGTCGCCGTGTTCGCTCTGCTGGCGCGCGCTACTTTCACGATCGTTTTGCTGCCACTCTTTAAACGTCTCTTCCCCATCTTTTTAGAGGAACTCGCGCAAAACGGGCGCGGTGTCAAGCGCGCCGCCCGAAATGCCAGAGAGTTCTTTTGCTGTTTGGCGGCGCGCAGCCGCGCCCTTTGCGCTCTCCTGTCTTTATGCGCCTTCGCGCAATCGAACCAACCCATTCAACTTGACCTGGATCTGACCGACGCGCCGCGCAAAATATTGCGTGCGCATCTCATCATCCCGGTCGAGCCCGGTCCGTTGACTTTGGTTTATCCGGAATGGATTCCGGGCGAACATGCACCCTCCGGGCCGATTGATAACTTTGCTGGCCTCGTGTTGGCAGCCAACGGGCAGACCATCCCGTGGCGGCGCGACGACGTCAACATGTTCGCTTTCCATTTGACCGTCCCGCCCGGCGTTACATCGCTCGAAGCGCGCGTCGATTTCCTGGCCACCGCCGCGCCTTCTGGTTTCTCAGCCGGCGCCTCGACAAGTCCGAATCTGGCGGTTGTTTCGTGGAACGAGGTCGCGCTGTATCCGGCCGGAACGCCGTCGGCGGAGGTCAAATTTACGCCTTCGGTAAAAGTGCCGGAAGGCTGGAAGCTGGGAACCGCGCTCACTACCAGTGGCGTGGAAGGCGCAACCTCGCAGTTTGAAACCGTGTCGTTAGAAACGCTGGTGGATTCTCCTGTTCTGGCCGGCCGCTTCTTCAAGGAGATTCCGCTGGCCCCCGAAATCTCACCTAAGCACTTCCTGGACATGGCGGGCGATGGCCCTGAAGATCTCAACCTGAGTGCCGATGAAATCGCCGCGTATAGCAACCTGGTGAAAGAAACCGGTGCGCTCTATAAATCGCGCCACTATAATCACTACAATTTCCTGTTCACGCTCAGCGACAGCGTGGCCCACTTCGGCTTGGAACATCATCAATCGAGCGACGATCGCGTGGAGGCGCGCAACTTTCTCGACGACGATCTTAAACTGATCAACGGCTTTCTGCTGCCGCACGAATTCACTCACTCCTGGAACGGAAAATACCGGCGTCCGGCGGGCCTGGCAACACCCAACTTCCAGCAGCCCATGAAAGGCAATCTGCTGTGGGTCTACGAAGGCCTGACCGAATACTTTGGCGACGTGCTGAGCGCGCGCAGCGGCTTGTGGACAACCGAACAGTATCGCGAAGCTCTTGCCTTGAGCGCCGCGGAAATGGACCACCGCCCCGGCCGCACCTGGCGCGATTTGCAGGATACGGCCACCGCCGCCCAGACGCTTTACAGCACCAGCGACGAATGGGACAACTGGCGCCGCTCGGTGGATTTCTATTCGGAAGGCGAATTGATTTGGCTTGACGTTGACACGACCCTGCGCAAACTATCGGGCGGCCGGCGCAGCTTGAACGATTTCGCGGCGCGTTTCCTGGGCGCGGGCGGCAACACGCCGCCGGAAGTTGTGCCCTACAATTTCGCCGATATCGTGGGCAATCTCGTCGCGCTCGAACCGTATGACTGGCAGGGCTTTCTCGAAAAACGCCTCACCACCAAATCGCCGCATGCGCCGCTCGATGGCATTATCAACGGCGGCTACAAGCTCGAATACGACGACAAGGCCAACGAATTCGCGCGAGCTGTGGAGACCAGAGACCGTGGCGTGAATGCCTGGTATTCGCTGGGCTTTGTCACTGCCGACCAAACCATTCGCGACGTGCTGGTGAATTCGCCCGCTTTCCAAGCCGGCCTGGGACCGGGCATGAAGCTCATCGCCATTAATGGCCGCAGGGCGACCGATGAATTGCTGCATAATGCGATCCGCGACGCGAAAACGATGGCGGAGTCGATTGAGTTGATTGTGGAGAATGCAGGTTACGTCAAGGTGGTGAAGATCGATTATCACGAGGGCGAAAAATATCCGCACCTGGTGCGCCAGCCGAATACACCGGCGCTATTGGATGAGATCTTGAAACCGATGACGGCGCATTCGACGGGCAGTTAGGGAATTAAGGTGTCTGACACCGGATTGTGGAGACGATCTATTTGGGCGGAGTTGTCGAACTGGGCGCCGTCGCCCCCACACTCCGCGTATTCTCTTCGGTCGCGGACCGTTCTGAAACATGTTCATCTACCAAGCGCGCCGCCGTCAATTGGGGATCGATTTGGTATTCACCTTGCTGCACTAACTTGCGAAGTTCCTCAATACGGGCTTCGCGCTTGGCGTCGGACACGTTTTCCATTGGTTTGTTCGAGTTTGTCTGTTAGCCTTACGTCAATTTTAGCGCAGGCTAAGGCGGGAGTGGCAATTTTTTGCGCGGGAAAGCTGAAGTTTAGAGGAAAAATTGACGAAAGACAATGTAGGGGAAGAGTTATTTGACAGTAACGGACTCCCACCAAGTATTACCCGATGAGTACGGAACTAGCCCAAGACCAACACAGCCGAACCTTAGAGCCGGTCACTCCCCAGCTCCGGGAACAACTGATCTTGGAACACCTGCCGCAGGTCAAATTGATTGCGCGACGCATTCATGAGCGCTTACCCGTTTCGGTAAGTCTCGATGACCTAATCTCTACCGGAGTAGTGGGCCTGATTGCGGCCATTGATCGCTATGACATAAGTCACGACGTTAAGTTGAAGACTTATGCCGAATATAAGATTCGCGGCGCGATCTTAGACAGCCTGCGTGGGCTCGATTGGGCGCCGCGGCAACAGCGCAAACGCTCCAAACAGATCGAAGCGGCGATTTCGGCTTTAGAACAGGAGCATCACCGCACGCCGACCGAAGAAGAAATTGCGGCTCATCTGGGGCTGGCCGTCTCCGATTATCAGGATTGGTTGACGGAGATTCGCGGCCTGACGTTAGGCAGCTTGGAGAACGCCGGCACGGAAGAAGAAGGCTGCGATCTCCTCCGTTATTTGGCCGATTCCGACGAGCAATGGCCCTCGCAGATCGTCGAAAGAGCGGCGCTCGAACGCTTGCTGGCCGAAGCCATTGACAAGATGCCGCAATTAGAGCGAACCGTGCTCAGTCTCTACTACTACGAGGAGATGACCCTACGGGAGATCGCCAAAATCGTGGATCTGCATGAATCGCGCATTTCGCAGTTGAAATCGCAGGCGATTTTGCGGCTGCGGTCGTACATGCAGAAGCGCTGGCCGTCCATAAAGAGCTAGAAAAACCCGTTTCCCCGGTCGGCCGATTTCCGCCCGGAAGATGTGACTTTAGCCAGTCTGAACGACTCTTAATGATTTGACGCCCAACGGCAAATCGGGGAGCCGGCATGTTCTATGCTCAAAACTAGCCGGAAAGCGGCTAGAGGACACTTCTTTTGTCTGCCAACGAGCAAGAAGACGAACTTTTCCAATCGGCGCGCACGGCCCCGGAGGGCGATCTACGGGCTTTCGAAGACCTGGTGGAGCAGAATCAGAGGCGCATTGTGGCTGATTGCCGCCAAATTACCCGCGACGAAAGCGTCGCCGAGGATCTGGCGCAAGAAGTCTTTGTCAAAGCCTACTTTGGCATGAAAAACTTTGAAGGCCGCTCGTCTTTCCGGCACTGGCTACAGGTCATCAAAGTTCATCACTGCCTGAATCACCTGAAAAAGCAGCGAGGGAAGGCCGCCGTCAGCATTGACGAGGAAGGCCCGCAATCGAGCGAAGAGACGAAAGCGTTGTCATCTTCGGATCGCAACCTGGAACGTCTCAGCGAACAGCAGATCATCCATCGCATTTTAGAAGCCATGCCCGATAACCTGCGCGTGCCGCTGGTGCTGCGCGATATGGACGAGTTGTCTTACGAAGAAGTGGCCGCGAATTTGAAAATTAATCTGTCGGCGGCGAAAATGCGCATCAAGCGGGCGCGCGAGTGGTTTCGCGAGCAGTATGAAGCGCAGGGCGCGCGCGCGGCCCGGGAGGCGCATCCATGACGCAGGATCCCGAAGAACGGCCGATTCCGGAACTGGCCGATTTGGAGACCGAAGTCTCTCCGTCGTTCGTGAATCGGGTGCGAAGCAAGATTCAGCGGCGCACCACCGTCTCGCAGTACGCTTATTTTTCGTGGACGCTGCCCGGCATCGTTCTCAAGGAATTCCTTGGCGTTTTGATACATCTGTTTGCCGTGGCGGACGGCGGGAAAGGCAGATCGCAATGAAGGAAAAGCTGATAGGCGCGTTCATGAATCTGCTCGATTCGGTGATTGCGGCGGCGCCGAAAGTGTTGGTGGGCATTGTGCTCATCGTGGCGGGCCTGGTGATCGCCAAGGTGATTGAGACCGTTCTGCGCTTCCTTTTGACGCGGCTGCGTTTTGACACTCTCATGGAACGGACAGGTATCGATAAGACGCTACAGCGGATCGGTTTGCGGCAGCAGCTCAACTTGGTGATTCCGCGCCTCGTCTATTTCTTGACGCTGATCGTGCTGGCGCGCACCGCTTCCGACGCATTGGGCATGACGGCGATTGCCGGAGCGATTGGCGCGTTTTTCGCCTACCTGCCGAATATCATCGCGGCGCTACTGCTTTTGGTGGTGGGCACCTCCATCGCGCAGTTCGCCGCTAACACGGTAGAGGAGGCGGCGCGCAATTCGGGTATCGATTTCGCCCCGGCGTTGGGCAAACTCGTTTCGGGTCTCATCATGTTTGTCGTGGCCATGATGGCCGTCGGGCAATTACAGATCGACACCAATATGGTGCGCATTGTGACCAGCTTCATTCTGGGCGGCGGCGCGCTGGCGTTTGGGCTGGCGTTCGGCTTGGGCACGCGCGATGTGGTGCGCAATATAACAGCCGGATTCTATCTGCGCAAGCATCTGGTGATCGGAAAGACGCTCGAAATTGCCGGGCAAAAAGGCGTGTTGAAGGGCATCACGGCGACCCATACGATTTTAGAAGCGGACGCCACGGAGATTAGCGTGGCGAATTCGACGTTTTTGGATCAAGCGGCAAAGCAGTAAGACCGGCCTCCGCAGCGATGCAATGATTTCGTTCCGTTCACCTTCTCTTGGAAGTTAGCTGGGCCCTCTCCACAAACACATATTCATGCTGGGAGTCCCGGACGATCAGCGCGCGTTTCCCATCCTTCTCGCTTTTAACAAACTCAAAGCCGCTGAGCGGCGGGTCGGCGTTGATAAAAGAAATTGTGCCGTCGTCGTTCTTGCGCGTTGCCATCCGGCTCTCACCGCCGTCCCAAACAAAGACCGTGTATTCACCTGATCTCTTTACGTTGGTAGCCCCAATGCGTTTACATACTGCTGGGCCAGCTTCGACGCCTCGTCCTCGGCGGCCGGAAAGGTCAAGCGCGCCCGCTCCTTCGCTACCACAGTCCGGGAATTACTAACAAAGGTATCTACCGTCGCCACCGCTTCCGGTTTTCCGTCATAGACAACTTCCAGCAAGCGGCGCATCAACGGCCCCTTCAAGTTGTCGCCCCTGTCGGAATTGGTCAGCAGCACCGCGCCAATGCCTGCGTCGGGCAATATCATCCAGGCGCTCCTGTATCCGAAAAGACTGCCTCCGTGATGAACAATCGGGATACCCCAGTGGTTGTTCACTTCAAGACCCATCCCGTAGGTCTCATCTTCGCCGATCGGGATCTGCGGCTTCCGGCGCATCAGTAAGTTCTCTTCAGAGACAAACTGCCGTCCGTCAATGAGTTTGCCGTGGCGGAGCTCCAGCAGCGCGTATTGCGTCATGTCATGAGCTGAGGTCCAAACGCCGCCCGCTGGACGAAACGGAACTGCTGAATAGTTCTGATCCATCTTGATAAGCTTTGTATGCCCGTCGATGTCGTAAGAGTGGGGGCTGGCGAAGTCGCCACGCTGGGCTTTCTCCATATCAAAAGTTGTGTTGCGCATGTTCAGAGGCTTGAAATTTCTTTCTCCATCGCGCGGTCGTATGCCTTGCCCGCTTCGCCCGCCGGATCGTACACATGCGCGCCGATATAGCCCGCCGCGGATGCCATCAGATTGCTGTACTGGAAAACCTCGCCAAACTTACTTGTCGGTTTCATGCCGCTCAGCAGCGTGAAAGTGGATTCCGGGGTCAGCTTCTTATACTCGAAAAGCCATTCGAAGTCATGGCGAGGCATCCCCGTGCGGGCACAGATCAGATTTTTGATCTCTATCTGCTTGGTGACCGCATCGTCGGCAAGCTTGAAATCAGGGTAGACCTTGGTCACAGTCTCGTTCCAGTCCAGCTTCTTCTCGTCAACCAATTTGGCTAACAGGAGGGTTGTCATACCTTTGGTGTTCGAGGCAGCCATAAATAGCGTGTTCGCGTCCACCAGATCCGGCTTGCCTAACTGTTTCACTCCGATACCGCCCTTGTACACAACCTTGCCGTGATCGATAAGCGCGAAGCCGGCCCCAGGTACATCCAGCTTCTTCATGGATGTCTCAACCAAGCCGCGCAATTGTTCGATCCGTTCGCTCGTGAGTGCCAACGGTGTGCGGCCTGCGAAAGATTCGCGCTGATAGTCTTTGGGTCGAAGACTTCCCTCAATTAGCCAGAGCTGAGCGTTGCGCTTCTCAACCGTCGCTTCGGAACCATCCAGAAGCACCACTGTCCAGTTGTCTCCCGCGCGCTTAGCAGAGGCTGACACGAATGCCTTCTCGTTGGGAGATGTCCATAGACGAACGCCTTGAGGCCGGTCCATCCGTCGTGATCGGGTTCGTTCACCGATTCCCGCAGCGGCCTGGCAAAGCCCGGCTTGTAAGTGGTCCAAGCCTGTGACACCGCCGTGGCGGCGTCCGGCGCCTTTTCGTCCAACACGACCATGTGAGTATCGCCTTCCGGCGCAGTTGCAGTGATCATCCCCGAATCAGAGGCGACTGTCCATCCCCCCGGCGTTGCGAAGGTTACGCCCGCAGCAGTCTTTTGCGGAACATTTTTGGGATTGTCCTCGGGTAAAAGTGGACCGGGTGCATAAATCCCGATTAGGACCGAAAGGCATATCGCGCAGACTCTGTTCGTCATACCGGGCAACTATGTGCCCGCAGAGTGGCAGGGTCAAATGACACGCGGTCAACTCGAAGAGGCGCGTGCCCTGCTTAAGCAAGCCGGCGCGACCGCCGGGAAAACGTTGCCAGTGGGACATCGCGCCACCGCCCTTTACCGATCCAGCCTGGCAGACATCCTCCGCGATCTGAACAAAAGACCTCCTCCGCCAGCAACTCCGGCCCATCGTAGTCAGTACTAAAGTTTACCCCAACCATACCGCCCCTTGCACGTACGCAATACCGGCGGCCAAACCGCTCCCGCCCACCTCCCGTTACCGTATTCTTACAGGGTTTTCGTGTTAGCTTCGTATTGAGCGGCAATGTGCGCGAGAATAGTGGTTTCCTCGTTGCACCTGTACGCTAGGCCGATCGATTGGCCCTTGATTCCGATTGCTTATGAACACCCTAGATCAGCCGTCTGTGACGTTCCGTCCAGCGACGTTCCTTTCCGGAGCGCCGGGCCCGTGGGCCGGCCATTTGCCCTTCGCCTGTGATTTGATTGCGGCACTGCGTCCTGAGGTCATTGTCGAACTGGGCGTGTTTTACGGCGATTCGTATTTTGGTTTTTGTCAGACGGTGGCCGAAACCAAGCTGCCATGCACCTGTTATGGCATCGACACATGGCGCGGCGATACGCCCGCCAGCTTTTATGAAAGCTCCGTTTACGACGCCGTCAGCCGCCATAACGACCGCTATTACCGAGCCTTCTCCTATTTAATGCGCACGCCGTTTGATGAAGCCATCAAACAGTTTTCCGATCAAAGCATCAGCTTATTGCACATGGACGGATCGCATTCCTACGAAGCGGCCGTGCACGATTTTGAGAACTGGCTGCCGAAGGTGCGTCCCGGCGGCGTGGTTTTGCTGCACGATATCGCTGTGCGCTCGGGCGAATATGGCGTTTGGCGGTTGTGGGAAGAACTAGAGAAGAACTTCCCCACCTTCGAGTTCCGCAATAACGATGGTTTAGGCGTGCTGTGGAAACCCGGCGGGACGGACGAGAAGAACCCTTATTTGCACGAACTTTTCTCAAGTTCAAGCGAAAACCAGGAGCGCATCCGGCGCTATTATTGCCTCTGCGCCGAACGCCTGGAGATGGAGCACACGCTGGGTTTATCGCGCGCATCCGATGCGGGACATTCGTTGATCCAAGTGGTTTGCGCGCGCAACGGGCGCTACAAACCGGAAGAGCGGCTGACGCAGATCATCGAGCCGGGCAAATGGACGAATGTGTTCATCCGCTTGCCGGAGGGTCCGGGCGATAAGCCGTTGCGGATCGAGCCGGCCAGCCGGACGGGCATCATCGATATATCGAGCATTGTCCTGCGCAAGGTGGGTGGGCGTACGGTGTGGAGTTGGAATCCGGACGAGAGCAGCGAAGGCTTCCGCGTGGAAGGCACGGCGTATCGGATGCCCTCGACGGAATCGTTCCGCATCCTCAGCTTTGGCAACGGGCCGCAGATTTTCTTGCCG
>Ga0302326_10024715_pt1 | contig 12197 bp, 21 predicted proteins | sample Palsa_T0_3_FD_202264 | JGI IMG/M metagenome (GOLD analysis project Ga0302326, IMG submission 202264) | Peat permafrost microbial communities from Stordalen Mire near Abisko, Sweden - Palsa_T0_3 | ecosystem: Environmental > Terrestrial > Soil > Palsa > Peat permafrost | place: Sweden: Abisko...
CATGACACGCTTCGAGCGCGAGGTTCCGGCGAACCGCGTCGTCGGATTCCGACCCGAAGCGCTGTAGGAGGTCGCGCAGATGCGCACGCCTTGGCCGTTGCTCGTCCATTGGCTGGTCTTGGTCTCGTCATCGTCTCGTCTTCGTTTGCTTGCCCCCGGCGAAGATGCGCGCCGGGTCCTTGTCGATCTCGGCGAGGCCGATGCGCAGCGCGATCCGGGCGATGGCTGACATCTTGAGCGGGAGCCTCCCGGACAGCTCGTCGAGCACCTCGCGGTCCTCCTTCGAGATGCGCACGTAGATGGCTTCGGTCAGGCCGTCGTCGCTCATGACGCGAGCGTAGTCGATCGCGGTTCGCATTCGTTCCTCGTCCTAGTGTTGCATTGTATAGCAAACGTGTACGTGGTCAAGAGTGGCGTTGACTGCGCCGAAGGACGCTGGTTTCATCGCGCATCGAAAGAGGGGGCAGGGCATGGCGTCGAAGAAGCCGAACACGAAGGACTCTTTCCAACCGACGGACAAGGTGAAGTGGTCCGGCATCTATGACGTGGTCCACGGAAAGGGGTGCAAGCATGGGGAGCATCAGGTCACCTGCGTGACTAACGAAGAGTTTCCACCGTGCGCAACGACGTGCGGTTCGGGAGTGCGCTTCAGGCTCTACGAGGCGGCGAAGCACCTCGGCGAGTACAAGCGGTTCAAGAAAAAGGCGTAGGCGAAAGGCATGGCGGACGCGATTGACTACCTCGTAGGTCTGCTCACTGCTGAGAAGGCGACGAAGTTTCGGGATGCGAAGCAGCGTCTCGATCGTGCGCAGGTCGAACAGAAGGCCGCGCTTGTCGCACTGGAAGGCGTCGTCGCCTCGGTGGAGACGATCGCGCGTGTCCGTCGTTGCACCCTTGCTGCGGAAGCAGCGCACAACGAGGTCGTGAACCTGCTTTTGGAGGCCTTAGGGAACGCTCCGTCGGCCACCCCGGAAAACGTTGACGCCGCGCAAAAGACCATCGGCGAAAGGCGAGCCAACGCACGAAGTACCTTCGTCGAAACCTGGAAGAAGATCGACGAAGTTGAGCAATCGATGCAGCGCCTCGAAAGCAAGGCGCTGAACCCGAAAGGGCCGAAGGGGAGTGACTAGGACGGTCATTGTGAGTCCGGCGCGCACTTGGCCTTCGTCGCCGACTCGAAGCCGATGCAGTCCGCCGTGATCTCGGTGCGCTCGACATTGCCAGTGGCGTCACGGATCTCGACAACGACGGTTCCGCAAGGCGTCACCAGGATTTGGCCGCCGAGGCACGCCGGTGCCCCCTGGCTCCCCTCGTCGTCATCGATTGGCGCCTCCCTCTCGACCGCGACCTGCTCCTCGGCCAGCCGTTCGAGCTCGGCCCGCGTCAGCATCGTCGGCACCGCCTCGGCCCCGGCCGTACGCCGTGCGCCGTGCGCGGGTCGAGGGCCGTGGTCATCAGTTCACCATGATCTGCGTCGCGGCCGTGCAGTCGTACGCCCCGCTGGTCGTGCTGGGGGCGATGGTCACGAGAATGGGCGCCCCGGTGATGTTGATCGCGCCGGCGAAGCTGCTCATGGATGACGACGCGTGCGAGGCGATCGTCGTCGGGCCGCCCGTCTCGGAGAGCGAGCCGGAGCTGTCGGAGGCGACGGTCCAGTCGTACGTCGCCGAGTAGTAGTCGCCGATGGCGCCTCCGGACGGCGCGCTGGTCGCCCGGCACACGAGCTGCGTCAGCCCGTGCGTCGTCGTGCTCGGCGGCGGTGCTCACGCTGGTGAGATCCCCATGTTCCCGGCGTACACGAGCACGACGGATGGGGGCACCGAGACTCCGGCTCCGACCTGACCCACTGACAGCATGAGGACGTCGCCGCTGACGAGCGTTGCGCCGCTCTGGAGCGGGATCTGAAGTTGCCCGTACTGAACCCAGTCGCCGCTCCCGCCTGAGCCGCTCGTTTTGGTGGTGAGCCCGGCGATCGTCACTGGCGTCCCGCCGTTGGTGCTCTTTTGGACGACGATCGTCGCGTAGTTCGTGTCGTTCGCGATGAGCGCCGCGCTCGGCACGATGACGACGGGAGACGAGTAGGAAGCCCCCGCGCCGCTCCCCGGCTGCAGGAGGTACTCGCACTGCTCGAACGTGGGGGGGCTGCCGAAGGGGTCGCCGTACATCGTGCCCGTGGCACCGAACACGATGCCCTCGAGTTCGACGCCCGCCGCGAGCACGGCGAGCTGGTACATCGCGATGATTCGAGTGCCGACGTCGTTACTGTTGGTCGTTGCCGTGGTCATGATTTCATCTCCTCAGTTCACCACGATCTGGGTCGCGGCCGTGCAGTCATACGCCCCGCTGGTCGTGCTGGGGGCGATGGTCACCATGCGATTCATGTTTCACTCTTCTTTCTTTCGTCGTCGTCGTTGGTCGTGTCGTCGTCCTCGTCGGGCTCAGACAAAAACCGGTTTTTGTCTGCCGCCGCCGCACCGGGGAAGGCCGCGCATCGGGGGCAAATCATGCCGTCGGGGCCGGGGCGCCACGCGGATCTCAGGTCGTCGCACGTGAGCACGTCCGTGCGCCCGCACACGCTGCAGCGAAGGCTGACGGCCATCAGCGCGGCTCCGCGTTGCGCCGGCCACGGAACACGATGCGCCCGCGCCGCAGGTCGTACGCGCTCATTTCGACCTGCACCTCGTCGCCGGGAAGGACCCTGATGTGGTGCTGCATCAGGCGCCCGGCCAACGTGCACAGGACCTCGCGGCGCAGTGCACCGGCCTGGACGTCGACGACGTAGCAACCGCGCCGGACCTCGCGCACTACACCCGTGAACTCGAGCGCGTCGCGCTCGGCCGCGGATCTCACTTGCCGACTTTCGCGAGCGCGCGAGCCGCGCGCGAACGAAGCTCCGACCGATCGAGCGGCCGCTTGCCGGCGCGGGCACGATCGGCAGCGATCGCTCGCCCCGCGTCGTCGAGCTGGCGATTGCGGGCGCGCGACTCCGCCTCGCGGATCTCCTTCTCGAGCGCCTTGATCCGCGCGTCGCTCGCCGCGATCCCGGCGCGTGCGTCCGCCTCCGCCTTCGCCGCGGCTTGCGCTTCGGCCTCGCCGTCGCGCTTCGCCTTCGCTGCCGCCTCGTCGGCGGCCCGCAACTCTTCCCAGCTCGCCGTGCGGGGCAAGTAGATCTCTCGGCCCTGCCCGCCGCCGCCCGCGAGCGCCTCGTAGCTGGCGTCGGCCGCGAGCCGGCGAGCCTCGTCCTTGAACCGCTGGTCGGGGTCGGGCTGCGGCGGCGTCCAGACGAGTCCCAGCCCCTTCACGGCCCCTGAAATCAGGGCGCGCGTCTCGTCGTCAGACATTGGTGTTCTCCGTGGTGCTGGTCTCGGTCGTCGTGGCTGCCGGCTTCGCGAGGGCCGGGGCGGCGCTCACGCCCGCGAGGAAGGTCTCGACCTCGCGGCGCTGGGCTGCGGCGGTCTGCGCCATCTGCACGCCGAGATCGCGCTGGCGAATCTCCTCGACGTCGGCGCCCCTCAACGTCCAGTCGTTGAGGTCCGGCGGGTCCGACAAGAAGACGCACGCCACGTTCTCGCGCTGCCCCTTGGCGCGCGCCGCCGCCACGAACCGGCGACACGCCAGGGCGGCCCCCGCGAGGCTCGGGCGGGGGCCGACGCGCTCGACGAACCCAGGGATCCGCAGCTGGTCGCCCAGCGTGACGGACTGGTCGTAGGCAGCCGTGGCCGAGGACGCGGCGCGCGCGATCCTCAGCACGACCGCGTCGATCTCCGCGTCGAGGCGCGCCAGCTCCCCCGCGAGCGTCTCGACCTCGCCCGGGTGCGCCTTCGCGACCACCGTGAGCTCCTCCAGCTTCTTGACCGCGTCCTCGCGGTCGACCGCCGCGAGCTCGACCAGCGCCGCCTCGTGCGCGTCGACGGCGCGCCGTTCGAGCGCGGCGCAGCGCTCTAGCTCGTCGTTCCGGTCTCGCTTGGACTCGAGCGCGGCGCGCCTACCGGTGTCGACGTACGCGCGCTCGCTCTCCAGGTAGGCCGTGCGCGCGTCGGTGAGATCCTTGCGCGCACCGTCCAGGGTCGCGCGGCACGCCGCGACCCTGGACTCGATCTCGGCGCGCGTCCTCGCCTTGCTGATCGGTTTCATCACGCACCCGCCCTTCGCGCGACGCGCGTGAACAAATCGTCGACGTCGACCGGCGGCGGCGTCGCCCCCTGAGCCGCGAGGACCGGGTGCATGTTGAGGTGCGGCGCCGCCTCGCCCTGCTGCAGCACGCGCACGAGTTGCGGCGCGAAGCCTCCGAGCACATCGAAATCGTGCGTGGGGTTCTTAAGGACGTCGCAGAAATGGACACCGATCCTGCGATCGGGGCACCCTGGCTCGACGCACGACACCTGATGCACGCCCCGCACGTGCTCTTCGGGAATCACGATCTCCGCGTTGGGGGGCACGACGCAGAGCGGCGGCGTCGTCGCGCGCACCGCGCGGGACACGCCGATGAGCAACTCCGGCCCGCCGTAGGTCGCGAACTCCGCGCCCGCGTATTTGTTCGCGCCGGCCGCGTTTTTTCCGCGGTAGACCGGCGCGGCGATCTGCATCTCGAACTTGACCGGGTTCGTCGTCGGATTTCGATACCTGAGGCCCGGCACGCGGAGCCGTCGTCCGTTCACGAGCTGGATTACGACGGACTCCAGGGCGAGCTGCGGTTGCGTTTCTTGTGTCGATTGCATGTCTACCGGTTCCTTTCCTTGCGCTGCGCGAGGATGCGCACCGCGATCGTGATCGATGAGCTCGCGTTCGCGCCCGCGGCCATGACCAGGCGCATGCGGTCGCTGAACGCCCCGTTGACGACCGCGCCAGCGGCGAGGGCGGGCGAGAGGTTCCTGCCGACCTGTGTAGGCGCCGACGTCGCCGTCGCGGTCGAGAGTGGCGCGGCGTACGACGATGCGGCGGCGCCGCTGGCGATCGTCGGGAAGTGGATCGCGTCGTACCAGTTCTGTCCCTCGTCGGGGCTGGTCTGCACGTAGACGTCGAGCGTGTCGCCCGTCGTGTTCGCCGGAGCGTCGAGGATGACGTCGACCGCCTCGTAGTCGCTGAGGGGACCGGCGACCCCCGCGGGGAAGTAGGAGCCCGCACCCGCGACAGGGTTGCTCGACGCGACCGTGGAGTGCGCAGCCGGGGTCTGCTCGCTGAATACGAAAAGTGCTCGACTCATGTTCGATCTTTCTTCTCTCATCGGCCATGCGGCCATCTCAAACTGCGGATCATCGGTGACTCTGCGAACGCGTCGGGCAGCACGCCGCCCGCGGCTGCGTCGTCGTCGGGGTCGCCGCGGCGCAGGCGCTCGGCGTGCGCCTCCCGATCGCGGACGTCGGCGCCCGACTCCTCGCGCTCCCTGCGGACGCGGGCCAGGCCCTCGTACACGCTCTCGGTCGCCGTCAACCGCATGTACTCGGCGACCGCGGCCTCGCCTCCGGTCATGCGGGCGAGGACGACGTCGGTCCGCCTGCTGCGCTCGGCGAGTTCCGCCCGCGCACGCTCGCCAGCGTTGGCGGTGCGCGCCACGTAGGCGGCGCCGACAAACGCGGACGCGAGGTCGCCGTGGCCATGGCCGCGCCTTCGCGGCGTGCTGATCGCCATCCCGCCGCCCGCCGTCGGCTTCACGATGATCGCCTTCAACTGCGCGATGAGGCGCGGGTGGCGCGGGATCCGAAGGCGCTTCTCCGCGAGCATCTCGCGACACGCGAGGTGCTGTTCGATCTTGCCGGGCTGCCCGTGCGGCAACTCGTAGACGCCGAGCCCACGCGCCCAGCAGAGCTCGCGGACCGACTCGATGTACGCCAGGTCCACGAACAGGTGCGCGCCGTGGTACTGCCGGATCGCCGTGCCGAATCGTCTCATCACGGTGCTCGGCACCAGCGGGGCGCCCGTGGTCGGCGCGACCTCGTCCGCGTAGGCCAGCATGACCCCGAGTGCGCCACGATTCTGCAGGATGACCAGCGCGCTCGAGTCCAACCGGAAGCCCAGGTCGGCGGTGCACACGCGCCCGCACGAGGGATCCGGCGCCGCGGGGAACGCGAGGTCGTCGTCGACCGCGGCGTCGATGAGAGCGGGGTCGAAGAACGCCGACGAGCCGGCCGTGATGAACTGCGCGCCGTACTCGCGCGAGGCGTTAAGCGGGTCGCGCTCGGTCTCGGACGCCACGATCGCCGCGGTGTCCTCGTCGCCGTCGCGCATGAGCAGCGTCGGGCAGTGCGCGACGATGGCGTTGACCGGGTGACCCCAGTTCTTTTCGAAGAGCTGGTAGAGCAGCCCGAGCTCGCTCCACGGCGTCGACTCGATGATGAGCTGCCCGCCCTTGACGATGCGGGGCAAGAGCGCGCGGTAGATCTCCTCGTCGTTGACGACGCTGTTGACGTCGCGGAAAAAAGCGCCCTCCGTCATCAGCGCGCCGACCAGCGTCCGGCCTCGTACGGCGGAGCCGCCCGCCGTCGCCGGCATGCACGCGACGGTGACGACCACGCCGTCGTCGCGCACGAGCTGGAACGAGTCGGCCGTCACGTTCTGCACGCGCTCGGCGATCTCCGCGCACGTCGTGCACGCGCCGAGAGCGAACGCGAGCGCCTGCCGCGCGAGGCGCGTGTCGGGGCCGACGATGAGCGCCCACGCGCCCTCGCCTCCCGCCAGCGGCGGCAACGCGAGAGTCAGGGCCAGGTGCACCAGGCGCGTCGCGCTGAACCTCGTACCGCCGACGCGGGCGCCCTTGACGATGACGGCCACCCGGCGGGCCACCGGGGGCACCTCGCCGAGCGCGCCGAACATGGTGGCCACGAGCGGGTCGTCCGGCAGGACGGCGTCGAACAGGACCGCGAACGCGACGCGCTGCGCCGCCGTGAAGACGACCCGAAGGAGCTTCTCGCAGAAGGTCGTGAACCTCACGTCCCGCCCTCCGTCGTCGGCGCGCTCCACGGCCCCTGCCGGCGGCGCTGCCTGCCCCGAGGACGCTGGCCGAGGGCGTGCGTCGTCACGCTGAGGCGCTCGCAGCGCGTGCGGTGGTAGCTGGCGCGGGCGGCCAGCTTGGCGCCGTCCTCGGTGAGCAGCCCCGCCTTTGCCGCCTGGTGGTCCAGGTACGCCGCGATCGCGAACTCGCGCGCCAGCCCAGCCGCGTTGACGCGGACGAGCGGCCCGCTGACCGGCAGGTCGGCCAGCACGGCGCGGTAGACGACGGCCGCCTCGTCGGCGATGCGTCGCATGTCGGCGTCGCCCACCTGCTCGACGCCGAGCGCCGCCGCCGCCCCGCCCACGGCCTTGCGGATCGCGGCCTTCCACCCGCGGCCGAGGGCGATCTGGTTTCCGCTCGCAGCAGTGCCGTCCGCGCGTCGGCCCTGCAGCCGTTCGGCGGCGGTTCGCGGCTCGCTCGGCGCGATGTCGGTGCGGCGCGGCGTGGGCGGCCGCACCTTGCCGTGGCTCATCTCCGGCGAGAGGATCGCGGGCAGCGCGTCGTCGTCGGTTCGGGCCATCAGTTGCGCGCCTCCCTCTCGCGCTCGTCGGCCTCGAGCAGCGCGAGCAGGATGCGGCGTGCCCTGGCCCCGGCGGCACTGCGCGCGTGAGGGCATAGGTCTCGCGCAGCGCGGATCTCGCGCACGATGTCGCTCGGGTCGACGTGGGCGCGGATGGCGAGCTCGCGGAGGACCCACTCGGAGACGACCGGCTCGTCGCTCATCGGTCGAACTCGACCTCGCGCGGCGCGGCCGGCGCGCTGGCCAGCGCCCACGCGGCGCTCAGCGTCACGATCCACGCGTGCGAGAGCACCCTCGCGTCGAGCGAGATCGGGAGCGACGGAGTGGTGCGGTGGCCGTCGGACGCGCAGAGCGAATAGAACCGCGTGCCGCCACGCGCGTGCTCGCCGACGATCCCACACCAGCCACGCGGGAGCACGGTGGGCGCCGGGAACGGCTCGACGTGGTCGCTATCGGTCATGAGACTGGCTCCCATCGATCGCCCCTCCTAGGGCAACGTCGGCGGAGGAATCGAGCTCCCGGAGGCGCGCCCGCGCCCTCGTGAGGGCGACCAGGAGCGCGTCGAACTCCTCGGCCGACCGGATGTAGCAATCCTCGTGACGGCGGTAGCCCGCGGCCGGAGATGGCCCGAGCACCGATAGGCGGAGGGCCGGCGGGTGCAGGGTCGTGCGGGCGACCTCGACGCGTAGAGTCCTCCGGCCGAGGGCGAGCTCCGCCATCGTCTCGCACGTCTCCTCCAGGACGGCCTCCACGGCGCGAAATCGGTGAAAAACTCGATCGGTGGGCATGGGATCTCTTTCGAGGGGGGGAACAAAAACCGGTTTTTGTTCGGACCTGGGTGATGCGGGGAAACGCGAATGATTCCGCGAAAACGAGTCGCGGTGACTCGTCCTGGGTGACTCGCAGCGGAGTAAACCGCAGTCGATCCGCGGCGATTGATCCGTTGTGATTCGGCGTGACGTGCCGATGCTCTCCGCGCGCTCATCGCGGCCTCCGTCGAGGCTCGGCGAAGATGTCCTCGATCCTTCGAGCGTCGTCGATCAGCCCGAGACCCACGCAGGTCGCATGCAGGCCGATGCGCACGGCCTCAATGCGCCGCTCGGGCGCGTCGAAGTCGAGGTTCACCCCGTCGGGCACCGTCGTGAACCTAACCGCAGCGATGTGCCTCGCGACGAGATGGGAGATCCATCGCTGCACGGCGGGCGACGGCATGCGTCGCAGCCGCAGCGACTTGGAGACGCGACGACCGGGGAGGGCGCTCATGGCGACGTCCTTCCGGGAATGTCGAGGGACAGGCGTGAGAGGGGGGCCCCGGTGGTCCCTTGGGCGGAAGACGTTCCCGCGGCGGGCGCAGGTGGACGTTCCTTTGAACGGGGACGTTCCGACGTTCCGACGTTCCCCATAGGAATGGGGGGAACGTCAGTTTGGAACGCCTTGCGATTGACGTTCTGGAACGTCTTAGAACGTGTCGGAACGTCGGAACGTAGCTCAGGCATTGCTACCCCCGAGTGCGTCTGCGACACCGAGCTTGCCTGCGACCTCGACCACGAGCGCCGAAGCCCGGAGATCGCGCAGCACCTGCTGTTTCACTTGGCGGTTGCCCCGGACGGCGGCCAGCACCTCCTCGTACCCCAGCGTCTTGCCGCGCAGGGCTTCCAACATGGCGCCCCGAAGGCCATCAGTCGGCGATGGTTTCGTCGGCTGGACCGCGGAGACTACTCGCAGCGGTACCCTGCGCGCAGCCCAGTCCTCGACGTCAGCTGACAGGGTCCCCTCGACGACAGGGCCGTCCTCGATGGCGACGTAGATGTCGGCGCCGGCCCGCCCCATCGACGGCTTCGTGTGCGTGAGGCGCAACACGCCGTTGTGCGAGGAGACGGAGACGACGTTGCCCGCGGCGTCGATGATGCCCGAATGGCCGCGGACCTTCTGCAGCTGGGGGCGATCGTGCTCTCCCTGCTTGCCCTCGTGCACCAGCACGACGATCACTGTCCCCGTGCGGTCGCTGACGCGCGCGAGCCGATCGAGGTAGCGACGCACGCCGCTGTCATTCTCACCTTTACCGTTCGTCGCGGTCGCCGCGGCCAGTGAGTCGACGATCATCAGTGCGACGCCGTCGCAGAGGCGCGCCATCTCGTGCTCGGCACCGTCGTCGGAGAGGTACGTGCGCGGGTAGCACGAGACGCGGAGGCGCTCTGCGAGCCCGGCCAGGTCGACGCCGAGGCCTCGCGTGAGGCGCTGGTAGCGCTCCATCGTCGGCTCGCGCCCCATCTCGTAGTCCAAATGGTGTACGGCCCCGTGCAGGCTCACCTCGACACCGCCCCAACACGTCGGGCGACCAGCCGCCACGGCGATCGTCAGATCCTCCGCAAGCACGGTCTTGCCGATCCCGCCGAACCCGGCGAGGAGGTTCGGCCGTCCGGCCCGAAAGCCGAAGTGCTTCAGCAAATAGCGATGCGGCGGGAGCGGCTTCGCCAGGTCCACCGCCGACATGAACTCGAACGCGTCGGCCCCTGCACCGTCGAACGCTGTGGCGACGTGCTGCGCGATCCCGCGCAGCCGCTCGGGCGGCTGGGTCGGGTCCCTCAGCGCCTCGAGCAGCGACATGATGGGGCCTTTGATGGCGAGCGCGCGCTGGTGGTCCCATTTGAGGGTGCGCACCGCTTCCTCGAGATTGCCCCGCGCAGGTACATCGGGGCTCGCCTGCAGCAGTTTCGCTGCATAGCCAGCGGGGACTCCGGGGTGCCGCTCTAGCAGCACGTGGTCGTAGTCGAGCTCACGTCGCTCGATCTCGAGGATCGCGGCCCAGATGTGTCGATGCGTCTCGACGAGGAAATGATCGGGTCGCACCTCTTTGCAGAGATGCGCACGGTGGTCGGGGTCGAGCATCGCCGCCGCAATCAGCGCCATCTCGTTGGCGGCGTCGCCCGCGTGGAGCTGGATGGGGTCCCTCGTCACGGCCGCACTCACCGCGTCCTCCGAAGGCCCGCTGATTCTGCGACGTCTTCGATCGCGACCTCGGGCTCGCTCGACCTACGGGAGGCCTTCGTCGGTCGACGCCCGCGAGCCCCGAGCCACGCGCGGCAGGTCGCCAGGTCGTAGCGGCGTCCGTCGCCGACGTGCGCGGCGATCGGCAAACCCTCGCGGGTCAGACGGTCCACGGTGCTGCACGAAACGGACAGCGCCTCGGCGAGCTCGCGCTTGGTGAGCAGGGCGCCGTCCGGCTTTTCCGTGGGCAGCTCCGGCGCAGCGGTCAGGCCGCGCAGCGCCTCGACGACGTCCGGCCGCCGTAGTGCGATCACGAGAGCGTCGGCGAGCACGCCAGCGACCGCCTCGGCCAGCGGGGCGCGCTCAGTCATTGGCCCCCCTCGTATCGGGCAATAGGCCCGCCGCGGAGAGCGCGGCGCGCGCCCTCGCCCCGGCGTCGCCGCGGGCGTGCGGTCCCCGGCCTAGCGCGGCGAAGAACTCGCGCTCGACGGTGCGCGGGTCGACGGCGGCGGCGACGGCGATCTTGCGTAGGACGGCGGCGGGGAGTCGTGTATCGGCCACGACCGCATCGTGCCCACGCAGCCCTCCGCCTGCCGTAACGCCAGGATGTTACGTTTGGCGCAGGCGCCTTCGCGCCATGCGGATCGCGGCTGTCGACTCCACCCCGATCCCCAGCTTCCCGAGCAGTGCGAGTAGGGTCGGCTCCGAGTCCTTCCCCCGCCGGCTCGCCGCGGCGATCGCAGCCGCGAGCTCGACGCGCGCGAAGTGGAGCTTCTCGTAGAGGTGCCCCGCTCCCTTGAGGCTCTCCGTCATGCGCTCCGCGATCGCGTCGGCCGACCAGTACCCGGGCGCCATCTCCGCGAGCGACGAGACGACCTTGGTGCCGCGCTGGCCGGCCGCGAAGACGCGACGCCACATCTTCACCTGGTCGACCAGGAACACGCGGTTCAGCGCGTCGTCGTCGACGTCCCGCGGGAGCCGCGCGGCGACGCGCGCCACCATGCGCCGCAGGTGCTTGTTCTCGGGGTTGCTCTCCGCGGCGTCGAGGATCTGTCGGAGCCCCGCGATCTGCCCCTTCAGGGTCCCGCTCATCGTCGTCATCGTACCGCCCCCTCCGCTTGGTAACCCCCGGCCGAACGGGTCAGCCAGGTCCGGGCCATCGCGCGAAAGCCGCGCTCGGCCAGCGTCGGCCGTCGGCCCCTGTTGCCGAATGCCGCCGACGAGTCACCAGCCAGTGACTGAGCACGGCGAGTCACCGCGGAGCCATTGAGGAATTCGTCGGACGCCTGCTCCACCGTGATTGGCGATCCGCTTGACACTGCGCCAAGTTGCTGACTTGCCTGGCTTTTTCCCAAGCCGAAGGTCGCGGGTTCGAGACCCGTGTCCCGCTCCTCTGCTCGTTGGACACGCCAACTCGCCTGGACACGGGGCTCTGTCTTTCCTGTACTCCGTCCAGCACGGCTGGACTCCGTACAGGAAAGAGCGAGACCCGTGTCCCGCTCCTCTGCTCGTTGGACACGCCAACTCGCCTGGACACGGGGCTCTGTCTTTCCTGTACTCCGTCCAGCACGGCTAGACTCCGTACAGGAAAGAGCGAGACCCGTGTCCCGCTCCTCTGCTCGTTGGCTTGGCCAACTCGCCCGCGAAGCTCTCTCTGTGCTGACCGGGGCTTGGCACGACACGATTGACGCTCGCGACTGC
>Ga0302326_10024717_pt1 | contig 12196 bp, 12 predicted proteins | sample Palsa_T0_3_FD_202264 | JGI IMG/M metagenome (GOLD analysis project Ga0302326, IMG submission 202264) | Peat permafrost microbial communities from Stordalen Mire near Abisko, Sweden - Palsa_T0_3 | ecosystem: Environmental > Terrestrial > Soil > Palsa > Peat permafrost | place: Sweden: Abisko...
CTCGCCGACGCGAGACCCATGCAGCGTTTCAGTTCTTTCATTTGAAGGAAGCGATCTTCCGGCAATGGCAGGAGCGCCTGATCACGATTCCCGCGCCGTCGTTCCAAGAAACGGCACGCGGCGCGGCCCTCGCCGCCATCTTCGCCGAAATTGGATTATCCGCCATCACCACAGACGCCGTCGGCAATGTTCTCGGCACGCTGCCGGGGACAAATCACGAACGCTGCGTCCTCATCTGCGCGCATCTCGACACCGTCTTCCCGGCCGACGTGGTGTTGAACGTTCAGCGTGACGGCGACCGTATCTCCGTCCCCGGCGCATCCGACAACGGCGCAGGATTAGCCGCGATGCTCGCCATTGCAGCCGCTGCAAAAACGCACTCCGTGCAGCCCGCGTGCGACATCGTCTTCGCTGGCACCGTCGGCGAAGAAGGTGACGGCAACCTCCGAGGTATGCGCGCCATCTTCTCTTCGAAACTCGCGCAAAGCATCGGCGCGGTTCTCGCGCTCGACGGCGCGGGCGCCACTTCCGCTGTCGCCGAAGCGCTCGGCAGCCGTCGCTACGAAGTCGAAATCCAAGGCCCGGGCGGCCATTCCTGGAGCGACGCCGATCGCCCGAACCCGATCGTCGCGCTGTCCGCCGCCATCGCCGCGTTTCAAACCGAGCCGCTGCCGGAATCGCCCGCGACCAGCGTCAACTTCGCCACCATCCAAGGCGGGACGTCGGTCAATTCCATTCCGCAATCGGTCCTTGCTCGGGTTGACGTCCGTTCCCTAGCGCAGGAGGAAATCGTCCGCCAGGAAGTTCGCCTGCATCGCGCGGTCGAGGACGCCGTCCTCGCCGCGCGCCAATCGGGACGCCATCGCCTGCGGCACAACATTCGCCTCACCGGCCAGCGCCCGCCGGGAAAATTGCCCGAGCGCTCGTTTCTCGCCGAGACAGTCCGCGCGGTCGATCGCCATCTGCAACTCCGCACGCGCTGGCGCACCGCATCGACTGATGCCAACATTCCGCTGTCACTCGGCGTCCCCGCCATCAGCGTCGGTGGTGGTGGAACAGGCGGCGGCGCCCACACGCTCGAAGAGTGGTATGACCCGACCGGACGCGATCTGGCGCTGCGCCGCATTCTACTGCTCGCGTTAGTCGCAGCGGAGCATCTCGCCTTCGAGGCCGCCGCTTGAAATTAGGACCGAAGGCACGCGCGTATCTCCTGCTCTCGGTGATCGTCGTTATCTGGGGATCGACATTCGTTGTCGTCAAAACCGCGCTGGCAGACGTTTCGCCGACGCTGTTCAACCTGCTGCGCATGGCGCTCGCGCTCCTCACGCTCATCATCATTTACCGTCCGAAGCTCGGCACGCTGACACGCTGGCAGTGGATGGGCGGCGCAACAGTCGGCCTAAGCCTCACCATCGGCTACCAATTTCAGACTGCGGGTTTGCGTTTAACAACGGCATCGAAGTCTGGCTTCATCACCGGTAGCGTTGTCGTGCTGGTGCCGTTGCTCTCCGCCATCCCGTGGCTGCGAACATCGCCGAGCGCCAAGCCTGATCTGCGCGCGGTCCTCGGCGCGGTCGTCGCTTTCATCGGGCTGGCGCTGCTGACCATTCCATCCGGAGCTGCGGGTGATCTGCTGCGCGACATCAATCCCGGCGACTGGCTGACCCTGGCATGCGCGGTCGGCTTTGCTCTCCACCTGCTGGCAATGGCAAAAACGTCCCTCCGCATCCCCTACCAAATGCTGGCCACGCTGCAGACGGGATTCGCAACGCTATTCCTGTTACTTTGCCTGCCCGCGTTCGAGCGCCCTTTTCTGCATCCCACACCGCGACTGGCGCTGGCGCTCGTCATCACGGCAGTTTTTGCGACCGCTCTCGCCTTTGCCGTCCAATCCTGGGCGCAGAGTATCCTCCCTGCTACAAACACCGCCCTCCTTTTAACAATGGAGCCCGTCTTTGCTTGGCTCACCTCGTTCCTCGTCCTCGGAGAACGCCTCGGTGGCCGCGGTATCTTCGGCGCATGCCTCGTGCTGGCCGGCATTCTGTTCACTGAACTACGCGTCCGCCCCGAAATCCCTCCTGCCGGCGCTGCCTGATCCCGAAAAAACATTTTTCCCGTTGCTGCGTCTAACACTTTGGATAGAAGTGCATCGGCAGCCGAGAGTCGGCAGGGTCTATATACTGAAAGGTTGCGGCCCCTGCGCTCCTGCGCTGTGGACACGCTATTGAAAAGAGGACTACCACCGATGAACTCCTGGTTTGGACGGTCACAACGCGGCCGTTTGCTTTCGACTTTCACTATCTTGGCTACGCTCACTGCGGGCATTCTTATCGGATCCGTTATCGCGCACGGTGTGAAGGGCAAGGAGCAGCAGTCATCCAGCTCCGACGCCACCCCACTCAAGGTGCCGAACCCGGTCGTGCTCTCCAACACTTTTTCCACCATCGCCAAGGATGTTGAACCGGCGGTCGTGAACATCAACACCGAATCTCTCCCCAAGGAAAATCCGCATTCGCGCCGCGGCGGCCGTCAGGCGCAGCCGCAGAATCCGGACGACCAGGACCCCGACCAGGACGACAACGGTCAAGGCGGCGGCGGTCAGGGCCAGGGCGACATGCAGGATTTCTTCAACCGCTTCTTCGGCGGGCAGGCTCCCGAAGGCGCTGACCAGCAGCCGCGCGAGTCGCTTGGTTCCGGCTTCATCGTCGATTCCAAGGGCTACATCCTGACCAACAATCACGTCGTCGACAAAGCTGACCGCATCACCGTCAAGCTTGCCGGCGACCCGGAAGGCGATGCTGGCCGTCCGGCGCGCGTCGTTGGCGTCGACAAATCCACCGACATCGCAGTGCTCAAAATTGACGTCGATCATCCGCTGCCTACAGTCAAGCTCGGCAACTCTGAGTCGATGCAGGTCGGCGACTGGGTCCTCGCCATCGGCAGCCCCTTCGGCCTACAGCAGACTGTCACCGCCGGCATCGTGTCGTCCAAGAATCGCGACATCGGCTCCGGGCCGGCCAGCCAGTTCCAGCGCTTTATCCAGACGGACGCGGCGATCAATCCCGGCAACTCCGGCGGTCCGCTCGTCAACATGAACGGTGAAGTCATCGGCATCAACACTGCCATCTACACGCAGTCCATGGGCTACCAAGGCGTCGGTTTCGCCATGCCGTCCAACACTGTGGCGGACGTTTACAACCAGCTCATCGGCCCCAGCCACAAGGTGACACGTGGTTGGATCGGCATTGCTTTCCAGCCCACCATCTCCAGCGCCACGGCCCGCGTCTACGGCTTTAAGAACGGCGTCCTGGTGTCGAGTGTCGACGCTGGTGGTCCGGCTGACAAGGCTGGCCTCCGCGCTCGCGACGTCATCGTCACGGTTGACGGTCGTTCCATCAAGGACGGCGACGATCTAGTCGGCGACATCTCCGCACGCCGTCCCGGCGCCAGCGTCAAGATCGGCTATCTCCGCGCAGGCAAGCAGGAGACCACCGTTCTAGTCGTCGGAGATCGTGAAAAGGGGCTGGCAGCGCGCACCGCTGCGGGACCCGACAACAGCAATCCTGGCCCTGATCAGGACGAAAACAGCACGGCCGCAAAGATTGGCGTCACTGTCCGCAACGTTCCACCGGCAGTTGCGAACAAGATGGGCGTCAAGGGCGGCGTGCAGATCGTCAGCGTCAAGCCCGGAAGCTTTGCGGAAGAAATCAACCTGGCGCCCGGCTTCGTCATCACGGAAATTAATCACAAGCCCGTGACCAACGAAGCGGACTTCAAGGCCATCGTCAACGGACTCAAGTCTGGTGATGACGTGGCCTTCGTCGTCCAGAGCCCGCAGGACCGCACCAACGGCAGTAACTTCGTCGGCGGTACCCTGCCGTAAACTGACCCAAAAGAGGCAACGGCATGCACGCCATGTCGTTGCCTTTTTCTTGCAACTGCGTTTCACCGGTCTGTAACCTTGACTCAAATACCCAGAATCAAATACCTGCATTCCCCCGAGGGTTCTATTCCTATGACTTGCTGGCGCAATCTGCTCACCGTCACCTTGCTGCTCGCATGCAGTTCCGCGTCGACGTTCGCAGTCACCTCCTCAAGCCACAAAAAGAAGCATGCCTCCCACACCGTCCACGGCCAGCAGGTCATCGACGCCGACCGCGCGAAACAGATCCAGACCGCGCTGATTCGGGAGCACTACCTGGACGGCGAGCCGACCGGCGTCTGGGACGAACGCAGCAAGGAAGCCATGCTGAAATATCAGGCCGATAATGGCTGGCAGACGAAGGTCACGCCGGACTCCCGCGCCATTATCAAGCTGGGTCTCGGACCCACCGAGGCCAGCGGCGAGACAACTCCCGTCGCCTCCGGAAATACTTCGCATCCGTCGACAGCAGCTGCCACGACGTCGACTCCAACTACGAAACCGCCGACCCATACCCTGGGCTCCGCGATCAGTGCGCAAAGCAGCCAGAATCTGGTCGGACCGCAGTAGCCGATCCTCAACTTTGCAGCAGCTGTCGCTCGGTCGCTATCAAATCCACGAAGGTCTCGCGCTTGCGAATCAATTTCGCGCGCTTGCCTTCCACCAGTACCTCAGCTGGTCGCGGACGCGCGTTGTAATTTGAGCTCTGCGTCATCCCATAAGCGCCCGTGTCCAGAATCGCCAACAGGTCACCGACTTCGACCGGCTGCAGCATTCGGTCGCGCGCAAAAAAATCTCCCGTCTCGCAGACCGGACCGACGATGTCGACCTTTGCCTTGCGTCCTTTGCGCGGAGCCACCGGTTCCACCGCGTGATACGCGCTGTAGAGTGCAGGCCGGATGAGGTCGTTCATGCCTGCATCGGTGATCACAAATGTTTTGCTCCCATTCTTCTTGACGTAGAGCACGCGGCACAGCAAACACCCGGCATTCGCGACCAGGAATCGCCCGGGCTCCAGCAGCCAATGGACATCGTGCGCAGTCCAGCTCGCCTTCAGAGTCGAGGCGTACTCGGCTGCTTTCTTCCCTGCGTCGAACGCCTTGTCTTCGTGGTACTCCACGCCAAAACCGCCGCCCGCGTCGACGAAGCGAATCGCCGTTCCGTCGCCGGCCAACTGCTTGACCAACTTCGCCACTCGGCCAACCGCTGCACCAAACGGCTCCGCGCTGCGGATCTGCGAGCCAATGTGAACGCTGACGCCGCACGGGTCCAGATATTTACTCCGCTTCGCGCGGCGATACAGTTCGCGCGCCTGCCCGATGGCGACGCCGAACTTGTGCTCCCGCAAACCAGTCGAAATATACGGATGCGTCTCCGCAAACACATCGGGGTTCACGCGCAGCGCCATGCGCGCCCGCTTGCCCAGCGCCTTCGCGCGCGCAGCCAGCAGGTCCAGCTCCTGCTCACTCTCAACGTTGAACAGAAGAATCCCAGCCCGCAGCGCCAGATCAATTTCCGACGCCGTCTTGCCAACTCCAGAAAAAACAATGCGGCTCGCAGCCTCGGGCGCGGCGGCGCGGACCCGCTCCAGCTCGCCGCCGGAGACGATATCAAATCCGGCGCCCAGCCTCGCCAGTTTGCGCAAAATTGTCAGGTTGGAGTTCGCCTTCACCGCATAGCAAAGCGTGTGACCCGCGCCGGAATCGCTGAACGAGTTGGAAATCGCGCCGGACAGCGCGCCGAAGCGCGCCGCGATCGCGCTCCACGAATAGACATACAGTGGCGAGCCAAATTTAGCCGCCAGCTCTGCGAGCGGCACTCCGTCGCAGGCCAGTCCTTGCGCGGTGGGAGAAAACGGACGGCCTGCGTGGGGATTTAGCAATTGCGCGACAGCACCTTACCTTGCATTATCCACGGACCCGGCTGCGGACGCCGGCGCGGGAAGATACAGCGGCTCATCCGGCATCACGATCCAAAGCACGCCGTAAGCGAGGCACCCAACCGAGCAGGTCGATGCTGCGATCACCAGCGCCGCGACTCGCACGATGCCGACGTCCCAGCCATAACGCTGCGCCAGGCCCGCGCAAACTCCGGCAATCTTGCGGCCGGCACGCGGACGCATCATCCCGGGCAATATTGCCTGCGTGTCCACCTGGTTCGCCCGTCCACAATAGGGACAAAACTTTGCTCCGAACGGTTCTTCCTTGCCGCAACTGCTGCAGTACATAATTCCTCCAGAGAATCCTACCGCTTTCTACGCATCCGGCTCACCAACGGTTCCACTGCTCTACTTCACCCCTTGGGTCTGCAATTCGTGAATCGCTTCATTCGCCCGGCGCTTCAGGTCCGCTCCTGTCAGCGGCTGGGCAACCACTTCGCGGAAGGCCGCCATCGCCCCAGTCTTGTCATTCTGCCCGCGTAGCGTCTCGGCCAGGCCAAACCACGCCAGCTCCGGATGCACCGAATAGTAATAGCCTGGCTTGGCGGCCTGGTTCAGCACGCCGCGATATTCCTGGATCGCCTCCGGCCCATGCCCCGCATCCTTCAGCAGGTTGGCAACCTCCAGCGCGAATAGATAATCGCGCGGATACTCCGCCTTTAGCGAACGCGCCACCGTAATCGCCTCCTGGTAGCGTGCCTCATGCCGCAGAAAAATCGTCAACGCCGTCCGTGACTCGACCGACGTAATCACTCCATGCGCCGCGCACTCCTCGAGCATCGCGAGTCCTTTTGTTTTATCGCCGTGGATGCCAACAATCCCCGCCATTAGCTTCAGTGCCCCCGGCAGCGTGCCGACGACAAACAAGTGGATCCCCACTACCATCTTGGCGTCGATATACTTCGGGTCAATCTCGAGCACGCGCTCGTCATCGTTGCGCGCCGCTAACGCCAGGTGGAGCCCGGTAATGAACGCGCGCTCCACCAGCCCGATGTAGGTCGCCTTCAGACTCTTCGCCATCCCGCGTGAAAACAGCGCGTCAACATCGTTGCCATTCGCCTTGACGCGCTGGTCTGCGAGCGCGATCGCCTGCGAAGACAGGTCATCCACCTGCTTTTTGACCGCCGGGTCTTCTTCGGTCACATGCTTTCCCGTCAAAAATCCCTCGTGCGCATACAACGTCGTGTCCAGCAGATCTTCGCGATAGAGCTCGCGAAAGATGACCACACTGAGCACGTAGTCCACGGCCAGCGGGTCAGAGGGATGTGCCTGCAGCACCCGCTGAAAAATCTGCATGCTGCCGTCGTAATCCAGGTTGTAGAAATGCTGAAAGCCTTCCTGAACCAGGGGGTCGCGATTCAGTGCTGCGGTGTGCACATCCGCCGATTGCGCCAGCGCGGCCATCGGCAGGACACACAGAAAAATGAGGTACAGGCCCAGGCGGCGGCCGAAGGTCTCCATCCCTTCCAGACTAACCGCTACTAAAGATTTTTTCCCGCGCTCCCCGGCATGCATATTTCTCTCGGCGAATTCACCCGCCCGGCTTACACTCTGGCGTGTGCTTCGAAAGCAGGGTTAACGTTTCCTGCCGGAATCTCGAGACCTGACCATGACCCGCCCGGAACTGCTTCGACTGATGATTCAACAGGCCGCTCGCAACGGCTTCGACTTGGAGACCTGGCACCACCGTGCCGTCGGCGGTATCTGGACGTCGGAACAAGCCGCCATGGAAAACCTGGCCAAAGGGCGGCATTACCTGACCCTGCTCTTTTCTCACGACTTCGCCAGCACCTTCTGGAAGCACGGCAGCCAGATCGCCTTTGTCGTCCCCTCGGCCTCCTACACTCGCCTCGACAAGGACGGAAAAATCGTCCACATCCAGCGCAAGCCTTATACCCGTCGCCGGCTCAAGCCTGATGCCTGGAAATATCACCTCCGCGAGATGGCAGTCGCCGAGGAGCCACTCCGTTACATCCGCCGCTTCATCGTTCCCGCCGCGGATGCCGAGAACGTCGCCCGCAGCGCCGCCAAAACCCACGTCAAAGGGAGCCTCGCCAAAAATGCTCCATCGGTCCGGGCCCACGGCCGATTCCCGGCGCATTTCGCATAGCTCCTTCCAGATACCGCTTCGCCTCAATGACGGTGACCTCTGGATTTTCAGCCGGGAATTTCGCGATCCGGGCCGCGATGGCACTCGACAGCGTGCAGCCTGTGCCGTGCGTGGCGAGGCTTTCCACCCGGTTTCCGGCAATCCACCGTCCTGAGCTCTCGCCGGGCAAAATCAGATAGTCATCGGGCTTTTCGAGGTGGCCACCGGTGACTAATAAATTTATTTTTGACCCTGTCAATTCCACTAATTGGGCACATTTTTCGACCTCGTCGGAGGTCGTCACCGTCCCCCTGGTCAGTAGGCCCAGCTCGACGAGATTGGGCGTCACCCAGTCGGCCAGAGTGAGCAATTCAGCTCGGAGGAACTCTCGCCCGTCCTCATCAAGCAACGATGCGCCCGAGGATGACACCATGACCGGGTCCAGCACCACCGGAACTGTCGCATTCCGGCGCAGAAACTCAGTCACGACCTGGGCAACTTTGAAGTTTGCAATCGCTCCTATCTTGATGACAGAAAAGGCGTTATCTTGGGCCAGGCAGGCTAGGGTTTCTGCCACCCAGCCAGCATCGGACGCCTTCACCTTCTGTACTCCAGCCGTCGATTGAATCGTCAACAGAGTCAGGCAAGCTTCCCCGTAGATTCCGTGGGCGGCGAAAGTTTTCAAGTCCGCCAGCACCCCGGCACCTCCCGACGGGTCAAATCCGGCGATCGACAGCCCCACCAGGGGGCAATTTTCAAGGTAGCTTTCGGCTAGCACAAACGGCCCTCGGTTGGCAATTGTGGGGAGGAATTCGACCCCGTCCGAGGTTTGACCCGGCCGGACCCGATTCCTAGACTTATTAGAGCAAACTTATGCAGAAACTTCTCAAAGCACTATCCAAACCGTTCAGCTTGCCTGTGGTCGCTGCGGGCGTTTTGCTCCCGTGTTTATTGGGGAATGGAAGCGCGCAGACGGCCGTGTCACCCACCTCTACCTTGGATTCTAAGGCCACTCCCGATTCGAAGGAGACCAGGGAAACCAAGCGCCATTGGTATCAGATTGGTCGCGCGTCCTGGTACGGCGGCAAGTTTCAAGGTCGTGCCACCGCCAGCGGCGAAACCTTTGATATGAATAGCTTTACAGCAGCCCACCGGACCCTGCCTCTAGGCTCATGGGTCAAGGTGACCAACCTGCGTAACAAGAAGTCGGTCGTCGTTCGCATTAATGACCGTGGCCCAGTCCCTGAAGACCGCTGCCTCGACTTGTCGAGGGCAGCAGCCCAGGTTCTGGGAATGAATGGTGTTGTCTCGGTCCGTCTGGAACTGCTCAAGAATGTGGGCGGTGCCATGCTTGCCGGTTTGCAGACGCCAGTCATGCCGTTGCCAGCGCGCTAAACCCACCTCCCCCGGTGCGCTCCATCCCTAGATCCACTCGATTTCTCCGCGATACACTAGCGGTGAATGCCCAGTGCTGTGCCTGAAGATCGCCTCATCGTCGCGCTGGATTCCCCGAGCGCGGCCGACGCCATGCGGCTGGCCGGTCAACTGGCCGGCACCTGCCGCTGGGTCAAGGTGGGGCTCGAGCTCTATATCTCGGCTGGCCAGGTTGTCGTGGACAGCCTGCTGGAGGCCGGCTTCCAGGTCTTTCTCGACCTGAAGCTGCATGACATCCCGAACACGGTGGCCGGCGCCGTCCGTTCGGCAGTGGCCAGCGGTGCCAGCATGCTCACTGTCCACACCCTTGGCGGCCCGGCGATGCTTGCCGCAGCCCAGAAGGCCGCAAATGAAACTCCCGACGCACCCCTGCTACTCGGCGTGACCGTGCTGACCAGCATGGATGCCTCGCAATTAAGCGCGGTCGGCATCAGCGGAACGCCATCGGAGGCCGTTGCCCGCCTCGCGACAGTCGGACAAAGCGCAGGCCTTAAAGGATTCGTCTGCTCGCCGGAAGAAGTCGCCAGCCTGCGTCAGAAACTCGGCCCGAAAATCACGCTCGTTACGCCGGGCATCCGTCCGGCTGGATCCGCGGCAGGCGATCAGCGCCGGATCGCAACTCCAGGGGACGCGCTGAGAGCCGGCGCCGACTACCTCGTCGTCGGCCGTCCGATCACGCAAGCCGCCGACCCTCGCGCTGCCGCCGCCGCTATCCTCGCCGAAATGGCCAACCCGCGAACTTAGACCCAGACGCAAAAAATGCCCGGCGAATGTGCCGGGCACTCATGACTCGTTGCGGGTCCGTTTACAGCTTCTCGTAGAAGTCGCAAGCTGAGCAGGAGATGTACACCCCGCCCGGCACGCCGCGCTCGCGGTCCTTTACACGTTTCACGATCCGCGTCGGTTTGCTGCACTTCGGACAATCCGTGCTCTTGGTCGTGTCCATTACTTTTTTGCGATCAGCCGTCTTGGCAATCTTAGCCATGGTTCTTTCCTTTGCTCCTCAAGGGGGGACACGCACTCGCGGCGCGTCGATATTCAGAATTCAGAAATGAAACTCCGTGTCAGTTTCAATTTTACACGACTACCGCAGACGCCCTCACCTAGTTCTGTCCACCCGCCATCAGCTGGGTAGACGGCGGATTCTGCGGCGGTGGCGGCGGATATTGCACCTTCCCCGGCTGATCCGGCGGAGGCACCTCTCCAGGCAGGCGCAACGTCGGCGCCTTGGCCTGCGACGAGTCCGCCGCGGGAGCATCGCCCATGTTGATCGTATGCTCGTGGATCTGCCGATTGCCAGCCAGGAATCCGTCCGTCTCGTCGGTATCGCGGATCACCGGCTCCTTGCCAATCGCGGCAATTTCCACCCGCGTCACCCGATCGCCTTCAAAGCGGACAAACTCCACGTCCTTCGGCGGTGTCCCGTAGACCCACTCTTCATACAAAAATCCATTCGCGTCCTGCTCCCGCAGCTTCCGCTCCGGTTGCGTCAGCGCATACAGCACCATCTCGCGATCCATCCCGACCAGGACGCGATGGTCGAGCACGGCCTCACGAATCTTTGGCGGCAGTGTGTCGGTATAAGCCTGCAGCGGCGACTTCATCGAGAAATCCAGCAGCGGGCTCAGCAGCTCCTTGAGCTGCGCTCCCGTCATCTGCGGGACAAAGTCGTGAAACTCCAATGTGATTCGTGAGCCTACGGGGTCGGGTTCATCCGGCGCCATCTGCCGTGCCCCGCCGGCCCCGCCTATCTGAATGTGCTGCAGCCAGTGATGCTTCTTGTCCGGCCCGTTGTTCAAATCGAACACAATCTTGTCCATCATGATCCGAACATTTGTCACTGTGACCTTGTCGCCGGGCTTCGCAGAAACTCCGTATTGCGAGATCGCCTTCTGGTAATCCGTTCCATCCGGAGCAACGCCGCCGTTGGCATGCAGGACCAGCCCGTGATGACCCAGTGGCAATGCCCGCATGGCAAACGCCTGCTCCGCCTGCATGATTCGTATAAGGTCGCCGCGCGTAATTCCAGTTGCCTTCTCCGAGCTCAAGGCAACGGTCGTCGGCTTCAGCGGTTGCGGCGTCAGGCGAGGATCAAAGCCATCAATGCGCAGCACCTGTGCGAACACCGTCGGAGTGATCGCCAGGCACAGCATGAACCCACACAAAATCTGTGCGCGTGAGGTCCGCGGAATGAGGGAATCAAAAATGTGGCGCAGTCGAGACATCGGGACACCTGACGGCTTGCACTTGCACAAAATCATGCGCCTGTTTGTCACAGTACGCAAGCGTTTCCGTCACAAATTGAGAGACGGCTTTTCTATGAGCTCGAAGTATCGCCAGGGTCCTGCCCCGATCCCGCCGGCGGCGCCGACACCGGAACAATCTGCACCAGCGACCCACCCGCAGGCTTCACGGGAACCGGATCAGCAGCCGGAAACGAAGGCGCATGCTGCGGTTGCAGATCCAGCGCAATCCCCCCGGGACGAATATTCGCAATTACATCCACCCGCGTAACGCGCACCACGACGTAGATGCCAACCAGCACAGCCAGCGGAGCTAGCAGGCTTCCGGCTGGGCCATACGCGCCGCCTGACAACCAATCCGGCGCCCGCGAGTTCGACAGGATGACGCTCGTGTATTTGCCCGATCCCGCGACTGGCAACCCAAAAACGGCTCCCAGGCTCAGGCGCACAGCCACATCCAGCGCCCACCCCAGCCACAGCGATCCCGTCCGCAGCGCCGCAATGCAGAACAGCACCTGCAACAAGATCACAGTCACAATGGCAATTCGCCCAGCCTGCAAATCCTGGGT
>Ga0302326_10024718_pt1 | contig 12196 bp, 8 predicted proteins | sample Palsa_T0_3_FD_202264 | JGI IMG/M metagenome (GOLD analysis project Ga0302326, IMG submission 202264) | Peat permafrost microbial communities from Stordalen Mire near Abisko, Sweden - Palsa_T0_3 | ecosystem: Environmental > Terrestrial > Soil > Palsa > Peat permafrost | place: Sweden: Abisko...
CTCTTGAGGCACCTTCAGAAAGATGGACCACATCGTACGTGGGGCTGACGCAGAGTCTAAACCTGCTCCTGCCGACTCTTGTGGTGTGGGACTCCGGCGGAATAGCGGGACACGACATATTGACAGCAGTCTTGACTTGAAAAGACCGGCTGGCATCAACTTCTGTCCTGCGTGTCATGGTCATGGTGCGGCAAGTGAAATGGACGATTTGCATCATTAGGGGTTATTTCGTCCGTCCCGGATCACCCACGTCCCGGATCACCCATTGAGCCAAGTTCGACCACGCCTTTTCGGCGCACTACCCATCGGGCGAACGAAATCGTCCCGCCTTTCGCGACTGGCATCCCAGTCTCTTTGAAGAAGTTCGGGTCGTTCAAATCCTGCGCAGTAAAGAAAAGCGGGTGAAGAGAAGTTAGAGCATTAAATACAATCTCGCCGGCAGACACCTATTCCTTTGGTGTGCGAAGGATAGATGGATCGAAAGCTACTTCCGGCTCGACCGTCTTAAGCCGCTCTAAGTATCCGGCTGGCGCGCGCCCAGGAGCATAGACCGGAAAAGACTTGTATATGATGCGCTCGGGAATCCGATAGTAGGCGGTTTCATCGATGTGAGTGGGTGAAAATTCCTGGTTTGCCAGAGGGAGTTCTAGCGTATCTACAGCGGCCTTCTCCTACGTTCGTGGAATGTCTGCCGCGAACGCTACCCGTCGCTAGGACTAGCGCCAAGACTTTCGCACGGGGAGCCGAAGATCGGACGAGAAGAGAGCATTAGACTAGTTGCGAAATCTCCATGTTACCGGCGACTGACCTACCCGACATGGCTGATCGTATGTCCAGCGTCGATCACGTCGCCACGCGCATGCAGAATGAGGCCAACAGCCTAGAGAATAGCGCCGAAACGCAGCCACCCATGGGAACCGAAATAAGAATTATCAACGGCGTCGAGGTTTACGAGAACCAGACGTCCTGTGTGTTTTACTTCGCGGCGAGAACCTTCCGGCACCACGCGCGAAGCAGAGTCCGACGGCTGGATGACATGTCGCGTGTGCGGGGCATGTAACTGCTGGTCATCCAAAGGGAGAACTCTGTGCGCGCCAGAACGGCCGCCGCCGCTTTAGTAACCGCGGCTTCCGAGTTGAGCGGAAATACCTGGTTCATCGCCGGATAGAGCAGATAGTAGGTCCGCAACACGTTCTGGTAAACGACATCGAATGTGAGCAGATCGTTGCCGACAGGCTCCTTTGCGTGCGGATCGACGTAGTACTGGCTGAAATCCACATAGTTGGGCAGAATGCGCAGGCTGATCGCCGGATAATTCGTGATGTACGACGGATACATGAACGTGCCGTAGCTGGTGGGCGGGATTTCGGATGAGTTGATCGAGAACGTAAAGAGAAAGTTCCCAGGCTGCGAAGTGTCAACGATGATGGGATCGCCCGGCTTGAAATTGTTCGAAATCGCCTCGGCGTTCCCCGGTGATTCGAGCGGCACGGACCGATACTGCCAGACAGTGATGGGCGGACAATGATCCCGGGAAAGTGCCCGGCCGCGGCTATAAACGCGAACAGTCGCGGGTTCCTCGGTTCCCTGGTTCAGGAAGCGCGAGCCGCTGCCTCCTTGTTCCGTATACATGCCCTGCTGATTGGAGACGAAATAATGGTCCGTTTCGCCCAGCACGCTCCCCAGATCCTGGCGCTGAAGGCTGAACACCGCGTTCGGATTCTGCAGAATGTTCTGGGCCACAGCGTTCCCGGAAATGTCGAGATCGAAGATCCAGCCGATTTCGTTGCCCGCCGCCACGTTCGTGTAATCGATCGGACCGATAATCGCGCTGCTGCCGCCCGCGGTCACTGCAAGCGCCACCGGCCCGAAATCATATTTCGGATCCGGAAGATTCGGATTGCCTTGATAGTTTTCGGGGAATGTGCCGACAAGATCCGCGGAAATCGAATTCCCTGCTTGATGAACCACTGCGGGAGCAAGCGAGATCAATCCATTGGGGCTGTTGTTCGAGGACCTTTCAGGCGTCTGAATCGTAGCATAATTGGCCACCAGCAGGCGGCCCACCGGCGTCGTAAAGATCGTTTCGTGCTCGTAGAGCGGGGCAAGGGATCCTACGATTTGAATCGTCACTGGATTCGTTTTGCCCTGCTTGTAAAGTGCAGCAATCTGATCGTTGTCCCTAATCGCAATCGGGCGGTACAGATAATAACGCCAGATAGCGCCCACGATGCCCGGACGGTCGAAGCCAGGTATGTCGATTGTTGTGCCAGGGCCTCTGCGGAAGACATGGTACACGTAACCGCCGGCACCGGCATCCGCCGTTTGATTCACGTTGCGGTAAAAATTCAGCCACTGGCAGGCACCTTTACTGGGCGCGCCGCTCAGATAAGTTTTGCCGTTCCGCGAGAGCGTTACAGAATCCAAGAAGAACTGTGTGGAGGGAGGCGAGCCTTCGGAATTGACATCCGTGATGACCCCGGAAAACGTCAGCGACGCGCCCGTCATATTAGCCAGCGAGCCACTGTCTCTGGCCGCATCCTGGGCGCCAGTAACGGAAATGTTCACATTCGGTATGTCCATTGCGCCGTAATAATTCCACTCGGCGGGAAAGGTTTGCCTGGTTTGTCCAGGTTTCCCAACAACGTCGAATGTCCGCAGCTGCTGCGCCCATGCGATGAAGTCGGCATCGGACATCCCGTAGGTACGCGCTTGGACGGTCTTCGAGTCGATCAGAGCCAAAGGCTGTCCGGCGTATGGGCCCGCCGATTTCGGCAGAATGTAATTCGCGGCATAGTCGTCGTTGTTAGCAGTACCTGGACTGAGCTGAAGAGTACCTTCAAAGTTGATGCGTGGATAATCGAAGAGGCTCATTGGGCGCACGCTTCCTGAATGCTGAGAACCGGAACATTGAACTTCTGAGTTACAAGGTAGAGATAGAGCCGGAGCACGATGCGCTTTCCCTCGGACAAGTCGCGGGTCACGGGCATGGCGCTCGTGCCCTCTTCCGCGCGAGACTTTTCGATCAGGCTCCTTATGGCGGTCGCACTGCTATCGAACGCCGACTGCGATCCAAGGTTCACAAACTCGAGCATGGCGCTAAAGATCATGTCGTAGACATAAAGGATCCTGTGGTACACGAAATTCCACGCCTTCGTCGAGTCATGCGTGCTGTTCCAGAAATCTATGAATTCCTGCGGCAGAGCGTCGTCAAATGGCAACACCCGAACAGTGACGTAGAACCTGTTACCGGGCGGCATGAGACTGGGAGGCAGATCTGGCAACTTATCTCCGGAAAAGGGGAAAAAGGCCACCACTGGAAAACCGGGCGATTGCGCCGCTACGCCGGCAGTCGAAATACCATTCGCATCAGCCGCGACGACCGATACGATGGTGGGGACGCCGGGAGGATCGGAATTCACCACCTGCTGTTCGCCCCGGGTGAAGCTGAGGTACGTGGGCGGCGCGGACGGCACAAGTTGCAGGTTCTGGTCGTATTGGGCAAGCAGCACCTTCGCGCCTGCCGCGGCAACCCCCTGCTGAAGCACGGTGATCTGAAACGTCTGCTCGCTGCCTTGATCGAGATAGATACCGCGGCTATCGCTTTGCGCACAAAACTGCTGTTCCAGCAGGGCAGTTACCGGACCGCTGGCGCCTGACGCCTGAATGGCCAGCAGGGCCTGCTGAAGTTGTTGCGGCGTGACCGATGCCGGTAACGGCAGATCCACTATTCCCGCGGTCGCTTCATAGGCCTGTCTTCCGTACTGCGCACAGTCCAATTGCCCGATCGGGAGGAAATTGCTTCCGTTCAGGATGCCCACCTCAAGCCTCCCCAGATCCAGCTTCTCGAGACTCGATGCGGGCGTCCCTCCTATCGCAATTTCAGGGATAGCGCTGCCGAGATCGAGCGAGAGTATATTGTTTTCATAATCGACCTCCGCCGCCACGGGTCCGAGCATAGTCGTTTGCTTCGCTCCTGCCGGTGCCACTGGATCTCTTGCGCTGAGATAGCGTCCCATCGGCACGTTCGCCAATTCGCCATTGTTCCAGACCCCTATCGATCCGACCACGTGGCTGTAACATGGCTGGGAGAAGAAATCCGACGTGCTTCCACTCTGGTTCCATGTGTCCCATGCTTTCGCCAAAAGAAGCCGCCAGGTCCGTGTAGTTTCGGGCTTGCTGTGCGATGCCGTTCAAAATGCCGTTACGGAAGTACATATTCACGTACGCCGTAAATCGCACCATCACGCCCTGTGCGCCGGCCCGCGTTGAAGCTTCCTGCAGAGCCGTGAGCAACGGAGACACCTGTCCTCCGCCCGCGCCGTTCTGCCAAACGATGCCCGTATTGGGAATGCAGGCCTGGAAGCAGCACGCCACCGACGCGGCGGGCTGAGTGAGTTGCGGATCCGCCGAATAGATCCGCTTCAGATTGATCCAGCGGGAATGCATTCGCGCCGCGCGTGGACCGCTCACAGAGTAGTTTCCACTGCCTACCTGAAGGGATCCGTAGTAGATCTGACTCGACCAGAAAGATGAAGGGTTCGTGTCGACCAGTTTGGGTGTGCTGTACTGGCTGTCGCCCTGAATGCTCAAAGTCGTTCCGATGACCGGGTCGGTCGTGACGAACTGCCCGTATCCGGTCGCGCCTCCCGTCACCGTCGTCGTATAGTCCTGATACTGGACAAACGCCACCCCGTGAGCTCCGAACATGTTCCATTCGCAGGGGACACGCGGGCCGTCTGGGCTGTCGATTGAATCGCCCTGCAGTTTAATCGCATACGGGCGAAAGGTCTGCCTGAAATTGTCCGGCGTGATCGGCGGATCCTGAATGGCCAGAAACGGCCAGTTCAACGCGGCCTGCGCGGCATTGTAGGTCGGGAATTTGGCGAAGTCGTTGTTATTAAACGTGCAGGGATCCCAACTTGCGTAGCCTTTGAAAAAGATACGGGGGAAGGAAAGAACGCTCATGCGATTTCTCCTGTTCTGAGCGGTAGTAAAGATGCGGCCTGCATGATTACTTGCTCGCGTTCCGGGACGATCTCGCCCTCGAACATCCATGCCGCGCCAATTACAGCCAGGACATCGCCGCTTTGGCTCAAGACAGGCACTGCGATGCCTGCTCGGGCATTCACAGCTCTTGCGCCGGGTTTGACCGTACCGCTCTCGTCTAGCTGCAGACTGCAGGTCTGAACGGGCGCCCTTCTTACTTGCGCAAGTCCAGCCATTCCTTTGCCGCGGGGAACAAATGCGACAGCCGCCAAAACTGGTGGAGGAAGATTTAGTGCCGCTGTGAGATACAGATCGTCCCCTCGCTGTTCGTGAACGCTTCCGGCTACTGCGCCGAATTCCTGAAGGAACTGCTCGAGCCACTGCTGGTGCACGGGGTTCTGGCTGTACTTATCGGAGGGAGTCATAATCTCCTGCTTCTTTCGAAACTGGCAGCAAACATTTCACCAGCAGAGACATCTAGAACGCGAAAAGCCGAACGAACCACAGTAGACGATGGGCAGTGGACAGCTATAGTGAGCATTCGAAGCCAAAGCGCAGTCGGCGTGACCAGCCAGAGAAATCGAATTCCCACGGATTCGCTTAGGGCCATCGAGATACTCGCGATTTCGATCTTGGACGCGCAATCTGCCCAAGCGGGAAGCTGCGAGAAACTGACCCGAGGATTCTAAACCGAATGAGGCGAATTTTCCATATATGGACCGTTTGAACAAAATATTGGACCTAACGTGAATGGTGCCCAATACTACGTACCACAAGGAATTCGTGGCCAAAGGAATTCGTGGCCAGACGGGACTGACGCCTTAGGGATGAGAGGAACCGTCTCCCGGCGGAAGGGGTCAATCCCGTCTGGTCACGAATTCCGGTCCGCAGCGCATCATCAAACCACACTCTGGTTTCGCCGCACGCATCCCTTTCAGCTTTCAGCTTTAACCTTCACCCACATGAAAAAGTTGTCGTTCTTTGCGTGCGATGAATCTACATCTTCAACCGTCATCCGCGTGTTCTTCGGCAAAGCACCTACCACGGGAGCACTCGCATGCTGCCCATTATTTTCATCGCCACGAATCAGTGCTGGACCAGCAAGAACCAGGGCTTGACCAGGCGTAAGTGGAAGTGGCGCAGAGAACACGCTGAGTGGTCCGTTTTGAAGCCAGTTTTTTTGCGACGCATCGACGCTCCCCAGATACAGCCAACCTTCGCTCACATTGGGCGCCGCATTGCTGGCCTGAGAAGCTGTTGTGGTGCTGGCAGTCTCGTACGCTTGCGATTGCTTGACGATGGTGTTACCCACGGAACTCGCTGCAACCGTATTGTTGGCAACAGCCTGATCTAAATCCTGCAATGCCGTACTCACCTGGGCCCTTACTGCGGGTTCTTTCACCTGTTCGAGGAGCGACTGCAAGGCCGCCTTTATTTGCGGTAGCTGTTGCTGGTTGGAGGCGATCGCGGTGCCGGCCGCTTTCGCGTCATTCTGCGACTGCTCGATCTGCTCCAAAACGATTCCGTCTTTGCTACTGACCTCCTTGATCTGCAATCCGTAGGCCCGTAGCAGATGTTTGGTGATCGGCGGGATAAAGAGCAAAAGCAGGAGCACGGAAAAGAAAACAGCCCTAGCGGCATCCGCAAGGGACCTGAGCGAATCGGCAACATCATGGAGCGGCGACGAGTGTTTTTCAGTCGCGCCAAGCGTGTCGGGTTGAGTGGCCATAGCATCCTCTCCAAATCTGTCGGGGATAGCGTCTACTCGATGGGAATTTCGGTGTCAAGAGTTTCGGGGAGTAAGCACCACTTGTCAAGGGTTTCGGGACGAAATGACCCCAGTGGACGGCTTTCGCGGATAGACCGGATAGATCCCCCCGGTCTTCCATAGTCCATGACATGAATGAGCATGCGTGCACGGACCAACCCACTCAACCGCCGCACCTGTTCTCAACCGCCCCGCAGCTACCCGGAAGGCGAGCAATGGAAAGTGCTGCAATAGGTAAGCTGTCGCCGCATTTGTCCGTGCGACCACCGACAAAGGTGTAACCGTCTTTGTCTTGGAGAAAGAGTAGATTCGCCACGGGTTTGGCTGATGTGCGCACCAAGTACGCTGATGGCGCATCCTGATTTGACGGTATTATCACTTTACGATTCACGTAGCAACGTGGCGGCGGCATTCGCCATCGTCGAGCTGATAAGAGGATGCCGCGTCGCACGAATCTTGCCCCAGCGCGCGTATTACAAACCGAGGTGAGCCAAATGAGCAGCGATGAGGAACTGAATGAGATCGGAGTGTTGAAGCGGCGAGAGATCGAAGCCCGTCTACTGGCGCCCATCGTCGAAGCGCTGGGGCAGAAGTTCGGACGGCAAGAGGTTCTCGAGGTGATCCGGGATGTTGTTACCGGGATTGCCCGGCATCAGGGCCAGGAACTCGCCACCCGTCTGGGTAGAAACGATCTGGTTGCTTACGGAGAGTCCGTTGAGCCCTGGAGCAGAGGCGACGCGCTGCAGTTGCGGATTCTCGATCAGAAAGAAAACGTTCTGAATTTCGATGTAACCCGGTGCCGGTATGCAGAAATGTATCGAAGCCTGGGGATCGAGGAGCTTGGCAGCATACTCTCCTGCAATCGCGATGCATCCTTCATCGAGGGTTTCAATGGAGAAATCACGCTTGAACGGAAACACACCATCCTGGAGGGATCATCAGCTTGCGACTTTCGCTTCAGCAAGCGTCCTGTTGCTCACGCCGAACGAGAGGCCAAATAGCAAAGTTAGGATCAGACCCAGGCGTACCGAATAACGTCAGCGTCACACGACGACCACACGGAGTCTTCCTTTCGAATCGACGTTGACTCAGCAAAAGGCCTGCCTTAATATTCCTGTTTTGTGACGACAAAGGACGTACACATCAACAAACCCAAGGCACTCAGCAACCATTTCGCCTCTGCTAGAATGTTCGCCTACTTGCTTCTGGCGCAAAACAAGTGATGAGCAGGATGGAGTTAGCAAAAATCCCGTGTCCTCCTATGCAGGACCGGATTTTCGGGCCAACTCCATTCGAGCTGGCGTATCCGGACAACTCGGGGCAGCGCCGAAACTGCTGTGGCTGGACATCGAAAGTCATTAGGTGCCAAACGCGGTGAAAAACAACAGCCGTAAGACTCGAGTTTTCATCAGCTACTCTTCCGCAAATCGGAAAGAAGCCAAAGCCGTCCAGAAGTCCCTGGAAGCGGAGCGATTTCATGTCTGGCGCGACCAGAGACAAGTAGAAACGGACTGGTCAGCCGAAATCGCGCAAGGACTTTCTCAAGTGGATGTGCTCTGTCTGATCTGGACACGGGAAGCGGCCAAGTCCGGGTGGGTAAAAAATGAGTGGCTCACGGCACGAGCGCTCGAGAAACTGATCGTTCCTTGCCTGTTTCCCGATGCACCCGAGCTGCCCAAACCGCTCCAAAACCTGCATGGAGTGCAGTTCCGGAGAATGTCCCCTGCTCTCGACAGTTTGGTGTCCCGGCTACTAGGGCTGAAGTCTTTTCACAAACGATACGAACTCAGAAGTTCACTTTTTAGGGGAAACATACCGTTCCCACCGGACGACCACTTTACAGGCCGCGAGCAGGACCTGGTCTCTCTCTATTTGGAGATGATCGGGAATCTGAACAAGGTCGGGATCAATCAGGTGGGCACTGTGGGCATGGGCGGGGCAGGCAAAACCGCGCTCGCTGTCGAGTTTGCATATCGATTCGGGTTTGCGTTCGACGGCGTGTATTGGATTCAGGCCGGGGATGCGAGTCAGCTGCAGAGGGAGTTGGTGCGGCTGGCACGCGATGTTTTGCAGTTAGAAGCCAAGAATGCTGCCGGCGCCCAGACAAGCAAACAGTATCTGCTAGAGTTGCGTGTTTACCTCGAGAAACACCCTCGGGCGCTCCTCATTCTAGACAACGTTGCGGACCCGGAGATGTTGGGCCGCGCGAGTACTCTCCCCGGAGTACAATTCGCACCCCTGGAACTGAACTGTAACCTGCTGTTTACCACCCGTACCAACTTTAAACTCGCGGGCGTGAGCGCACATCGTATCGACGTACTCTCCCCGGAAGCAGCGACCGAGTTGCTGAGCCATTCGCGACCGATGAGTACAGATGAGGACCGGGAAGCGGCCATGCAGATCTGTAACGCCGTCGGAAATTTGCCGCTGGCGGTGGCCTTGATCGGCGCTTACCTTGAAAGTTTCCCAGACGTATCGTTAGAGCGCTATCTCGAAACCCTGCGTAAACGCAAGCTGGCGACGATCGATATGACGGAGATCGATGCCGGCGCACTGGCAACACGACATGTGGCCGCAGTAAAAGCAACGCTCCAGAGCCAGTGGAGGAGTTTGCGCGGGGAAAAACCGAAGCTTGCGATCAAGCTTGCTGCTCAGTTTCCGGATGGCGCCATCATCCCCATGAACCGGCTTCGGCTCCTGGCTGGTATCGGTCAAAATGCAAACGAAGTGGATTTCCGTGAGGAGCGTAGTCTAAATGCTTCATTCCAGCTGAACCTCTTAGAGCGCCTGGAGGACGGCGCAGCCGTGCGCGTTCATCCTCTCATTGCCGCCTTCGTCCGGGAGCTTGTACCGAAAGCCCTGCGATCTGTTTTTTTGCGTGCGGCCGCAGCGAGAGTCAAAGCCGCCTATGTAGACCCATTCCGGCTACAAACAGAGTACCGCGCCCGGGGCATCCATCAGCTCATTGAGGATTTCGAGGTCGCAACCGATTGGGCAGCCAGCGACTCGAAGCTAGCGCGCGAGTTGCGTTTGCAACAGCGCCTTCTGGACCGGGAACGTCCGCAACTACAACTGCCGGCCGGTGAGCAGGCGGAGGCAGCACCAAACTTTTTTCAACAGTTACACCATCGAGCATCGGCGATGGGCTTGCGCAAGCTGGCCGGGGTTTTTCTTGACGCCGGGCTTCGCAGCGGTTCAGTCATGTTGTCGTTTCGAGGGAGCACCGGTCTCGAAGATCCATCGCAGGTCCGCATCTTCCAAAGCGACTCTGTGGCACTGAGCGGTCTCGTTGTGACACCCGATGGTAAGCGGCTGGTTACGATCGCGGGTGACAACATAACCGTTTGGCATGTTCCCACCGGGCAAGTCGTGCGGTCACTTGAAGCTGCCAAGGACCACCTGCAAGATGTCGCGATCACCTCTAATGGAAAGCACGCCCTAACGGCTGGTTGGAACAAGAAGCTGACCTATTGGGACATCGAAACCGGAGAAAGAGTATGGAGCAAGGAGGGACACTCTGATGATATTGAATTCGTAGAAATGACGGCTGATGGACAGATGGCCATAACAGGATCCCTGGATCAGAGTCTCATTTGTTGGAAGGTGGCTTCTGGTGAAGAAGGCAAACACCTCAAGGGCCATGAACATCCAGTTGTGGCGGGAGCAGCCAGTGCAGACGGACGATATGCGATTTCGGGCGACACCGAGGCAAACCTGATTCTTTGGGATCTTGAAGACGGATCGCGCATTTACAAATTCCAGATTGATCGAAACAAAGACAAAATCCTACGAGCGATAACGGCACTTCGTCTTAGCCCAGATGCAAAGCTTGCTGCCATTGCGACGGGTTATCAAGATTCAGGAGCCATCGACTATTTCGGGCCAGACCGCGGGGGGCGGTTGTTGTTATGGGATCTCGAGGCGGAAAAGTCGATACGGGAATTTACCGGTCATAGCCTGCCGGTGAATGATCTTGCGTTCAGCAGCGATGGCAGCCTGCTATTGAGTGCATCCTCGGATAAGACGGTAAAACTCTGGAGCGTCCAAACCGGGCATTGCCGGCGCACACTCGTGGGGCATTCACGATCGGTTGAAGCCGTCTCGTTTGCAGATCAAGATCGCTTCGCCATTAGCGGAGGCTTCGAAGGTAACGCCATTCTATGGGACATTGAGGGGGCCGAATCCACCAACGCTTCCGGTGAACCTGCTCCCCGAAAGGGGCATTCCCTTTGGGTGCGATCGGCCGATATGAGCGCGGATGGAACGGTTGCGGTCACAAGCTCGGATGACAACAAGGTGATCCTTTGGGATGCAAAGGCCTGCCGGCCATCACGAACCCTGGATGGCCATGGGGCTCCGGTAACGACCGTTAAGCTGAGCACGGACGCTTCTCTCGCAATCAGTGGAGACGATAGTGGAAAGATTTTTGTGTGGGATACGAAAACCGGTCAGCCAGTGAGAGAATTCGAGACGAACAAAGGACGCATTCATGCTGTCAATATCTCGCCGGACGGTAGCATCGCGTACTCGGGTGCTATGTTTTCCTGGCTCGCCATGTGGGACCTACAAACATACGAACTGCTTCACGCGTTCAGACACGCCGGTGAGCTCGATGACGACGATGCGGATGGTATCGTCGCCATTGCATTGAGCCGTGAGGGCCGCGTGGCAGTTACCGGGTCAGAAAACAGTGCCAAACTTTTGCTTTGGGATCTTGAGCCGTGCATTCGGCTCAGAGCCGAGATTCTCGCAGCTGACCGGGAAAAAAAACAGGTCATTCAGGAGCGCTTCCAGCAGCAACTTGCCACGCTCAAAGGGCACACCTCCGGAGTGCTCGCTCTTGACGACGATGGGAAAAGTCGCCTCCTGAGCGCGTCGACCGACAAGACCGTTATCCTTTGGGATCTGGTGAGAAAGCGAAAGATTAAGCGGCTTCAAGGGCACTCGAACATAGTCAGCAGCGTAGCGTTCCTAGGTCTGCAGCAGGCCATGAGCGCGTCCTGGGATCGAACGCTTGTGATTTGGGATCTGGATTCTGGGCACCCGACAGCACGTCTATACCTCGAGAATCCCATCTGGGCGATTGCCGCCGCGGGTCACCAGGCAATCGCAGGAGACACGGGCGGTCTGGTGTACTTTTTCGACATTGTGGAGCCCCCTCAGCATAGAACAAAAGTTCTCAGCCAAGGTAGATTGCGGCCTGCACCATCGCGTCGCTAAAGCGGTCCACGTTAGTCAGCGTATCGTGAGGATTCACCAGCATTGTAAGCGGAGTGTCATTCGCGCAAGGCTCTGTTTTAAATCCCGGCAGCATACGCGGGGTCGCGCGATAAGCCCTACTGGAAGAGCTTGAGTGCGTTCAGCAGGGTGTAGTAAACGCCCCATGCGGCTGGTATCGAAACCAGCAACCACGCTGCCAAGATTAGGGTCGGCGATGTC
>Ga0302326_10024721_pt1 | contig 12195 bp, 11 predicted proteins | sample Palsa_T0_3_FD_202264 | JGI IMG/M metagenome (GOLD analysis project Ga0302326, IMG submission 202264) | Peat permafrost microbial communities from Stordalen Mire near Abisko, Sweden - Palsa_T0_3 | ecosystem: Environmental > Terrestrial > Soil > Palsa > Peat permafrost | place: Sweden: Abisko...
CCAGACGCACGGCCGAGCCGCCCATCGGATACAGGCTCCACTTGGCCTCCGAGATGCCGAACTTGGCGCTCTCGCCGGCGATGCGGATGTCGGTGCCCTGCAGAATCTCGGTGCCGCCCGCGATGGCCGGTCCCTCCACGGCGGCGATCAGCGGTTTGGTCAGACGACGGCCCTTCAGCAGAGCGTCGATGCGCGACGGATCGTAGCTGCCGTCTTTGAACGAGTCGCCCGGCGGACGTGCGGTCGCGGCCTTGAGGTCCATGCCCGCGCAAAAGTACCCGCCGGCCCCCGTCAGGATGCAGCAACGGATGTCGGGATCGGTGTCGACGCGGTCCCAGGCCTCGACCATGATCGAGAGCATCTCGGTGGAAAGTGCATTACGGGCTTCAGGTCGGTTCAGCGTCAAGATCAGAGTGTGTCCGCGCTGCTCAATGAGGGCGTCGGCCGTGTTTTCGGACTCGCTCACCTGTGATCGCCTTCCTGCGCGTCGGCCTGAAACTTGTCAGGAAATGTAACACGTTCTAATTTAGGGTCCGTGGCCCTGAATATTGCCGACTTGGCGGAGCACGCCATCGACGCCGTCCCCGATCGTGTTGCCCTGATCTGCGGCGACAAACAGCTGACCTACGCCGAGCTTGAGGAGAAAGCCAACCGCCTCGCGCACTACCTGCAGCAGCAGGGGGTGAAGAAGGACGACAAGGTCGGCCTGTACTGCCGCAATCGCATCGAGATCGTCGTCGCGATGCTGGGCATCGTCAAAGCGGGCGCGATTTTGGTGAACATCAACTACCGCTACGTCGAGGGCGAACTTCGCTACCTCTTCGAGAACTCCGACATGGTCGCGTTGGTCCACGAGCGGCAGTACTCCGACCGGGTCGCGAACGTCCTGCCGGACACTCCCAACGTCAAGACGATCCTCGTCGTCGAGGACGGAAGCAGCGACGACTATCAGCGTTACGGCGGTGTCGAGTTCTACTCCGCGATCGCCGACAGCTCACCCGAGCGTGATTTCGGCGAACGCAGCGCCGACGACATCTACCTGCTCTACACCGGTGGCACCACCGGCTTCCCCAAGGGCGTGATGTGGCGCCACGAGGACATCTACCGGGTGCTGTTCGGCGGAACCGACTTCGCCACAGGCGAATTCATCCAAGACGAACACGACCTTGCCAAGGGCGCCGCCGCTAATCCGCCGATGATCCGGCACCCGATCCCGCCGATGATTCACGGCGCCACCCAGTCGGCCACCTGGATGTCGATCTTCTCGGGTCAAACCACTGTTCTCGCAACGGAATTCAATGCCGACGAGGTGTGGCGAACGATTCACACGCACAAGGTGAACCTGTTGTTCTTCACCGGCGACGCGATGGCGCGGCCGTTGCTCGACGCACTGCTGGCGCACCAGGAAAAAGGGAACGAATACGACCTGTCGTCGTTGTTTCTGCTCGCCTCCACGGCGGCGCTGTTCTCGCCGAGCATCAAGGAGAAGTTCCTCGAGCTGCTGCCCAACCGGGTCATCACCGATTCAATCGGCTCCTCGGAGACCGGGTTTGGTGGAACCAGCATTGTCGCCAAGGGCGCGCCGCACAGCGGCGGCCCGCGAGTGACGATCGATCACCGCACCGTCGTCCTCGACGACGACGGTAAGGAAGTGGTGCCCGGCTCCGGTGTGCGCGGCTTCATCGCCAAGAAGGGCAACATCCCCGTCGGTTATTACAAGGACGAGAAGAAGACCGCCGAAACGTTCAAGACGATCAACGGCGTCCGCTACGCCATCCCCGGCGACTGGGCAACGGTCGAGGAAGACGGCAGCGTCACGATGCTGGGCCGCGGCTCGGTGTCGATCAACAGCGGCGGCGAGAAGATCTACCCCGAAGAGGTCGAGGCTGCGCTCAAGGGCCACCCCGACGTCTTCGACGCGTTGGTGGTCGGTGTGCCCGATCCTCGCTACGGCCAGCATGTGGCCGCCGTCGTCCAAGCCCGGCCGGGGTCTCGGCCGACGCTGTCGGATCTGGACGGGTTCGTCCGCGCCGAGATCGCGGGATACAAAGTGCCGCGCAGCCTTTGGCTGGTCGACGAGGTGAAGCGATCGCCGGCCGGTAAGCCCGACTACCGGTGGGCCAAGGAGCAGACCGAGGCCCGACCGGCCGACGACGTACATTCTGCGCACGCGACCGCTTGACCGATTTCGTCAAGAGCGACTTAGACGCACCCGAAGGATTCTTCGCGTGTGAAGCCGCTGGGCTGCAATGGCTTTCAGAGGTCGATGGTGGTGCGCCCTGTGTGCCAGTGGTATCGGTGGATGCGACGAGCTTGACACTGCGGCGGCTCGATTCGGTGAATCCGACGCCGCACACGGCCGCTGAGTTCGGCAGCCGGCTGGCCGTTACCCACGACGGGGGAGCCGCGGGCTTCGGCGCTGGGCCCGACGGATGGCACGGCCCGGGATTTTTCGGCCCGCTGTCGCAGCCGCTGCCGATGTCATTGCGGTCGTGCCAACACTGGGGCGAGTTCTACGCCGACGAGCGACTGGTGCCGATGGCCGACCTTGCGGCGCCGCGTCTGGAGCCCGCGACGCGTTCCGCTGTGACCGAGGTGGCGGCGCGCTGCCGGGCAGGCGACTATGACGACGACGATTCGCCGGCCCGGCTGCACGGTGATCTGTGGGGCGGCAACGTGATGTGGACGCCCGACGGAGTGGTGCTGATCGATCCGGCCGCACACGGCGGTCACCGCGAGAACGACCTGGCGATGCTCGCGCTGTTCGGGTGCCCGCATTACGACGCGATCGTCGACGGCTATCAGCGGGTGCACCCGCTACGGCCGGGCTGGCGCCAACGCATCGGGCTGCACCAACTCTTCGCACTGCTCGCGCACGTCGTGTTGTTCGGCGGCGGGCATGCACAGCGGACGGGTGTCTGCGCCCGCGCCGCGCTGGCTCTGTGACCGCATCTACAGTCAAAGCGTGAACGGCGCGCAGGCTCTCATCAATACCCTGGTCGACGGCGGTGTCGACGTGTGCTTCGCCAATCCCGGCACGTCCGAGATGCACTTCGTCGCCGCGTTGGACACCGTTCCGCGGATGCGTGGCGTGCTGACCCTCTTCGAAGGCATAGCCACCGGCGCGGCCGACGGCTACGCCCGCATCGCCGATCGGCCCGCTGCGGTACTGCTGCATCTGGGCCCTGGATTGGGCAACGGACTGGCCAACCTGCACAACGCGCGGCGTGCGCGAGTCCCGATTGTGCTCGTCGTCGGCGACCACGCCACTTATCACAAGAAGTACGACGCACCACTGGAATCCGATATCGACGCACTTGCCGGCACCGTCTCGGGTTGGGTGCACCGGACGGAGGACACTGCCGACGTCGCGGCCGACGCGGCCGAGGCGATCGCAAAGACCGTTGCCAACAAACGGATTTCCACGCTGATCCTGCCCGCCGACACCTCCTGGACCGACGGCGCACACACCGACGGCGTATCGGTGCAGCAACCTGGGCCGGTCGACGTCGACACCGAGGCGTTGGAGTCGGTCGCCGCAGTCCTGCAATCCGGTGAACCCACGGTGCTGATGATCGGCGGCGACGCCACCCGTAGCGCCGGGTTGACGGCAGCGGCACGGGTAGCCGCTGCCACCGGGATCCGCTTGTACTGCGAGAACTTCCCGGCCCGACTTGAACGCGGAGCCGGGATTCCGGCAGTCGAGCGGATCGCGTACTTCGCCGAGGCCGTGGTGGGTCAGCTCGACGGCGCCAAACACCTCGTGCTGGCGGGGGCCGCGTCACCGGTGTCGTTTTTCGCCTACCCGGGCAAGCCGAGCGATCTGGTGCCGGACGGCTGCACTGTCCATGTGCTCGCCGGTCCCAACGGAGCCGCGGCGGCGCTGGCGTCGCTCGCCGATGAGGTGGCGCCCGGCACGACGGCGGCGGCCGCACCGCCATCGCGCCCCGAATTGCCAAGCGGCGCGCTGACCGCGGTGTCGGTGGCCGACGCCGTGGGCGCGTTGATGCCTGACCACGCGATCGTCGTCGACGAGTCCAACACGTCCGGTATCCCGCTGACGGCAGCGACGGGCGGCGCGCCCGCACATGATTGGCTCACGCTGACCGGCGGAGCCATCGGTTACGGCATCCCGGCCGCCGTCGGCGCGGCCGTCGCCGCACCCGACCGGCCGGTCCTGTGTCTGGAATCCGACGGGTCAGCGATGTACACGATCTCCGGGCTGTGGACCCAGGCGCGAGAGCACCTCGACGTCACGACCGTCATCTACAACAACAGCGCCTACGACATTCTGCGGATCGAGCTGCAGCGGGTCGGAGCCGGCGCGACTCCCGGCCCCAAAGCGCTCGACCTACTCGACCTGTCCCGGCCGACAATCGATTTCGTCAAGATCGCCGAAGGGCTCGGTGTTCCGGCGCGACGCGTCACTACCGCCGAGGAATTCGCCGACGCACTGCGCGCTGCATTCGCCGAACCCGGCCCGCACCTGATCGACGCGATTGTGCCGTCAATCGTCGGTTAGCTCCGGAAGACGCTCGACCAGCCAGTCGGTCAAGGTAGTGACGGCATCGACGCCGGCTTCGTATCCGCCGTCGACGACTTCGGCCGCGAGTGCCACACCGACGGTCCCGGATATGATGCCGAACTGCCGCACCAGATATCCGTCGGCGATCCCCGGACCCCAACCACCTTTAGCGGCAAAGCCGTTGGCCGCCAAACCCCAACGATGTTCAGCGCTGAGATCACCCATGAGGTCGATGACGCGGGACGCTTTGGGGACCCGCGTCAACCCGGCGGCGAACCGGGCCTGGTCGGCCAGTGGCCATCGCGTCTGACCGAACGGCGTGTATTCGGCGCGTAGTCGTCGTGATTCGACCACTGTCGTCGGGTCTCCCGCCTCGCGGATGACGGCTTGCACCAACCCGGCGGCAGACTCGCCGAGTCGCGACCACAGTTCTTCGGCCGCAGCGTTGTCGGAGAGGGTGATCGTCTTGAACACGAGGTCGGTGTCGTCTACTGCCGGCGCCGCAATCGCCAATGGCACTTTGATCGTCGACCAGGCTACGCCAGAAGTCCATGTCCCCAACGAGACCGGTTGTCGACCGGCAACTGCGACGGCGATACCGATCGACGCCGGGAGGCTGTTCGACAAGTCGTCGAAACTGTTCTGCAGCGTGCTATCCACCATGACTACCGGCGAATCGGGAACACCGGGTCGGCGCAGTCGAGACCTTCGGCCGACAGTTGCCGCTTGAGAATCTTGAACGTCGCGGTCCGGGGAAGCCCGGTGCTGAGTCGGACGTACGACGGCCACTGTTTGGGGCCAAGGTCGGGCTGCTCGGCGAGGAACGCGCGGAACTTGTCCGTGTCGAAGTCCGCGCCGGTTGCCAACACCACCGCCGCCATCACCTGGTCGCCGACGGACGGATCCGGCACGGCATACACCGCCACCTCGGTCACCTCCGGATAGCGGACCAGAACGCGTTCGATGGGCGCCGTGCCCAGATTTTCGCCGTCGACCCGTAGCCAATCGCCAAGGCGGCCGGCGAAATACGCATACCCGGCCTCGTCGCGGTAAGCGAGGTCGCCGCTGTGGTAAATCCCGCCTGCCATCCGCTGTGCGTTGGCCTCCGGGTCGTTGTAATACCCCTCGAAACGCCCACGGCCACTGACGTTGACCAATTCGCCGGCCACGCCGACAGGACAGGGATGGCCGGTGTCGACATCGACGATCTGGACCTCGTCGGGCAACGGGCCCAAGGCGCCCGCCGGGGTGTCCGGCGTACGCCCGATGGCAATCCCACCCTCCGTCGAGCCGAACCCGTCGACGACCCGGCAGTCAAACCTGGAGGCGAAACGGTCGATGTCAGCGGGTGCGCCCTCGTTGCCGTACACCGCGCGCAGTGGATTGTCGGCGTCGTCGAGACGCTCGGGTGTGGCCAGCACGTATGACAGTGGCTTGCCCACATAATTGGCGTAGGTGGCGCCGTAACGGCGAACATCCGGCAGAAACTGCGAGGCAGAGAACTTGCGCCGCAATGCTATCGAGCCGCGGCAGGCCAACGTGACCGCCCATCCGACCAGTACCGCGTTCGAGTGGAACAACGGCATCGACGCGTAGCAGACGTCGCTCGCCCCGAGGCTGAATCGGTCGGACATCGTGACGCCGGCGACCGCGACTTTGCCGTGGCTGCACATGACCGCCTTGGGATCGCCACTGGTGCCCGAGGTGTAAATCAGCATGAACAAGTCGTCGGGGTCTGCTGACTGGAATTGGATTTCTGCGTCGTGGTGCGCGGCTACCTCGTCGGCCCAGGCGGTGGAGTCGACGTCTATGTGCTCGATATCATGAAGTGTGGCAGCCGATTTCGTGTCTGCCAGCACGAGCTGGCAATCTGCGTGATCGATGTCGCGTTGTAGCGCCGCGCCCCGTCGCACCGGGTTCAGGCCGACCGGGATGATCCCTGACATTCCTGCGGCGACCAGTACGGCCGAGAAGAACGGCGTGTTCTCCAGCAGCACCCCGACGTGCGGTGGCCGGCTCGGGTCAAGGCGCTCGCGCAGCGCTGCCGCAATCGCGGCGCCGTGCCGCAGGTGGTCGCGCCAGGTGACGTACGAATCCTCGAAGTAAAGTCCGCGATCGTCGATGTCAACCAACGCGACCAGCAGGTCGGTGACGGTAGGAAGCGGGGCTTGGGTCACAGCTAGGCGGGAGTGTCCGCCAACTCGCGGCCGATCTTGAGCAGTTGCCCGGTGGCGCCGCCGAGGGTGAACTCGGTCTGCTTGGCGGCCAGGAAGTATCGGTGCACCGGATGGTCGGTGTCGATGCCGACACCGCCGTGAATGTGAACGATGGTGTGCGCGACCCGGTGTCCGGCGTCGGCCGCCCAGAAGGCCGCAGTCGCGACCTCGGTGTCGGCGGGCAAGTCCTCGCTGAGGCGCCATGCCGCCTGCGTCAACGTCAGCCGCAGACCCTTGACGTCGATGTAGGCGTCCGCCAGTCGTTGCCCCACTGCTTGGAAGCTCCCGATCGGGCGGTCGAATTGCTCGCGCGTTCGCGCGTATTCAGCAGTCAGTTGCAGTCCGCGGTCGAGCACACCGAGCTGAAACGCGGTGTGGCCCAATATGCCCAACGTCGTGATCCAGCTGACCACGTCGGCGCCGCCGACGACGCGCTGCCGTTGCACCTCGACACCATCCAGTCGCAGATGTCCGATGCTGCCGAGCCCAGTGGTGTCCAGCGCGGTCACTGTAACCCCGGGGTCGTTGGCAGTAACCAGGAAAACTGACGTGCCCGAGTCGGTTTCCGCGGGCACCAGGAATCCGTCAGCAACCGGACCGTAGGCGATCTGGGTCCGAGTCCCAGTCAGTCGGTAGCCGTCCCCGGAGTTCGTGGCCTGCACCGGCCCGTCGCCCATCTCGCCGTCCAGCGCGACCGCGAGGATCTTCGTGCCGTTCACCGCGGGGGTGCCCCACTCCTGCTGAAGTTGGCCTACGCCGAACCTGGCCAGCGCCCCCGCGGCCAGTACCACCGACTCGAGGTAGGGCACCGCCGCGAGCTGGCGGCCAAGGGCGACCAGCACAGCGACTTCCTCGAGCACACCAAATCCTCCGCCGCCCAACGACTCTGGTGCGGCAGTGGAAAAGATGTCGGCGTCGACGAGCTTGCGCATGAGTTCGCGGTCGAAACGGTGGTCGAGCCCGTCGAGCTTGCGCTGATGCTCAGGTGTGCACACCGCGTCCACGATCGTGGTGACCAGACCGCCGAGATCGTCCGCGGCTTCGGTTGTCGAGAAGTCCATGGGTTCTCCAGAATTCGTTAGCGGTTGGCTCGGGGCAAGCCGAGCGCCACCATGCCGATGATGTCGCGTTGCACCTCGTTGGTGCCGCCGCCGAAGGTCAGGATCAGGCAGGCCCGGTGCATCCGCTCGACCCGACCGCGCAGCAGCGCGCCGGGCGAGTCCTGCCGCAGCGTCGCCGCGGTACCGAGCACCTCCATCAGCAGCCGGTAGGCCTCGGTGGCAAGTTCTGTGCCGAACACCTTGGCCGCCGAAGCGTCTGCCGGAGACGGTGACGCGGATTCCGCCGACGCCAACTCCCAGTTGATCAGCTTGAGGACTTCGACCTTGGCGTGCACCCGGGCCAGGTTGAGCTGCACCCATTCCGAATCGATCAGGCGGGCGCCGCCGGCATCTTTGGTGTTCTGTGCCCAATCACGAACCTGGTTGAGCGCCATGATGATCGGCATCGGCGATACCAGCGCGACGCGCTCGTGGTTGAGCTGGTTGGTGACCAGCTTCCAGCCGGCGTTCTCCTCGCCGACCCGGTTGGCGACCGGGATGCGGACGTCCTGGTAGTAGGTGGCGCTGGTGTCGACGCCCGACATGGTATGCACCGGCGTCCAGGAGAAGCCTTCGGCGCTGGTCGGCATGATCAGCATCGAGATGCCGCGGTGTTTCTTGGCTTCCGTATTGGTACGGACCGCCAGCCACACGTAGTCGGCGTAGGCGATCAGGCTGGTCCACATCTTCTGGCCGTTGACGACGTAGTCATCGCCGTCGCGCACCGCGGTGGTTCGCAGGTTGGCCAGGTCGGTGCCGGCGCCCGGCTCGGAGTAGCCGATCGAGAAGTGCAGGTCACCTGCCGCGATCTTCGGCAGGAAGAACTTCTTCTGTTCGTCGGTGCCGTAGACCATGATCGTCGGGGCGACGCTGTTGATGGTCAGGAACGGCACCGGCGCGCCGGCGATCGCGGCCTCGTCGGTGAAGATCAGCGAATCCATCGGAGAGCGGTCCTGGCCGCCGTACTCCTTCGGCCAGTTCAGGGTGAGCCACCCGTCTTTGCCCATCTGCGCGACGGTTTCGCGGTAGACGTTGCCCTCGCCTACCTCACCCGACGTGGAGCTCAGAGCTTCACGGCGCTCGGGGGTCATCAGCTTCTCGAAGTACGACCGCAGTTCGCGCCGCAACTCCTCCTGCTCCGGGGTGTAACTGATGCGCATACCGGCCGCCCTCCAGTCTTTGGTGAGTTCTGCGGCAGCCTGCATCAACGGCTACCCTTTCGCTTTCCTGGTTGTAACACGTTCTAGTCTGAGGGTCCAGCGACCGTTCGCCCGGACGCCGCCGGGAGGGGTCGTATGGTGGGCCTACCGAATTTGAGAGCCACGTTCTAGGAGGGTGTCGTGCGGGTGATAGTCGACCGCGACCGGTGTGAAGGCAACGCGGTGTGCTTGGGAATCGCGCCGGATATCTTCGACCTCGACGATGAGGACTACGCAGTGGTGAAGACCGACCCGATTCCGCCCGATCAGGAGGCGGTGGCTGAGCAGGCGATCGCCGAATGCCCGCGTGCGGCCCTGGCACGGGAAGACTAGAGGTATTCATAAATTGAGTAGCAGCACGAATCCGGCCGACCTGTCCGGCAAGGTCGCGGTGGTGACCGGCGCCGCAGCGGGACTGGGCCGCGCCGAAGCGATCGGCTTAGCCCGCGCGGGCGCAACCGTCGTCGTCAACGACATCGCCGCCGCATTGGACGCCTCCGACGTGATCGACGAGATCACCACCGCCGGCTCCAAAGCCGTCGCGGTCAGCGGCGACATCAGCCAGCGCGACACCGCCGACGAATTAATCAGCACCGCCGACGGGTTGGGCGGCCTCAGCATCGTGGTCAACAACGCCGGGATCACGCGTGACCGGATGTTGTTCAACATGTCCGATGAGGAGTGGGACGCGGTGATCGCCGTGCACCTGCGCGGCCACTTCTTGCTGACCCGCAATGCCGCCGCCTACTGGCGGTCCAAGGCCAAAGACGTCGGTGGCTCGATCTACGGGCGCATCATCAACACCTCGTCGGAGGCGGGCTTGACCGGCCCGATCGGACAGGCTAATTACGGCGCCGCGAAGGCCGGCATCATCTCGCTGACTCTGACCGCCGCCAGGGGCTTGGGCCGGTACGGGGTGTGTGCGAACGCGATCGCCCCACGGGCGAGGACTGCAATGACCGCCCAGGTATTCGGCGAAGCGCCGCCTGAGGGCGAGGTCGACCCGCTCTCGCCCGAGCACGTCGTGACCCTGGTGAACTTTTTGGCGTCGCCGGCGGCCAAGGACGTCAACGGCCAGGTGTTTGTCGTGTACGGCCCCCAGGTGACGCTGATGGCGGCGCCCACGATCGAGCATCAGTTTGACGCGGGCGGGCACGCGTGGGAGCCCGCGAAGCTCAGCGACGAGTTGGCAGATTACTTTGCTGGACGCGACCCGAAACGCACGTTTTCAGCCACCGGCTTGGTGGACTGACAGCCCGGTTCGCGGGGCGCTCGACCGAGGCTCTAAAAAACTAGAACACGTTTCAGCATGATCTGGGTCACAATGGCCCTGACCTGCTGAAACTATTAACATTTGTCTAATTTAGTTGTTCTTTGACACTCCGAACTTGTTCTAGTTACGATTGGCCGGCTCACGCGGACTGCTGTGGCTCAGAATCAAGCCAGAGCGGCGCCCACCAGGGACGCAGAGGCGTCGCTGGCGCAATTGCAGAGAGCCCGCGCGAGAAGGGAACCAGGTTGTTCGAACAGCTCGCGGTGCCGGCCAGGGCTGTGGGCGGTTTCGTCGAAATGTCCCTGGATACTTTGCGCAAGACATTCCGGCGCCCCTTCCAATTCCGTGAGTTCCTCGACCAGACCTGGATGATCGCCCGGGTATCGCTGATTCCAACGTTGTTGGTGGCGATCCCGTTCACCGTTCTGGTGGCTTTCACCCTCAACATCTTGTTGCGCGAGATCGGCGCCGCCGACCTGTCCGGGGCGGGCACCGCTTTCGGCACCATCACCCAGCTCGGTCCCGTCGTCACCGTGCTCGTAGTGGCCGGAGCGGGCGCCACCGCGATCTGTGCGGACCTGGGCGCGCGCACCATCCGCGAGGAGATCGACGCCATGCGGGTCTTGGGCATCGACCCGATTCAGCGTCTGGTGGTTCCCCGGGTGCTGGCCTCGACGTTCGTCGCGCTGTTGCTCAATGGACTCGTGTCGGCGATCGGCATCGCCGGCGGCTATGTGTTCTCGGTCTTGTTGCAGGGAGTCAACCCTGGCGCGTTCGTCAGCGGCCTGACCGTGTTGACCCACCTCGGCGAGCTGATCCTCTCGGAGATCAAAGCGTTGCTGTTCGGCGTCGTCGCCGGCCTGGTCGGCTGCTACCGCGGGTTGACCGTCAAGGGCGGACCGAAAGGCGTCGGCATCGCCGTCAACGAAACCGTGGTGTACGCGTTCATCTGCCTGTTCGTGATCAACGTGATCATGACGGCCGTCGGCGTCCGAGTGCTGGCGCGGAACTGACAATGAGCCGCGACGACGATGCAGAGCGCAGCGATGAGGTGGGGGCACGCCCCCTCGCCACTGTGTGGCTGGGGGTACCCCCACCCGCTTGCGGGGGAGAGCGGCGCACATGAGCTACGACACAACCCTGCGCTTTCGCCGCTTCTTCTCGCGGTTCAGCGGCCCGATCGACACGTTCGGTGAGCAGGCCCTGTTCTACGGCGAGTCGATCCGCTATATCCCGAATGCGCTCACGCGCTACCGGAAAGAGACGATCCGCCTGATCGCCGAAATGACCATGGGCACAGGCGCATTGGTGCTGATCGGTGGCACGGTCGGCGTCGCCGCGTTCTTGACTTTGGCATCCGGTGGTGTGATCGCGGTCCAGGGCTATGAGTCGCTGGGCAACATCGGTATCGAGGCGTTGACGGGATTCCTGTCGGCTTTTCTCAACGTCCGGATCGTCGCACCGGTCGTCGCCGGTATTGCGCTGGCTGCCACCATCGGCGCAGGCACCACCGCCCAGCTGGGCGCGATGCGGGTCGCCGAGGAAATCGACGCCGTCGAGGCGATGGCTGTGCACTCGGTGTCCTACCTGGTGTCGACCCGACTGATCGCGGGGCTGATCGCGATCGTCCCGCTGTATTCGCTTGCGGTGCTGGCCTCGTTTTTCGCGGCCCGGTTCACCACCGTGTTCATCAACGGACAGTCGGCCGGTCTGTACGACCACTACTTCAACACCTTCCTGATTCCCACCGACCTGCTGTGGTCATTCCTGCAAGCCATCGTGATGTCGATCGGCGTGATGCTGATCCATACGTACTACGGCTACAACGCTTCTGGCGGTCCGGTGGGTGTCGGTCTGGCGGTCGGTCAGGCGGTCCGCACAT
>Ga0302326_10024722_pt1 | contig 12195 bp, 6 predicted proteins | sample Palsa_T0_3_FD_202264 | JGI IMG/M metagenome (GOLD analysis project Ga0302326, IMG submission 202264) | Peat permafrost microbial communities from Stordalen Mire near Abisko, Sweden - Palsa_T0_3 | ecosystem: Environmental > Terrestrial > Soil > Palsa > Peat permafrost | place: Sweden: Abisko...
TTTGGGTCATGTCGTTCCTCCGCTCCCCTGCCAGGGAGCTTCTTTGGTCTCACGGGAACATCATGACCCTTTTCCGTCTTACTCGATTTAAGTCGATTGATTTTGCAGAACACTTGAAGCATAACCCCGCTCATCGCCGAACGCGCCGCACGCGCGGACGCAGCGCAACCGAAGGTAGCGATGAGCGCGGCGCCGAGAGGCGAGTGCTATCCATTCGAGCTCCAGCCGCGCGAACCGAATCGGATGCCGCGCGTTCGACGTGTGAGTGGCCGCGGCGTACGAGCGGCGGCGGCGATTACAACGGATTCGCCACCCAAGGGCGCCCGTTTTGATACCGCCCAGGGAAACGTCTTCGAGTCCTCCTGATGCAGGAGGCGCGCAGAGGAAAAGGTCTTGCCGCCTCGGAACTCCGGAGCCGGCAGTAGAACGCAAACGACGCGCCGCTCATCGGAAAACGCGCCGCAACGCGCGGTCGCATCGCGATCGTGGGACCGCGTTGACCAGGCGCGAGATTCAATCCGAAGCACTGTAAAACAGGACGGAACAGGAAATCAAGAGACGTCTCAGGCGGCCTACTTTCCACATTCCAAATGATTGCACGCAAAAGAAACTGCCAGAACAGCAGGCGGAACAGAGCGTATCAGGACCTGTTTAACGCGAACTGACCGTTAAAGCCGACCGCAGATCATCGACCAAAAGTAATGCGGAAGACCGTCGGCGGTTCTAAAAAGATATCCACAGAAAATCCTTGACGGAATAACTCACGATGACCTGCACGCAAGTCCTGCTGCTCCCCTGCTGCACCAGGAGCACGCGATGAGACCAAGGGGGGAGCTGTGCGAATTCCTAACGAAAATAAGAGCTGTTATAGGAGCGCAGGTGGGTATATACTTAACTGCAATTTGGTTCCCAACGGATTCCAGGAATGTCCGTGCGGATGGAGGTTCGATGATCATTCCGACGTTTCTAAGCCTTCCGAGTGGGGCAGGATTTTCCGGGCGAGTAAGGACAAAGGCGATGGCAAGATACTCCGGCTGTATCAGCGCCAGTATGATGCGAAGCGGGCCGGAACTACGTGACAATTCGAATCCTATGGCACGAAAACTCTTTTCAACAGTCCTGATGGTTTTGTTGGCGTCAGCAATTACAGGCTCCGCAGCCGAACTCGAGCGGCAGCAGCTTCCTGCGGGAGTCAAACCCCTTTCATACGATCTTTCGCTGGTCCCGGATGCAGGTGACTTAAGCTTTCGCGGTCGGGTGAAGATCATGCTCGACGTGACAGCAGCCACCTCTTCGATTGTGTTTAACGACGACGAACTCGTGCTGGACAAGGCGGAACTCGACACAACCGGGACGGCAACGGGTATTGCGCTGGACGCCAAACTGCAGCGGGCGACGCTGACGTTTCAATATCCCGTAGCAGCGGGGCGCCACATTCTCACGATTGACTACCACGGTGTCATCGGGAAGGCAACGCAAGGTTTCTTCGCGATGGACTATGATAGCCGCGCGGGTAAGCGGAGAACGATCGCTACCAACTTCGAGCCCGCAGCCGAACGGCGCTTCATGCCGTCTTGGGACGAGCCGGGTATCAAAGCAACTCTCCGCCTCACGGTGGACATTCCAGCGGATCGCATGGCAATCGCCAACATGCCACCCGTCTCCACGGACACACTGCCGGACGGACGGAAGCGCGTGCACTTCGCCAGCACGCCGAAGATGTCAACCTATCTTTACTTTCTCGGGATCGGCGACTTCGAGCGGATCACTACGAAATCGGACGGGACGGAAATCGGCGTCGTGGTGAATCGGGGCGATACGGAAAAGGGGCAAGTGGCGCTGGCCGAGGCCGCCCGGCTCTTACACTACTACAACGATTACTTTGGCGTTCCGTTTCCTCTGCCCAAGCTGGATCTGGTAGTCGCACCGGGGGCGATCACAGGAGGCTCCATGGAAAACTGGGGTGCGATTTTTTATTCGCAGAACCATCTTTTATTCGATCCCGCCAAGTCTACGGAAGCCGATCGTCAACTTGTGTTCCAGGTTGTCTCCCACGAAATGGCGCACCAATGGTTCGGCGATCTGGTTACCATGGCCTGGTGGGATGACTTATGGCTCAACGAGGGCTTCGCCCGCTGGATGCAAACCAAGGTCGCAGACGACCTGCATCCAGGATGGAAGACCGGGCTGCAGGCTCTCGCCGTTGCCGAGTACGGTAAGCGCGCGGACGCTAAGCCGTCGACTCATCCCATCGTGCAGACCGTACTCGATGCCAGCCAGGCCATGCAGGCGTTCGATAGCATTACCTACGATAAAGGCGCCACTGTGATCGGCATGCTGGAAGCATATGTCGGGCCGGATGCTTTCCGGAATGGCATTCGCCGGTATATGCGTGCGCACGCTTACGGGAATACGGTCGATGCCGATTTCTGGCGCGAAATCCAGGCAGCCGCCGGTAAGCCTGTGCTCGAGATGGAAGCCGATTTCACCCGACAGCCCGGCGTGCCGCTGCTTCGGGTGGAATCGGGGACGACGCCCGGAGGCTCGAAAACGCTGGAACTGCGGGAGGACAGATTCGCTGAAGACCCGGCGACGATCGCCACCGCACCGGTTCAGCGTTGGCACATCCCGGTCACCGTGAGTGCCGCCGGCGCGGGGGCCAGCTATCTCATCTCGGGAACTCCGGTTACGGCGCCTGTTCCGGGCAATGGACCGGCCATCGTGAATGCCGGCCAATCCGCGTATGTCCGCACCCTTTATCCAAGGTCGATGATCGAGGCGCTGACGTCCGCCATGGGTCAGGTTAATTCAGCAGACCAGGTGGGCGTGTTGTACGATTCGTGGGCTCTCGGCCAATCCGGTTACGAGCCGGTAACCGATTACCTGGATATCGCCCGATCGCTTCCCGTTGACGCGGATCCGATTGCGTGGATGCAGGTTATCAAGACCCTCCTTGCCATCGACCAAGCCTACACAGGCAATCCGGGACAAGCCGCTTTTCTCGCCTTCGCAAGAAAGCTGCTCCTTCCTTTGGCCGCAAAGCTGGGCTGGGACGCCCTCTCCAACGAAGAAAGCAATGCCGCTACACTGCGCGATAGCGTGTTGGGGGCTCTGGGCCGGTTCGGGGATAAGGAGGTCATCGCAGAAGCGAGCCGGCGGTTCGAAGCGGCGATGAAGGACAAGAAAGCGGCCGCACCCGCTGTCCGGCGCACTGCGATCGCGATTGTGGCGCGGAATGCCGATCACGATACCCTCGATCGGTTAATAGCCATGGTGCGGTCCACTCAGGACCCGCTGGAGAAACAGAATCTCCTGGTGGCCCTCGCCGGTGTCGCCGATCCGGCCGGTGCGGAGCGGGTAGCGGAAGTCGGGACAGGAGCGGACGCTCCCGCCGGATTTGCTCCCTATGTACTCCTGTGGGTGGCCTGGAACCATCCGGATCTTGGCTGGAAGCTGGCACTGGAACGCGTCGATCGGCCCGACTTTCCGATCGACTCCCTAATGAGGCTCGCTCTGATGCCCGCGATTGCAGCCAATTCATCGGACCGGCAACGCATCGCCGATCTCAAAGCGTACGCGGATCAACATATACCGTCCACCGCCCGCGAGAATGTTGAGGCGGCGATCGCCGGCATCCAACTGAACGCGAAATTCAGAGCTGAGTGTATTCCGAAAATCGACCAATCGCTTGCCCACGCAGCGGCTAACTGATCAAAGCTGGTCCAGCTCGTTGCGGCCAACCTCGTGCGGACGAAACGGGCTCTGTTGTTCGACAAGTGCCCAAGAACAGTCGCACCGCTGCAAGTTCGAACTTCTGACGGGACTTTCCTCCCCGAGGCAACCGCCGCGGTACCGGGTAGTGGCCACAATGCTGCAGATTTTTACCCAATGCATTACACGCAATGTTGGCCCCCGCATTAATGGATCGATAGATCATAGCTTCCGTTGGAGATCACTGAGCCCGCAGGAGCGGTGACACTCGCGCCAGATCCTCATCCTTAACGGTGTGTCCAGTGGCGCGCAGCTCTTCCACGATCTTTTGGATCTGAATCGTGTTCCACACCAGGACCGCCAATCTCTACGGAACTACCTATGCGGTTGGCACGGGCGCCGGCGTCGTGTAAAAGCCGGATACAACTGGCCACAAAAGCCTGGATGAGGTGCGTTCGCATCGCTCATCGGTGTGATCACCTTGCTGTTTGGGCCTCCGCTGTGTTCTTCACGAGGAGCGAGACGAATGCGACAGTGACTAAGTCAAACATGAAATAACTGCTCACGTGTTGCCTCCGGTGGCTGTGAGTTCCCTCGAGAGTATCAGCCGGCCGTACTAAGCCGGATCCACCGGTGTATGCCCTGCTATAAGCTAATGCCGGCGAGGAGGTGCAATACAGTGAGGCCCATTATCGACCCCGCCTTCAAACCGCAGGAATGAACCAGTGTGCGCCGTGCGATGAGGCTGCTTCCCAAAAGCGTCTGACGGAGATCCAGTACCTCTTCCCGCGAGTAACCCAGTACTTATTGATCCTCCAACCTGCTTTTTGAACCTAGCAAACAGTGGGTGCGGACCGCATACTGAAGTCCTCACCGACCGGCACGGCCAGGACCTAGCTCCGGCCGGAGTTAAAAGCATGAGCGGTTATTCCATGTTCGAATACATCACGATCGAATGTTGCGACTGCCACCAGAATCTCAAAAACGTCCCGCGCTCCACCAAACGCTGCGGGAAATGCGCGCAGAGGCGCACCAAGTTGAGGCAGGAGCGCCGCCAACTTAACGCGCGAAGCACTGTGCCAGAACAAACAGCGGATGCCAAACCCGAAAAAGCGTAAGCCGTCCGCAGCACTTCCGCGAGATTCCGCTCGACCGTGTATACTCCGTTGATAGCCTAACGTGCCGGTACTTTTGTCGGAGTCGCCCGAGAAGGTATCCCGCTGTCTGGCTCACATCCTTGTGCGGAGATACTTTGGGGGTAACGTCTTCGCGTCCTCCTGGATGCAGGAGGCGTGCACGAGGAAAACAGCCTACACGCGTCGGAACTCCGGAGCCCGAATTAGAACGCAAACGATGCGGCCGCTTGTCGACGAGCGCGGCGCGTTGCACGGGCGCATTGCGATCGTGGGACGGCGTTGACCTAGCCGGCGTGGCGCGCATGATCCGTTCGAGCGCCAGCCGCGCGAACCGAATCGGATGCCGCGCGTTCGACGTGCTGGTGGCTGCGGCGAACGACTGGCGGCAGAGCTTACGACGGAATTCGTCATCGAAGGCCGGTTTTGGACCCCCTGTTTCATGCCGCACATTGCCGCAGAGGGCAAGTCCGGCAGCACGCGCCAGCAGTTCCTCAAAAACTTCGCCGCCAAGCGCGCCGCCGGGGGAGTGAAGCCGCGGGAAACCGCTGCCCGATAAAAATGTGGCCGCTCTGTCCGCGCCCGGCAAACTGAAGCCGCGGGTAGAGAATCCGGACCAGCCGACTCTGTTTGCCAAGCAAGCCGCGCCGCAACCCGACGACGTGGGCTCCGGCCTGTTCGACACCGCCGCGGAGCGCCAGGCGCGCGAAGACGCGCAGTCGCACGAAGACAAGCTGCTGGGCGATCAGTTGACCGCGCAGTTCAAGAGCGGCTTGCCCATGCGTCCGGCCAAGATCAAGCCCAAGAAGGCTGGCAATCTGTTCGAGGACCAAGGTCCGGAGCAGGGAGGATTGTTTTCGCGCAGGTATGAGCCTGATGAGATCGGCGAACGCGGCCCGGTATCCCGGCAGTTCCGGAATGATGAGGTGGGAGCCACTAAGGCACTGGAAGACGAACAGAGCGGTGAGGCTCTGGGCGCCCTGGAAGAAAACCGTTTTGGCTACGGCCCTGTGGATCTCGTCTGGGGCTACAAGGGAATTGCGCCTCCAGAGTGGGAAAGAGGCTACGGACTAGCGCACATCCTGGTCAAGCACAAGTACATGCGTGGGCATTTGCAGGAGATGCTCGATCGCATGACTCACGTGAAACGTCAAGGCGAGCGGGCCATGTTCTCGAACGACCAGGGTGAGCACGCCACGCTGGCGTTGAGTTGGTTTGGGAGGGAAAGAAAAACTTGGTTGCTGACAGAGTACGATCAGAGACCGCCAGCCGCCGAAAACATCCTGTTCGGTTCCGGCAACCCCGAATCCGGGGCCAGCGAGCCGAGTTCCCCGCTGACTGGCAGCTCCGATACTAGTGTGACACAGAAGCCAAAGGGCGAGACCGGCGCCATCAATGCCCCGATCCTCACCAGCCTCCCCGCCTGGTTCGCCACCAAGCTGGGCCTGGGCCCCGACGATGCACCGAAAGTAACCTATTCCGGCCTGGGCGCCCTGCGCTCGCGCTTCATCCCCGGCGGCAACCTGGGCCAGCTCGAGCACGCCAGCGTGCCGGCCTTTGAAGCCGCTACCCGCACCGCCGGAAGCTCCGCACAGTCCGGTGTGATCATGCACGCGGCGTGGCCCCCCATCTCCCGCGCGCTGCAAGGCTCTGGCCTGTCTCCGTCTGAGCTGCGCCTGGCCTACACGTCAGCAGGCTGAAGCGTTTTTACCCGTTCGAGCGCCAGCCTCGCGAACCGAATCGGATGCCGCGCGTTCGACGTGTGGGTGGCTGCGGCGAACGACCGGCGGCAGAGCTTACGACGGAATCCGTCGCCGAAGGCCGCTTTTGCCGACCCCGTTTCATGCCGGACCCAAGCGACTGACGATGGAACAGTCACGCTGGAAGCAGGTGGCAGCCGCCGTTACCCGCGTCATGCGCCAAGTCTGACGTGCCCGCCCCATCGCGCGGAGCTTATCTCGGACTCGGCTCGGGGGAGTTTGCCGGTGACACGTCCCTCCCCGGAATTCCTCCCGTAAGGCGCCGGTCCCATCAAACATCAGGCCGCAGCGCCGTGCCGAAGATGGCTGATTGGACGGGGACTTATCGGGATCTCTCCTGAAGCCCCTCCGCCCCCCAGGATTTATTTCCACGCGGTGTAGTGAAAATGCGGGTCCCCGGATCTAATGCTATGACAGTATGTGACAAAACAGACGTGAATGCCAGGCCGGAGCCTCGCCAGGATGACTGTCAATGAGCGAGTCGAGGAGATCTATCAGGCGGAGCGCGACAACATCTATTCTTATTTGCTCTACTTCAGCGTTCCTGCCGGGCGGGCGCAGGAACTGGCCCAGGACGCATTTCTGAAGCTGTACCTGAAGATGTCCAAGGGCGAATCGGTTGAGAATCCGCGCGCCTGGTTATATAAAGTGGCGCACAATTTCGCACTGCGTTTCCATCAGCGCGAGGCAGTATTCGACGACCTGAGCAGTGACTTCGAGCGCGCCGATCGATTGCCTGATCCCGAGCATGCTGCGATGGAACACCAACGCAAAACCGTTCTGCTGAGGGCAATCCGCGATCTGTCGCCCCGGCAGCGGAACTGCCTGCATCTGCGTGCGCAAGGTCTGCGGTACCGGGAAATCGCGGATGTGATCGGCATCAGCACTTCCGCAGCGACGGAATTTCTGCGCCGGGCCGCTGTGCGGCTGAAGGGGATCATGGATGGGTATTGAGGGACCAAACGGTAGTGATTCGCCGCATCTCTCCGATGGGCAACTGGCGCGGCTCGAAGACGGGGAGCTTTCTGCATGGGAAGCCAGTCACTTACAATCCTGCCCACAATGCGGCAGCCGCCTCGGTGACGCGCGGGCGCGAGCGGCTTATGTGGAATACCGTGATGCAATCCGCGCCCCTCTGCTGGCACCGCCGCCGAAACCCTGGCAGCCTCTGGATGCGCTCATCGCGCGACACGAGGCAAGCCGCCCGCGAGGTCTCCACTGGTGGTCCGTTGCGTCGGTCGGCGCCGCTGCTTGCTTGATGCTGGGCCTCATAGTTACCGCGCTGGTTCTGTGGAGTCCAAGGCAAACGGCGTCCGCCCGGGCGAGCCGGCTTCTGACCGAGTCCGCGAAACTGGCGTTGCCTCAGCGCCGCTCGATTTCGATATACCTGCATGGCCGAACTCTGGTCCGGCCAGCGGTGCTAGCGACCGAGGGTGAGCCGGAAGGCGATTCAGACATCGCTCGTCTCCAGATGGTCTTTGCCGCCGCGCATTACAGTTGGCGGGAACCCCTCAGCGCCCGATCGTTTCAGGCGTGGCGCAGTGCGTTGCGTGACAAGCGGGATTCCGTAAGCATAATCCGAGCACAGAATGACGAGTCTTACCGTGTGCGGACGGAGACTGATTCCGGAGTCTTGCGGACGGCGTCGCTGACGCTACGCGCCCCCGATCTGCGCCCGGTCGCCGGCGCCTTCGACTTCGAGCGCGAAGGAATCGTGGAACTGGCGGAAGCGGCGGCCTCGAGCGAACATGCCTCCGGAACTCGTGCGCTTCCCCGCCGGCCATTTACCGCGCCTTCGCGCGACGAAACTTCGGCCGGGCCTGAGGTAACTCTCCACGTCCTGGCGGCGCTGAACCAGATCGGCGCCGACGTAGGGGAGCCTGTCGAAATATCGGAAGATCCGCGGCATCAACACGTCGTGGTACACGCCGCGGGAGTCAGCCGCGAACGGCAACGGCAGATTGCCGGCGTGCTGAAGGCTGTGCCGCGCGTAATGCTGGAGTTCGGTTCGGGCAGGTCAACCTTACCTCGAGCGAAAGCTATGCCGCAGGAGCGTTACTCCGCGACGATTCCGGCTCCCTTGCGCCAGCAACTCGAGGAGCGATTCGGCGGCCCCAGCGCATTACAGGAGGCCACGGACCGGATCCTCGAAGCCAGCTCATCGGCGGTGGCGCAAGCCCACGCCCTGGAAATCCTCGCACGAGATTTTGGACCGCGGATAGAGGAGAGCTTAATCGCGCCAGACCGCGAAATATTGCAGAAATTGCGGGACAATCATATTTCAGAGTTGGAGCGCCTGATATCGCGAATGCGGGAGAATCTAAAGCCGGTTCTGCCCGCAATCCCGAATGGCGCGGCCGCCCAAGCGGCGAATGGCGAAGCGGCCGCGAGTTGGCAAACCGGCGCCGCTTCTCTTGTAGCTCTCGCCCGAAGAACAGACGATGCGTTGAATCGTCTTCTGGCGAGTAGTTATTCGCAGTCTTCTGGCGAAGAAATGCTGCGTACCCTGGCGGCCCAAATAGAGCAATTCGATTACGCGATCCGGTCTGACGGCCGGGCGGGGAGATGAGGCGCCATGCGTGCGGTCCTTCTGGTCCTCGGCGTACTTCTCGAAGCCGCCCTCTTCGCCTCGGACCCGAGCATGATATATGGGGTTGTGCAGGATCCATCGGGCCATGTTTTGGCCGGTGCAGATGTGCAGATTCAGAGCGAATCCACGGGCGCGCGATGGAGACTCACAGCGGATCACGCAGGGCACTATTTCGTGGCGGCATTACCTCCGGGCGAATACAAAGTAACAGTTCGGTTACCCGGCTTTCGGACGGTCTCCAAAGTAGGGGCGGTTCTCGAAGCCGAGCAGGAATTGCGGCTCGATTTCGCCATGCAATTGCTCAGCTTGCACGAGGTCGTTACAGTGGTGGGCGGACGCGATGACCTCGACCCATCCGGTGGCGACTCCCTCCTGGTGACGCGCGACGGTCCGGGCAGCACGCTGCCCGCCAATGGTCGGGATTATCGGATGTTGTTTGACCTCCTGCCCGGAATCGTGGTCACTCCCGCCGGCGCGAACGACGGAGGACAGTTCACCTCCAATGGGCAGCGGCCGAACGCACATGCGTTCCTCGTGGATGGAGTCAGCGCCAACACAGGGGTGGGTGGTAGCGCGTTGCCGGGATCGTTTCCCGGAGCTTCCTTGCCGGCGATGAGCGCCGGCGGCAGCAGCGAAGAGCTCGGTTCATCGGGCGACACAGAGTCGGTGGAACTGCGCACATCCAGTTTCGCTCCCGAATATGGCGGCCGCATGGGGGCGCAGGCCCAGGTAGTCACACGTTCAGGTTCTAACGAATTTCACGGAGAGGTATTCGGGAATGCCCGTGACAGCAGTTGGAATGCACGGAACTGGTTCGCCAACAGCTACGGGCTGGCATACCCTCGCCCCAAGTATGGCGATGTGGACGGTGTCCTCGGCGGACCTATCTGGCGGAACCGGACGTTCTTCTTTCTGTCCGTTGAGCACTCGGAGCTCCACGACAGTGGTATCGAGTTGACATGTGTGCCCTCGCTGGCGACGCGTCAGGATGCGCCGGCGCAGCTACAGGGAATACTGTCTTCCTTTCCTCTCCCCGTCGGGTCAGACCTGGGTGGCGGCGAGGCGGAAGGGCTGATGGGGCTCGGCCGCGCCACGACGGTCGGCACTTACAGCGGACGCATTGACCAGATTTTGGGGTCGCGGGGCGCCCTGTTCGTCCGCTACGCGCGATCCATCTCGGCGTCTTCCTCTTCCCAGGTGGAAGCGATCCAGGGAGTCTCTGACGGGCAAAGCATAACTATCGGAATCACAGCGGGCCGGTCCACGGGGGCCATCCAGGAGATTCGGTTCAATTATTCGGACGCTAACTTCTTCTCCCGGTCCACGGTAGCGGGGATTGAGGACGTATGGGCTTCTCTGGATAATTTGGTTGCGCCGTCATGGGCATCCTCATACTCTGTTTTGGCGATTTCGATTCCGGATCTTGGACAATTCCTTGCCGGCGACTACGGAATGACCGCCCGGCAAGATCAGTGGGAGTTTCGCGATACGGTGTCGTCCGAGATCCGGCGGCATCAATTGCACCTCGGCCTGGATTACATCCGGCTGCAGCCGGCTCGCAGCTACCCTCTCACCAGCATCCTCGGTCAAGCTCCCAGCCTCGAAAGCTTCCTCCAGGGAGACCCGCTTAGCGTCTCGATCTCACAGTTGCCTCAATTCGGCAGCCAGGTTCAGGTTGGGTCGCTCTTTGCGCAAGACACATTTCGCGTGAACAAAAACCTCAACGTGGTCTACGGCGTTCGATGGGAGTTGACCCCTCCCGCAGGCGCGCAGGTGCAGATTCCCACCATATCTGGCCTTTGGTCCGGGACTGATTGGATCACCCAAAATACCGGCATCAACGGTACGGCGCCGTGGCCCATGCGCTACGGCCAGTTCGAGCCACGCATCGGGGTGGCCTATCGTCTCCCCGGGAGCGGCCTCGTGCTGCGGGCCGGTGGCGGACTCTTCTACGACACGACGTTAGCGGCTTCCATCAACCCCATCAACGGCGCGCCCTTCAACAGTTGGCTCCTCTCGGGTGGGGCGCTGGCTGTCAGTACGCCTCCCGCAGTTTCTATCGGGACGGAAACGCCACCGGCACAAGCCACTGCTCCCGATGTGCAGCAGTTCCTCACCGGACCTTATCCCGCGCTACACCTGCCGAGGTCTTACCAGTGGCGAGCTTCTCTGGAAAAAGGCATTGCGGCGCACGGTACCGCTTCGGTCGCCTATCTCGGCTCATCAAACAGGAATCTTCTTGGAAATGAAACTTATAACGACCCAGTGACAGGCGTTCTGGACCGCAGCATCACGTTAACTGAGGATTCATCCACTTATGACGCGCTCGAGTTACAATTACGCGGTTCGCTCAGGCGGAATGTTTACGTCTCCACGTCTTACACGTGGTCTCATTGCATCGACGACGGCTCGCAGGATTCCTCCGTCTTTCTGATTCATCCGGGTTACCAACTAAGTGAAGCCCGCGGATCGTGTAACTTCGACGTGCGCCAGGCGCTGACTTCATCGGTGTCGTACCAGGTTCCGCGCTCCTCGACCTGGCACTTCCCCGAGTGGCTGTCTGGTTGGAAGATCAGCGGGATTTTTCGCGCGCGCACCGGCTTTCCGATAAATATCGTGGATAATGAGCAAGTGTTCGGAGAGGAAGTCGTGAATGCCGCGCGCCCGGATCTTGTACCCGGGGTGCCGATTTGGATTAACGATCCGACAGCTGGGCATCGCCGGTTAAATCCCGCAGCCTTCACTATACCGGCTGCGGGCGGCCAGGGAACGCTGGGCCGCAACGCGATCTATGGCTACGGCATGACGCAGGTCGACCTGAGTCTGCGGCGCGTATTCCAGTGGGAGCGCGGACCATCGATCGAGATTGGATGGAATGTTTTCAATGTTCTCAACCACCCGGAATTCGCCGACCCGGTGCCGTTTCTCTCGAATCCGTTGTTCGGCCAATCTACTTCCATGCAAAACCTGGTACTGGGCTCGGGAACTCCCAATACCGGGT
>Ga0302326_10024726_pt1 | contig 12193 bp, 8 predicted proteins | sample Palsa_T0_3_FD_202264 | JGI IMG/M metagenome (GOLD analysis project Ga0302326, IMG submission 202264) | Peat permafrost microbial communities from Stordalen Mire near Abisko, Sweden - Palsa_T0_3 | ecosystem: Environmental > Terrestrial > Soil > Palsa > Peat permafrost | place: Sweden: Abisko...
ACACGGCCGCCGCCGCCGCCTCGCTCGCCGCGGTGGCGGCGGCGGTTCGTGCGCGTTGCTTGTTCCACAGGGCCAGGATCGCGAGCGAGATGCAGATGGTGACGACCGTCCTCAGGAGCTTCATGGTTGGGGCACCAAGCGTGGCAGGGCGCGGAGCTGGTCGTAAACCCCCAAAAGCGGGAGCCTCAGGCTGTGGGGAACCGAAGCTGGAACCGGGCGCCTCCGCCAGGCTCGTCGGTCACCGCGGCCGTCCCTCCATGCGCCTCCGCGACGGCGCGCACCAGCGTGAGCCCGAGTCCGAATCCCCGAAGCGACCTGCTGGCGTCCCCGCGGTAAAGCCTGCGCCAGACCGCCTCCCGCTCCGCGGGCGGCACGCCCGGGCCGTTGTCTCCGACGGTCAGCGTCACCGCCCCGGGCTCCCGCGCCGCCGTGATCGTCACGCGCCCGCCCTCCGGCGTGTACTTGAGCGCATTGTCCACGAGGTTCGAAAGCGCCTGTCCCAGGCGCACGGGATCGGCGTCCATCTCGATGGGCGCGGGCAGCGCCGTCTCGATCCTGATGGCCTTCTGCTCAGCGACCTCGCGGTAAAGATCCGCGGCGCGCGCCGCCAGCGCGCACACGTCGACCCGCTCGCGCCGCAGCGCGAGCGCCCCGGCCTCGGCGGCCGAGACGTCGAGGAGCACCTCGAGAAGGTGCTGCACCCGGTCGGTCTCGTCGACGCAGGCCGCGAGCGCCGACCGCGCCTCTGCCGGGTTGCCCCCATCCTGGAGCGCCAGCTCGGCCGTCCCCCGAAGGCGCGTCAGCGGGGTGCGCAGGTCGTGGGCGAGGTTGTCCAGCGTCTCGCGCAGCACCCGGATGTGGCTGGAGTTCTTGTCGAGGAGCGTGTTCAGCTGGCGCGCGAGCACCGCCAGCTCCCCGCTCCCCCTCGGCGCCGGGATGCGGGCCGAAAGGTCGTCCTCCTCCAGGATGCGCCGCGCCGTGCTGGCGACCTGCCGGAGCGGCCGCGTCGCCCGCCACGCGAGGAACGTGCCCGCCGTCAGCGAGAGGAGGAGCGCTACGGCGCCGACGGCGGCGAAGCCGGTGCGAAGGGGGGCGAGGAGGACGGCGCGGCTGTCGGTGCTGCGCGCGACCTGGATCAGCCGCCCGTCCGGCAGGACGCGGGAGGCCAGGGCAAAGTCGCGCGCCGCGTCGCGCGGCACGCGGACCGAGTGGATCTGCTCGGCGCTCCAGCCGCCCCACCCGTCCGGGACGAGGCGCTGCTCGAACTTCGGGTCGATCCAGTCGGACGGCACGGTGGCGAACACCGTCTCGCCGCCGGGCCCCAGGATCCTGACGAAGAGGGAGCGCACCTCGGGTGAGGCGTCCGCATTGAGCCTCTCGCGGAGGGCGAGGGCGCCCCCCTGCCCGTAGGCCTGGGCGTATTCGCCGGCCCTCAGCTCGACCGCCGCCCTGTCCCGGGCCTCGAGTGAATGCGCGAGGATCCAGTACAGCACGCCGAAGAGCGCGCAGGCGCCGGCCGCGAACACGGCGCAGTAGGTCGCGGCGAGCCGGATCGCGAGGGACTGGCGGAGCGACTCAAGCATGGGGCCGGAATACGTAGCCCACGCCGCGCAGCGTCTCGATGCGCGCATGGTCGGGGTCGACCTTGGCCCGGAGCCTGTGCATGACCACGTCCACCACGTTGGTCTGCGGGTCGAAGTTGTAGTCCCAGACCTGCTCCAGGATCTTCGTCTTGCTGACGGGGCGTCCCGCGTGCCGAAGGAGGAAGGCGAGGAGCGAGAACTCCCTGGGCTGGAGCTCCACCGCCTTGCCCGCGCTCGTCACCTCGCGGGTCACCAGGTCGAGCGACACGTCCCCGGCCACAAGGCGGGTCGCGTCGGGCGCGTGCGTCGCCCTGCGGACGAGCGCCTGGATGCGGGCGATGAGCTCCGAGAAGGCGAAGGGCTTCGTCAGGTAGTCGTCGGCGCCGCTCTCCAGGCCGCGGACGCGGTCCTCGACCGCGCTCTTGGCGCTCAGGAAGAGCACGGGGACCTGCCTGCGGGCGGCGCGCAGGCGCCGCACGAGGCTGAACCCGTCCAGGCCGGGGAGCATCACGTCGACGACCGCGACGTCGTACCCTGTCGACTCCGCCAGGGCCAGTCCCGTCTCGCCGTCCGCCGCGTGGTCCACGGCGTGCCCCGCCTGCTTCAGGCCGCGCACGACGAACGAGGCGATCTTGGCATCATCTTCAACGACGAGGACGCGCATGGGGGGAGGCAGTGTGGACCAAGGCACAATCGTTGGAAAGCGGGATTGGGGGCGAAAAAAACACCGGCCCGATTCCCGGGCCGGTGTTCAACAACAAACCACCTAAGCTACTGACCAATGGAGGGGGCCCTCACTGGGGGCCGTCGGCCGGGTTGGCGGTCTCGTCGATGACGACGAACACCGTGTTCCCGTGGGACCAGACCTTGACGAGCGTCTTTCGGTTGGCCGCGCTGGTGCACAGGTCGATCGCGCTCTTGGCCGAGGTGACCGGCTGCCGGTTGATCTCGAGGATCACGTCGCCCTCGCGGAGCCCGGCGCGGGCGGCTGCCGAGGCGGGATCGACCGAGGTGATGACGGCCCCGGAGAGCCGCTCGGGAAAGTCGAGGTCGCGGCGGGCCGCTCCGTCGATGTCGGAGACGTTGACCCCGTTGAGCACGCCCTGGTCGTCCGCCGAGGCCGAGGGGGCCTCGTCGCCGTTCCGCTCGCCGGCTACCCGGGTCACGGTGGTCACCTGGACGCGCTGGGGGGAGCCGTCGCGGAGGATGTCGAGGGAGAGCTGCGTGCCGGGCGCGGTCTCGGCGACGGCGATGCCCAGTCGGCCGGCGGAGTCCACCGCCTGACCGTCGATGGCGGTGACGACGTCGCCGCTCTTCAGCCCGGCCTTCGCGGCGGGGCTTCCGGGGCGGACATCGGAAATCAGCGCGCCGTCGTTCACCTTGATGCCAAAGGAGTCGGCGAGGCTGGGCGTCAGGTCCTGGATGCCGACGCCGATGTAGCCGCGGACGACCTTCCCGTGGGCCGCCAGGTTGTCCACCACGTTGCTGACCAGGTCGGCGGGGACCGCGAGGCCTATGCCCTGGAACCCGCCGCTGTGGCTGAGGATCGCGGTGTTGATGCCGACCAGTCGCCCGTCGACGTCGACCAGCGCCCCGCCGGAGTTGCCGGGGTTGATCGCCGCGTCGGTCTGGATGAAGTCCTCATAGGCAAGGCCGAGGCCGGCGCGCCGGCTCGTCGCGCTCACGATCCCGGTCGTAACGGTCTCGCCGATGCCAAACGGGTTTCCGATCGCGAGCACGCGGTCGCCCACCTCCACGTTCTTGCTCCTCGCGAAGGTGATGGCGGGAAGGCCCTTGGCGTCGACCTTGATCAGGGCGACGTCGGTCTGCGGGTCGCGCCCCACGACGCGCGCCGGCAGCTCGCGGCCGTCCGAGAGGGTAACCGTGACCATCTTCGCCCCGTCGACGACGTGGTTGTTGGTGACGATGTACCCGTCGGTGCTGACGATGACGCCTGAGCCCAAGCCGCTTTCCGGGACCTCGGGGCCCGCGGGCATGCGGTTGCCGAAGAACTGGCGGAGCCTGGGATCGATCATGCCCGGTATCGGGGCTCCGTCCTCGCCCTGTTCCATGCTGACGCGGCGGCTGTTCATCTCCACCGTGACCTTCACGATGCTCGGGGCTACCCGCTTGACGACCCCCGAGAAGCTCGCGGACTCGATGGACCCGCGGTTCACCGCGACCGTGTCGCGTTTCAGGATCAGGGCGTGCGGCGAGGTCTCGACCGAGTCGATTGCGGCAAAGAGGCCCGAGGCCGCGATGAGGAAGGCGGCGCCGATGGAGGCGCGCCGGATGTTCTTGCTCGAGGGAATATTCATAGGGATGCGCCCAATATCCCACACCCTCCTTTCCCGGCCCTTTCCGGAAAATGACAGATTTGTAATTCCGGCGCGCGGGGGACCCCCGTTCATGGGGTGTACACCCGCTTTTTGTGAACGGGTTTTCGCACCCAAAGGGGGCTCCATAGCCCCTCAAAGGGGTCTATGGTCCCATCATGAGCGAAGCAAAGACCCCGCAGCACGAGCCCAAGAAATCGGAGCACGAGCCCAAGAGACCGGAACACAAGAACAGCCGCGCGCGGGTGTCCGTCGGGATACTCGCGGTCTATCTCATCCTCGCCATCGTCATCGTGGTCCAGGCAGTCAAGGTCCACAGGCTCAATTCGCAGGTCACCGACCTCCAGAAGCAGCTGACCGATTCCACCGCGGCCACCGCAAAGGCGCAGGCCGACCTGCAGAACGTCTCGTCCGCCACGGACCAGCTGAAGGCGCAGCTGGCCACGGCCACCACCGCGCAGGCGGACCTGAAGGCGCAGGTCGACCAGGCGCAGATCGCCGCCAACCAGCAGCAGGCGCAGATCGACAAGGACAAGGCGCAGCTGACCGACGCCCAGGCGCAGCTCGACAAGTCACAGGCCCAGTCGGGCGCATTCAAGTCCCAGCTTGACCAGGCGACGACCGGATCGTTCCAGATGCTCACCGAGCTGGACCAGGCCAAGATCAAGGCGATGGACCTCCAGGCGCGCCTCGCGAAGGCCGAGAGCCAGCTCGCCGAGCTCCAGCCCCTGCTGCTGAAGGCGCGCCACATCCCGGTCACGACCTCGCTCGAGAGGAAACCGGGCGACCACTTCACGCTTCATGTCAGCAATCTCGACCCCCAGCCCGTGAGCGTGAGCCTCACGATCACCGACGCCGGCAAGACCCGGACGCAGTCGAACGTGATCGGGGCCGGCGCCGTCTTGAATGTCGACAAGCTGACGGCCGGCGAGAATGTCACCATCGCGAGCGACGGCTACGATCCGCTGAACGTCACGGTGCAGTGACGGCCGGTCAGCGCCCGGAATAGGAAATCCGCAGCAGCGTGTCGTTCCCGTCCTCGGACACGATCAGCGCGCCGTCGTGCGCGACCGCGACGCCCACCGGCCGCCCCCAGACGCTCCGCGAGTCGACCACGAAGCCGGTGAGGAAGTCCTGGTACTCCCCGGTCGGCTTGCCGTCCCTGCGCCGCACGCGGACAACCTTGTAGCCCGTGCGGTTGCTCCGGTTCCACGAACCGTGGAACGCGGCGAAGATGTCGCCGCGGTACTCCTCGGGAAACACGGACGGACCCTGGGTGGCCGTGTAGAACACCATCTCGAGCGACGCCGAGTGCGACTGCACCGGCACGTCGGGAACGGTCACCTTGCCGGCGAGGTCGGTGCGCTCGCCCGCATGGCGCGGATCCTCGTGGCTGCCCATGTAGAACCACGGCCACCCGTAGAACTTCCCCTCGCCCACCCGCGTCAGGTAATCCGGGACAAGGTCGTCCCCCAGGGCGTCGCGCTCGTTTGTCGAGGCCCACAGGTCCCCGTTGGCCGGGTCGATCGCCAGCCCGACGCCGTTTCGGATGCCCGTCGCGAACGCGTGCAGGGGCTTGTGCCCCTCGGGGTCGGTCACGAGGACGTCGGCGCGGTTGGTCTCCGCGCCCCAGTCCGCGCCCATCCCGTGGACCGCCTCCCACTCATGGATCTCCCCGGGGCTCTTTGTGTCCTGGCCCTCGGCATCGTTCGAGCCCGACCCGACCGAGATGAACATGCGGGTGCCGTCCTTGGAGAACACGACGTCGCGCGTGCTGTGGCCGCCCGAGCTGTCGCACAGGCGCGGGACGATGACCTCCGGATCGCCGCGCGCCGTCAGGTCCCCCTGCTCATACGGGAACCGCACGACGGAGTTGTTGTTCGCCACGTAGAGCCACTTCGGGTGCCCGTCGTTCGGGTAGAAGGCGATCCCGAACGGCCCGTCCAGGCCGGTCGCGTAGACCTCGTCCGCCGACGGGCTGTCGGCACCGTCGGCCGAGCGCAGCACATGGATGCGGCCCTCCTTCGTCTCGGCGACGAAGATGTCCCCGTTCGGCGCCACCATGAGGAGCCGCGGCCCCTTCAGGTCGGTTGCGAACACCCTGACCGTGAAGCCCGGCGGCACCGACAGGGAGGCATCGGCGGGCTTCGAGACCACCTTGGGCCCGTTGCCCGAGGAGGTGGTGGCGTAGGGAAGCGGCAGGTCGGCCAGTACCACCCGGTGGTTCATCCCGGGGGCCGCATGGTGCCAGTCCCCGGCATCGGTGGAATCCCCGGGGCCCGCCGGGGGGGTCGCCACGGGCGCCGTCGCCTTGGCGGTGAGCGTTCCCAGGAACGCGATCAGGTCCTGGCGGTCCTGGGCCGACGGGACGGCGATCGGCATCGTCGTCCCGGGGACCGCAGCGGTCGGGCCCGCCAGGAAATGGTCCAGCGACTCGGGCGACCAGGTGATCCCGGAGGCGGCCAGCGCCTTGGAGTAGTTGAAGGTCGCGAGCGACGCGGCGGCCCTCCCGATGACCTCGACGAGGTTCGGCCCCTGCCCCGAGGCCAGCAGGCCCCCCGGGCTCACGACCGTCGCGTGGCAGAGCGCGCAGCTCTGCTGAAAGAGAACCTTCCCCCGGGCGGGGTCGGCCGACTGGGCCCCTGCGGTCCCGGCAAGGAGGAGGAAAAGGCTGCTTCGGGCGAGGGCGGGGGATTTCATAGGGGTGAATCGGGCTGCGCTTCCTGAAGGGGGATACAACAGGAATCCCGAAGTCGCCCGTTTTCAAGCCCGCTCGCCCGATGCCCCCGGCCGGGCGGTCAGCGCAGCTGCTTCAGCATGAACGTGAACGCCAGCGCGTTCATGTAGGCCTGCTCCTTGTTGTTGGCCGCGCCGGCGTGGCCGCCCTCGATGTTCTCATAATAGAGGACGTCGTGGTGCTGGGACTCGAGCTTGGCAGCCATCTTGCGCGCGTGGCTGGGATGGACCCGGTCGTCCCGGGTGGAGGTCGTGATGAGGATGCGCGGGTACGCGACGCCTTCCCGCGCGTTCTGGTACGGGGAGTACTTGCTGATGTAGGCCCACTGCGCGGGGTCGTCGGGATCGCCGTACTCCCCCATCCAGCTCGCACCGGCGAGCAGGTGGCTGTAGCGGAACATGTCCAGGAGGGGCGACTGGCAGACCACCGCGCCAAAGAGGTCGGGACGCTCCGTGAGCATGACCCCCATGAGGAGGCCGCCGTTGCTCCCGCCCATGATGCCGAGGTGCTTCGGCGACGTGACCTGCCGCCGGATCAGGTCCTCGGCTATCGAGATGAAGTCGTCGTAGGCGTTCTGGCGCTTCTCCTTCACGGCGGCCTGGTGCCAGGCCGGCCCGAACTCACCGCCGCCGCGGATGTTCGCGAGCACGTAGACGCCTCCGCGCTCCAGCCACGAGGCGCCGGTCCCGGCGCTGTACGCCGGGGTCATCGAGACCTCGAACCCGCCGTAGCCGTAGAGGATCGTCGGGTTGGTGCCGTCGGCCATGAGCCCCTTCCTCGAGACCTGGAAGTACGGGACATGCGTCCCATCCTTCGAGATGGCCTCGTGCTGCGACACCTCGAGGCCGTCCGCCTTGAAAAACGCCGGCAGCTGCTTGAGCAGCGTGCGTCCGGGAACGCCGACCGTGCCGATGTAATAGCTGGACGGCGTGAGGAAGTCGGTGACCGTCATGAAGAAGTCGTCGGACGCGGGATCGGTGCCGTCCGCCGAGATCGTCCCGAACTCCGGTGCGGGCAGCGGCTCCCGCGACCATGTCCCGTCCTCCTGCGGCGTCAGGATGTAGAGCTTGTTGCGGACGTTATCGAGCTCGTTGACGATGATGTGGTGGCGCGTCGACCCCGTTGAGGCCAGCGCGACCCGGGGTCCCGGATGGAACAGGATGGCGAAGTCCCTCCCGCCCGAGAGGAACTTGTCCCACGGGATCGCGATCAGCGCCCCGGCGGGGTAGGTCCTGCCGCCCACGGTCCAGTCCGTGCGCAGGGTCACCATCATCTGGTCCCGGAAGCTCCCGGCCTGCGCGTCGGCCGGGACGTCGAGCCGGATGAGCTTGCCGGCGTCGACCAGGTACTGCTCGTACGTGAAGAACGTGATGCTGCGCTGGATGAACTCGCGGTGGAACCCGGGCTCGTCGTCGACGGACGCGGCCGAGGCCACGTCCGCCTTCTGGCCCGTGAAGACGGTTTCCGCCTTGTCCAGGGGGGTGCCGCGCGTCCAGACCCTGACCTGCAGCGGATACCCCGAGTCCGTCAGCGACCCGGCCCCGAAGTCGGTCCCAACATAGAGGGTGTCGCGGTCGCGCCACGCCACCTGGCTCTTCGCCTCGGGCAGCACGAACCCGTCCTTCACGAACGTCTTCGACACCACGTCGAACTCGCGCACGACGACGGAGTCGCCGCCGCCGCGCGACAGGTTGACGAGCGCCCGGTCGTAGTCGGGATAGTCGAACTGGTCCCCCTTCCAGACCCAGTTCTCGCCCTCCGACGCCGCAAGGGCGTCAAGGTCGAGGACCGTCTCCCATGCCGGGTCCTTCTTCTGGTATTCGGCGGGCGAGGTGCGCCTCCAGACGCCGCGGACGTGGTCGGCGTCCCTCCAGAAGTTGTAGTAGTACGCGCCTTCCTTCACCACGTAGGGGATCCGCTCGTGGGAGTCGTAGATGGAGAGCAGCCTCTTGTGGATCGGGTCGAAGTCGGGGGAAGCCTCCAGCTCGGCCTTCGTGATGGCGTTCTGGTCGCGCACCCAGGCGAGCGCCTTGTCGCCGGTCACGTCCTCCATCCAGAGGTTGGGGTCGTTGCGCGGGTCCTGGGCGAAAGACATCATGGGGGTGAGGAGGCAGAGCGAGAGGAGTGCCGCGGGTTTCATCGGGCAAAGCTCGACCGCCCGCCCGCGGTTGGCAAGAACGCGCGCGCGGTTCGTCGTTCGGCTTGAAAGGGCGCCCGTCCGGGCATAGCCTTCACCCGCATGAGGCTACCCCACCCCGGTTTCATAGCGCTCGGCCTTCTCGCCGGCACCCTCCTCGGCGCCCAGGACCCGGCGGTTTCCGCCGAGCACGGGATGCCGCCCGGATTCCACACGCTCGCCATCGGCGACCCCGCGCCGGACTTCTCGCTCCTCGGCGTCGACGGCAAGACCTATTCCCTGGCCGACTTCAAGGACTCGCCGTTCCTGATGGTCATCTTCCTCTCGAACCACTGTCCCGCGTCCCACGCGGCCGAGACCCGCTTCATCCCCTTCGTGGCCTCCCTTGCGGGCAGGGGCGTCGCGGTCGTCGCGATCAACCCGAACAGCCTCGAGGGGCTCCGCGTGGAGGAGCTCGGCTACAGCAAGTACAGCGACAGCTATGACGAGATGAAGCTCTATGCGAAGGAGCGGGGCTTCAACTTCCCGTACCTCTACGACGGGGGCACCCAGGCGACGGCCAAGGCGTACGGCTGCCTCTGCACGCCCCACCTCTTCATCTTCGACGCCCAGCGCCACCTGCGCTACATGGGGCGCTTCGACGACTCGCAGCTCCCCGGCCTGGACACGGTCCACTCGTCGGACGGCGCGGTCGCCATGCAGGCCCTCCTCGCGGGGACCCCCGTCCCCGTCGAGGTCACGCGCCCGATGGGCTGCTCCACCAAGTGGATGACGAAGCAGAACATGGTGGCCGAGGGCAACGAGGCCTGGAAGCGGATGCCGGTCGCGATCGAGCCGGTCGACGCCGCGGGAATCGCGGCGCTCGCGAGCAATCCCACGAAGCGGCTGCGGGTGATCAACATCTGGGCCACGTGGTGCGTCCCCTGCGTCGAGGAATTCCCCGGGCTCGTCTCCATCTCCCGCCGGCTGGAGACCCGCGACTTCGACCTGATCACGGTCAGCGTCGACGAGCCGGCGGACCAGGACAAGGCCCTCGCCTTCCTGCAGAAGGAGCACGCCGCGGTCCCCCCCGGGGCGAAGAAGTCCGTCGCGGCCCAGGGACGCACGACCAACAACTTCATCTACACGGGACCCAAGGGGGATTCCCTGGCCAACGCGCTCGACCCCAAGTGGCCGGGCGGCTACCCCTACACGGTCGTCATCGCGCCGGGCGGCGAGGTGGTCTACCGCAATGCCGGCGCGCTCGACGTGCCCGCGTTCCAGTCGATGCTGATCGACCGCCTCGGGGTCTACTACAAGTAGGGCCGGTCCGGCCAAGCCCCGCCATGGTCACGCCCGAGAACTACCGCCCCTACCGGGACCTGCCCGCGGTCGCGGGCGTCTGCTCCATCGCCGACGCGGCCCGGATCGGGTTCTCGGTCGACGACTGCGTCCGGCGCCTGAAGCGCCACCACTGGGTCATGCGCAGGCTGCACCAGGCCTTCGTCGAGCGCCTGACCTCGGAGCCCATCTACGAGCTCAAGATGGGCTTCAGCCTCCACGCCCACTACTGCGCGGAGCATGCCGCGGCCTGGAGGAAGCGGGTCGGAGAGATGCGGGAGCCGCCGCTCGGCCTCGACAACCCGCCCGACAAGGCCCTCGACGTCTTCATGGACGAGGTCTGCTGCGCGCCGGACACGGCCGCGCTCCTCATCGGCATCTACGCCCACGCCGTGCCCGCCCTGGGCGACGCGCTCGTCGCCCACCGGGACGGGACGAACCGCCTGGTCGACCACCCCTCGTTCAGGATCTGCCGTTTCGCGCTCATCGAGGTCGCGGAGATGCAGGAGTACGGGCGGCTCTGCATCGAGCGGCTCGTCGCCCCCGAGCGGCGCAGGGAGCTGGCCGCCTGGGAGGCGCGCCTGCAGCTCCTGCTGGACCAGGCCGGGACGCTGGACGGGAGCGCGCCGCATGCCGAGGGCTCGCCGGAGCGGATGCATTCCGCGGTCCCCCGCGCGTACGACGGCGTTCCCCGCCGCGACAGCCGCTTCCCCGACCCCTACAACATGGGCGTCCACGCGGAGGCGTTCCTCTACGATCCCCAGTTTCCTCCGGGGCCGAAGACGCTCATGATGTACTACAAGCGCCTCCGGGAGATCGACGTCCCGGAGATGATGGCCTCCATCATCGCCGAGACGAAGGGAAAGCCCTGGGCCTACACCGTGGACATGACCCGCCAGCTCTGGGACGAGGCGCGCCACGCGATGATGGGCGAGGTCGGCTTCGTCCACGCGGGGATCGACTGGGCCCGCCTCGTCCGCGTGAACTTCACCTGGTCGCTGGCCCTCAACACCCAGCTGACCCCCATCGAGCGGCACGCCGTCCTCTACTTCATCGAGCAGGGCCTCATGCCGAAGAGCGGCAAGCGGTTCGAGTGGGAGGTCGGCAAGGCGTCCGGCGACGCGTTCTCACGCATGATCCAGGACTACGACTGGGCCGACGAGGTCCTCCACGCCTACATCGGCCGGGACTGGTACGTGAAGCCCTACGGGGAGGCGAGCAAGGCGATCGCGTACGGCGACCGCTGCTGGTCCAAGGTCCTCATCGACTGGCAGAGCTACCGCGACAAGGGCCTGACGGGCCATGAGAACTGGTGGCCCGCGCTCTACACGGCCTGGTGCGAGGCGCAGGGCACGGTTCCCGACCCCGCTGTCCTCGCCTACGACACGACCTACGCCGCAATCCGGGCCGACCTGAAGGACGTGAGCGTGTCCGCCTGATGACGCTTCAGGCGATCGACTGGCTGGCGATCGGCGCCTACGTCCTGGTCATCGCCGCAGCGGGCCTCCTCCTCTCCCGCAAGCCCAGGTCGTCGGAGGACTACTTCCTCGCGGGACGCTCGCTGCGCTGGCCCTTCATCGGCGCCTCCCTATTCGCGGCAAACATCTCGGCCGAGCACTTCGTCGGCCTCGCCGGCAGCGGCTACTCGGGCGGCATGGCGGTCGGCGGGTACGAGTGGTCGGCCGTGTTCTGCCTCGTCCCGCTGATCACGCTCTTCCTGCCGTTCTACATCAGGAACAGGATCTTCACCGTCCCGGAATTCCTGGAGCAGCGCTTCGGCCCCGGCATCCGGCTCTTCTTCTCGGGCTTCATGGTCATCCTCTCCGTCCTGACGAAGATCTCCGTGTCCCTCTGGGCGTCGTCCCTGGTCTTCTCGGACCTCCTCGGGTGGAACCCGTACGCCGTCATCTGGGTCGTCGGTCTCGGCACCGCGCTCTACACGATGAAGGGCGGCCTCCGGATCGTGGTCTACACCGACGCGCTGCAGACGACCATCCTCCTCACGGCCGCGGTCATCCTGACCGTCGTCGGCCTGCGCGCCGTCGGGGGCTGGAGCGGGCTCCACGCGCGCCTCGCCCCG
>Ga0302326_10024728_pt1 | contig 12192 bp, 12 predicted proteins | sample Palsa_T0_3_FD_202264 | JGI IMG/M metagenome (GOLD analysis project Ga0302326, IMG submission 202264) | Peat permafrost microbial communities from Stordalen Mire near Abisko, Sweden - Palsa_T0_3 | ecosystem: Environmental > Terrestrial > Soil > Palsa > Peat permafrost | place: Sweden: Abisko...
ATGACGTTCCTTTTACATCTTCTTGACAATACATTTTCATTGCAGCGGTACTGTCACAGCATGCTCTCAAGGGGGAAGGTTATGAGCCATCAGGCGAAGTTCGTACAGTCCCGAGTAATTGTTGCGTCGTTGGTCAGCGTAGGTTGCGTGTTTTTTCCGCGAAATTCACCCGCGCAAGTCGGCACTTGGCCGACTCATTCTCATGACGCGCAACACACGGCGGTTTCTTCAGTGATTTCCCAGCCGTTGAACACGATTCATTGGCATGCGGCAGTAGACCTTGATCCTCCGACGGGTGAGATCCTCATCCACTATGGTTCGCCGGTGGTCACGGCGGCCAACACGGTGATCGTGCCGGTGAGGACCGGTGCGAATAGCTTCCGCGTCGTGGCTCACGACGGCGCGACCGGCGAACGCCTCTGGGCCCAGGATACTGGCTATCAGGCGCCCAGCGCCGGTTTCATGCCAGGTCTCGGGTCGACACTGTTTGGCAATCGACTTTTCGTTCCCGATGTCGCCGGCCGGGTGCTGGTGCGAACAAACCCTGATTCGGCAACCGGCACCGTCACACATCTTTACTTCTACGGGCAGGAGAATTTCCAGGCCGATCCGCAGATCTACGAACAGAATGTGCAGATCAATACTCCCCTGACCACCGACGCTAAGGGGAATCTTTTCTTCGGGTTCCTGGTCCTTGGCTCTACCCCAATCGGCTTGCAGAGCGGTCTGGCCCGCATCGCACCGGATGGCAAAGGCACTTGGGTTTCTGCGGCTGCGATCAGTGGCGATTCGACGATCACAAACGTTGCGATGAGTTGTGCTGCCGCCCTGTCGAACGACGGCTCCATGCTCTACGTCGCGGTTACCGACGCGAGTGTCGGGGACGGATACCTGGTTGTCCTCAACAGCACCACGCTGGCGGTCGTCAACCACGTTCTTTTACTTGATCCCTCTTCCGGTCTGGACGCCACCCTCATCGACGAAAGCAGCGCCACTCCTACCGTGGGCCCCGATGGCGATGTGTATTTCGGCGTTCTTGAGAATCCCTTCCCCAGCCACAATGACCGCGGCTGGATGCTGCATTTCAACGGCGATCTTTCAACCCAGAAGATTCCCGGCAGCTTTGGCTGGGACGACACTGCGTCGATTGTCGATGCGTCGCTGGTCGCAAGCTATCACGGCACGTCGAAGTATCTGCTCATGACAAAGTACAACAACTATGCGGGAATCAACACGGGTGATGGCCACAATCGGATTGCGATCCTCGATCCCAATGCGACCGAGAACGACCCGGTAATTCCCGCCACGAAAGTGATGAAGGAAGTCATCACGAAATTGGGTGTTACCCCCGATCCCGACTTCCCGAACTTTCCCGGAGCCGTTCGGGAATGGTGCATTAATACCGCGGCGGTCGATCCCTTCACCAAGTCGGTGATTGCAAACAGTGAAGACGGTAAGCTCTACCGCTGGGACCTGACGACCAACACACTCTCCGAGAGGATCAAGCTTTCTGGAGGCATTGGCGAGGCCTATACTCCGACGCTGATTGGCAGCGATGGCACCGTGTACGGCATCAACGACGCAGTGTTGAGCGCCATCGGGAAGTAGGCTGCGGAAAACGAGCCAGAAGCTGGGATCCGGAGGGTGATCTCGATGCTTCTTCGATGTGCTCCAGTTCGATCACGGCAATCCATTGGCCCTGGCGCTGTTCTGAAAATACCGCGCGGCCGCCGAGAATCTTCGCGGCGGCGGCGGGCGGCAGATCACGGTGGAAACCGAAAAAGCGAGTCTTCATCTCAGTCCAAGTTCGCCAGTGATCCCACGGCGCAGGTCCGGGCTCGTATTTCGTCGAGAAGATCAGGGCGACTTCATAGTTTGCGCGAAAGTCTGCTGCGGAAAGCATTTCATCCAGGGTGAAGTTCTCGATGCGCACAACGCGCATGGGCCGCGTAATGTAGCCGAGCCAGGGGCGGGTTAGTTCGTCTGTGGCTGGCCAGGCCGTGAGCACCCGCGCCATGGGGTAACGAGCCTCCAGGAAGCGCTCGCCATCCTGATGCAGCACGACGTAGTCGCGATAGGCGAGATTGTCCTCGGGCGAGAATCCGTAGTGGGGATTCCAGAACCAGCCGGCAACGAAGGCCAGCGCGACACACGCTACTGCCGCGCGCCAGTAACTGAGCCTGCGCCAAAGAGTCGAGACGGAAAGAATGATGACCAGAGGAACGGCTGGGAGCATATAGCGGGCCAGCACCGCGCCCCCAATCAGCGCCATCGCCACCACATACGTGAGCACGACGACATAGAAAACCATTTGTACTGGAAAGCTGATCCGCGAACGCTCGGACGCCGCATCACGCTGCGGCGGCAGCAGACACATTGCCAGCAGCATGGCCAAAGTCAAAACCCACAGGTGGAGATAGCCGACGACTTGCCACAGCCGCAGCGCCAGCGCCAGAAGAAACCGAACGGGACTCAGAGTCGCCGCCACGTTGTAGCGAAAGAACTCGGGATTGCCCAAGACATATCCGGTGTAGGCGTAGTGATAGGCGTACCAAAGACCGAGCGGCAGCACCGGGATCAGCAGCGCGGCGATGCGCTGCACGGGGCCGATGTTCGATTTAGGGTCACTCCCATTCAGCCACAGCTTTCGCAGCACGCTTTTGCGCGCGAGCAAACCCGCAAGCAATCCGATGATCTCCCATCCGGCAAGCGCAAGGGGAGCGAGAATCGCGGTCTCTTTCGCCAAGGCTGCGAGAGCGAACCAGAGCACGGTTGCGACAACTTGACCTTCCACATAGGCCGACAGGGCCCATAACGTAAGCCCCGCGGCGGCCAAGTCTACGTGTGCGAGAGAGCTTTGCGCGAAGAAGACGGGATACAGCGCGGTGCACAGCGCGGATGCGACCGCAACTTTTGTGTTGGCGACGCGTTCAGCCAGACGAAACACACCCAGAAGCGAAAAGGCGGCGAGGACCAGCATGGCGGTCCGGGTCACCAAGGGAGCGTAGCCCACAACTTTCCACCAGAGGGCGAGCCATGCCATCACCAGGGGTGGGTGCGCGTTCGAAACGGTCGAGTGAGGAATCAGACTTCCCGACAACAAGATGTCGCGCGCCGCCGGAACGTAGTAGCCGGCTTCGTCCCAGAAGTAAGGCAACTGCAACAAAGGCAAGTGCAGCAGAAAAATGAATACAAAGAGGACCGCGAACACCAGGGCCGGGTAAGCGCCTGACCATTGCGCCGGACTACTGCGGTCAGACCCGAAAGCTCTCAGCATTTCTCTCCTGGCCGTGAAGCCCCTTAGTGCACCGGCCCGGTCGGATTCATGCGTGGATCCAGTTTGATTTCGCCGAAGGCGCTCTCGTAGCCGGCGATGTTTTGCTGCAGCAGTCCGAGCAGCGCTTTGGCCTGTTGCGGGCTGAGATAGATGCCCTGAAAGTTGCGAATCTCGACTTGAGTTTCGGTCTGCTGCTGCAGGGTGCCGAAAACCATGAAGAAGTCCCAGACATTCACTCGCATCTGCACGCTGTTGGCGTAGGCTTCGCGGTAGTCAGGGGCATTGATCAGCTTGAGGTTGGGTTGGGCAGGAACGGTCATAGAAAAGCAGTGTAATGACTTAGGGGCGCGAAGGGAAGGTGCGGCGGTAGAAATCCTCTATCCTGGGCGGAAATTTCACCGCAAGGCCCGTGGGATATCTTGCGTGTAGATTCCGCCGTTACGGTGCGCTTCGAAGTAGGCCAATGCGCTGGTACCGTTGATACTGCCCCAGCCGGTGGTGTAATCCCAGTCCTTAGTGGCATTGTAACCGGGTCCGATTCCTGCGCCGTTGTTGCCCGTGGTTACGTCGTGCATATCGGTTTTGTAAGAAGATGACGCGCCCAGCTTGTAGAAGAGAGGAGCGACATTTCCAGGCGGCTTCCCTTTGAGCGCTTCAAGCACCAACGCCCAGTATCCAGCCATGTTCGGGCCACCATAGCTGGTGCCGCATCCGTCATTCCATTCTCCCTCATAGTAAGTGCTATACACAGAGTTTGTGCAGTCTGCGGAAAAAATTGCGATGTCAGGGATGTACCGCTTCGTGTTGGTTGGAACACCAGGACCGACCTGCCAACTGGGCTTCGCAAAGTAACTCGACGTGCCGCCCCCGGAGTCGGTCCATGCAGATTCGCTCTTGTACCGGTGCTGCGCAGTGGCATTGAGCGTCGTCCCACCAACTGCGGTCACGTTCGGGTCGCTTGCTGGAAAACCGACCTGTAGGTGTGGTTTTTTTGCGTCGCAGGGGGTTCCGTATAGGTAGCCGTAGGCTCCATCGTCGCCCGATCCCGTAAAAATGGTCATGCCTTCAGCCGCCATCTGGGCGAACGAAGCATCCTCCGTCTTCATGACCGAGGTTCCGCTGACGCTTTCGCAATTGCCCCAGGAAATGGAGACGGCCTGCGCTGAATCATCGCTGGCCATCTGACTGTACATCAGCGAGAAATCAGAAAACGAACTCGAAGGTGTTTCGTACACGAGCAGGTTGGCACCTGGAGCCTGAGCGCCTGCGTACTCAACGTCCAAAGTGGGTTCGATATCCAGCTGGCTGGTACAGCCATTGACGCAGATGTTTGTAAGAGTTCCGGTGCGATCAATCTGGTAGTAAGAACTCCAGAAATAGTCCACATCTGAGGTCAGGTAGGTATAAGCGGTGGCGATTGCAATGGTCACCCCAGTCCCGTCGTAGGTCGTCTTGCCATGATATTCATTAACAAGAGACGGAAAGTTGTAGATGGTGGCTATCTCCCACGGGGTATAGACAACGACTGCGGCAGGCGACGGCTGGAAATTGGACGCATGATGCATCGTCTCCAGCGAGGACAATCCGGTCACCGATTCCGCCACATCCTTTAAGCTGGATGGAACGCTGGGGTTGCGATCATTCGAGTAGTGAGTTTCTGCGCCGAGCTGGTAGACGTTGATGTTGATCGCAAATGCTTCCTCAATTTGAGCGACCGTTCCGGTGGCCTGCACCAGCACTCGGTTATCCGATACACGTTTGACCGTGAGTCCGTGAGACTCCAGGTGCTGGCGCACGGCCTCAACGTCAGCTTGGCTCGGGGAGAATTTGGCCAGGAAATCCGTGGGTGTAATCCAGCGGCGATAGTCCGGCGAGTCGGCATCGTACAGGCGATCGAGCAGGTCAGTGAACTCTGCTTCGTTGTGGCGTTTGAGACCGACAACGATGGTCAGCACCGCGTTGGGATCGCTGTGGTTCATGTAGGTGGCGTCTTGCAATGCGGGAGCGACGTTGCCCGGGATTGTGACTCTTGCGGAAGGTTGCTCCGACGCGGCAGCGAACGACAATAGGAGCAACGGCACGGCTGACACGGTCAGAAGGAAAAGCAGAGGAGACCAGCGAAGGCGCGGCATGTCAGACTCCTTCAAAGTGCCGTGCGGATTATGTTGCCAGGAGCCTACAGAGTCAAGATGCAAGTACTTGCACTTCCTGATGATTCAGTAAGGTTCCATAGCGGGGTCGGCATCTGCTTTCTCCATTTCCAACAGAGGCGGGAAAGGAGAGACAGGCCTGTACGACAAAAAATGTCAATCTGTCTGCGGGTTTCTGGCTGGGCACCCCGGCTGGGGGTGCCGCGAAAGGTCATGGTCGTAAGCTACTTTGCTGAAATCAAAGGGGTTGTAGGATGTGTTTATAAGTGTCGATAGGTATTCGAAGTGCCGCAGCTGAAGCGGTTCCTAATCGAACTTTGCGAGTTACTCTATGACCCACAAGCCTGAAGACGCGGCTATTGAAGAGTTCATTCTCCCCGAGAATCTGGCTCCGTTGGGGTCTGTGTTGGATGAAGGCGTCACGGCGCTGGATGTCAGCATGGTCTTGGCTAAGGTGTTTCGCGTCCAGCACGCCGAAGTCGCGCTGCTGCGACTGGAAGGCGGCCTGCTCAGGTTCATTTTGCCCGAACACCTGCGGACCACGGGTGCGATTCCGATTTCGAGCAAGGCAGTAGCTGCCCACACCGCGTTGAGCAAGAAACCCGAGATCTTCAACAATTTTGCACGCGTAAAGCACGCCAGCATCTTCGAGACGATCAAGCCGGTCGGAGCCGAAGCTGAGGAACCTTTGCTGCCCGCGCCTATCCAGAAGCTGATGTCGGTGCCGATTCTGGACCGGCATTTGACGGTGTTGGGGGTAATTCAAATCTCGCGCAAGGGGTCGGATCCGCGCTTCACTCAGGACTTCAGCCGCGAGGATCTGCACGATCTGGAACTCGCAGCCGGGGTGCTGGCGGCTTCGCCCGTGATGCAGGAGAATTGAGAACGCCTGCGGAACTTCGGGCTGGCGAGACTGCGTGAGAACTGGTGCCGTCCCTGCCAGGACTCGCTCTTTGTCCTACTGTGGACCCCGGATTTACGTCCGGTGCTAATGAATACCGCCCCAAAGGGTGATGCACGTGACGAGCGCTGCTGCACGCCATGCTCGAACTAAGCTTTGAAACTTGTCCCTTTCGTCCTCCTGGCTGTATACATGTGCGCGGACTGTTACGCTGTTTGTGGTCGCGCGCCGGAGCCGAACTTCTTACATCCACGAAGGCTGCGCACGGCTCGCCCAGATTCACCTCGACAAGCTCGGGACAGGCTCTTCGCTCAGAGAACGATTGCTCAGGATGACAATCAAAGCTTCTACTCATGCGCCGGAAGCAAATGGTAGCATTGAAGCCTAAGCGGGGCTGGCGGAACTGGCAGACGCGCTGGCCTTAGGAGCCAGTGGCCGCAAGGCCGTGCAGGTTCAAGTCCTGTGCCCCGCACCATCACAAGTGCTTATGCGTTCACACCGGCATCGCGCATCAGCTCGAGCTTTAACCGTTTCTTCACTTCCTCAGTTGCTCCAAGCGAGAAGAGGCCACACCCGGCCGTCGCCCGCTCACCACGTTCGCAGCGCTATTAATTGTACAAAGTGCTTGGAATTTTTTCGGATTATCTGGCGGAGATGCGTTTCCAGGTTGGATGCAAGCGCGCCTCTGCCTACAGGCGGACAAAAAGACGGATGGCGCGTCGACAATACCGAGCCGAGAGGCCGCGCCCCGCAATCCGGGCTACTGTACGGCGTTCAGTCCCTGATAGATGAACATGCCGGCGAGCACCAGCAAGAACACACCGAAACCTGCGCCGAAAACCCAGACCGGGACGGTGAGCCGGTTGACCTTCACCAGCAGTTCAGTCTGCTCCTGTTGCATATGGGCGCTCGCTTCGTCGAGATACAACGCCTCATCCTCATGCATGGTGAGCGTACTGCGGTAGATGAGGAGGATAATCAGGCCGACGGCGAAAAAACCACACGCAATCGCAAGTCCAACCATTAAAGGAGTCCACGTCCACGTCATAGGCCACCTCGACAGTTTGCAAGCCTGTTGGCAACTCCCCCGAATCGCAGGACGTGGGCACTTAGCCCGGCAGCCCGAACCTTGGGGGAGGGCCTAACGCAAATCATTATAGACCCATTGGCAAGCGTTGCCGAGGGAATCGTTGCCAGCCTGGCAGGCATCGAAGTGTTAGGTGCCTGGTAGCTTGGGGGCTTGTACTCCGATTACCCCGCCACCAGTTTGCCGCCTCTGTTATAATTTAGATAGTTTAGAGCCTAAGGAGATACGAATGGCCACGACAACCGTCCCCGGAGTGAACACCGACGTTCCTGAAGTCAAGAAAACCCCGCCGGTTTCGCTTACCGCCAGCGCGGTTTCCAAAGTGAAAGAGATCATGGGACAGCAGAATCCCGCGCCCGCCGGCTTGCGCATTGGCGTAGTCGGTGGCGGCTGCTCCGGGTTCTCGTATTCCATGCAGTTTGAAAATGCCGCCGGAATGATGGACAAGACCTTCGACATGGACGGACTGAAAGTGTTCGTCGATGCGACCTCCGTGATGTATCTGAATGGATGCATCGTGGATTACGTTGAGACGCTGGAAGGCGCCGGCTTTAAGTTTGAGAATCCCAACGTGAAGAGCACCTGCGGCTGCGGATCGTCCTTTAGCGTATAAAGGTTCAGCCCGTCGCTGAACGGTGAGACGTCTAACGGGGAAAGTTTGGTGGAAGAGGAACGGCCTCATCTCCGGATGAGGCCGTTCTGTTTTTGCCGACGCAAACCGGTTGAGGTGGATTTCACTGTTGTTGTGGCGGCGAAGTGGTGGCCGGCTGCACCGGCGTCGTCGATCCGCCCGGACTCGAATTGTTGCCGAGGCCCGATTGCCCGAATGAAGATTGTCCAAACGAAGACTGCCCGGATGAATTGCCGGCAGCGCCTGTTTGCGTACCATTCTGCAACGGTTGTGTTGCGAAGTTCTGCAGCGAAGGCTGGTAGGGTGTGGTGATCAAGCCGCCGCGGTCGGTGCTGGGATCGTATACAAATTGCCACTCGTTGTACTTCTTCTTCTTATTGAATATGCGAATCGTGTCTTTCTTGCTGATGCTGGCCACGCCCACAATGGGCCCGCTGGCGACAACCTGCTGGCCGCTGGAACTCGTATCTCCTTGTGCCGAGCCGGCGGCAACCTGGGCAGAGGGCTGAGTCGTATCCGACCCTGAAGCAGGGGTCGTCCCCTGCTGACCCGGAGTTGCTTGAGAGTTGGAGCTTGCCCCGAGGGGGCCGCTGTTTGAGTTCCCGCCAAATCCCGATGACTGCGCGAACACACCTGAGCTGTTCACTCCTGAATTAGCAAGTCCCGAACTACCCAGTCCTGAGCCACCGAACGCCGAAGTACTCGCTCCGGAGCCATTCAGTCCCGCAGGCGAGCCGGCCGGGCTTGCGCCGGGAATGCTGCCGCCTCCGATGCCTCCGGCCAGCGTTACTCCCTGTTCTCCGAAGTGGAGCAGCCTGAAGTCCTTGTTCTTGTTGAGCGGGTCTTTGTAGCGCTTGCGCAGGTAGCGCAGATTATTAGTGTTGTCGAGATCCTCGAGCTTCGTTGGATAGCGTCCGAATTTTTTGTAGTAGCCGCGGATGGCGCGCGAATATTGCACTCCGCGGTGGATCATTTCCTGTTCCTGGTCCCGCCGGATCTCAAACTCAATTGTGGTATAAGCTGCGAGGGCGAATATGCCCATCAGAGCGACCACGAGAAGCAGCGTGAGCAGGACATATCCCTTTTCTTGGCGACGAGAACCAGCCGCAGTTTGCCGGTTGCTCTTCGATTCACGTCTTTGTTTTTGTGCCGCGAACTGCTTCACGACGGGTTCCCCTGCGTCAGCGGTATGTTTTGCGGCGGGCCGCTGCCCACTACGTCCTGGATATCAACCGAGGTGGGAGTAATGCGCACGACTTTGTAGCGGCGGTCGACAATTTCGCCCTCGCCCGCAATGAAAACATCCTCGCCCTTGACGAGGAAAATCTTCTTGGGTTCTCCGGGCCGGCTCGCGAAGCCGAAGAACTTCAGGGGAATCGGCGGCGGCGGCGTTGGACCCGGTGCATGGTATATGTCATCAGCCTTCTTGTCCGTCTTGTCCGTCACGCCCGAGGCCCCTGGCGTCGGAATGTACACCTCCGCCTGCGATACGAAAATGTTTCTTCCCGAGCCTTCGTACTTAATCGCTTCGCTGACCGCTAGTAGCTTCAGTTGGAGCGTGGGATCGAGGCTCTGCGCAGGTCGTCCCTTTCTTGCCGGTGCAGACCCGTGGCGCGCCGCCGGACGGGCAGTATTCGCGGGCAACGCCAGTGGGTCCGTTGCCGCTGAAGTTGTTCCCGGCGAGGTCGAAGCTATGGTCGACGAAGAAGGCATGAACTCGTAGGCGACGATGAGTACGAGCAACACTCCCAGCACGGCCGCCGCGATCATCTCTTTTCGGTTTTCGGTTCCCAGTTTCACTACGCGCCCGCCTTCAGATACGTTTCAAGTTTCATTTGCAGCTTGATGGGACCCTTCTGTTCGCCAGCCAGCGTGATACTGCTGATGAGGAAAAACATGTCATCGCGTTCCAGCGCATTGATAAACTTCGCCAGGGAAACGTAATTGCCCGACAGTTCCGCTTCCATCTCGACCCTATGCAGCCGGCCGGTCTCCTCTTCCTTCACCTTCACCGGGTACTTTGCCTGCTCGATCGTGACCCCGTTGGCCGCCGCCAGCTTGCCGAATTCGGTGGCGATCTGCGAGTCCTGGGCGGGGAAGCGCTTGTTGTAGAAGTCCGTGATCTGCCGGTTCGCCGCGTGCACTTTGTCGGGCAGATTCGTCAGCGGCTCAACCTGGCGGGTTTTTACCTGCAGCTCACTCCACAGCTGGTTTAGTTCCTGACGCCGCGAGTCGGTCGAGCCCACCAGCGGCGAAAATAGCACCACCAGCGCCACCACATCCACGCCCACCAGGACCGCCAGTGAGGTCTTGATGTTTTTTCGGGTCTGCCGCAAGTCTGGCATCAGGGCTTGCTCCGCTTCGAAGTCTTGGTCTGTGCTACCGGCGTCAGCGCAGGCGCCGGCGCTGTTTCAGGAACGTAAACCCCGTTGATGTTGAATTGAACCGTATCTCCACTGCCCACAGCCGCCGAAGTTTCTGTCTCGATGTAGGTCTGCGTGAAGTGTCCCGAATCCTCCATGCGGCGGGCCAGTTCAAGAGCCTTGTCGCGGGAATCGCCCCCCACCACCATTTTCAGCGTGAGCTCGTTCTCCTCATCCAGTTCGGGGTGAATCGAAATCAAATGGACCCGCGCGGGCATCACTTTTTCCAGATCTTCCAGCACATGGGTCCAGGAAAGCGATTTGCGCTCAATCAACTGGTTGAGGAATTGGGACTGGTCACGAGTGGCGCGATTCTCCGGCCGATTGAGAAATTCCTCGGCTTGCTGGCGCTTCCGGTCGCGCTGCGCGATCTGGGCGCGCAAGTCGGCGATCTGGGCATGGTCGCGACGGGCTGCGAACCAGTCCGAGATGGTGAAGGTTAGCAGGGCCAGCGTCAGGATGGCCGCCACCGCCAGAGCCGTCCCCCAGCGCAGCCAGAACTGCCGCGCATCTTCATAGGGCTGGCTGGCGAGATTGATGTCGAGGCGCATAGTTTTAATAATTGTCATCCTGAGGCGAGCGTTTCTTGCTCGCCGAAGGATCTGTGGAGCCACGCGCCGCGCCGCGTTTTTTGCGGCGCAATAAGCGCGAGGCGACCTTCCTTATGAAATCAGTGCTCCCACCACCCCGGCCATTCTCCAGCGCGGTACGGAACCTGCGGTGCTCACTCCCAACTGCGAAGCGCTCACCAGTTCCTGCACCTCCGCGCCGGTTTGCGCGCGCAGCGCGGGAGCCGCACTGCCAGTGTCCGATATTCCGGCGACGAAAATCTTCTCGATGTTCAGATGATACGTATCCTGGAAGAACACTACCGAAGGGTAAACTTCCTCGGCCAGCTGCTCTCCCGTGATCGTAACCCCGCGCGTGTTTTCGAGGGTCCGGAAAAGCCGAAGCTGTTCGGCGTTGAGGATTGCGATACTTGTGGTGCGGGCATCCACCTTCACCACCAGAGTGGGACGCTGTCCCTCCGCGGCGCCCAACGCCGCCAGCATGGAAGGCAATATCACTCCCGGGCTGAATCCGGCATCGCGAAAGGCAGCCTCGTAATCCTCCACCACGCTGGCCACGGCGACCGCGGCCACCACTCGAACCCCGTCATTCGATTTCTGCGCATGATAGGAAACCCGGGCCTTGTCGACGTCAAAGGGCAAAGATTTTTTCAAACGAAACCGGACTACGCTGGCCGCTTCCTCGGAGTCGGCGGGCAGAGTATCGAATTCCAGCAGCACCACGCGCACGACTGCGTCAGGGACCACCGCGATCACATCGTGGGTGCGCCCGGCTACGCTGCTCAGAGTCTCTTCCACCGCGGCCCTGACGGCATCGCGCTGGCGCAAGTTGCCCTCGACCAGGTCCGGAACCACGCTGCCCGGCGCCAGTTCGCGGGCGGCGCAGGCTGCCAGGCTGCGGCCATCTTCGGCCAGCCGCCCCACCAGCACGCGGTCGGCGGCGATTTCACACGCCAGCCTGGGTTTCGCCGTATTGGAACCAGATCTCATCTCAGGAGCCAACTCTTTCTGTGTCAGTGGTCAATGTCCAGTGTCCAGCAAATTCGGAACTCAGTGAGTTGGACACTGATCACTCGCCGCTTCTGTCTTTCTTTCTCCAATTCAAACGCCATACCGCGCGAAATGCAATAGCTGAAGGGGCACTTCAGGTAGTG
>Ga0302326_10024731_pt1 | contig 12192 bp, 9 predicted proteins | sample Palsa_T0_3_FD_202264 | JGI IMG/M metagenome (GOLD analysis project Ga0302326, IMG submission 202264) | Peat permafrost microbial communities from Stordalen Mire near Abisko, Sweden - Palsa_T0_3 | ecosystem: Environmental > Terrestrial > Soil > Palsa > Peat permafrost | place: Sweden: Abisko...
TGGGCAACCCTGCTCTCTGCCTGAGTCTGAGCCAGCCGAGCGATGTGACGTATGGAACGCTCACCTGCGGAGCCTTCGGTGAGGACACGACGTATTACCCCGCAAGCGGCGGAATCGTGAACGGAACGCGCGGGCCGCTGGGACCGAACTTCGGCAGCAATGCGCTCCAGTCCAATATCGGCCATGCCAATTACAACTCATTGCAGCTCAGTGCCCGTCATACCGAAGGACGGCTTGAGTTCGATGCTTCCTATACCTACGGCAAGTCGATGGATGAGTCGTCGAATATTGGCGAAGAGGTTAATCCCTTCAATCCTGCGCTGAGCTACGCGATCTCGGCGTTCGATGTGAAGCACAATTTTGTCGTCAGTTATGACTATCAGTTGCCCTTCGATCAGCTCTTCCGTCCCAACCGCCTGACAAAGGGCTGGTCGCTTTCCGGCATCACCCGATTTGCGAGCGGCTTTCCCGTGACCATGATTAACAACGGCGACAACTCGCTGATCGGCACCAATCCCAACGGCGTAAACAATAGCAGCATCGACGAGCCGGACTACTACGGGGGTGCGTTGGGTCTGAACAAGAATCCGCGCAAGAACGGAAACAATTACTTCGACACAACGGATTTCAGCATGAATGCTCTGGGAAGCCCCGGCACCTCGAAGCGGCGGTTTTTCTATGGCCCTGGAGCTGATAACTATGACATGGCCGTTGCCAAGAATCTGCCGTTCACGGAATCGAAGAATCTGCTCTTCCGCGTGGAGGCATTTAATGTCTTCAACCATGCGCAGTTCAATGGTCCTCAAGCGGTCGATGGCAATATCGGCAGCTCGACTTTCGGAAACGTGATCAACGCAGCAGCCCCACGCATTTTGCAAGGAGCGCTCAAGTTTTCATTCTGAGGAACGGCGGTCAATGATTGACTTAGGTCGCCAGGCGACTCGGAGCCAATCATTGAACCGATAGAAGGGATACCGCCGTCCTGCGAACTCCTACGGATGACGCTGCTGGGGAGTGCGTGGATGAACCTTGACAGCGCTTTCATCCACCGGGGTTGCGCCAGTGGTGTCGAACGTTGCACCTGCTGGAATTAGAACTGCGGAAGCTGTCTTTCCATCCTGAGCGCCGGTGTAGACGGCAATTCGCGATGCATCGATACCTTTCTCGCCAACCAGGTAAGCCTTGGTGTTGACCGCGCGCTCGCCGGCGAGGTTCTTGTTTTTGCTCTCCCCGCTGGATGCATTCCCGACAATGGCAAGCTTCGCATCGGAACTCCTCTGTAAATTGAGGGCGATATCATCCAGGCATGCCTTCGCTTCGTTATCCACGCGAGACGGACGGCGGCTGTCCCGCTCAAATTGAATGGAGCACAGTTGGCTCGTGACAGGCTGCGGTGCGACAGCCGGAGCCTGCACCGTGACAGAAGTTGGAGCTGAGGCAGTCTGACCTTTGTCATCGGCGACATTGCAGGTCACGGTGACGGACCCCGGCGCTGCGCCTGCCGCTGAGAACGTGGCGGTTGAGCCGGTTCCACTCACCGAACCGGAGGTTGCGCTATAGCTATAAGTCAAAGGACGGCTCTGTGGGCTCACCCCTGTGGCTGTGATCGTGGCAGTGCCGCCGGTGAGCATTGTCGAGGGGTCGGCGGAACAACTAACCGTCGGCGGTTCAAACGCCTTCACCGAATACGCAGCAGTGCAATCGGCGCTTTCGCCCGGCTTGTCTCCCTCAACCACATGGCCTCGAAGAGTGTAGCTGCGGGCAGCCAGGTCTGTCGTCGTAATGGTTGCGGTACCGGCGGCTCCAGCAGCCACTGTGCCTCCATCGACGGTCCACGTATAGACTGGCGTCCTCGCTGGATTAAGATTCTGAGCCGTGCCGGAGACTGCAATTGTCTCTCCAGGGAATACCGCAGATGGGTTGACAGAGCAGGAATAGGCGACGGGCAGTGGTGGAGGTGGAGGCGGCGCTCCGCCAAACCGGAAGACAATTCCCGAGGACAAGCGGATGTCATTCTGCGTCGCGCTTGCTCCGGTGGTGTGATTCTCGAACTTCGTCATGAGGTATTCGGCTTGAATGATTCGGAGAGCAAAATGCCGGTGTATCTTGATGTCCAGTCCACCACCAGCGGTCATCGCAAACGTATCTTCAGCGGGCAGCAGCGTGCAGGCAGCGCCGGTGCAACTGGAGAGGGTCACCTCGCTGGCGTGCACGCCTCCAAACAGAGCCTGAACAAATGGCGTGATCCTCTCGTACTTCCTGAAAGAAAGGCGCGGTCCAAAGAGATAGGTATAAACAGTCCCGCTGGAGTCTGGCGTGCTGGATGGATTCGTGCCCAGGAGATTGATTTCCGTGTCGTTGAAACCGCCAAAGTCCCCAACGATTCCCAGATACCGATTCAGGTTGAATGCGATGGATGTGCTGCCGCCATTGAGCCAGGCCAGCCGGTTCCCGGAACTCGGCGACGGCACCGATCTGAGATACGAGTACCCCACAAACCATTCAATTTTGGGAGGACCGTAATGCATGCCTCCCGAAGCGGGCATCGGCGCTTCGAACAAGGCCGCCGTCACGGGAGCCGCTGTCGCAAGACCAGCCGGATCGACGCTGGATGCGACAGTCTTGTCCTCGTTGGCGATTGCCGACGGTTGCGCAGCAGCCTCCGCTCCCAGTAACAACGTGGGCATGAGAAGAACAGTAAGTGCTGCTGTGGCAATCATCCTTAGACTCGATCTCATTGTTGCCTCCCGAATTGCTCGCCGCGATTCTGATTCAATCTCATCGCTGGATAAACTGACCGCGGATATGACTTATCGAACGCTGCTTAGGCCGAAGCTTGCTGAGACAGCCTGAGAGCGGCCTCAGCAAGGCTTTACGGTACGTTGATGTCGGTGTTTACGATTGTGACCGACGCATCCAAATCCAGCAGTCTGCCGTTGATCGTGGTTATCGCGGCAACTCCAGCAGTTGAAACCGAGATCCCAGCCTTTGAGATGATGGTTCCCTGCATCGTCCCGCCGCCCAGAACCCCGTTGATCGTCGTAGCGCTACCGACCTGCCAGAAGACATTCTTGGCCTGCGCTCCGTTGACCAGAAGGACACTGCGATGCGCCGACGGTGTGCCCACTGTGAGCGAAGTTCCCATCTGAAATACCCAGGAAGCATTGGGATTTCCCTTGGCGTCGAGAGTTAGATCGCCAAGTGTTATTCCATAGCTGTCGGCTGCGGATTTATAAACGCCGGGAGCCAGGGTTCGGTTGCCCAACTCGCCCGCGGTTCCACCTCCGCATCCGGGGCAGACCGACACATCCAGACCATTCGGGATGGCAGCCAGGGTGTTGTAAGCCGTTAGAGCTTCCAGCGCCGCTGCCTGTGCGATGGCGAATGTTACCGCTGTCCCTTCGTTGGGGCACCCGACGGTAGGAGGTGGCGGAGCGGTATCGATCGTTCCATTCACCAGCGCTATATTGAGCGGCGTCTCGGTGTACGTGCATTCCGCCACGGGGCCAACCATCACGCTGGTATCGTGGAATCCGGTAATGACCGTAGAGACACCCGTTGTTCCGATATCACCATTGATGACTGAGTGGATTCCCTGGTTGGTCATACCCGCGCCGCCGCCAAATCCAGCGAACAGCGAAATCGTTGGTCCGAGGACGACAGGCGGCGGTATTACGACTGCGCCGGTCGTGAAGGTCCACGGATTCGGCGCGCCTGTGGTCCCTAGCGGAACTCCTGCCAGGTTTGTTACTCCATCGGTCACCGTTGCGGTATAGATGGTGCTGGGCTTCAGCGGAGCGAGCGGAGTGAAAGTGGCGATGAAGTCGAGAGCATCATAGGTTACTGTTCCAGCGATTGCTGTTCCGCCGGGTCCCGTAAGCGTAAATGTCCCGGTAGTGATGGTCAGCGGATTCATCGCCTCGCTGAAGGTTGCGCTGACTGCCTGATTCAGAGGCACGTCGGTGGCCGTATTCGCGGGAGCAGTCGAAACCAGCTCGGGCGCAACTACGACGACAGCCGCGCCGGTGGTGAAGGTCCAGACGTAGTTGCTGGCCAGTCCAACGTCGGCCAGATCCTTGGCTCCGGTGGTGATTGTGGCTGTAAACAGGGTGCTTGGCGCCAGATGCGCAGTCGGCGTGAAGGTCAGCGTATTTCCAATCGCTGCGTAAGCAAGCAGGCCAGGGACGGCAGTGGCGCCCGGTCCTTTCAGCGTAAAGGTGGTCGAGTTGATCGTGGCAGGATCCATCGCCACACTGAACGTGGCGCTGATGGTCTGGTTAAGCGGCACGGCCACAGCTCCGTTGAGAGGGATTGTTGAAATCACAGTCGGCGGAATAACAATTGCTGCGGCAGCAGTGGTGAAAGTCCAGACATAGTTCGTAGCGAGGGCGGTACCTTCCAGATCCTGAGCGCCTGTGGTGATAGTGGCCGTATATACAGTGCTCGACGCCAGGTTGGCAGCGGGTTTGAATGTCGCCACTGAGCCGGCTGCGACATAGGTAACGACACCTGTTACGGCGGCTCCGCCCGGTCCGGTCAAAGTAAAGGTTGACGCATCGATAGTGGCCGCGTTCATTGCCACGCTGAAGGTGGCGCTCAGTGCCTGGTTGATCGGTACAGCCGTTGCCAGATTGACTGGCACTGTGGAGATAACTGTTGGTGGGGTGGGAGCGGGAACCGTCCTGAAGTTCCATACATAATTGGCGGCAAGAGGAGTGCCCGCCGGATCCTGCGCCCCAGTGGTGATCGTAGCGGTATAGACAGTGTTGACGGCAAGACTGGATGCTGGAGTGAACGTTGCAACGGCGCCCGTGCAGCCCACGGTGCCTGCTACAGCAGTCGCGCCCGGTCCGGTGACCGTAAAGGCCGCCGCGGGAGTTGCCAGCGTCGCGCAATTCATAGCTTCGTTAAAGGTCGCGCTGAGCACCTGGTTGATGGGCACACCCGTGGCCCCATTCACGGGAACCGTCGCGGTAACCACCGGCGTCGGCGCAATCGTCGTAAAGGTCCAGACGTAGTTGGCGAGCAGAGGAGTGCCGCCCAGGTCTGTAGCCCCGGTGGTGATCGTAGCAGTATAGAGAGTTCCATTCGCCAGAGCGGCCGCCGGCGTAAACGTCGCGGTAGCGCCGCTGTATGTTACAGATCCAGCGACCGCTCCGCCGGGCCCGGTCAACGTAAACGTCGAGGCGGATAGTGTGGCTGGATTCATGTTGATGCTAAAGGTTGCACTGATTGGGGTATTAACGGCGACAGCCGTTGCGCCATTGACCGGGATCGTGGACACGATGGACGGAACAGTGACCGTCTCCTGACCGCATCCGGTTACAAGAACTACCAAAAGAGCCGCCAGCCAATATGTGACGCCAAATCTGTATTTGCGCATGTGATCCCTCTTGTCCAACGGTGGTGGCATAGTGTCCCACGATGATCATTCTGTCGCGTACGCGTGGCGCATCTAGGCCAGGTAACCCCCAAAAAGTAACAAGGCTACTTATTGCGGGTCTGAGCTAAGTAGCTCGTTTTTTCCAGAATGGGAAGACGTCGGGACGAAGAGCGCGAACGGAACCTTGGAGCGTCGCGGAGACTTTGTGCGTCGCTCGACGAGGCCTGTCCCACGAATAACTTCGGTTGAGCCTGCTACAAACTACTTCTTCATATTAAGGTTCGTTAAATTCGCTGACGGATGCTCTCGATTGCTCAGATCGAGATAGTCTGATCCGGTGCTCCTGCGTTCATAGACAGCCAGGTATTCGGAGGGCATCACAGTAGTATTCTTGCTGGAAATAACTATGGACACTGGCATGAAGACAGCCTGCCAGGGATGCGGGAATAGGCATCCATCGGCCTCGCGTCGAGCAGCCCGTTGCTTCCACGCGCAACTGCATTGCAATCCAATGGAGCAGTAACCTGCGCATCCACTTTCACACGATAGGACTGTCGACTGTATTTCGGTTCATTCGCTCTTTTGGTGCGACCTTCAGGCTCGCAGCCTTGACATGCTTTGCAAGACCCAAGCGCTCCAATAGGCGGATACCGAAATAATTGAGATCAATCTCGTACCAGGCAAGTCCGTGGCGAGCTGAGACTGGATTGGCATGATGGTTGTTGTGCCATCCCTCTCCCCCGGTCAGCAGGGCGACCCACAGGTTGTTGCGGGAATCGTCGCTGGTTGAAAAACGTCGCCTGCCCCACAAATGCGTGATGGAATTGACCATCCACGTAACATGCAGTCCGACGGTTACAGGCAGAAACGCACCCCAGAGCAGCCAGGACCACCCTCCGAAGGCAAACAGTGAAAGACCTACCACTGTGAGGGGAATCCAGTGAAACCTGTTGAGCCAGAGATAAAACCGTTCTTGAGAGAGATCTGGGGCGAACTGCTTGAGCACTTGTGTCTCGTTACGAACTGTAGCATTCATGATCCATCCCATATGCGACCACCATTTGCCGTCTCGAGGTGAATGAGGATCTCCAGGCTTGTCGGTGTATTTGTGATGCACTCGATGGACTGCTACCCAGTAGATCGGGCCGCCTTGGAGCGCAAGCGCACCGCATGTGGCGATGCAATACTCCAACCACTTCGGGGTCGAGTATCCCCGGTGCGTCAGCATGCGATGGTAACCCATCGCGATCCCGACATTCTGGGCCAGGATCCACACCGCGACGAAGACAATCAGCGCCGACCAACGGAAGTAAAACAAAGAGGCGACCGCGCCAATATGAAAACTTACCAGCGCAATCACGAAAATCCAATTGATGCCACGTCTCATCGTCTGAGAGTAAAGATCTGTGGTCTCATACACTGCATTCTCGCGTAACGGATTGTCGATCGTAACTTCGAGCATGGTCATATTCACCCAATTTGACCTGACACCTTGGTCTCGAGACTCGATATATTGCTTTATGAAAATGTCGTGAGGCGGGTCGTAAGACACCCCGTCTATTCGTTGATATAAGCAGTCGATTCAGCGCGGAGACGTCGGCGAACGTCTCCGCGGGTTATGGGCCTATGCCTTCAGTGTCTTGCCTTGGCAATCAGCATGCTGACACTGGCAGGCCAGTTCCGTCATGTCTTTCGCATCGGCACACGCATCGCTACAGTACTTTTTCCCTTCGGCAGGTATACAGTCGCAGGCGGGATGCTCGCACTTGGAATTCGAGTTCATGAAATCTCCTCCTAAGAGATGTTTCGACTCTCCGGAACCGATTCAACGCGGTGACTCTACTCAAATTACTGAGGGATTCAAGGCCGATCCGGGAGAGTTTCAACTCTTGCAGACCAGATCAGCATGGCACCCGCGTGGAACAATACTCTGTCCCGTATTGCTCGTTATCGGCTGCTATCTGTCTGCTGAATTCAAGCGATATCATCGTGACCAACAGATGAATCGGCCACAGATTCTTAATCTTTGTCCGTCTTAATAAGCGAACCCGATACCCTTCGCAGGTCGGCAATAATGCCGTCGATGCGCGAAGTGTCCACAACAAGCGACCGCGCTTCGGTGAGATCGCCTATACATTTACAGGGGCAATCTCGATCCTTACCAAATGCAACTCTTAGCTGAAGACGCAATCTTGTCGTATCCCAGCCGCTTCGAGTATGCTGATCCCTCTCTATGCCGCACGGATTCGATACCTATCGTGTGTTTATCTCCACCCCTGGCGATCTGGAGCTTGATCGCCAGGCTTGTCACGACGTCCTCGCAGAGGTGAACGAAACCACGGCCATGCCCGCGAAGATTCTGCTGGTCTCCGTCGGCCTGCGGGAGGACGATCAGATTGTCAGCCATCGCAGCATCGTTTCGGATAACGTCCGCTGGAGCACTTACTTCATCCAGATTTTTCACGATGACTGGGGGCCGCGCGACCTGTTCAGAAAGCTATTTCTTCTGGCCGCCGAGTGCCGGGATGACGCGGCCATGCCAATGCGCGATGTGGTGATCTGCCTCAAGGATGCGCCCCACGAAACCAACCCGGAGATTCTGGCGTTTCGCCGCGACCTGAAAGAGAGTCAGGACCTGCGCATTTTCCACTACACCGATGTGGACGAGCTGAGAGCGCAGCTTACCGGAGTCTGCGAAGGATGGGCACGGAGCTTGATCGAGGCAGAGATCGAGTCTGGACTCGGCTCTACGCCCGGCTCAACCGCGGCTACCGGCGCATAGCCATTCTTAGCGCCGCTAAAACAGCGGCACGGGCCGCCATTCCATGTAGTAGTGGGTCTGATCCTCACGCACAATGGAGAAGCCCAGGCGCTGATGGAAGCGCAGAGAGCCGGGATTGAACCGGAATACGGAGCAGCGGATGGGCAGCCTGGCCTTGACAGCTTCTTGTTGCAGCCGCTGGACCAGCACGGTTCCGATTCCCTTGCTCTGCAGCTTCGGATGAACGGCGATATCCACCAAATGAAATTCATCATCTCCAGGTGCAAACCACAACCGGCCGGCTGGTTTACCGTCGAGCAGCACCACGTGATAGCAGGAGTTGGGATACATCTGCGTATACGCCGCCATCTGAGCCTGAAACTGCATCCGGATGAGTTGTTCTTTTTGCGCCGCAGGGATCGGAGCGAGCGCGAATTCCGGCCCACGAACGGCCGAGTAAAGGTCGTACAAAAATATCTCATCCTGAGGCAGTGCGGGGCGAACTGCGAGAGTCGACATAGCTCAAGGCGTGTCGGACCGGTCTGCGAACCGGTCCATGACGGTAGAAAGTTTGCTACGAACGCGGCGGAAAAACCCCCTGCAGGGCGATGCAGAAGTTAAGCGTAAGATACGGCATCAGATTGTTGTGTGGCTGGCTGCCACCCACTGGCGCCACCATATTCGGAGACATTATCTGGTTCATCGTGGCGCCCGAGGCGTAGGCATTCGCCGGCGTGCCCCCGGTCTTCACAAGAATTGCGTTCGTCGGCTGGCCTACCTGCCCCCCAACTCTGCCGCCGTCAAGACAATTGATGCTATGAGAGTGAATCGGTGTCTGTGAGTCGAGCAGGGTAACGGTATTCGAGCCGCCGGTTTCGCCGAGATCGTGCAGGCTCAAGCCAGGGCCCTGGCCCGGATGCATCGGAGCATTCCCCTGAAGGTTGGGAAGTGCAAAGTTGCTTCTCCCGTCTCCACCAAAGGTAGTTCCCAGCAGCGAAAAAAGCGCTGTGTTTTGGGAGATCGATAGAATCTGGCCGTTGCAAAAGGCCCATCCCTTAGGCGCGAAGTTAAACGGAAATATTCTTATTTCTGCTACAAACGGATCGGCCATTTCGCATGCTCCTTGCGGTTAGTTCTGGCTGGGGAATATTCCCTGCAACGCGATGCAGAAATTCAGCGTCAGGAAGGGCTGCATATTCAGATGCGGCTGGCTTCCCCCAACGGACGACAACACGCTTGGATACATGGCCACGAGATTGCTCCCGGAGTTGTTGTATTCCGCCGCTGCGCCAAGCGCGTTGGAAGTCGGACCGGGCGCGCTTGCGGCGGCGTTGGTGGCGGCCCAGGAATGGTTGTGCGTGGGGACCTCGGAAATCGAGAGTGTGTGATTTTGCTCGCCGCCCAATTCTCCAAGAACATGTCCGCCGCCCATATGGATAGGGGTGCGGCTCTGCAGATTCGGCAAGCCGAAATTCACCCGGCCATCGCCGCCGTAAGTAGTTCCGAGCAGCGAGAAGATGGCCTGATTCTGATTGATAGGCAGCAACTGCCCATTGCATAACGCCCAGCCCTTGGGCGCGAAACCGAAACTGAAAATCTTGATCTCGGATAGGAATGGTGTGCTCATCTGCGATTCTCCTTATCTTCTGGCTAACTCGTTCAGCTCGGACTCGGATACACTCCGAAGAGGGATAGAATGAAATTCACGCACAGGTAGGGCTGGAAATTATTGTGTGGCTGGTTTCCACCGAAGGACGAAATCGCCGCGGCCATGGTGGCGTTTCCGGCTTTGTTCTGATCGTAGATATCGGGTCCGTTGGCCAGGTAACTGCCGCCTGGGAGAGTGCCAGTATTCTGATTCGTCGTGGCCAGGACCGGGTGAGTGTGCGCCGGTGTTTGATTCGTGGTAAGGGTCACGGTTTCAACACCACCGCTTGCGGACAGTGCGAATCCCGACCCCGTATGGATCGGAAGCCTGCCCCTCAGGTCGGGCAGGCCGAAAGTGCTTTGACCGTCGCCGCCGTACGTGGTGCCGATAAGGTTGAACAAGGTCTCGTATTCGGAGATGGGAAGCAGTTGCCCATTGCAGAGCATCCAGCCTGCGGGCGCAAAATTTCCCCCGAACATCCGTATCTCACCGACATAGGGCTGAGACATGGCTCATTTCCTCCCAAACCAGGATTTCGCCTGATCGGCTGCAGTTTATTGGAGTCAACGGTTAAGGTGTGCGGTGTAACAACGACAAACGGTACTAGGAGTTCCGCTGATTCGCAAGAGAAAAATTAAAAAATAAAATAAAAAACGCTGGACAAACTTAAGCTTGCTAGCGGACTTAGATCTGAATGAGCCACCCGTGCCGGATATCTTTTTCTTTCTTTCTTACATTCCATAAATAGGTTGTGCTACACTTCGTCCGTCTCAGCCTCGGTTGCACTGCACTCTCCCGCTTTCAGCCCGGTTATCCAAAGTAGTTCGTCTCGGCGGTTCTGTTTCTGTTCCGAGCTTGGCTCTCAGCCGGGGAAGCGTGCTAGCGGCCACGCTGCGGTGGAGGGTCCATGCGAAAGATCAGAGCAGGGGCGGATTTTCGGGCCATAGTTTTCCTAAGTTTTTTGTTTACAGCGTCGGCAGGAATATTGCAGGCGCAGACGTTCTCAAACTCAGGGTCGATAAGTATCACTGAAGGCCTTGGCGACACCCTCCCCTCCGTGTACCCAAGTTCAGCTGCCCCCTCATCCAGTTGCACCAATGCCGCGTGCATCAACGTCAGCGGCCTTGTCGGCACCTTAACGTCGATGTCGGTTACGATCACCTATAGCGCCCTCGACCTGGACCAGAGCTTTATCGATCCTGGGATTCTCCTCGAGTCCCCTGACGGAACTCACAAGCTCGACATCTTGTCCGATGCATGCGGCACGACCCAGGCCATGGTCACGGCGGCCGGCAATGGTGGCTTCACCGTGACGCTGGAAGATTCGGCGGCCAATTTGTTTCCTGGCACCAGCGTGTGCCCCACCCCGTTTTCGCCCACCTATCAGCCTGCTCATTACGATGCCGGCATAGCGGATAATTTCCCCACCCCAGGTCCAGGCAGTTCGGGATATACACTTGCAGGCAACGGTACGGGCGGGACGGGCACCGGCACGTTCTCGAATGTTTTTGGGAGCCTCACCGGCGGGAGCGCAAACGCGTCCGGGAGTCTGAACGGAACCTGGAGATTGTTTGCCGTAGACCAGGGGGACGACGACAACCCCACGGTGATTTCGTCCTGGAGCATTTCATTCGTCGTTACGGGCGCCAATGCCGCCACCACCACGACGCTGCAGGTGGGTTCTCCGAACCCCGCATTTACGTCGGGAACCGGAGATTCGGTTTCCTTCTCGGCCCATGTCGAGAAATCCGATAACAGCGGGCCTGCGACCACCGGATCCGTGACACTTCACGACAACACCACCAATACAAATTTCGGCCCCTTCAGCGTAAACTCCTCGGGGAACGCCACTCTCACCGCAACGTTCAATACGGAGGGCACCCACAATTTGGACGCTGTTTACGGCGGCGGAACCGGGTTCGCAGCCAGTGCCGCCTCAAACATGGTAAGCCAGATAGCAGTAAACCACGCAACGAACCCGAGCGGCGGGACTTTCTGCAATCCCGGCCCGATCGCGGTCTCGTCCGGCGCCGGTGGGACTCCTTATCCTTCGATGATCGTTCTTGGGCCGACAAACATTCCCGGCGACACCGAGCCCACTCTGAGCGGCACTATCCAGAGCGTCACCGTGAGCTTGGAGAGTTTCAACTTGCAAAATGGCCAGGAGCTGGACGACCTGGGTTTTCTGCTGCAGGCGCCCGGCTCCAGCACAACGAATTTATCGAGTTCCGGCAACGCCTTCGAGTTCCTCTCCTGGGCGGGCAACCCCTTCACCAGCGGCACACTCACGATGTCGGACACCGGTGCGACAGAGATCCCGGCGTTCTCCGCTCCAACCTGCACCACCTGTCTGCCGACCGATAATCACGATGAGGTAGGCTCGAGCAATTCAGATTCGTT
>Ga0302326_10024739_pt1 | contig 12190 bp, 5 predicted proteins | sample Palsa_T0_3_FD_202264 | JGI IMG/M metagenome (GOLD analysis project Ga0302326, IMG submission 202264) | Peat permafrost microbial communities from Stordalen Mire near Abisko, Sweden - Palsa_T0_3 | ecosystem: Environmental > Terrestrial > Soil > Palsa > Peat permafrost | place: Sweden: Abisko...
CGGCAGAAGCAGTCGGGATAAGTTTGTCGGCATGTTGGTAAGGTTTAATTGATAGCTGTTGGCGAACAAGATTAAAATTAGGAATTGAGGATGGTCGAAAAAAATGATAAAAGTCAATTTATTTTTTTTGCCGATAGATGGGAACACTTAGAAATGAAAATAATTTTCCTCGCGTTGTGTCTCGGAAAATGATGGCGGAGATGCCGGCAGACATGCTGGCTGAAACGCTGACCAGTCAAGCATTCGGTAGTCACCCTGCGTGGGTCGGCAAGTATTTACTCGCAAGTATTCTAGGTGTATCCCTTTTTGAAGGAGGGAAAAAACTTTTATTTTTTACTAGGAATTAACAAATAGATTTTTTTACTTCGTATAAGCCAAGCGCAAATAGTCCTTCCTCCTTGAACGAGATCCTGCCCGATCACACTAATCATTCGACCTTAAACCCAAACCCCGAACTGCCATGAGACACCGTCTTATCCGCGTGCACGATATGCTGCACGCCCGCTTCCGAAAGTCTTCTTTCCTTTCTTTCCACCGATCTATTTATTTGGAATTTACTGACAGTCAGTAAGTACTGAAAACTAAGCTTATGCTTTATAAACTGGCTTTTTGCCTCGCGGCATTGCTATGCCTTGCCGTGAAGACAGCCCATGCACAGTCCGCAGATTCGGCTGCGGATAAGCTGACCCATTTCCCAATGCGCATTTTTGGGCGCATCCAATCGCGAACGGCCAGTCTGAATCAACGGTTGCAACGGCAAACCCAAAAATATCTGCAAAAGCTGCAGCAGCAGGAGCAGCGCCTGGAGCAGAAATTGTACGCGCTTGATTCGGGAGCTGCGAAGACGTTGTTTGCCAATTCAAGCCAACAATATGCCAGGCTTTTGCAAAAATTGCAGGCGGATACGGGGAGCAGCCACCAAAAACTAACCGGCCAATATCAACCCGTTGCGGATTCCCTGCATGGGGCGCTCGCTTTCCTGCAAAAGAATCCGCAGCTGCTTAGCCAGAGCGGAAACGTCAATTCAGCTTTGCAGGGTCAGGCCACGGCCAACCTTTCGCCGGAGATCCAGGCAAAGATCCAGGCATCGATGAGCCAGTTGCAAGCGTTGCAAGCGAAGATGCAGGACGCAGGCCAGATAAAGGCATATATGCAGCAGCGCAAGCAATTGATCGGCCAGTACATCGCTCAGCACAGCAATTGGCAAGCGATGCTGAGTAAGCCGTATGCCCAGATGCAGCAAAATATGTATTACTATTCAGCCCAGGTGACCCAATATCGAAATGAACTGAATAGCCCGGACCAGTTAGAACAAAAGGCGCTGGCGTTGCTCAGCCGCCTGCCTGCCTTTAGCGGTTTTATGAAGACTAACTCCTCTCTTTCCTCCATTTTCACTTTACCGGGTTCCGCCTCTTCGCCCCAAGTCTTGGCCGGTCTTCAAACCCGCACCCAAATCTCAGCAGCCGTCAAAAGCCAGGTGAGCGCCGCGGCTTCCGGAAGTAATTCAAACAACAACTCATCTACCGGATCGTCCCCGGTCCAGTCGGCCCAATCACAGTTGGCGGCATACAAAAGCAAACTAAGCCAACTCGGCGGCGGCAGCAGCGATATCGATGCGCCGAATTTCCGGCCAAACGCGGAAAAGACAAAAACCTTCCTCAGCCGTTTTCAATATGGCATAGACTTTCAGACCACCCAGAGCACCTATTATTTTCCGACGATAACCAGTTTGGGACTCAATCTTTCATACCGGTTGGGACACGGTAATGATGTGGGCGTCGGAGCGGCCATGCGGATCGGATGGGGCTCGGGCTTTAATCATATTGCCGTAACCGGGCAGGGCGCCGGCTTGCGCTCTTTCTTCGACATAGCCATCAAGGGCAGTTTTTCCGCGACAGGGGCATTTGAATACAACTATACGACACCATTCACTGAATATCAACAACTTAGGCAGATTCAGGACTGGACGAGGTCGGGCCTTATCGGCGTCAGTAAGACCGTGTCGATGAAAAGCCGGCTGCTGAAGCAGACGAAATTATCGTTGTTATGGGATTTTTTAAGTTACGAGGCGGTGCCAAGGACAGCGCCGCTGATTTTTAGGATAGGGTATACGTGGTGACAGAATGGTCAATCCCAGAGCTATATACTAAACTTACTGTTTATAAGATGAATAGAATATTACTTATCGGTCTTGTCTTTATTTCCATTACAGTCGATGCCCAGACTTTACCGAGTGTTCAAACTATAAAATCACCGGAGTCTGCGGCGATCGATCAGGTGATTGAGACTCCCGTATCCTACTCAACTGGTACCCCAAACATAAGCATTCCGCTTTATGAGATAGATATCAAAGGGGTTAAGGTTCCTATTTCTTTGAATTATACAGCCGGTGGTGTTCGGGTGGACCAGGAAGCGACCTGGGTTGGCTTGGGGTGGAGTTTAAACTATGGAGGGCAGATTTCGAGGACCGTCGAAGGAAAGCCGGACGAATATGCCTTTTTCAATGCTGGAACTAACCCCAGTTATAGCAGTTACAGTATTGCAAGTTTTTTAACGCTTCCGGACTGGCATACGGACTGTTATATGTTAAACAGGGTGGAGAATATTTTTCAGGCAAAAAATGCCAACATGTATGGTGATTATATGCCGGATGAATTTTATTATTCTGCGCTGGGGCATTCCGGCAGGTTTATGTTTAACCAGGAAAATGCCAAATTTGTCCTTTTTCCAAAAGATGACTTGAAGTTTAACTACAATTACTCTTCTACTTCACAAACGTATTCGGGAGAGAATAATTATTATCCTATTGCATCCTGGACGATGCAAGCGCCCGACGGCACCCTGGTGACCTTTGGGCAAGATGGAACCTCCAGCAGCGGCTCCGTTTTTGGCGGCCCTGGCAGCTATGTGACGAATACCTGGATGATTAAAACCATTCAAAACAGGTTTAATGAAGAAATCTATTATACCTATAGCCCCTTTACAGACTCGTTATCTAAATTATCCGGTCAAACCTATAGCTATCAGGCGAAGACCATAACAACAAATGTAAATCAATATGCTTATAATGATGCCAATCTCAAGAGCATCAGTTTTCCGGATGGGAGCATTCAGTTTATTACTACCACAAGACTCGATCTGCCTACCCAGGCATTAAGCGAAATAGATATACTTAATCCGTCAGGACAGATCATTCGAAGAATTAATTTTAAGTACAGCTATTTTACTGGCGACGATGGAGATATCAACACCGTTACTAATGACAATTCCTTTGCGAATTCTGGAACGTTCGAGACATCACGCTTGCGACTCGATACGTTGACGATCAGCAATGCGGGTGTCCAGCCGCTGAATTACGAATTCTCCTATTACACTCCTTCGGTTCTCCCGTCCAAAAATTCGGTTGATCAGGATTTTTGGGGATTTTTCAATGGTCAGAAAGGGAATACGACGCTGATCCCCTTGATGTTTAATAATCAGACGCAATTCGGGGAAAGACAGGTGGATTCCAATTACAACAATGCGTTTTCCCTGCATACGATTGCCTACCCGACGGGTGGTAAGACAGAATATATCTACGAATCCAATACGGCATTGGGGTATAATATTCCCCTCTATCTGCAACAGGATCTTCAGACTCAGGGGCAAGGCGCCAGCGATGTTATTGAAGTCGCCTGTTTTGGGAGATCAACTTCCTATTCACCACCTGCCCCGGATTCTGTGGGGCCATTTGGCGAAAGATATTTTAGAAGCACATTTGCCATCCCCCCGGGGGGAGGAATTGCGCCTTTGGGAAATAATTGGCAATGCATCACGAACTATGTACAAAATAATACAATCGACAACAGTATTGACTGTAGTATTCTCAATGTTGAATTTTTATTGGAAGCACAGAATTCGAATGGAACCTATAGTACGGTAAAGACGTTTTGGGATAAGAATTGCACAACTAACACGTTGGTTGGCCCGGATTACGAAAGTGTAAGTTTATTCAATGGCACGACGGATACCATTTACTACCGGATGAGCGTTGTGCTATGGTATCCGGTAATATCCTATAATCCCTTCGTGTATCGGTCTGACCTTGGAGACACCAATTACTATAATGAGACGAATTTCATTATTTCCTGGTTAAACCCGGCCCCGCCAGCGTCGCCTTCCGCCTATGCAAAGGTGGGCGGCCTAAGGATAAAGACCATCAATAGTTATAATTCAGATGGCAGTTTGGCCAAACAAAGGTCATTTTCCTATACTAATTCGGTCGGAACGACAACCGGACAACTGATTACAATACCTACTTTTTATGAGAATGTTGAGTCCGCTACCTATGGCACGGATATTAAAATTTTCAGCAATTCTGTCATTCCGTTGCAGACCAATGCGGGGTCTTATTTAGGCTATACCAGTGTTACTGAACAGGTGGTGGGTAGTAGTCCTGCTGAAAGCCTTACCACGCAGTATACCTATTCTTTTACGCCGTCGCAAAATGACCCTATTTATGGATATTGGAATCAGGGAGTGCTGGATGGCCAGGAATGGAACAGGGGGCAGCTGCTATCTGCTAAATATTTGAAGAACGGCAATCCGGTTAAAACAGAAAATTATTCCTATTACAGCTATTCGCCCAATTTAGCTTCGAGCTATTCCGATACGACGACCATTAATCTCAACGAAGATTATGTCGATGAAATCAACACCAATTTCATTAGCTATGCCGTACTGCGGCCGAGCTCGGAACCAACGTTGGACGTCTCAGACTTCTTCGATGTATCGCAAGAGAATTATGGTGGTTTTCCCGCAGATAACTTTGATCAAATATATTGGTTTTATAGTGTTGCCAATACAAATCTGCCAATCGATGGAGAGATCTGTCCCAATTCCATTTTTCAAACGATATACTCAAATGTTAACTCAGTCATTCCAATTTATGCCCAAACACTGCCCTATTTCAAACGGTATACTGGCTTTGCCAAGCCACAATCAAAAGTTACCATAACCTACGATGATAGTGGTCATAGTCTAACCGAGACGGAGAATTATTTTTACGACGAAACACCGGCTCTTTATCAGCTTACCCGTTCCCGGCATGTCACCAGCAAGGGAGATACCTTGCAACTCCAGACTAAATACCCAACGGACTTTTCATCCGTAGTTCCCTATGATAGCATGGTTACCAGGAATATGCTCAATAGCCCGGTTGTTCAGACGGAAACCAAGAATGGTAATTTTTTGCAGTCGCAGACGTCTAATTACCAATTTTGGAACTACAACCTGATAGCGCCGTTTTCTGTTCAAACACAAGTCGGGTCCAACCCGATGGATACAAGATTTCAGTACTATGGGTATGATACTGTCGGCAATATTCTAAGTGAATCAAAAGCCGGCGATCAACTGATCAGTTATTTGTATGACTATAATCATCAATATTTAATCGCCAAAACAGCCAATGCAAACGCGACCGACATTGCTTATACCAGCTTTGAAGCTGGCGGCACCGGTAACTGGGCCATCGGTTCGGGCTCTGTGGATTCTACCACCGCCATCACCGGTGTTAAGTCTTATAATCTGACTGGTAACATTACCGCATCAGGACTGAACAGTTCTACGACCTATATCGTTTCCTACTGGACAACCAACAATTCCCCCTTTAGTATTTTGGGAACCATGTCAGGCTACCCGGTTCAAGGGAAGACAGAAATTATTAATAACAACAGCTGGACCCTTTATGTGCATAAGGTGACTGGCCAAAGCACTATTACCGTCAGCGGCAGCGGGCACATCGACGAATTACGACTTTACCCGGTCACCGCCCAAATGACCACTTATACCTATGCCCCGCTGGTCGGCATGACCAGCCAGGCAGATGTCGGAAACCGGGTGACCTACTATGAATACGACGGGTTACAGCGGCTGAAACGCATTCGGGACCAGGATTACAACATCGTGAAAACTTTTGACTATCAATACCTGGCGCCTGCCGGCTGTGGAAATGGGTGTACTATTCTGACTTTGCAGACCTTCCTCGGTACCAACACGCCCGGTTATCCCGTAGGTGTATTTGATATTCACGGTAACCTGATCGGCAATGCAACCGGAGCCACAAACTATGTCAGCCTATGGAACAGTGATACGGCTGACACAAGGATAGGAACGCTGGCCGCTGGAGCTGATTCAATGCATTTCAACCTTTCAGTCAATTCCGGCCAGACGGCGCCGGCCAACGTGACGGGTTGTAGATATTATCAATATGATTTGCCCTGGAATAACCTGGATGGCATCACTTGCGGCAATGGCGCCTACGTTGATTTTGGTGACAGCATCCACATGACCATACCGCCCACTTATACCGACACGCCGGCAGTCATGCCTCCACGCACGACACACGTCGGTTTTTTCAACCAGTTCGATCAGCAGTGGTGGTTCGATCACACTTACCCGGATAACACGCTCAAAACCATTACCATCTACCACAACGACGACGCAAAAGCGCCTAACCTTGACGATGGGCTCGCCCCGGCGACCAGTTTGATGCTGGTTCGGAACCTTCGGGGTAATATTCCCCAGCAATCCACGGCGATTGGCGGTTCTTGTTTCCAGCAGGCCAGTGCGCTTACTGTCGCCAATATTACGAATTGGAATACCATTAGCAGCATCACCGGTTTCTGGCCGCATTGCGGGGACAAAATTAATCCTTGCGAAAACATGAGCTATACGCAGGATTTTATGGCCAATAACCACGGACTGACGACCATCAACACGACCCAGCTAAATACTTACTATATGGCCGGCTACAGGGATACAACTTTTAAACTGACGCGGCTAAAGTCGAATTGGAATACCTATTTCACCAATTTACAGGATGTCGAGATCAGTGACGACCATTGGAACAGGGAAGACCTGACCGCATTGACCCAGTTGGCCACATTCGCACTAATCGCCACGAATCAGAACCATTCCAATAATGCCACCGGTAACCCAGCCATACCAATCCCGGGAAGCGTGATAGATGGGGTCATTAATCAGATTGCCGCAGGGGCCGGACAATCTATTTCGAACGGCGTCATTTGGATTCTGACAGGTGGTTCCGCAAGAACATCGGCCAGTACCGCGTCTGTTGCAGCACTCGACGCGAAGGGCTGGATCATTTATATAGACTCTGTATTACAATAAAAAAGTAACAATGATATTAAGCAACAAGTATATGTCAATTTTTAAAAGAGTTTTACTCCTGCTGATGATTGCCATTATTGGGCTAACGACGCCATTGCAGGCTCAGATCGCCAGCTTTAGTTTTGCCGGACCCAGCACGGTGTCGGGATGGACCAATGTCTCCGGGGATCCCCATCTGGGGGTGCAGACGGCGACGGCTGGTAGTATCACCCTCAGTTCGGTTAGCGTGGCCAATTGGTCACCCAATAGCAGCGGCAATTGTGCCTATAATAACGGCGGTTCGGGCTCCGGGACCTATTTTCCCGCGATTATCATGCAGAATAGCTGGATCCAGTACAACGGCACGGGCAATAATCTTGCGTTGTATAATGCCTTGGTGCCTCAGATTGCACTAAGTGGATTGAACCCCGATAGTACCTATATTCTGCGGATGAGTGGAAGCAATGTCTATTTTAACGCCGCTACCCTATACACAGTGGCTGGTCGTAGCGTGGCCGGCAGCCAAAGCCTCAACACCTATGAGAACACCAGCCAGGGGGTGACCTTTGAGGGAGTAACACCGGATTCTACTGGCACGATCCGGGTCTTTGTCAACTGTCCCAGCGGCCTTTCAGGCACTAACTTCGCCTGGATATCCGGGTTGCAGGTTTTTTCGGGATCGTCGAACGTCGGTACGCCACAGGTGGCGATAGCCTTGCCGGCTAATGGGGCCATCGTATCCGAAGGGGCCAATGTCATCATCAATGCCACGGCTACCGAGACCGGGGGGACAATCGCCAAGGTGGAGTTTTATGAAGACACCACGAAGATCGGCGAGGTCGATGCCGCTCCTTATAACTTTACCTGGGTGGGTCCTGAGCCGGGGCTCTATACCCTCACCGCCAAGGCAACCGACAATGTCGGCACGATCAATACGGCTGTTGTCAATATAGGTGTGAAATCCTTGAATTATTTCTGGTCAACGACGGGCAATATCGGCAATAATGCCGACAGCACGTTTGTCGGTAATGTAGATAGTGTGCGACTCGATTTCCGAACAAAGGATATCCAGCGCTTGAGCATTACGGCAACCGGCAATATTGGCATTGGGACGATCACTCCGACGGCGCAACTGCATACTACGGGCACGGTGCGGCTCGCAGGCCTTACTTCCGACAGCACCAAGACCCGCGTGCTGGTCAGCGATACCAGCGGCAACCTGTTCTATCGTAGTGCGGCGAGTATTTCCGGTCGTTGGCAATACGCGAACGGAGTGGTCTATGATTCAGCGGATGCTATTGCCATCGGGACGAGCAACCCGCAAGGCTATAAACTTGCCGTGAATGGGACTGCTATTTTCACCAAAGTCAAAGTGAAGACAGCGGGTACCTGGCCGGATTATGTCTTTCAAAAAGGCTATAGGTTGCCAGATTTGAAGGAATTGGAAGCCTATCTGGTTAAATACCGGCATCTGCCGGGGATCGCATCGGAGGCGGAAGTGAAGCAGGATGGCATCGACCTGGGTGATGACCAGGCCGCATTGCTTAAAAAGGTGGAGGAACTGACCTTGTACCTGATTGACCAGAATAAGGCATTAACGCAGCAGAATCAGCAGCTAAGCGAGCAAAAGGCGAGGCTGGATCAGCAGCAGCAGGAAATCGAAGCATTGAAAAAGCTAATCGGGGAGAAAAAATAATTCGTTCATTATAAGACCGACGAATGCAGTATCCAACGATCAATAAATTACTACCGGCTTTGCTGCTGTCACAGGCTTTGGCAATCACCGCACTGGCCCAGCCAGCAAATAAGCCGGGTACGGCGACCCAGGTGCCTGGACCGACGGGAACGGTGGCGCCCAAGCCCGGCGGCTATATCCAAAGCGGTCAGTCGCCCCTTGTCAACTATGTCCGGGAAAGGGACGCCATGGGCCGGATAACCGATACGATCGTATATTCCAGTGCCGGGTATGTAGATGTAAAACAGACCACGAATTTTATTGATGGGTTGGGCCGGCCATGGCAAACGGTGCAGCAGCAGATAACTCCAGGAAATAGCCCGGCGGATGTGGTCACGCCTGTAATCTATGACTCCCTTGGAAGACAGGTCTACAAGTACCTGCCGTACGTAGCTTCCACCGGCAATACCAATGACGGCAATTTTAAACAGAATCCTTTTGCCGATCAGGCTAATTTCTATCAGAATATTTATCCTGCTCAGCAACCATCTTATACAGGGGAGCAGGTATTTTATAATCAAACCGTTTTTGAAGCCTCGCCGCTCAACCGGGTCTTGCAGACCCTGCCTCCGGGCAATAGCTGGGCGGGTAGCGGGAATGGCGTTTCTCAGCAATACCTGATCAGTACCGGCGCAGACAGCGTCGAAATGTGGAATATCAGCAGCGATTACCTGACTTATATCGACAATGATCTGACTACCAATATTCCTATAGGCGCCGGATATTATCCTGCCGGAGAATTGTATAAAAATGTTACGATAGATGAACAAGGCCACGCCGTAGTGGAATATAAAGATATAGATGGATTGTTAATCTTGAAGAAAGTCCAGATGGGAACGGTCGCGGCTGGCTACTCCGGATATTCAGGCTGGCTATCCACCTACTACGTCTATGACGATCTGGATCAATTGCGCTTCGTCCTCTCCCCTAAAGCGGTTAGTGTTGCCTATACCAATAACTGGAATCTTTCTGCGGATACCACGACTCTTAACGAACTGTGTTTCCGATATGAATACGACCTGCGTAAGCGCATGACAGCGAAGAAAGTCCCCGGAGCCGGGTGGGCCTACATGATCTATGACCAACGCGACGGACTTGTCTATACCCAGGATGCCAATATGCGAACCCGGAATCAATGGCTAACAACGATTTATGACGGGATGGATCGGCCAACCACGACAGGTATGATCACCTATACGGGTAGTCCCAGCCAATTGCAACAATATGTGACGGGTATTACCGGCAATAGCACGGCTGGCACGGTGACTGTTACAGGTACCTCGCCGTTGACTATTCCGCAGAGTCTTGATCTTACTGGGGTAGTGAATGGCGATGAGCAGGCCCAGAGCCTCATCACGCTCGATATTGGTTTCAATACCCCGGATACTGTAAACTTCACGGCGGAGATTGTCGTTGGTGGAAGCGGTGGCGGATCTTCTTTCACAAATACGCTGTCAGTAGTGGATAACCCAATCCCCTCGGGGAGCAGCCTCATCGCCCTGACGATGACCTTTTATGATGACTATAGTAACACCCCGGACAAGCAGTATACGACTACCTATAACAGCTTACTCGATGCCGGCACCAACCAGCACGTAGAACTGATCCCCACGCAGCCTGCCCAGCAGGCTGTTCAGACTATCGGTCAGGTCACCGGCACCAAAGTCCACGTCATTGAAAACCCCAATGATCTGACACAGGGCAACTGGCTGGAAACCGCGTCTTTTTATGATGACCGGCTCCGGGTATCCCAGACCCAGAGTGACAACTATAAAGGGGGTCACGATACGGTCACCAATTTGTACAATTTTACCGGGAAAGTCCTCACAACCTACCTGGCCCATGCCAACCCCCAGGCATTGTTTAACAACAATACCCGGGTCAAAACCAACATTAATCTGGATGCAGCGAACCGGATCTTGCAAGTGTATGAGACGGTTAATGATACCTCAAAACGCCTGCTGGCTCAGGATACGTATGACCAGATGGGACAGCTACAGCAAAAACAATTGGGACAATTACCAGACAGCAGCTTCCTGGAGACCCAGACCTATAGCTATAATATCCGGGGCTGGTTGAAAGGCATCAATAAGGATTATGCCAATAACATTAATAGCAACAGTTGGTTTGGGATGGAGTTGACCTATGATTGGGGATTTGGTACCAATCAGCTCAATGGGAACATCTCCGGGAACAAATGGCGCAGCAAAGGGGACGGGCAGCAACGAGCCTATGGCTTTGGGTACGATGACGGAAACCGGTTTCTTTTTGCCGACTTCAATCAATACAGCGGCAGCGGTTGGGATAAATCAGCGGGGGTGGATTTTTCGGCGATCATGGGCAACGGTAGCGATCCAACTACGGCCTATGATCAAAATGGCAATATAAAGGCCATGCAGCAGACGGCTTGGCAACTCGGTGGCAGCCATTTGATCGATTCATTGAATTATACCTACTACAACAATAGTAACAAGCTGCAAAATGTGATCGATGGGGATAATAACCCTGCGACCACTCTGGGGGACTTCCGGACTTCGTCTCTCAGTCCCTATGCCAGTGGGAAAACGACATCGGCCATTGACTATACGTATGACGCCAATGGCAACCTGCTGACCGATTTAAATAAGGATATCGGCAGTCAGACGGCGGCTGGCATGGTGTACAATCACCTGAACCTGCCCTGGCAGGTGAGTGTTCGGTCCGCAACAGGCACCAAGGGTACGATTACCTACATCTACGATGCAGCGGGCACCAAGTTAAAAAAGACCACCCTGGATAGCGTCGGAAATCTCCAAACCGTCACCACCTACATTGGCCCCTTCCAATACCAGGGAACACAATCGATGTCAGGAAGCGCCAGCGGGACGCCGGTCGATACCTTGAAATTCTTCGGGCAGGAAGAAGGTCGGGTGAGGGTAGAGGAGGATACGACCGGCGGCATCTCCCTCCCCTCCTACAAATATGACTATTTTCTAAAGGACCATCTCGGCAACACGCGTATGGTGCTGACTGATGAAACGCAGACCGACATGTACCCGGCGGCAACCATGGAGGTCGGTGATAGCGCGACAGAGAACCTGTATTACCTGAACCTGGACAGCACCCGCAGTGCCCTACCACCAGGCTATCCGACCGACACTACGACCAATCCCAATAACTATGTCGCCAAAGTGAGCAGCGATGGCACGGTGCCCGCCATAGGTCCCGGCATTGTTCTGAAAGTCATGGCCGGCGACCAGTTCAGTATCCGGGTCAGCAGTTGGTATAGGCTGAATGGCACTACCCCGGGCACACCCGTCAGTCCCC
>Ga0302326_10024742_pt1 | contig 12189 bp, 9 predicted proteins | sample Palsa_T0_3_FD_202264 | JGI IMG/M metagenome (GOLD analysis project Ga0302326, IMG submission 202264) | Peat permafrost microbial communities from Stordalen Mire near Abisko, Sweden - Palsa_T0_3 | ecosystem: Environmental > Terrestrial > Soil > Palsa > Peat permafrost | place: Sweden: Abisko...
GGTCACGTCGAGTGGGTGGAGTTCGTGCGGCTGGCGGACTACCCACCACGCGGTGGCCTGGAGCAGGCGACGTGGGTCGCCGAGCACGCCGGGGGCGGCGCTGTCGTCGCCGCGGCGGTGCTGATCTCGCTGGGCGCCGAGGTGGAGTTCTTCTGCGCGCTGGGCGACGACGAGCGGGCGCGGCGCTCCGAGCGTGAACTGATCGCACGGGGAATCACGGTCCACGCCGCCCGCCGGTCGCAACCGTCACGGTTTGTGTTCACGATGCTCGATGACGGCGGCGAGCGGACGATCGTGACGGTCGGCGAGCGGCTACAGCCCGCCGGCGACGACGAGCTGGACTGGGGCCGGCTGGCGACGATCGACGGCGTCTACTTCACGGCCGGCGACGACGGCGCGCTCGCGGCCGCACGATCGGCGCGAACGCTGGTGGTGACGCCACGTGCCGGTGACCACGCGGCGGGCCTGAGCAGGGCACCGCGCGTCGACGCCACCGTGTTCAGCGCCCACGATCGCGACGAGGTCCGCTGGGCCCGCGACTGGGAAGCCCACAGCCGGCTGCTGGTCGCGACCGACGGCGCCGACGGTGGGCGCTGGTGGGGCGAGAGTTCGGGCCGCTGGCCGGCGGCGTCGGTGCCGGGTCCGATCAAAGACAGCTATGGGTCCGGCGATTCGTTCGCGGCGGGCCTGACGTTCGGGCTGGCGAGCGGGCGGTCGGTCGCGGAGGCGGCAGCGATCGGCGCGCGTTGCGGCGCCGAGATGCTGACCCGAGTCGGGGCGCCGTAGCGCCCCTCGCGTGATGTGACCGCGCTGGCGGCCGGCGGGCAGGTAGCCGAAGGCGATACTCCGCGGTGGTCGCGATTTCTAACGACAGGTGTGAGAAATCGAGCACACCCGGTTACGGCGTGCGCGGCGCGTAACGGTGATGGAGCATCAGCGCGTTGCCGTTCGGGTCGGTGAAGAAGGACATGAAGCACACGCCCGTGTCGAACGGCTCGCCCTGGAACTCGACGCCGGCATCGGTCAGACGCGCCCGCGCCTGCGCCATGTCGTCGACGTGCAGCGCGATCGGCGCTCGGGAGGTGAAGTGCTCCATCCCCATCTTCTCCGGGACGATGATGCTCAACGTCAGGTTCCCAGTCTCGAATTCGGCGAAGCCGCGGTCGGGGCTGTACGCGGAGCGTTCCAAGCCGAGCGTGTCGCCGTAGAAGCGGACCGCCTCATCAAAGTCCCGCGCCGGCACCGCGACGAAGTCGACCCCGGTCACCAACTGCGCTTCGCTCATCGTCACGCCCTCAGATCGTGTGTTGCGGCTCGTCGCGACGACCATACTTGCCGCGATCGTCCGCGTCGATCATGGCGAGCAGATACCGTCATGCAGGCGACGCGGCGCGGGCTAGTAACGTCGCCTCGCGGATGCCGCCCCGCCTGCCAGCTCTGCTCGCCGAACCGCCTCGTGTCAGCGGCAGGCGGTGGCTGACCGGCGGCACCCTGTTCGACGGCATCGGGTCGGCCGCCCGTCCCGGCGCGGCCGTGCTCGTTCGCGATGGCGTGATCGAGGCGATCGCGTCGGCCGGCGAGCAACCGCCCGCGGACGCGGACGTGATCGAGCTCGCCGGGCGCACCCTGATGCCCGGCCTGATCGACGCCCACGCACACGTCAGGGCGGAGCTCCCCCAGCCCGACCCGGGCGCCGAACCGCTGCTGGCCAACACGCGTGCGCACTTCCTTGCGGCCGATCTGCGTGAGACGCTGCGACGCGGGATCACGACCGTCCGCGACGTCGGCTCCTACGACGACATCGTGTTCGAGGCCCGCCAGGCGATGCGTTACGGCGCCTTCCGCGGACCGCGTCTGCTGACCTGCGGCGCGATCGTCTCGGCCACGGCACCCGGCGGCCGCTGGTTCACCGGGATGTACCGCGAAGCCGACGGTCCCGACGATGTCCGCCGCGCGGTCCGTGAGCAGCTGCGCCGCGGCGCCGACTTCATCAAAGCGATGACGACGGGCGCTCGCAGCGTCGAGCTGGAGGATCCGGATCCGGCCCAGATGACCCGGGAGGAGATCGCGACGCTCGTCGAGGAGGCCCACCGCCAGGGCTACCGCACCGCCGCACATGCCGAGGGGCTCGCCGGCACCGAGCTCGCGATCCTGGAGGGAATCGACACGATCGAGCACGGCATCTATCTCAACCAGCGGCCCGACCTGCTGGAGCGGATGGCCACCTCGGGTCAGGTGCTGGTGCCGACGCTCTCGTGCTTCTACGGCGTCGCCGGCTTCGACCACCAGATCGGCGTCGGCGAGGGTGCGATCGACGAACCCAACGCCCGTGACCGGATCGGCGTCGCCTACTCCCCCTGCCAGCCCGAGCGCCCGTGGACGCCCCTGCTGGTGCAGCTCGCGCAGTACAACCTGCTGCAAGCCGACCTGACCCTGCGCGCCGCACTCGCGGCCGGGGTCACCGTCGCCGCCGGGCACGACTGGCACCCGTTCTGGGACCACGCGCTCGAGCTGCGGCGGATGATGGCGCACGGCATGACCCCCGCTCAGGCGCTGTCGGCCGCCACCGCCGGCGGCGCCTACGCGCTGGGGATCGGCGATCGCGTCGGCACGGTCGCCGCCGGCAAGGTCGCCGACCTCGTCGTGTTCGATGGCGACCCGCTCGCCGAGCCCGCGCTGCTCAGCCATCGCGACGCGGTCTGGCTGGTGCTGCAGGGCGGCGCCCCGGTCGCCGGCGCCGCGCTGGACCCGGCCGCACCGGGAACCGTCCCCGCCGGCTCGGCGGCCCCGTGGGGATCCGGTTGGGACTCAGTCGTCGTCCAGCAGCGGCACCCAGTCCTCGATCGTCTGTCCGACCAGCGTCCCGCGTGAGATCGCCTGGGCGCCGAACCGGTCGCGCAGGTCATCAAGCGCACGGTCAAGCCCCGCAGACCGGTCGAACGGCAGCGCGAGCTGGATCGCCGCCGCGTCGCAGAGGTTCGTCAGCGAGATCCCGATCAGCGTCAGCCCGCGCCGGGCGACGGTTGCAGCGGCGGCCCGCAGCAGCCCACGCGCGATGCGCAACAGGGTCGCGGTTCGGGTTGTCGCCTGGGCGACGGTGTGCGACCGGGTCGCCCGCGTGTAGTCGGCGAACCGCAGCCGCAGGACGACCGTGCGGCACGCGCGACCGGCGGCGCGCATCCGCCGGGTGACCCGATCGACGAGCGTCATCAGCGCGGCGTCGAGCTCGCCCGGTTCCCGGGGACGGCTGCCCAATGCTCGCTGGGCGCCGATCGATCGGCGCCGGCGACGCGGTCGCACGGCTCGAGGATCGCGATTGTGCGCAAGCGCATGCAGCTGGCGGCCCATCCCGCGGCCGGCAAGATCGATCAGCACCCGCTCGTCGAGCCTTGCCACCTCACCGACGGTCGTGATCCCCTGGGCGTAGAGCTTCTCCGCCGTTACTCGGCCGACGCCCCAGAGCCTCGTCACCGGCAAAGGATGCAGGAAATCCAGCTCGGTGCCCGCCTCGACCATCAGCAACCCGTCCGGCTTCGCCACCGCACTCGCGACCTTCGCGAGGAACTTGGTGCACGCCAGCCCGACCGTGATCGCCAGTCCGACCTCGGCGCGGACGTCGGATCGCAACCGCTGGCCGATCTCGAACGGACTGCCCAAGATATGACCGAGGCCGCGGACATCCATGAACGCCTCGTCGATCGACAGCGCCTCGACCACCGGCGCCGTCCGGCGGAAGATCTCGAACACCGCCTTACTGGCCTCGGTGTACGCCGCGAACCGCGGCTTGACGACGACCGCCTCGGGGCACAGCGCGCGGGCCCGGGCCCCTCCCATAGCGGTCCGGATCCCGCGCGCCTTCGCCTCGTAGCTGGCGGCCAGCACCACCCCGCCCCCGACGATCACCGGCCGGCCGCGCAGGCTGGGGTCGTCGCGCTGCTCGACCGAGGCGTAGAACGCGTCGAGGTCGGCGTGGATGATCGTCGGGCCGTCAGTGGACACGAACACATGTTCGCACTCGACGCGGACGGACGAACCGCGCGGCGGGTCGGCGAGGGGCCGCACTTCAGGCTCAGCGGCGCGTTGCAGGATTGGCCCTTCCGTCACGGGCGGGGTGACGAGAACGCCAACCTTCGGGTTCTCGGGGTCGAGGAGGATTGCGGATCGCCTCTGGGGGACCAGGGCCCTGGACCAGGGACGTGACAGGCGCGGCGCTCACAGTCGATCCATAGCCTCCATCGCGAACTCGGCTCGTCCGAGTCCGAGCGATTAGGAGGTTCACCGATGACCCGGCAGTTCACACGGGCCTCAGGGCAGCGCGCACCGGCGGCGCACGCTTTGCGAAGCCATCAGGCGACCGGCCGACGCGACGGCCGCCGGAGGCGTCAGGCGGCGATGCGCGCCAGGTCCCGCCCGTCGCGCTTGGCAGCGTACAGGGCGATGTCGGCCCGACCGATCACCGACTCCACCGACTCGGTGCCGCGCTGGACGGCGAGACCGGCCGAGCAGGTCTGCTCGTGGGTGACCGCTCGGCGCAGGCGCTCGATCACATCGACGGCGATCGACTCGCCGGAACCGGAGAGGAGCAGGCCGAACTCCTCGCCGCCGAGGCGGGCGAGCAGGTCACCTTCACGGATGTGCTCCGACCAGGCGGCCGCGGTCGCACGCAGCATCGAGTCGCCGGCGAGGTGACCGTGGGTGTCGTTGAACTGCTTGAAGTTGTCGAGATCGAAGATCGCGATCGCCACGCGTTCCTGATCGAGGATCGCCCGCTCGACGCGCGCGTCCCAGGCTCGGCGGTTGGGCAGGCCGGTGAGCGCGTCGGTCGTCGCGATCCCGGCCAGATGGGCGAACTGGTCGGCACGGCTGAGCAGCAGCGCCGCCTCGTGCGTGAGCAGGCCGACCGCCGAGACGTGTGAGGCCGCCTCGGTCAGCACCTCCTGCCAACCGACGACGAGCATCCCGACTGGCTCCGCTCCGGGTCGCAACAGTGGCTGGTACAGAACGGTGTCCGGGAAGCCAGCCGCCTCCCACATGTCCAGCGCGGTCAGGCGATCGGGGTCGACCCGGCTGAGCATTCGGCGGCGGCCCTCGGCCAGGACTCTGCCGAGCGTGCTTCCGGCGGGCAGCGTCATGTCGAGCATGCTGCACGCGACGCCCGCCTCGGCGGTGACGCGGACGGTCGTGCCCGACGGCTCGGGCTCGAGCAGGATCGCGGCGGAGGCGCCGGCGATCCGGAGCGTCGCCGCGCAGAGATCGCTGCGGACGTCGGCCGACGTGAACAGGTTGTGCACGACCGCGCCGACCTGCTCGATCATCGCGCGCTGCCGCCGAGCCTCGGCCGCGTCGCGCCGAGCTCGGGCGACGAGCTGTTGGGCGGTGACGCAGATGATCGCCGAGACCGCCAGCGGGAGCAGCACCTGAACGAAATCGCTATAGGGGTAGGCGGGCGGGCCGAGGATCGCGGGCGGCGCCGCGTAGAAGGCCGCGAGGCCGAAGAGCATCACCACGAGCTGCCCAAGACCGTCGCCGTACAAGGCCGTCCAGAACACGGGGATCAGCGCAACCAGGGCGTAGGCGGACACCGGCTCACCGGGCACCGACACACGCAGCAACCCAATCCCGGCGAGCAGCACGAGACTGCTCGGGACATCGCCGGCGGCTCGCGCGATCGGGCTGTGGTTCGCCGGCCGCAGCAGCACCATCAGCAGCGAGACGGTGGCGATCGCCCCGGCCGCAAGGTACGTTCCCAAGTCGATCGGATGCTGCGTCTGCGCCAGCCCCCAGGCCGCGACGACGACGATCACGAACGGCGCCCGGGGAGCTTGGACCCACAGCCATGCTCGCACGTGCGGCGAGACCAATCCGGCCGTACGCCGGCGACCCACGCTCCGAGCGTACGAATGCCCGCCTCGGGTTAGCGTCCTTGACTTCCCCGGACCGATGTCCTCAGCTTCTGTTGCCACCGCGGCGGCTCGCCCCCTTCTGTGCCCCGATCGACCGGCGCCGGATCGCCCCGATCACGCTGCCGATACTCCGACGTAGACGGCTCATCCCCGTCCGCGCCGGCATAGCTTACCCCGGAGTTCGGGCGTCGCGCAAGCCGAAACCGACGGCTTAACACACTGACCAGTGGACTACCGTGAGAGACGGGTCAGAGCGCCGCGCGGGCGAGATCGCGTCCCGCCGCCTTGGCGTCGTACAAGGCCTGGTCGGCGCGTTGCACGACCGATTCGATCGGCTCGCCGGAGCGCCGCTGCGCCAGACCGACACAACAGGTCTGGCTATGGGTCACACACCGCCGCAGTCGCTCGGCGATCTCGTACCCGGACTCCAGCTCGGCGTCGTAGAGCAGCAGCCCGAACTCCTCGCCGCCGAGCCGCGCCAGCAGATCGCCGCCGCGCAGCTGACCGATCCAGGCGTCGGCCGTCTCACGCAACAGCGTGTCACCGCTGATGTGGCCATGCGTGTCGTTGAACGCCTTGAAGTTGTCGAGATCTATCATCGCGACGGTCACCGGCCCGGGCTGCATCGCCGCCTGGGAGATCCTCGATTCCCACGCCCGGCGATTCGGCAGGCCGGTGAGCGGATCGGTCGTGACCATGCCGGTCAACCGCGTCATCTGGTCGGCGCGCGTCAACAGCAGCGCCGCCTCGTGGGTCAGCAGCCCGATCGCGGTCACGCGAGGTCCGGACAGCACCAGCACGTCGTGCCAGCCCACGCACAACACACCGACCGGCTCTGAGCCGCGCAGCAGCGGCTGATACAGGATCGCGTCCGGGCGCCCACCGCGCTCCCAGATCTCAGCCGCGCGTGGAGAGTCCCATTGCTCGGCGACGACGCCGTTCTGCAGATGTTGACGACCCTCCTGGAGCAGTCGGGTGAGCGACTCCTCAGGCCCGAGCGTGAGACCGACCAGGGCGGGCTCCGCGCCGGCCTGAGCGGTCAGGCGAATCTCGCCGTTCGGGGTCGGCTCGAACAGGATCGCCATCGGCGCGCGGCCGACCTGCAGAACCGCCGAGCACAGGTCGGAGCGCACGTCCGGGGATTCGAACAGCGTGTAGACGACCTCGGCGACCCGTTGCAGCGCCTGCCGCTCTCCTTGCGCGACCTCGGCCTGGTGGCGGACGCGGGAGACCAGCAACCTGGTCGTTGAGCCGATCCCGAGCGCGATCGCGACCGCCACCAGCGGCCCGCGCAGCGCGGCGTAATCCGCGGGCCCGACGACGACCACCGGAACGACGCAGGCCGCCGCCGTAGCCGCCATCACCACCGTCAGTTGCCCCCAGCCCGAGCCGGTCAACGCGATGCACGCGACCGGGATCAGCGACAGCGCGGATTCTCCCGGCGACCCGGCACGCAGCAAGGCGGTCGCTGCCAGGTAGGCCAGCGCCCACGGCAGGTCCAGCAGCTCGTGGCCGCCGACTCGCACATGCCGCATGAACACGAGCAGCACGACCAACCCCAACAGCAGAACCGATACCACGTACTCGCCCGCGTCGACGCCGCCGCCGGACCCGGCCAGCGCCCAGCAGACGACCGTCACCAGCGTGAAGGTCAGTGCAAGAGTGCGCTCTTGTTGGCCTACAAGAGCGCGCGGCGGCAGCTTGGTTATCTCGACCCGCCCGTGTCGCGATCTGCTCCGTACGTTCCTAAACCTTACCGATTCTTACCGGTCAGGCGGAGAATCTCGAGGCCAGACGAGCGGCTCGGTCGCATCCTCGTCCTGCGCGGAGTCACGGTCGCGCGCCCATTCGGGGGCGGGCCGGCGACGACGCACGAGCGGCTCGGTCGCCTCCTCGCCGGGATCCGCGCTTCGCTCGGTCGCCTCCTCGCCGGGATCCGCGCTTCGCTCTTTCGGCTCCCCGCCGGGATCCGGGCTTCGCTCTGTCGGCTCCCCGCCGGAATCCGCGCTCCGCTCGGTCGGCGGCGGCGGCGGAACCCGCTCGGTCGGGTCGAAGGGATCGGCGTCCGCGCGGGACGTGCGCCTCCGGGTCACGCGCGTGTCGGCCTCAGAGAGATCGACGATCGGCGCCTGCCCGCGCCCCGCCGGATCGGCCGTGCGCGGCTCCACCGGCGCTGCGCGGCCAACACCGGACCGCTCCGACGACTGCGGCTGGGTCGGGGTGCGGGGACCGGGCGACTGCGGCGACTCCGGAGCGGCGGCGGCGGGACCGCCGTCGCCATCGTCGCCTGCCCGCTTGGGTGACCAGGAGGCGCCAGCGGTCGCGACGTCCATCGGATAGGTCGGACGCGCACGCCAGAGGAACCAGCCGGCGGCCAGGAGCGACACGAGCATGATCAGGAACGTGATCTGCAGACCGTCGCCGGTGGCGGTCGAGACCGGTCCGATCGTATGGGTGCCGATCGGCGCCTTCTGGGGCTCGAAGCCGGCGATCAGATCGGACACGCCGCCGAACAACAGCGGTGCCAGCGCCTGGGCGACCGAGCGCAGGAAGGTGCGGACGCTCTCGGCCCGTCCCCACAGGCCAGGCGGCATGATGTCCAGCCGCGCGGCATCCAGCGGGGGGTTGGCGGCCGAGATGAACGCGGTACCGAGAAAGCAGAACGGCAGTGCGGTGGTCAGGCTGTCGGTCAAGATGCCGGGAATCAGCAGGAGCCCGGCAGCGACGTTGCAGATCGCTGGGACCCAGATGCGTGCGGCGAGGTGACCGGACTTCGTCAGCAGATCGGTCAGCGGGCCGCTCAGCAGCGTCCCGATCACGGCGCCGAGGACGAGCACGCCCAGCACCAACGTCGCCGTGGCCTGGCTGGCCTGGAAGTGACCGCGGACGAACACCACCGCGAACGTCTCCAGTCCCGCAAAGAAGTAGTACCCGAGCGACGAACTGATGATCAGCAGCACGTTGGTCGGGATCTTCAGGATGTAGCGGATCGAGTCGGGCAGCGACATCCGATCGGGGTTGCGGTACAGAATCAGCCGCGGGTCGGGCTTGTACCCCTGCTCTTCGGCCATCCGGTAGGCGAGATCCTGCTCCTCGGGAACCGCGGCCCCGTCGGCGTCGTCGTCGGCGGGCGCCCGTCGGCTATAGCCCTCAAGATTGGTCGTGCCGCGCTCGAGCCGGCTCTGGCCGCCGCGCAACGGCTCAGGCACGGTGCGCCACAGCGAACGGGCGAGGAACAGTCCCGGGATCGCCAGCAACCAGAACGCCGCCTGCCATGAGATCGCGCTCGCGATCGTCCCGCAGAGGACGAACCCGAAGGCGGTTCCGGCGATCTCGCCGGTCAGGATGTACCCGTAGACGCGGGCGCGCTCGTGCGACGGGAAGTAGTCGCCCGTCAGCGACGCGATCGCGGGGCCGGCGGTGGCCGACACGAGGCCGAGCAGCACCCGGCTGAGCAGCAGCGTGCCGTAGGATCCCGACAGCGCGCCGAGCATCGTCGTGATGCTCCACAGCACGATCGAGACCGACAGCACCGGGATCCGCTTGGTCTTGTCGACCAGGAGGCCGATCGGCAGTACCGCGAACGCCGCCGTCAGCAGCGTCACCGTGTTCAGTAGGCCGATCTCGGCGTTGTTGATGTGGAGCGAATGCTCCATCGTCGGCGCGACCGCGCCGACGGTCGAGATCTGCGCGCTGGACAGCGCCAACACGCAGCCGAACAGCACGACCACACGGGTCCGCGCCGGGCCGCCGACGGCCTGGACGACGTGGCCGCGGATCAGGCTCCAGAACCAATCCACGCCCTGCACCGAGGCCGATGCGGCGCGCCGGGAGTTGCTCATCGCGTCCATGTACGCCAACACTTTCGCACGCCGCGCCGCGAACTTCGGCGCGGCGCTGGGGTCACGGTGGACGAACCGTGCGGCGACTCAGGTCAGCGCGACTGCGACAGCACTCACGTGCTCCGATCAGCCGCTTTTCTCAAGCTGCTCGATGTTGATCGAGTTGGCCGGCGCGGTGATCGAAAACGGCTTGTTGTACTCCGAGAACGTCACCTTGCCGCTCTGACCGCCGCTGTTCTTGCTCACCTCCAGCGGGTACGGCTGGCCGGTGGTCGCAACGTACATCGTGCCGCCCTTGCTGGACGCCAACGCGATCACCGGCTGGCCGGCGAGCGTCGAGGTGGCGCCTTTCGTCAGCGTCCCGTGCGCCTGGGTCAGCGAGCCCATCAGCGTCTTGATCGAGGTCAGCTCACCGAAGCTCGCGAAGCTGGCGTCGGTGGCGCTTGCCTTCAGCCACTTGCCCTTGAACAGGGCAGCCGCGGCCTGCGTGTGCGCGAACTTGAGCAGGAACGCCGGGTCGGGCTGGATGTAGAAGCTGCCCCCGACGTCGACCAGCTTGAAGCTCGCCGAGCCCTCGGAGATCGTGCCCGATGCTCCCGTTCCCTGGACGATCGAGAGGTCGAGACCGACCGACGAACCGCCGCTCTTGATCGCACCGGCGACGTGCACGCTCTTGGCCGCCTCGGCGGCGGTGATCGCGGTGCTCAGGATCTGGTCCGCTGACTTGGCGGTGACTCCGTTGCTCGCGGCGGCGGCCGAGCTACTCGAGCTGGTCGAGCTACTCGAGCTGGTCGAGCTACTCGAGCCGCCGGAACTGCTTCCGCAGGCTGACACGGCAACCGCCGCAACCGCGGCGACCGCGACGGCAGACGCCGTTCTCCTGATCGAGATCAACCGGTTCGGTATCAGCTTGCTCGTGTGTTCGGACATCAGGCGCCCCCTTGTTGCAGTTGTAACGCGTCCACCGATCGACCCGGCGCCGCGACCGTGAACAGATGGTTATCTGCGAGCGCGACGACGCACAAAGGCCAACGCCTGAGTTCAACAATGCGCCCGCACCGCCGCCTTACCCTATCGGCATTCCGGGCGTTTGCCACCAAAGTGGCGCGCTGCACCGGCTTACATCAGGATGATCGTGCGCCCCTCGTGCACGAGCACGCGGTCGTCCAAATGCCAACGCAGCGCATGCGCCAGGGTGACACGCTCCACGTCCCGGCCCACGCGGATCAGATCGTCGACCGAGTAATCGTGGCCGACGCGCTGCACCTCTTGATCGATGATCGGGCCCTCGTCGAGATCCTCCGTGACGTAGTGAGCGGTCGCCCCAATCAGCTTCACGCCTCGCTCGTAGGCCCGTTGATACGGACCCGCGCCCGCGAACGCGGGCAGAAACGAGTGGTGGATGTTGATCACCGGACAGCCGACCCGTCGCAGGAAATCGCCCGACAGGATCTGCATGTACCGGGCGAGCACGACGACGTCGGCACGGCCGTCGATGATCTCCAACTGCCGGCGCTCGGCGACCGGCTTGGTGTCGCGCGTGACCGGGACGTAGTGATACGGGATCCCGACCGCCTCGACGTCTGAGCGGAAGTCCTCGTGGTTAGAGATCACGCCAAGCAGTTCCATGTTGAGCTCACCGCGCCGATGACGCCACAACAGGTCAGCCAGGCAGTGATCTTCCTTTGACACCATCAGGAAGGCGCGCTTGGCCTCACCCGCGTAGCTGATCCGCCAGGTCATCTGAAAGCGATCGGCGAGCTCGGCGAACTCGACCTCGAACGCCGCACGGCGCTCGGAATCCTCGGCCAGCCCCTCGAGGTAGAGCGTCACCCGCATAAAGAACGAGCCGTGCAGCGGGTGCGTCGAGTACTGGGCCGAGGTGACGATGTTGGCGTCGCGGTCGACCAGGAAGTTGCCGACCGCGGCCACGATCCCCGGCCCGTCCGGGCACGAGATCAGCAGGCGCGCGGAGTGAGTGGCGCCATGGCCGGCGCCGACGGGGGGTTCGCTCGAGGACATAGCGGCGCAGCATACGCACGTGCACGAATTTGTTCAATGCGACATGCGGACCGGTGCGGAGCACTGTCGCGTTCAGTCAATCTGCACTCTCCCCGTGCGGAGCACTATGGGCTCTCCCCGTGCGGAGCACTGTAGCCGTCGAGCCTGAGCGCGAGCTGCTCGAGCGGCTGAGTGACGGTCGACTCGGGATCCGATGCCGGGCGACGCCGCCCGGTCCTGCGCCAATGCCCGACGATCTGGGCGGCGTTCGCGTGCCGCCAGCCGGCGGCGCGGGAGATCGGGTTGAAGTCGACGACTCCGTCGCGAATCTCGAGCACCTCGCCGTACACGACCCGGCCCCCGATCGATGCCTTGACGATGTCGCCCGGGGCGATGCCGTCGATCCTCATCTCGCCCTATACGGTACGGGTACGGGCGCGCCG